>Ga0316191_10000520_pt1 | contig 25156 bp, 14 predicted proteins | sample Eddworburr2cm_MG_FD_204928 | JGI IMG/M metagenome (GOLD analysis project Ga0316191, IMG submission 204928) | Coastal sediment microbial communities from Maine, United States - Eddy worm burrow 2 cm | ecosystem: Environmental > Aquatic > Marine > Coastal > Sediment | place: USA: Maine... | reverse complement strand
GTACTACTGGCTGAAAAACCGGAACGACCCGGAGGTCGTTGCCTACCTCCAGGCCGAGAACGCTTACCTCGAAGCGGTGATGAAGCCCACCGAGCCTCTCCAGGAGAAGCTCGTGGAAGAGATCGTCGGCCGTATCAAGCAGGACGACGCATCGGTACCGTTCAAGCTCGACGACTACTGGTACTACACGCGCTACGAGGAGGGTGCGGACTACCCCATCTTCAGCCGCAAGAGAGAATCGCTAGAGGCCCCCGAGGAGATCATGCTCAACGCCAACGAGCTGGCCGAGGGGCACGAGTACTTCTCGGTGCGAGGCCTCGAGGTCAGCCACGGGCAGGACATCCTGGCCTTCGCCACCGACACCGTCGGGAGGCGTTTCTACGACCTCCGCTTCAAGAACCTCACGACGGGGAAAACGCTCCCTGACGTCATCTCCGACGTGACCGGCAACGTTGCCTGGGCCAACGACAATCGAACGGTGTTCTACTCGCGCCAGGATCCGGAGACGCTGCGTAGCTTTCGGATCCTCCGCCACACCCTGGGCACGAATCCCGCCGAGGACGAGCTGATCTACGAAGAGACCGACGAGACCTACGACTGCTATGTCTTCAAGACCAAGTCGAAGAAGTACGTGATGATCGCCACCTCGACCACCCTGGCCGACGAGTATCGCTACCTCGAGGCCGATGACCCCGACGGGACCTTCGAGCTCTTCCTCCCGCGCCGCAAGGGGCACGAGTACTCCATCGACCACTACGGCGACCGCTTCTTCATCCGGACCAACGACCAGGCCACGAACTTCCGTCTGATGTCCACGCCGGTAGGCGCAACGGACATGAAGGGCTGGACCGAGGTCATTCCACACCGCGACGACGTCTACCTGGGTGGCTTCGAGATCTTCCGGGACCACCTGGTCGTAGCGGAACGAGAAGGCGGCCTCGTCCAGCTGCGCGTGATGCCCTGGAGCGGCACGGACGAGCACTACATCGAATTCGACGAGCCCGCCTACGTCGCCTACATCGGGGTCAATCCGAACTTCGACACGACCGCGCTGCGCTTCAACTACGAATCGATGGCCACGCCGAACTCGGTCTACGACTACGACATGATGACCCGTGAGAAGACCCTGATGAAGCGCGACGAGGTGCTGGGAGGCTTCAACGCGGCCGACTACGTCAGCGAGCGGCTGTACGCCACCGCCCGCGACGGGGTGCGGGTCCCGATCTCGCTGGTCTACCGCAAGGGGCTCGTGAAGAACGGCACCCACCCGATGGTGCTCTACGCCTACGGCTCGTACGGCTACAGCCGGGACCCGAACTTCAGCTCCGCGAGGATCTCGCTGCTCGACCGCGGCTTCGTGTTTGCCATCGCCCATGTCCGCGGCGGCCAGGAGCTTGGGCGCGGCTGGTACGACGACGGCAAGCTGCTGAAGAAGATGAACACCTTCGCCGACTTCATCGACGTCGCCGAATTCCTCGTCGGCGAGGGCTACACCTCACCCGAGCATCTCTACGCCCAGGGCGGTAGCGCCGGAGGCCTGCTGGTGGGCGCGGTGATCAACCTCCGGCCGGACCTGTTCCACGGCGCGATCGCGCAGGTCCCGTTCGTGGACGTCATCACCACGATGCTCGACCCGTCGATCCCGCTGACCACCTCCGAGTACGACGAGTGGGGCGACCCCAACGTCAAGGAATACTACGAATACATCCTCGCCTACTCGCCCTACGACAACGTCGAGCCCAAGGCCTACCCCCATCTGCTGGTCACCACCGGCCTCCACGACTCCCAGGTGCAGTACTGGGAGCCGGCCAAGTGGGTCGCCAGGCTCCGCGCCACCAAGACCGACGACAACCTGGTGCTCCTGAAGACCAACATGGAGGCCGGCCACGGGGGGACCTCGGGCCGCCTGAAGGGCTACAAGGACACGGCCCTGGAATACGCCTTTATCCTGAGTCTCGAGGCAAAATCCACTTTACAAGGGCCGTAATCGGCGTACCTTTTCGGCTCGAGGTTTCCCCGGCCGAGGGGGTCGGTGTGCCGCACGGGAACCGGAGGTAGGCAATGCGTTCAGGGATCCCCTCGTTCCGAACCCTCGTCCTGGCTCTTGGCATCGTGATTGCCGCAGCGGGAACGGGGGAGGCGGTGGCTGCCGCCCTCTACGGTGCCGCTCACGTCGGGGCCGACCAACCGAGCAGGCTGTACCAGATCCACCCGACAACCGGGGCGGCGACGTTGATCGGCGCGATCGGGTTCGACGAGGTCGGCGGCCTCGCCTTCCACCCCGACGGCAGGCTGTACGGCGTCGGCAAGCGACCGGGGCCCAATACCTGGGTGCTGATCCGGATCGATCCGGACACCGGCGCCGGCACGCAGGTCGGGACCCTCAACAACACCGTCGCCGGCAGCGGGCACTACGACCTTTCCTTCCACTCCGACGGCACGCTGTACCTGACCGCCGACAGCCAGGTCAATCCCTGCGTCAGCCTCTTCACGGTCGACCTCGCCACCGGCGCGGCCACGGAGATCGGCGACACCACGGTCTGCAGCGCGGGCAACGCCCTGGCCTTCTCCCGCACCGACGTCCTGCGTCACGCGAACATCGACTCGGGCGGTACGCTGTACACGGTCGATACGGCAACAGGCGCCTCGGGGGCTCCCAGCATCGGCTTGACCTACCTCGGGTTTCCGGTCCTGGTCAACCCCAGGCCCAACGCGATCGACGTCGACCGGGACTCCGGTGTCAGCTACGTGTCGATCGACGACGGAACGGACGCCAGCGGCCCCAACTACCTCGCCACGCTCGACCCCGTCACCGGCGACGTCACGCACGTCGGACTGACGGTCAACGGCCTGGAGGCTCTCGCCTGGCGCCCGACCGCATGCGTCGTCACCCTGTACGCGACCGCGAGTCCGACATCGCAGGGTCCGTCCGACCTCTACCGGTTGAGGACTCACGACGCCGTCTGGACCCACGTCGGCCCGATTGGCTTCAACCGAGTCGGCTCGATGGACTTCCATCCCGTCAACGGTCTGCTGTACGGCGTCGCCCAGAGACCGTCGGACGGCACGACCGTACTGATCCGCATCAACCCGGTCAGCGGCAAGGGCACGGAGATCGGTCCGCTGGTCAACAGCTACTCGGGCGGCGGCCACTTCGACGTTTCGTTCCGAGGCTCCGACGACACCTTGTTCCTGACCGCATTCCCTCCCGCCGGTACGCCGATCTCCCTGTTCACGATCGATATCGAGACCGGTGAGGCAACGGAGATCGGCAACACGACCACCGACAGCCCAGGCAACGCCCTGGCGTTTTCGAGGAACGACACGCTCTATCACGTCGACACCATCGGCGGCGGGACGCTCTACACGGTGGATCAGGCGACCGGAGCATCGACGTCGTCGTTGACGCTTTCGTATCTCAATTTCGGCATCTTGACCAATCCCACGGCAAGAGCCATGGATTTCAACCCCGCCACCGATTTCGCCTACATGGTCATCAACGACAAGGCCCAGGGGGAGCCCGGGCCCGGCCCGCAGTTCCTCGCCACCCTCGACCCCTCGACCGGCATCGTCGCCAACATCGACCTGTCCATCGAGGGCATGGCTGGCCTGGCGTGGCGCACGGACTGCAGCGATCACGACGTCTGCACCGACGACCGCTGCAGGCAGTGCGGCCCCGCCGACTGCGCCGTGGCCTGTGCTCTGTTCGGCTCGGTGCACGACGGCAAGGACGGTCTCTCGACCCTCTACAGGGTCGATCCGGCGACGGGCGCCGCTACGCCCATCGGGCCGATCGGCTTCGAGCGCGTCGGCTCCATCGATTTCAGCGCGGATGGGACGCTGTACGGCGTCGGCGAGCGGGACGATCCCGACGAGACACCGATCCTGATCTCGATCGATCCGTCCACCGGCGCCGGCAGGGAGATCGGTCCGCTGATCACCACCAACGTAGGCGGCGGCCACTTCGACATGTCGTTCCGGAACTTCGACGGCGCGCTGCACCAGATCGCGTGGAACCTGGTAGGGGGCGACATCATGCTGTACACCCTCAGCCTGGTCAACGGGTTCGCCCTGCAGATCGGGGACCTCGGGGTTCCCGCCCCGGGTAACGCCTTGGCCTTCTCGCCCGGCGATACGCTCTATCACGCCAACACGGACAGCGGCGGCACGCTGTACATCCTCGATCAGGTCACCGGCGTCTCCGGTTCTCCGACGCTACTGACCTTTCCCGTGCCCCCGCTGGATCTTCCCGCCCCGGTCGCGATGGACTTCGACCCCTGCTCCGGCAAGCTCCTGGCCGCGATGAAGAACGGAGCTCCTCCCGGCTCGGCCAATCCGATCTACCTGACCACCATCGACCCGTCCAGCGGAGCCGTGACCGTCATCGGCCAGACCGCGACCGGACTCTCCGGTCTCGCGGGCTACCGGGCGGAGGCCGGCTGCTGCCACACGCCGCTTACGGGGCCGGTTCCGTTCCCGCACACGTTGTTTGCGACCGCCGCCGACCGCTTCGACTGGTACCTGCCCGAGGACGTCGTGATGGTCCAGGGGGACCTGAGCGCGCTCGGCACCTACGGCACGAGCTCGACGTCGTCCCTCCCCGCGACGACGTTCTTCACCGACGCGGCCGTGCCTGCAGTCGGTAGCGGGTTCTATTACCTGCTGAAGGGTGACTGCACGCAGGCGATCTGGTCCTCCGGTGGGGCAGGGGAGTGCACCGGGCCCAATCCGTGTCCAGCAGGCGGACGTGACGGCAACCTGCCTTAGCGTCTGGGGCTAGAAGAAAAAATATCTTTACGGGTTTTCGGCACCCTGCTGGCCCATCTCCATGGTCATAAGGAGGCGGCACGCGTTGGTCTCCACGATGGTCGTACGAGGCTCACCTCGCCTTCAGCCATTTGTGAAATCTACGATACGCATATTGCTCGAGCGATCGAACGCGCTCCTAGCAGCACGAGAGACGCTAAGAGGATGATTACGGTATCGTTTCGGGAGACGAATATTGCTTGACGGGAAGCCCAAAACGGGGTCTTAATTGGTTATCCGAGTCTCATAGCGGAGCCGCACGAATTGGGGGGGGGCGTTGTCGAGTCTTGCGCTCGAGGTCAGAAGAGATGCTTCGCGCATCCTGGCGCGAGACCACCCCCGTACCTGCAAGTCCTCCAGCACAACGGCGCAAGCGTCCGCGAAGCACGAGGACTCCCCGCACGTTCCGCAGATAGAGCGTCGCCGGGAGAGCCACGCACGCGGCCCCCCGCGTGGTTCTTTCGGAATCTTTGTTTGGGGGGAAGTACAAAAAGGAGACAGATTAGATGCCTAGGAATTTTCGGATTTTAGCCTTGTGTTTTGTGCTCGCCTGCGCCGCGATCGTGATGGCGGAGGACGGAACGGTTGAGGTCAGAGTTTACGACACTCAGGGTCAGCTCGTGACAAACGGGACCCTGACGACGCTGACGGAGAACGGCACCATCAAGCACGTGCCGCGTCCCGACGGCGTCTTCGAGATCAACGCCGCGGTGGGCGAGAAGGTCCAGTTCATCGTTGGACACCAGACCATTCGTAATACGATCAAGTACAGCGAGATCGTCCCCGCGTCCGAGCAGATCAACCTCCAGGACGCTGCCGTTGATGCGGCTGCCAACGATCTCTGCGCCGACGCGATCACGGTGGTCCCGGGGTCCCTCACGGCGGGCTCGACCCTCGACGCGACGTTTGACGACGTGGGCACGTGCGGTACCACCAACTCGGCTCCGGGCGTGTGGTACTCAATCGCGGGCACCGGCAAAGAGATGACCGCGACCACTTGCGGCGACCTGTTCCCGGGCGCCGGCGCCGACTTCGACACGAAGATCAGCGTCTTCTGCGGCGACTGCGAGGACAATACCTGCGTCACCGGTAACGACGACGTCTCCTGCAGCACGCTCTTCCGCAGCGCGGCGACGTGGTGCTCGCAGGTGGGCGCCACCTACCTGATCCTCGTGCACGGCTTCAGCAGTGCCACGGGCAACTTCGACCTGGGCGTGTTTGAATCCGGAAGCACGTGTGAGCCCGAGGTGAATTGTCTGCCTCAGGGCGCGTGCTGCACGTGCCTCGATGAGCCGTACAATTGCACCGTGACCGACCAGCCCGCCTGTCTGGCGATGGGCGGCATCCCGCGCGGCGCGGGCACGAACTGCTTCCCGGAGCTCGGCGAGCCGGTCGTCTACGAGACCTATCCGGGTCTCCCGATTTCCGCAGCCCTTCCGCCGACCGTCGACACCATCTCCGTTGCCGAGTCCTTCACGGTCGGTGACGTCAACGTCGACCTCGGAATCACTCACACCTGGATCGGCGATCTCGACGTCGAGGTCAGCCACGCCGGCGTGACCCTTCGTATCTGGGATCAACGGTGCGACTCGACCGACAACATCTACGCCACGGCTGACGATGCCGGACTCGAAAGCCTGTGCGCGGCGATCAACGCCGGGCCGATCGACTCGGTCTTCTACTCGCCCGAGGTCGCCGGCCTCGGACCGCTGTCCGTCTTCAACGGCACGGATTCCGCGGGCGACTGGACCATCAACATCGTCGACAACGTCGGCGGCGATGACGGCACCCTCGACCAGTGGTCGGTCCACATCGACGGCGTGGGCGTTCCTCCTTGCGAGCTGAACGTCAGCGTGTGCCACTATCCGGACAATGGCGACCCGCACACGATCGTCGTCGGCGAGAGCTCGGTGATCGCGCACATCAACCACGGGGACACGGTCGGACCTTGCGCCGGTGACGGCGGAAGCGGCGACGGTTCCTTCGGAAACTGACGGTAACCAGGCGCGGAGTCTGAATGCGGCAGTGACATAAGCACGAGCGGCAACCAGCTTCGCGCTGGAAAGTCGGGGAAGCCTGAGAACGACCTCAGGCTTCCCCTTTTTTTTGTAGAATGGTCAGGTAGGGAGCGGGTTTGTAGACGAGGGCCGTTCGGGTTCATCATGGGGTGTCCTTCCGCCACCAGGCTGCTACTTCCGATCGCCCTCGGTCTCGCGATCGCCTGTGTCGAGGATCGGCCCGACACTCTCGTCAACGGCCCGTCGTCACTCGAGCCCCACCCGCCCCCTCCCACCGGCGAGACGGTCTTTGTCGATCGAACGAACGAGGCAGGGATCGACTTCCACCACTTCAACGGGATGTCCGGCGAGCTCTACATGGCGGAGATCATGGGGCCGGGCTGCGCCCTGTTCGACTACGACAACGACGGCGACCTGGACGCGCTGGTCCTGCAGGGCCACATGCTGGGGGACAAGGGGATCGACGAGGCGACCTTTCCACCCGAGGCCGAGCTGCCCTTGCGGGACCGTCTGTTCCGCAGCGAGCTGATCGAAAGCGGCGAGCTTCGTTTCGTGGACGTCACCGACGAGGCCGGAATCGATTCGCGAAGTTACGGGATGGGCGTCGCGGTCGGGGACTACGACTCCGACGGTTGGGTCGACCTCTACATCACGAGCCTGGGGCCAAATCTGTTCCTCAGAAACAACGGCGATGGCACCTTCTCGGACGTCACCGAGCAAACCGGGACAGGCGACGACCGCTGGAGCGCCAGCGCCGCGTTCGTCGACTACGACGTCGACGGTCACCTCGACCTGTTCGTCACCAACTACGTCGACTTCACTCCGGCCACCCACAAGGAGTGCTTCTCGAACACCGGAGCCCTGGACTACTGCGGCCCCTTGAGCTACGGGGCCTATCCCGACCGGCTGTTCCGCAATCGCGGCGACGGCACCTTCGAGGACGTCACCGCCGTCTCCCAGATCGCCCGGAAATACGGCGCCGGCCTGGGCATCGTGTGCAGCGATTTCAACGGCGACGACAGGGTGGATCTCTACGTCGCCAACGATCTCCACCCCAATCAGCTGTGGATCAACCGTGGCGACGGGACGTTTGCGGACGAGGCCCTGGTCTCCGGCTGCGCCTTCAACATGGCCGGCGGGGTCGAGTCGAGCATGGGTATCGACGCGGCCGACTTCGACGGCGACGGCGACGACGACCTGTTCATGACCCACCTCAACGCCGAGACCAACACGCTCTATATCAACGACGGCAAGGGCCTGTTCGATGACTACTCGATCGACACGGGACTCGGGGTGCCGAGCCGAAACTACACCGGCTTCGGGACCGCGTTCGTCGACTACGACAACGACGGCTGGCTCGATGTCATCGTCGCCAACGGGGCCGCCAGGGTTCTCTATGATCTCGCCGACTCGGGGGATCCCCATCCCGTCCACCAGAAGAACCAGCTATTCAAGAACACCGGGGACGGTCACTTCCGGGACGTCACCGACAGCGCGGGAGAGCCGTTCGCGATCTCCGAGGTGACGCGCGGCGTGGCGATCGGCGACGTCGACAACGATGGCGACAGCGACATTCTGATCTCCAACAACAACGGACCGGCGCGACTCCTGATCAACGAGGTCGGCAACCGCAACCCCTGGATCGGTCTCCGGGTGATCGACGCCACCGGGATCCGGGACGGCATCGGCGCGCGGGTCGAGGTGGTTCGAAAGGACGGCGGTTCGCTGTGGCGTAGCGTGAGGGCGGCGTCGAGCTATTGCTCGTCCCACGACCCGAGGGTGATCGTGGGGCTGGGCGAGGAGCCGGAGGTCCAATCGGTCAGGATCCACTGGCCAGACGGAACGGTGGAAGAATGGACCGCGCCCGAGGTCGACCACTACACGGTTCTCGAACGGGGGAGTGGACGTGAAGTCGGGGATTGAGCCGACACGAAACACCGGGACGGATCGACGAATCGTCGTGCGTGCGCCGGCGGCGCTCCTGGTGCTGTGGATTCTGTGCGCCTGCGGACCGCAAGCTCCGCCTCCGGGTGACACCACGGCGGTGGCGGACGAGCAGGCAGGACGTGATCAGGCCGGCCTCCTGGAGGTTCCGCGACCGGACCTGTCCCTTCTGGAGGAGGTCGCCCGCAACGCGATCGAGGAGGAGCGCGAGAGACTGGATTCGGTCCTGGCCGACCCGGCCTCGTCCGACGAGAGCAGGGGGGCCGCCTACGCCGACGCGGGCATGCTCTACCACGCGTACAGCGTTTACGACGCCGCCGAGCCGTGCTATCGCAACGCCCACAGACTCGCGCCCGACGACTACCGCTGGCCCTATTGCCTCGGTCACGTTTACCGCAGCCAGGGCAAGCCGGACGAGGCCATCGAGCAGCTCTCGGCGGCGGTGGCGCTCGAGCCGGAGTTCGTCCCGGCGTTGATTCACCTGGCGAATGTCGAGATCGACGAGAACCGCCTCGACCGCGCGGAGCCTTTGCTCGAGCGGGCCCGCGAGGTCGACCCGATGAGCGCGCCCGTCCTGATCGGCCTGGGGAAGGTCGCCTCGGGCCGCCGCGACTACGCCGCCGCGGTCGGGTTCTTCGAGGAGGCATTGCACCTGGCTCCGGGTGCCACGGAGATCCACTACCCCCTGGGTCTCGCCTACCGCGGACTCGGAGATCAGGAAAGCGCCGAGCGGCACATGCTCCAGCGCGGGACGAAGCGCGCGCCCATCGACGATCCCCTGATGGCGACCCTGGAGACGCTCGCGACGGGCTGGCGCATCCACCAGAACCGGGGCACCACCCTCTTCCAGAAGGGCAGCTACGATCTCGCCCTCGAGGAGTTTCGGCGGGCCGTCGAGCTTGCAACGGACGAGCCGATCGCACGCAACAACCTCGGCTCGGCCCTGACGGCACTGGGAGACTTCGAGGGAGCGGAGCGGGAGTACCGCGCCGCGCTCGACATCGACGCCGCCGACTCGATGGCGCACTTCAACCTCGGCACGCTGCGCGCCCAGGCGGGTCGCGATCCGGAGGCGATCGAGCACTACCGGGCCGCCCTCGACTCGAACCCCGACTACCTGAAGGCGCGGTTCAACCTGGCGAACGCGCTGTGTCGCGTCGGAAAGTTCGAGGATGCCGCCGCGCAGTACGCCCGTGTCGTGGAACGCGATGAGAGAAACAGCGTGGCGCGGCTGGGCGAGGCGCTCGCGCTCGTCCGGGTCCGACGCTATGCCGAGGCGTTCGAGCGCCTCGAGGCCGGCGTCCAGGCGCTGCCCGAGGACCGGCCGTTGCGCCACGCGCTCGCACGGGTGCTGTCCGCCGCTCCGGTGGACGAGGTCAGGGACGGGCAGCGTGCGCTTGCGATCTGCCAGGCACTGGTCAACGAGGAGCCATCGCTCCAGCACGTCGCGACCTTCGCGATGGCGGCTGCGGAGACCGGACAGATGGATGTGGCCGTGCAATGGCAAGAGGCGGCGATCGGGGCCGTCAAGCGGACCGGTCGCTCCGATCTCCTGCCGACGCTGGAAGAGAATCTTTCGCGCTACCGCAACGGCGAGCCGTGCAGGATGCCCTGGGGCAACGACGATCCAGTTTTTTCTCCGGTAACGCTTGCGCCCGAGAGCAGTCGGACCTCTAGTCGAGGCCCCTGAGGCGCCGAGGCGCGCCGAACAGGGACTGCGAAGCCCCCGTCGGAAGGTTCCTGGATCTACCGACCCTGCGCCGCTGCCAGATCCGGATGCGTGCCCTCCAGGTGGAGGCCTCGGAAGCAGTCATCTGGCCGGCTCGCTCCCAGATCTCCACCGACCAGTACAAGCGGCTCAGTTCCTCGATGGTGAGTGATTCGAGGGTCTCGTCGATCACGTCGTGCAGCATGGCGGGAGTATACGGCGAAGTTTCGGACCGTCCAGGTGTATTCGTCGCGTAATGAACAAGGTCGCTGCTAGCGAACCGGCAGACAAAAGAAAAGCCCCGCTGGGGGGTTTAGCGGGGCTTCTCCTTGAAGGTTTCCCTTCAGCTTGTGTGTGCCTGTTCATGTACGGAGAGACTGGAAGTCCGGCAATGGTAAAGATCGTAATCGGGTCGAGCACGACGAAGCTAGGCTTCGGGTGAAGCGTCGTCTCGCAGCCGCAAGAAGGCCAGGCGGGCGAAGATTCTGCGCCGCCATTCATCTGCCTCGGCGTCGTCCAGGAACCCCGCATTCTGCATGAACCGGACGAGGTTCAAGGCGTCGGCGATCGTCTTCGGCGTCAGGTGCTCGAGCGCCGATTCCATGGCCTGAGGGTCGGTCATGCTGGAAAGGTACGGCGAATCGACCTCGCCGGCAGGGAAACGCCGGACCGTGTCCGGCTAGCGAGATCCGCGGCCCTGTTGGCGTAGGATCGCGTTCACGTTCCCGAGGTCGTTGCGCGCCTGGGCGTGCCCCGGATCGAGCTCGATCACGCGGGAGAACTGCTTGGCCGCACCCTGGAAATCATCGAGGTAGGCGAGGCAGTGTCCCAGGCCGTAATGCGCGTCGACGTCGCCCGGGTTCAGGCGCACGGCGGTCTCGAAGTGTGTCCGGGCGCGGGCCCAGTCCCTTCGCTTGAGGAGCGCGATCCCCAGGTTCTTGTGCGCGGTGGCGTAGCTGGGTCGAAGGCGGGCCGCTTCCTCGAGGTGCGCCAGCGCGGCGTCGACCCGGCCGAGGTTCAGCAAGGCACTGCCGAGGTTGTTGCGGAAGACCGCGAAGTCGGGCTGCAGCGCCACGGCGCGCTCGTGGTGCTCCAGTGCACGCGTCGTGTCGCCGGTCAGAACGAGGACCCGGCCCAGATGGTCGTGAACTTCCGCGAGCTCGAAGTCGAATCGACGCGCGGAACCGCTCTCGGCGGATTCCTGGCGATCCTCGAGAATGGTCTGGACCTTCGAGAAATACCGCCAGGCGTCGTCGAGCCGCCGCTGGTCGTAGGCGGCCAGGCCGGCGACGTTGTTGGCCCACAGGGAATCGGGATGCTCTTCCAGGATCTCTTCGCAGATCGCGTTCGCCTCTGCGGGCTTCCCGTCGTATCGCAGCGACTTCGCCTCGGCGAGCCGCTCGTAGACGTCGATGAAGTCCTTGGGGTCGATGGCGGACGCATCGATGCCGAGCTCGGTGGGCATGGCTCCCCCGCCGACGTAGCCCAGCGACTCGAGTCGCTCCAGTGCTTCCGGATCGGTCTGCTGCTCCGGCACATCCCCCTGTCGTCCCGAGCTCAGCATCGACTCGAGCGCGTCGTACAGCGCGCCGGCCTGCTCGGGGGCCTCGATGACCCGATCGTGCACTTCACCCGGATCGCTGGAGAGGTCGTAGAGCTCCGGTCGCTTCGACCAGATGTAGTGCCACTTGCCGTGAACGATGCTCCGGAGGGCATTGCCGCCGAACACCGTCGGCACCACCGACTCTCCATAGATCGGTCGCTCCCGGCTCTCGACGTCTCGCGCCCAGAGATGGTCCGTAAGGTCTGCACCGCTCAGCGGTCCCTTCGGTTCCAGCCCCAGCGCGCCGAGCACGGTCGGGACGATGTCGGTCACGCTCACGGTTTCCGCGACCTCCCTCCCCGCCACGTTGCCGGGCGCCCTCATGATGAGGGGCACTCGCATGGTGCTCTGGTAGACGAAGTAGGCGTGCGTCGTCTCGCCGTGCTCGCCGAGGGACTCGCCATGATCCGACGTGATGACGATCAGGCTCGAGTCGTACAGACCGAGGCTCTCGAGCTCGTCGATCACGCGACCCATGGCGTGATCGGTGTAGGCGATCTCTCCGAGGTATGGGTCCCCGGCGTGCTCGGAAGCGAACGGTTCCGGGGGCAGGTAGGGGGCGTGGGGGTCGAAGTAGTGCAAGAAGAGGAAGAACGGTGTTCCGTCTTGTTTTCGGAGCCAGTCGATGGCGGAGCTGCTGACTTCCATCGCCCTCCGCTCGTTGGCGACCCGGCCTCCTCCGCCCATCGTGTAGCGGTCGTCGTAGACGTCGAATCCCTGATCGAGGCCCATGGTCGAGTCCAGGGGGAACGCTCCGACGAAGGCCGCGGTGACGAAGCCGTTCTCCCGCATCATCTCGGCAAGCGTGACGTTCGAGGCGGCGAGGCGGTAGGTCCGATTGTCATGGACGCCGTGCTCGGGTGGGATTCGCCCGGTCATCATCGAGCTGTGCGCAGGCAGCGTGATCGGGTTGGTGGTTCGAGCGTTCGAGAACCTCACGCCGTCGCGTGCCACCGCGTCGATGTTCGGCGTGGCCGAACCCGGGTGACCGTAGCAACCGAGCCGGTCGGCCCGACAGGTGTCGATGCTGATCAGGACGACGTTGCGGGGTTTCTCGGGCGCGGGCTTCGAACTACAGCCGGCAGCTCCGAATGCGACGACAGCGGCAACGGAAATTGCGAGCGGTGCGGTGCGCAAGGGCCGGCGTGACGTCAGAGGCTCAGAGTCTCGGATTCGGAAGGAGTAAATGGCGGGGCCGACGAGACTCGAACTCGCGACCTCTGGAGTGACAGTCCAGTGTGATAACCAAGCTTCACCACGGCCCCGCATCCAACCGAATCGAACATTGGTGGGCGGTACCGGACTCGAACCAGTGACATCCTGCTTGTAAGGCAGGTGCTCTACCAGCTGAGCTAACCGCCCGATCCGCAACCCGCGAGGGAGCGTCGCCATACTAGCGCGGGTTCGCGGAGTCATCAAGGGCGGCCGTCCGGCCCGATCTGCCCCCAGCCCCTATAATGATGTCTCCGGGAAGGCAGGTGGGATCATCGCGACGAATCGAAGGCAATCCCTCGTGTTTCAGGCGCTGATGACCGTGGTCGCCTGCGCGGTCCTGTGGGCCGAACCGCCGCCGGCAGGCGCCCGGACAGCCGAGCCGGCCGAGGCCTCCCCCGATCGCGGCGAAAAGACCACGTGGCTGCTGGGCCACGCCCGGACGGGTCGCCGCCGATGGGTCACGGGAGCGGTGGTCGTGGCCACGCCGGAGTCCGGTGAGGCCAGGATCTTTGTCACTGCGACCAACGACAAGGGGGCCTACCGCTTCGAGGGCATGCCCGAGGGGACCTATCAGGTCATGCTCCTCAAGCACGGTCTCGAGCCGGTGGTCAAGCCGAAGGTCGAGCTGCGTTTCCCGTTCCGCGCCGTGGTCGAGGTCGAGATGGAGCCGGCCTCCGGCACTCCTCCCGCGGAGGTTCTCGCGATAACGACTTCGTCCCTGGGCACGACCGCCAGCCTAGACGGCCGGATCCTCGATCGCGTTGGCGAGCCGATCGGAGAGGTCCGCGTCCGGTTGACGCGCGCCGACGGCTCGGTAGATCCACGGGGCGCCGTCACCGGCGAGGATGGCGAGTTCGCCGTGACGAACCTGCTCCCGGGCCAGTGGAAACTGGAAGTTCTCGGGGCGGGCTACCTGCCGATCCGGGTTCCGGTATCCCTGTCGGGAGAGGGGGAGCTCCGCGCGGTGCTCGTTCCCCAACCGGCCAGCTACGAGCCCCAGCCCCTCGATCTCATGCCGCCGGAACTGCCCATCCCGCCGCCGCCGCTCGAGCCGGAGCCCGCGCCGTCGGATGACGCGGTGGCCGACGCGGACACCTCGAGCGAAACCGCCGAGCCGTCAGCTACCGAGGGTGCCGAGTGAGTCCGACTTGACGGCGAAGTAGCCTCGCCGGGCTCGCACCTTGAGCTTGGAATCGTTCGCGTCGACCTCGACCTTGACCCAGCGACCGTCCCACACGTCGTTGTTCGTGGAGTAGGTCAGGTAGTACTGCCGACGCAGCTCCAGGGCGATCCGCTCGTAGACCCCGGCCAGCTCCGAGGCCTTGTCCACGAAGAACGCCCGTCCGCCGGTCACGTCAGGGAACTCCTTGAGCACCTTGCGGTCGCCGCCGCCCAGGCCGATCCCGTAGATGATCACGTTGTGGGCCTTGGCCTCTTCCAGGATGCGGTTGTAGCTGAACTGGCTCGCGGTGTCGTCGCCGTCGGAAAGCAAGACGATCGCCCTGCGACCCTTGATGTCCTGGATCTTCCGGAAGGCGGCGTGCATGGCATCGTAGATTGCCGTCGCACCGAGGGCCGCCGTGGTCGTGATCGCCTCCGTCAGGTCGTCGTGGCTGGCCGTCAGGTCCTGGACCAGGAAGACCTTGTCATCGAAGTCGATGACCAGCGCCTGGTCCTCCGGTCGCAAGGTCTCCACGAATGAGCTGGCCGCCTGGTGGACGTCCCGTATCTGATCCCGCATCGAGCCCGAAGAGTCCAGCAGGATCGCGAGGGTGATCGGACGATCCTCCGGATAGAACTCGAGGATCTGCTGCTCCTTGCCGTCCTCCAGGACGGTGAAGTCGTCTTTCGTGAGTCCGGTGATCAGGTTGTCTTTCTTGTCGGTGACCGTGGCCCACAGGATGACGCGGTTGACTTTCTCGACGTAAGCCAGGCTCACCTGGCGGGTGACGACGACGTCGCTGACGGTGATGCTCTCCACATGGTGGGCGATGGCACGGATGATCCACGATTTCGAGACCTCACCGAAGTCGTGAAGGCACTCGAAGGGCGGCTCGCGATCCACGAAGATGACGTCGTCACCGACCTTGAACTCCACGCGGTCGAGGTCCTCGAGGGAGTCGATCTCGACCTCGGCGGCGATGTGGGTCTTGCCGAACACGATCCCCTGGTTCGGCGGGTCCGTGATCGCGATGGAAAAGCCGCGCCGGCGCTCGGCGTCCTGCGCGGACGGCGGGGTGATGAAGGCCGCGATCGCGACGGCGATCGCGAGGATCTGCATCAGGCGTCCGAAGGACCTCATGAAGTCGGCTCCTCGTCTTCGATCAGCGCGGGAATCGAGGGCATCTCGTCGGCCTCCTGGCCGGGGAAGAGCTCCGGCGCGAGCTGCTCGAGAATTCGCCGGGCTCGTTCCGCGGTTTCTCCCTTTCCGCCTCCATCGACGTAGGCCTTGTAGGCGAGGACGGCCTCGTCCTCGCGGCCCAGCCTCAACAGGGCGTTGCCCTGGTACAGCAGGGCCAGGAGATGGTCCGGGGAGATCGCGAGGGCCCGCTCGTAGGCGTCATAGGCGGCAATGTCGTCGCCGAGTCGCGCCAGCGCGACGCCGGCGTTGACCTCCAGGTCGGCACTGGGCCGGCTGCCGGCCAGCTCGGCGTAGATCCTGTGGGCCTCGCGAAAGGAACCCGCTCGGAAGAGGTAGTAGGCGAGCCGCTCCCACTCGACGTCGACCGGTTCGCTCAAGGCCTGGTACTGCGCCGCCTCCTCCCACATCAGGCGGGAGCCGTAGATCGCCGCCACGGCGCGGTAATCCGCGGGCGCGCCCTCGCCGTTCTCGATCCGGCTCGCGATCTCCGCGATGCGATCCCGCTCGGCCGAGACCTCGGCGCGAATCGACTCCAGCCGCCTCCGCATGCTGGATCTGAGGCGGTCGTCGGTGAGAGCCTCGTCGAGATCGGCGAGCGCGCCGTCGTAATCACCCTGTCGTCGAGCGATCTCCGCCGTGCCGAGCAGGGCCCACGGGTGACCCGGGTCGAGTCCCAGTGCGGTATCGAAGGATTCCTGCGCCCCCGCGAGCAGCCCGAGGTCGAGCTGGATGTGCCCCAGGGTGCCCCAATGCTCCGGCGCCTTCGGCTCGAGGTCGATCGCCTCCTGGATCGTCGAGACGGCCTCGTTGTGGAGACCCAGGCGCGAGTAGGCCAGCGCCAGCCGGTTCAACCCGGCGGCGAAATCCGGCCGGATGCTCACCGCTTCCACCAGAAGCTCGACGGCTTCGTCGAGGCGCCCGGTCCGGAGGTAGAGATCGCCGAGATGGGTGTACGCGTCGGCGTAGCCTCGGTTGCTATCGATGGCACGGCGGTAGAACTGCTCGGCCTGGTTGTCGTCGGCCCTGGCCTCGTAGACCCTGGCGATGCCGTCGAGCGCCTGGGGGTACTCGGGACGCAGCTTCAGGGCCCGGTAGTAGTCGGCCTCGGCCTCATCGGTGTCGCCCTGGCGAAGGTAGGCGTCGCCCAGCGCGACGTGGGCCTGGAGGTGGGTCGGGTCGAGATCCAGGGCGATCTTGAGCGCTACCACGGCGTCGGCGTATCGACGGTCTCCGTTCAGCGCGACTCCGAGATAGTAGTGCGCACGAAACGAGTTCAGCGCCATGTCGGCGCAGCGCTGGAGGTGCTCGACGGCCTCCTTGTAGTCGCCGCGGTTGACGGCGGCCACACCTGCATTGAGCAGCTCGAATGATTCCCGCCGCACCTGATCGGCGGGGGCGGCCAGCGCAGCGGGAAGGGTCGCCGCGGCGAGCGCCCCCGCGAGCACCACCAGGCCGCCTCTCGATCGAACCGTTCGGATCATCCTTTAGCCCTCGCGGTCAGGGATCTCGACAGATGGTAGAACGGAAAGGAACCGCACGCACGTTCCCTCGGGTCAAACGAACTGCCTCCCGCGCACGTAACACCAAGCAGGCCCCAGGGTTTGACGAGACAAGGCGGGGGCGGGATACTGGGGCGTTCCATGGTCGCGAAGCGGAGCGTGCTGATGTGATTGGTGGTGAAACCAGGATGCTGCGCGCACTGTTGGCGGGGCTCGTGGGAGCAGCGACCCTGAGCGGGGTCGCGTGCGGCGGAGCCCACGCGGAGAGAGCTGCTCCCGCCGGAGCCGGGCCCACTGACGACCTCCGCGTCCGGCGGGGGGATTTCGTACAGCGGTTCCTGATGACGGGCAACCTCGAGGCGGTGCGGTCGGACCGCATTCTCGTTCCCCCCAACCCCTCGTGGCAGATCCAGATCCGCTGGATGGAAGAGGACGGCGCTCGCGTCGAGAGCGGCCAGAAAGTCGTGGAGCTCGACAACACCGCCCTGGTCGGCGAACTGGACGAAAAGACCCTGGCCGTACTGCAGCGCCGGGACGAGCTGGAGCAGCAGAGGGCAGTGCTGGCAGGCCAGGAGCAAGACAAGCGGTTTCAGCTCGAGCAGAAGCGGGTCGAGCTCGACAAGGCAGCCATCGACGCGGCGATCCCCGAGTCGATCCTCGAACGTCGCGCGTATCAGGATCTACAGCTGGCCCACCGCCGGGCGCAGACGGAATACTCGAAGGTCCTCGACGATCTCGACAGCTTCCGCGAATCCTCCGAGGCCGAGCTCGCCGTCCTCGAGATCGCGCTCGTCAAGGCGGAGCGGGAGGTGGGAGTTGCCGAGCGAGCCATCGAGACGCTGGCCCTGCGTGCCCCTCGGGACGGGCTTCTGGTGATTTCCGAGAATCCCCGCGAGGGTCGCAAGTTCCAGGTAGGGGACACGGCCTGGATCGGGCTCACCGTCGCGCGACTTCCCGACCTGTCGGAGATGCGGGTCGAGGCCGTGCTGACCGACGTTGACGACGGCCGCATCAAGGTCGGCGATTCGGCGTCCTGCGTCATGGATGCCTACCCCGAGTTCCCCATCGGCTGCCGTGTGACCGGAATCACACCGATTGCACAGGAACCGGAGCGGCGCTCCCTGAGGCGGAGCTTCCGGGTGGTGGTCGAGCTGGACGAGACGTACCCCGATCGTATGCGCCCCGGCATGTCACTCAAGGTCGAGGTCGAGGCGTTCCGACTCCCCGACGTTCTTCTCGCGCCTCGCGGTGGCCTGGGCCTGGACTCGGAGCCGGCCGTCGCCTTCCTGCGCGGCGGAGACGATCGCGAGGTGGAGATCGGCGCGTGCAACGCCCTGGAGTGCATCGTCGAGGGCGGCCTCTCCGAAGGCGATGGATTGAGGTACGGCGGATGAGGGGACTCGAAGCGTTACGCGCTCGTCCGCTCGTTGCCGTGCTGGTGGCGGCGATCCTCTTGCTGGTCGGGTGGTGGGCCGTTGGCGCTCTCCGTGGCCGGGAATCCGGAAGCTGGGTCCGGGTCGAGCGTGACGATCTGGTCCTCGGCGTGGAGGTCACCGGCACCCTGAAGGCGGTCGATACCAGCTCCATCGGTCCACCCCAGATTCCGTGGATCTGGGAGTACAAGATCTCGATGCTGGCGCCCGAGGGCGACGACGTCGAGAACGGGCAGCCGGTGCTCGGCTTCGACACTTCGGAGCTCCAGCGCCGCCTGAAGGAGATGATGGCCGAGGCGGAGGAAGCGCACAAAGAGATCGAGAAGAAAGAAGCGGAGCTGGCACTCCAGCGTGAGACCAACCGGCTGCGCCTGGCCGAGGCCGAGGCGCGCCTTCGCAAGGCGCGCCTCAAGGTGGAGGTTCCCGACGAGCTGACCTCGGAGAACGACCTCAGGAAGGCCTCGCTCGACCTTCGGCTCGCCGAGGACGAGATCGAGTACGTCCGGAAGCGGCTTCAGGACATGGCGCGTTCCGGCGAGGACGCACTGGCCTCACTTCGCCGCCACCGGGACTACGCCGAGGGGGAAGTCCGGGCGACCCGCAAGGCGATCAAGAGCATGACCGTCAAGGCTCCTCGCGACGGCACCGTGATCTACGCCTCCAACTGGAGGGACGAGAAGAAGAAGGTCGGCGATGCGTGCTGGCGAGGAGAGATGGTCCTCGAGATCCCGAACCTCACCCGGATGATGGCCGACGGTGAGGTCGACGAGGCCGATGCCTCCAAGGTTGCCGTCGATCAGAAGCTCACCCTCAGGCTCGACTCCCACCCCGACGAGGAGTTTTCCGGAACCGTCTCCCACATCTGGGGAACCGTCAAGCGCAAGTCGTGGCGCAACCCGCTCAAGGTCGTGCGCCTGGACGTCGATCTGGACCGCACGGACGAGCGCCGCATGCGGCCGGGCATGCGATTCCGCGGGTCGATCGAGATCGAGCGCATTGAAGATGCCGTCGTGATCCCCGTCGAGACCATCTTCATCTCGGAGGACGGTCCGACCGTCTACCGCAAGACCCTCATGGGTCACGAGAAGGTCTCGGTGACCCTCGGCCGCCGCAACGAGAAGATGGTCGAGGTCCTGGACGGTGTGGACGAGAGCGACCGGGTTTCGCGCCAGGATCCTTCGGCCGTCGCCGAGCAAAAAACGTGAGTCGGGGACGAATCGTCATCTTCGCCGCGATCGCGGTGGTAGGCGTGGTTGCCCTGGCCGCGGCGGTATCGTCCATGGTCCGCCTTGGACGGGACGACGGCACGCCGGTCGTGAAAGTCGCCCGCGAGGACTTCATCCGCCGGGTCTACGCCGAGGGTCACCTGAAGGCCGTCGACGCGACGCCGGTAATGACTCCGGTCGACGTCCAGGGCCCGTTCAAGATCGCCTGGCTCGCCCCCGACGGCAGCCGGGTCAGCGAGGGCGACGTGGTGGTGCGCTTCGACCCCACCGAGCTGGAGAAGAGTCTGGAGGACGGCCGGTCCGACGAGGCCACGGCGGAGAAGAGGACGGAAAAGCGTCAGATCGAACGGGACTCGACGCTCAGCAACCTGTCGCGCGACGCCGACATGGCCCGGCTCGAGCTGAAGTACGCCCAGGAGTTCCAGAGCAAGGATCCGGAGATCTTCTCCAGAGCCGAGATCATCGAGTCCGACATCGACGAGGATCTGGCCACCCACAGAGAGGCCAGCGCATCCGGAACCCGATCCATTCAAGAGAATCTCGCCGGCGCCGACCTGGATCTGCTCGAGATCGAGCAACGCAAGGCCCAGCTTCGTATCCAGGAGGCAGAGCAGGGGTTGCAGGCGCTGGAGATCACCGCTCCCCACGACGGCATCCTGGTCTACGAGCGGGATTGGAGGGGAGAGACCGTTCAGGTCGGGCAGTCGCTGTGGAACGCCCAGCCCATCGCGGAGATACCCAATCTCGACGCGATGGAAGCCGAGGTCTACGTGCTCGAGGCCGACGCGGGCGGTTTGGCCGAGGGTGGGATCGCCGAGCTCATCCTGGAAGCGCGCCCCGACGAGCCCTACCAGGCCACGGTGAAGAAAGTGGATGCCCTGGCCAAGCGGAAGATTCGGTGGGTGCCCATCCAGTACTTCGGGGTCACCCTGGATCTCGAGCGCACCGATCCCTCCGTGATGAAGCCGGGCCAGCGCGTCCGGGCGATCCTGATGCTCGACGAGCTCGAGGACGTCCTGGTGGTGCCCAGGGACGCAGTCTTCGACGATGACGACCGCAAGATTGTCTACCGTCGGGTGCACTGGAGCTTCGAGCCCGTCGAGGTCGAGCTCGGTCCTTCGGCCCTGGGGCGCGTGGTGATCGAATCGGGCCTCGAGGAGGGCGACGTCATCGCACTCAAGGACCCGACCCACCAGATCGATGAGGTTCTCGAGCCCGAAGAGACCGGCCCGTCTTCCGGGGGCTCCCCCACGGGAGGGCTTCGTTGACGTCCGAAGCCCGTGAGGACGCCGCGCCCCGGCAGCCCGTCTTCCTGGTGCTGTTCTTCGTGTCCGGCGCGAGCGGACTGATCTACGAGATCGTCTGGAGCCGCTTGCTGGTCTTCGTCTTTGGCGGGACAACCTTCGCCATCACCACGGTGCTCGCCTGTTTCATGGGCGGCCTCGCCCTCGGGAGCTACCTCGCGGGACGGTTCGTCGAGCGCGTCCGGCGCCCCGCACGTCTGTACGGCGTCCTGGAGGTCTGCATCGGGGTCTACGGGCTGGCCGTTCCGGTCCTGCTGGGCCTGGCGCTACCGCTCTATCGGGTTCTCGCCGGTCTCTTCGACGAGTCGTTCGTGTGGCTGACCGTCGCTCGGGTGGTGGTATCCGGTGCCGTGCTGCTGCTGCCCTCTGCCTTGATGGGCGCCACGCTGCCGCTGCTGTCGCAGGCCTTCGCGCGGCGCTCCGGGGGCACGGGCGCCGTGGTGGCTCGTCTGTACGGGATCAACACGCTGGGGGCGTTCGCAGGATGTGCGGCGGCGGGGTTCGGGTTGCTTCCGGTCCTGGGCCTGTGGAAGTCGACGCTGGTGGCGGCCCTGCTCAATATCACGGCCGGTGGAGTGGCCATCCTGGTGGCTAGTGGCCGGCACCGGGCCCCGAAAGCCTCCGCGGCCCCGGGGGCCGACGACCCCGGGCAGGGTGCGACCGTCGGGTTGTCGGTCGCGATCGACCCACGACTGCTGCTGGCCCTCTACGGTCTATCCGGTTTTGCGGCCATGGCCTACCAGGTCGCGTGGACGAGAGCCCTGATCCTCTCGATGGGCGCTTCGACCTATGCCTTCAGCGCGATCGTCTCGTGCTTCATCCTGGGGCTCGGCCTCGGAAGCCTGCTCATCGCACCGTGGGTCCGGAAGATCCGCGACCCGCTGAGCGTGGCAGGCGGCCTGGAGGGTGGGATCGCCTTGAGCGCGCTGCTCGTCGTGCCTCTGTTCGGGGAGATGCCGGGGTTCGTGCGGGGACTCGCCAACTCGCTCGACACGACCTTCGCGAGCGTGCTGACACTCGAAGTGCTCTCGGTCCTCGGACTCCTGATCGTTCCGACCCTGTGCATGGGCGCCCTCCTGCCGCTGGTCTGCTCGGCCTACGAGGCATCTCGATTCTCCGACGCTTCCGTTCGCGGTGAGGACGGTGCCTCGGCCGCCGCGGGACGCAGCGTGGGTGCGGTCTACGCGTCCAACACGGTGGGCACCATCCTCGGCGCGGCAGTGACAGGGTTCGTACTCATCCCGTGGAGCATCGTCGGGATGCAGCGCACGATCGCGCTCGCTTCGGTCCTCAGCGCCGCGATCGGAACTGCTTTCGTGCTGCTATCGGGCCGGAGACGGGCCGGCCGCACGCGGGCCGCGGTCGCCGTGGGCTGGGTGGCCGTCGTGGTCCTGCTGGCCGTGACCGATCCGTGGTCGAGGGCCGTGATGGTCTCGGGCCCGTACCTCGGGCGAAGCGGGGCAACGCAGACAGAGGTGTTGTTCTATCGCGAGGGGATCGACACCACCGTGTCCGTCACCGGCGAGGGCGACCGCCTCGCCCTTCGAATCAACGGCAAGCCCGACGCCTCGAACGGCATGCAGGACATGCACACCCAGACCTTGCTGGGGCAGATCCCGATGCTGTTGAAGCCCGACGCCAGGCGGGTGGCCATCATCGGGCTCGGTGCCGGTGTCACCGCCGCAGCCGTTCTCGCCCATCCCGTCGAGTCGGTGGACGTGGTGGAGATCTCTTCCGCGGTCGTCGAGGCCGCGGGTCACTTCGCCGAGGCGAACCGCCACGCGCTCGACGACCCGCGACTCCGCCTACACCGCGCCGACGGCAGGAACTTCCTGCTCTTGTCCGAGCGGAAGTACGACGTCATCATCTCCGAGCCCAGCAATCCCTGGATCAGCGGGATCGCGAACCTCTTCACCACCGAGTTCTTCGAGATCGCGCGCAGCCGGCTCGAGCCCGGTGGCGTCCACGCGCAGTGGATCCACGCCTACTCGATGGATGTCGACGACTTCGCGGCCATCATCGCGACCCTGTCGCGCGTGTTCGAGCACGTCCAGGTGTGGGAGACCGGGTTCGACGACTACGTGATCGTGGGCTCCGACGAGCCGATCGTGATCGACGTCGAAGACCTTTACCTGGCCTCGGGCCGCCCCGGGGTCAACGCCATGCTCGGCTCGATCTACATCAACGATCCCATGCAGCTGGCCCACTACTACGTCGCCGACGCCCGCGACCTCGAGGCATGGCTCGATGGGCAGGAGCCGTTGATCGACGACCGCCCGAGGTTGGAGTTCTCGGCCCCCCGGTTCATCGTGCAGGGGATGGTTTCGGAGATCGACTGGCAGCTCTTCGCGGCCGACGGGACGCCCGAGCTTGCCGGTGACCCTCGCGCGATGCTCCCTCGGGAGTTTCGTGAAACGGTGTTGCGGGGCCGGGAGGCGAAACGCTACCTGTTCGATGCCCGCGCCGCTTTCGACCGCGGCGATTACCCGGCCGTCTTCGATGCCGCGCCCCAGGCCGCGGCGAACGCCCCGGACGACCAGCGCATGCTCTTGTCGTTGGGGCGCAAGCTCCAGCGCGTTCTCGACGACGCGGGCGAGGCCCAGCGGCCCGCGATTGACGAGACCTACCGCAAGATCGCGGTCGTGGCTCCCGCCATCCGGGAGTTCAGGAAAGAGACGCCCGGGACCGGGGTGCAATTCTCGTGGCCGCTGGGGAAACCGCTTCCGCCGATCCGGGATCCGGAGCACGGCGCGCTACTGGCCCGGGCCCGTGAGCTGGCGGCGAACGGAGAGGCCGTCCGAGCCGTGGCCACGGTCCAGCAGGCCGCCGACCGGTTTCCCTACAGCATCACCGCGCTGGGCATGACCGGCGCCTGGGCTCTCGAAGTGCACGGTCCCGACGAGGCCCTGCCCTACCTGCTCAAGGCCTGGATCATGAGGCCCGAGAATCCCGAGGCCAGTTATCATCTCGCCCGGGCCTACAGCATGCGGGGTGACACCGGGCTAGCGCTCGAGTTTCTCGAGGGAGCGATCCGATTGGGATTCAACGATCGTGCCCGGATCGAGACCAGCCCCGCCTTCGCCCCGATTGCGGACGACCCGAGGTTCCGAGAGGTCGTCGAAACGCTCGACAAGGGGAGAGCCGGCTCGTGAATCTACTCGAGGCCCTTCGTACCGCCTTCGACAACCTGGCCGCGCACAAGCTGCGGTCGGGGCTGAGCATGCTCGGGATGATCTTCGGCGTGGGCGCCGTGATCGCGATGCTGTCGATCGGGGCCGGTGCCGAGCGCGAGGCCCTGGCGATGATCGATAAGATGGGCCTGCGGAACATCATCATCCGGGACAAGGGCGAGACCGATCGGGACCAGCTCGACGAGATCCGCAAGAAGTCCATCGGCCTTTCCCGAAGGGACATGCAGGCGATCGTGGAGGGGGTGCCGGGCGTCGAGCTGGTGGCGCCGCGGGTCGAGGTCGACGCCTACAAGATCATGGCGCCGGGAGCCAAGACCGAGTCGAAGGTCTACGGCGTCTCCCACCTGCAGGACGACCTCGCCCATCTCGAGATCCAGGCGGGCCGTTTCCTGGACGGGCTCGACGAGAAGCGGCACGGGCAGGTGGCGGTGATCGGGCCGGCTGCGCGTCGCGACCTGTTCGGGTACGAGAGCGCGGTGGGCCGGGACCTGAAGATCAACGACGTCTGGTTCGAGGTCGTCGGTCAGCTCGCCGAGATCGAGGGCGGTCAGGCGTTCGAGGGTGTGACGGTCGGGTCGGCGGCCCGGGAGATCTACGTTCCGTTCACGACGGCGATCCGGAAATTCGACCGGGATCCGCTCAAGGCGCCGCTCGACGAGATCGTGGTGCGGCTCGAGGAGGGGGCCTCGCCGCAGGACAGCGCGGCCGTGATCCGCAACCTGCTCCAGCGGATCCACGGCGGCATCGACGACTACGAGCTGGTCGTCCCTCAGGCGCTCCTGGAGCAGCGACGCAAGACCCAGCGACTCTTCAACATCGTCATGGGGTGCATCGCCGGCATCTCGCT
>Ga0316191_10000519_pt1 | contig 25166 bp, 25 predicted proteins | sample Eddworburr2cm_MG_FD_204928 | JGI IMG/M metagenome (GOLD analysis project Ga0316191, IMG submission 204928) | Coastal sediment microbial communities from Maine, United States - Eddy worm burrow 2 cm | ecosystem: Environmental > Aquatic > Marine > Coastal > Sediment | place: USA: Maine... | reverse complement strand
GTCAGCGTCGTCGTAATCGTCTGGCCGAGCAAGATGATTGTGCCGACGAGGAGTGAGCCGAACACGGTGAGACCGACCACGGCGATCACACCGAGAACGCGGTAGTAGACGATCATGTAGACCGCGACAAGCACCAGGCCGAGCAGACCCGCGATCAGGCCGGCGCGAAGCGAATCAGCACCGAGTGTCGCTGAGACCGATTCGACACGTTCGCGCTCGAACGTTGTCGGGAGGGCACCGTAGTTGAGGATGGCGGCAAGATCCTCAGCCTCGGCTTGCGGGTTGTCGGAGGCTCCGATGGTGATGATGACTTGGTTCGGATCGAGTCCCTCGTTGGGATCCACGCCGGCAGCTACGGCGGGCGCGGAGGTCACAACGCCGTCGACCACGATTGCGAGCTGGCGTTGCGGAGAATTCACGGGGAATGTTGCGAGCTCGCCGGTGGCCGTTCGGAACTTCTCTCCACCTTCGCTCGTGAATTCCGGCACGACAACGATCTCTGCGGCCGCACCGCTGGTGCCGGCACGTCCGCCCTTCATGTCGACGCCCGTCAGGAACGCCGGGCCGACCACGTAGACGATGAAGCCCTCCTCACCCGACAAGTAGGCAACTTCAGCGTTGACATCGTCAGGATCGGAGAGACCCGTGACCGGATCAAGATTGTCCGGGTGGTCACCGTCGGGATCGGTCAGGGCTGGGCTTTGCTGGACCACCTCGTAGACCGGCCGGAACGACATCTCCCCCGTCGTACCAACGGCCTCGAGCGCTCGTTCTCGGTCGTCCACGCCGGGCAGCTGGACCACAATCGAACGATTGCCCTGCACCCGAATATCCGGTTCCTGGACGGAACCCACACCCTCGATACGGCGGCGCATGATCTCAACAGCGGTATCGAGCGTATCGGGGTCGGTTCCTTCGGGACCGACGAGCACAACCGAGAACCCGCCTTGCAGGTCGAGGCCGAGGATCGGCGCCCAACCGGCGAGCAACATTGCCCCAAGCGACCCCCACGCGATCGCAAGGGTCACGACAAGCGTGATGATCGCATTCTTGCGATTCACTCCGAATCGTCTCCAATGCGTTCAGAAATCGCTCGTTTGGCGATTCTCATCGTCGAGCCGCCCCCTATGTCAAGGGTGAAGGTGTCATCGTCCTCAGAACGGATCGTGCCGTAGATGCCGCCGATCGTTCTCACTTCGTCGCCAACCGCAATCGAGTCGCGCAGCTCCTTTGCCTTCTTCGCCCGTCGGCGTTGCGGCAGCACGAGCAGCAGGTAGAAGAGACCCCCGAGAACCGCGATCGGCAACAGGAATCCGAGGGCGCTCCCGCCGCTATCGGTCTGTGCGAAGACGATCGTCGAGACGCTCGACAGATTCAGCACTGGATCCTCCGTTCGATGGGCCGGCATAGCCGCCGGGAAGGCGCCGGAACTCTAGCCGCGGAAGTGGTCTAGTCCCCCATCCTGGCGCGCACGATACCGTCGCGGTAGGCGGCGAATCGGCGGTCCGCGATGGCTTCTCGAGCGCCGCCGAGCAGGTCAAAGGTGTAGGTGAGATTGTGGAGTGTGAGGAGACGGTGTGCGAGGGGCTCGTTCGTGGTGTACAGGTGACGCAGGTAGCCGCGGCTGTGTCGCCTGCAGGCCAGACATGTGCACCCACCGTCGAGGGGTTCCGGGTCGAGAATCCACTCCGCCCGCTTGATGGAGATGTCACCCGTTCGGGTGAGTGCCTTGCCGTGGCGTGCGAGCCGCGTGGGAATCACACAATCGAACAGGTCGACGCCTCGTTCGATCGCCGCCAGGATCCCCTCCGTGTCCCCAAGTCCCATCACATAGCGCACTGCTTTCGGCGGCAGGTGCGGCACAGCAGCGTCGAGGGCACGGTCGCGTTCCGCAGGGGTCTCTCCAACCGCGAGACCGCCGATCCCGAAACCGGGGAATCCCAGCGCTGCGATGTCCTTGGCGGACTGCTCGCGCAGATCCGGCTCGGCCCCACCTTGAACGATCCCAAACAACGCCCGGTCGTCGCGACGTTTGGCTGCGAGTGCTCGTTCAGCCCAACGCAGCGTTTGGTGCATGGCGGCCGCGGCGTCACTCCGGGTCGACGGGAGCGGCACGGGCACATCGAGAGCCATCGCGATGTCCGAACCGAGCGTCTCCTGGACGGCCACCGCACGCTCCGGCGTCAACTCGACCCGTGCGCCGTCGTATGTGCTGCGAAACACGAGACCCTCTTCGCTGATCTTCGGCTTGAGAGAGAGGACCTGGTAGCCCCCGCTGTCGGTGAGGATCGGACCGTCCCACGCCATGAATCCGTGCAATTCGCCGAGTTGGGACACGACGTATTCGCCGGGACGGAGCATCAAGTGGTAAGTGTTCGCGAGGACGATCTGGGCACCGACCGTTCTCAGATCCTCAACGTCCATCGTCTTGACGGTCCCTCGCGTTCCCACGGGCATGAAGTTCGGCGTCTGCACGGGCCCGTGCGGGGTACACATCGTTCCAATGCGGGCGGCGCCGTCGATCCCTGTGCCGTCCCAGGTCACAGCGCTCATTGATCGACCTCGATGAACATGGCATCTCCGAACGAGAGGAACCGGTATCCGGAACCGAGAGCGTGAGCGTAGACCTCACGCCACGTGGGGCCGATCAAAGCAGCGATCATCACGATCAGCGTGGTCCCGGGGGCATGGAAGTTCGTCACAACCGCGTCGACCACCTTGGTTCGGAACCCCGGGGTAACAAACAGCTCGGTCGATCCCGACCCGGGCTGAATCCTCCCGTCGGGCTCGGCCGCCGTCTCGAGGGTGCGGACGACAGTCGTCCCCACGGCTGCGACGCGCGACCCACGCAGCTTGGTTTCGGCAATGGCGTCGGCCGTTGCCACCGGCACCGTGTACCGCTCTTCGTGCATCTCGTGGTCGCTGATCGGACCGTCTTTCATTGGCCGGAACGTGTCGAGCCCGACTTCGAGTTCGACATCAACGATCCCGATGTTGCGTGCATGGAGGGCTCCGACAATCCGCGGCGTGAAGTGGAGCGCCGCCGTCGGGGCTGCAGCCGATCCGACGGCCCTCGCAAAGATGGTTTGGTATCGCTCGTCATCGTCGAGCGTGCCGTGGAAGTAGGGAGGAAGCGGCACCTCACCCAGTTCCCTCAGGACCTCGTCCACGCTACGTTCGGGTGAAACGTCGAGCGTCACGACACCACGATCGGGTTCGGTCGCCACGACCATGGTGAGCGGCCCAACGGTCAACTCATTCCCGGGTCGAATCCGCCTGGCAGGGCGAACCAGTGCCTCCCATGTTGTGGCAGTGATCTGCTTGGTCAGCAGAAGCTCAACCCGCCCACCGGTCTCTTTCGTTGCGTAGACACGAGCGGGCCGGACGCGAGTGTTGTTGACCACAACAAGATCCCCGGGGTCGAGCAGGTCTGGAAGGTCGGTGAATGAGCGATCTTCCAGCGTGCGCGCCACGAGCAGCCGCGCAGCATCACGAGGCTCGATGGCTTCCTGTGCGATGGCCTCGGGCGGCAGATCGTAGGAGAATTCGGCGGCGTGCATACGGGGGAGACGATACGGGTGTTCGAGACACGAGGCACAAGACTCGAGACACGAGACTCGAGACAAGAGACCGGAGTCAAACTCGCCGCTCTCGGTGGCTCAGTCCAACAACGTCCCCTGTGGATCACGTGTCCCCACCCGCTCAATCCCCAGATGCTCATACGCTCGCTCCGTCGCGATGCGGCCGCGGGGGGTTCGCTGAAGGAATCCTTCGAGAAGAAGGAACGGTTCATACGCGTCCTCCACCGTCTCCGGCTCCTCACCGACTGCGATTGCGAGGGTCGACAGCCCAACCGGTCCCCCGCTGAACTTCCCGACAATCGCGTCGAGGATGGCACGATCGACCTTGTCGAGCCCGATGCCGTCTACCTCGAACACCTCGAGGGCCCGGTCGGCCACCTCGTCATCGATATGCCCGTCCGCACGCACGGCGGCGTAGTCGCGCACTCGCCGCAGGAGGCGATTCGCGACACGCGGCGTGCCACGGCTTCGGCGGGCGATGGTCTCAGATCCCTCCGGGGTGATGTCCACGTCGAGGATCGCGGCCGAACGATGAAGAATGGCCGAAATGTCCTCTTGCTCGTAGTAGTCGATCCGCGCGACGTAGCCGAAGCGGTCGCGCAAAGGTGGGGCGACACGTCCAACTCTCGTCGTTGCCCCGACCAGGGTGAAGGGAGGCAAATCGATCTTGATCGATCGAGCGGCCGGCCCCTTCCCGACCACGATGTCGAGTTGGAAGTCCTCCATCGCCGGGTAGAGGACTTCTTCCACCTGGCGCGGCAGGCGGTGTATCTCATCGATGAAGAGAACGTCACCTGCCTCGAGGTTCGTAATAACTGCGGCAATGTCTCCTGGACGATCGAGAGCCGGCCCGGAGGTCCCCCGAAACTGAGCACCCATCTCGGCCGCCAGGATGCCGGCCAGCGAGGTCTTTCCGAGCCCGGGTGGTCCGGAGAAGAGCACATGGTCGATCGCCTCGCCGCGTCCCCGGGCTGCTTCGATCAGGATCGCCAGGCGTTCCTTCAGAGCGCTTTGGCCCACGAATTCGTCCATGCGGTGGGGACGGAGGCCGACTTCGATTGCCTCGTCCTCGGGTATTGGTTCGCCGGTGAGCAGACCTTCGTCTCTCATTGCTCACTCCTCTTGCCCAACGCCTGGAGTGACCGGCGCAGCAACTCTTCAACAGGCAGATCGGGAGGCAGGTCTCTCAGTGCCCCGCTGATCTCGTCTGACTGGTACCCGAGGCCCTCGAGCGCGGTCCGCACCTCGCCGAGCGGACCCGATACTGTGAGAGCGCTGTCGGCAACCTCCAGCTTTGGCCGGAGTTCGAGGAGGAGCTTCTGCGCCGACCGCTTCCCGATGCCCGGAACTGCCGTCAACGCAGCGACGTCGTCGGTCACGACAACTCGCCGAAGGTCGTCAGCTGACATCGTGGCGAGAATGGCCAGGCCGACTTTGGGCCCAATGCCGGAGACACCCAGGAGCAATCGAAAGAGATCCCGATCGTCGGACGTCGTGAATCCGAACAATGCCATCTGGTCCTCGCGCACATAGAGATGCGTGTGAAGAACGATCTCAGTTCCAACGCCGGACAGTTCAACCAACGTGCGGCTCGACACCGCGACGTCGTATCCCACGCCATTGACGTCGATGAGCACGGTGTCGACACCAACCGCGGCGAGCGTGCCGCTCAGACGGCCGATCATGAGACCCTCGCGTTCAGCACCCGGTGTTGCACATGGCACAAGGCCACGGCGAGCGCATCCGCAGCATCGGCAGGGCGCGGCGCACTCGGAAGGTTGAGACGCATTGCGACGACTCTTTGCATCTGTTGCTTGTCTGCGGTGCCGGAGCCGGTGAGTGCCATCTTCACGGCAGAAGGAGTGTATTCAGCCGTCTCGAGGTGAGCTTCTGAGAGAACCAGCAGCGCAATGCCGGAGGCTCGGGCCACCGACATCGCCGTCTGGCGGTTGTTGTTCACAAAGACCTGTTCGATCGCCGCGGCCTCCGGTTCGTACTCGCCCACGATTTCGCGAAGGTCGCGGGCCAGCTCCACGAATCGCTCGCCAAGTGGTTGTGCCGGGTCCGTCCGGATGACTCCGGCGGCCACCGCCTTTTCGGTTGAGCCCGACGACTCGATGATTCCGTAGCCGGTGCGTGTGAGACCGGGGTCGATTCCCAATACGAACATACGTTCTACATCGTAGCGTTGGGCTCCGACAGATCCCAACACCGTCCCCGATGAGGGCACTTCGACCCGCCGCTGCCGAGCCGGCGCGCCGCTGCCGTCAGAATTCTCCGCCGAGGTCGGGCGACACCAGTGTGTAGTTCTCCACGGCGACGCCGGTCTGGGCGAGGTGCGCAACCACGTCATCGAGACGATCGGCCTGTCCGGTGTTCTCAGAGCCATAACCCCAGACCATCGGGACAAGGACTGACCTGCCGTCGGAACTCTGCTTGAGCGTCCACCCGATCACCTCGAGCTGAAGGAAGGTCGGCACGCCACCTTTCTCGCCGGTCTTCAGCCTGAGACGCGTCCCGGACGGCGCCGAGATCAGTTCTTCAGCCATTCCTGCACTTCTCCCCTTGAGTGGTCGTGGCCTTCCCTGCCGGTTCGATCTTCGACCCCTCTCGCTCCGCCACTCGTTATTCGAGCGACGCGAGCACTTCGTCGGGTATGTCGAAGTTCGCGTGAACGCTCTGCACGTCGTCGAGATCCTCGAGCGCATCAACGAGGCGCAGCACCTTCGGGGCGCTCGCCTCGCTGACCGGAACCGAGACCGATGCAATCTGGCTTACTTCACCCTGTTCGACGATGACCCCTGCCTCCTCCACGGCGGCCCGCACTCCGGCGAGGTCACCGGGTGCACACGTGACCTCCCATTGGTCGTCGGCTGCCTGAACGTCGTCGGCACCCCCTTCGAGGGCCGCCATCATCACCGTGTCCTCGTCACCGGTGACCAGCAGGTACCCCTTCTGCTCGAAGAGATACGCGACCGAACCGGGTTCGCCGAGGCTGCCACCGTGTTTCGTGAGTGTCGAGCGGACGTCTGCGGCTGCCCGATTGCGATTGTCGGTGAGGATCTCGACGTAGAGCGCGACACCCCCCGGGGCATATCCCTCGTACCAGATCTCCTCATACTGCACGCCGTCGGCATCACCGGCACCGCGAGCTACGGCGCGTTCGATGTTGTCCTTCGGCACCGACGCGTCCTTCGCTTTCTGGATGGCTGTCGCAAGCGTCGGGTTCCCATCGGGATCGGGCCCGCCCGTCCGGGCGGCGGCCTCAATGCCCTTGATGAGCTTGGCGAACAGCTTCCCCCGCTTTGCGTCTTGACGCCCCTTGCGGTGTTTGATGTTTGCCCACTTCGAGTGTCCGGCCATCAGCGCTCCTCGGCGAGTTCGATCAGCATGGTGTGAAGACGGTCGTCATCCGTCAACTCAGGATGGAATGACGTTGCAAGGATACGGTCTTGTTGGACGACAACGGGGTGGGCTCCTCCCCCACCCGGATCCTCAACGGTGGCGAGAATCTCCACCTCGGCCCCAACCTTGTCGATCCACGGAGCGCGGATGAAGACGGCCCGCATCGGGTCGGTGAGACCGTCAACGTTGAGATCTGCCTCGAAGGAATCAACCTGCCGGCCGAACGCGTTCCGCTCCACCACGACGTCGAGCACACCGAGTTGTGGTTGAACGGGACCGGTCGTTGCCGATGCCAGGAAGATCATGCCGGCGCATGTCCCGAACACCGGCAACCCTGCTTCGATCCGTTTGCGGAGCGGCTCCATCAGACCGTAGAGCGTGGCCAGACGGCCGATCGTCGTCGATTCGCCGCCCGGGATGATCAGAGCTCCGACGGAGGCAAGGTCGTCCGGAGTCCGGACCTCGACTCCGAGATGTCCGAGCCGGTCAACAACAGCGAGGTGCTCCCGGAAATCGCCCTGGAGAGCGAGCGCCCCGATCCTCACCTCAGTTGCCCCGGTCTTGCATCCGCTCCTCAGCGGGCAGCGTCTCAATGTTGATCCCGACCATGGCCTCGCCGAGGTTCTTGGACACGGTGGCGATCTTGTCCGGATCCTGATAGAACGTGGTGGCCTCGACGATCGCACGTGCGCGAACGTCGGGTTCGTCGGACTTGAAGACGCCCGAGCCGACGAAGATGCCGTCACATCCGAGTTGCATCATCAACGCGGCGTCCGACGGGGTGGCAATCCCGCCTGCTGCAAAGTTGACGACCGGAAGTGCACCGGTCTCAGCGACTTCGCGAACGAGTTCGATGGGCGCACGCAGCTCCTTGGCGGCATTCATCATCTCTTCGGGGTCGAGCGTCGTGAGCCAGCGAATCTGGCTGTTCATGAGGCGCATGTGGCGGACGGCCTCCACGACGTTGCCGGTGCCCGGCTCACCCTTCGTCCTGATCATTGCGGCTCCTTCGCCGATCCTGCGAAGTGCCTCTCCAAGGTCCTTTGCGCCGTTGACAAAGGGAACGGTGAATGCCCGCTTGTCGACGTGGTTCTCATCGACCGGCGTGAGCACCTCCGACTCATCGATGTAGTCGACCCCGAGCGATTCGAGCACTTGGGCTTCGACGAAGTGACCGATCCTTGCCTTCGCCATGACCGGAATCGAGACGGCATTGACGATCGCTTCCACCTTCGACGGGTCGGCCATCCGAGCGACGCCCCCGTGGGCACGAATGTCGGCGGGAACACGCTCGAGTGCCATCACCGATACGGCTCCGGCTTCCTCGGCGATCTTTGCCTGTTCGGCGTTCACGACATCCATGATGACGCCGCCCTTCAGCATCTCGGCGAGCCCTCGCTTGACGCGATCGGTGCCGTGCTCGGTCGTGATGTCCACGGTGATCTCCTCAGTATTCTTCGATTCAAGTGTACCGACGCACCGCCCCGTAGAACCGAAGGTCTACACGGTCGCCTGCGCCGAGAGTGCGTCCTCATAGGCAGCGAGAAACGCTGCCGCAACGGACGAACCGTCGAACTGCCGGGCGCGTTCGGCGGCCGCCCGTCCGAGGTCGTGCGCCGCCACCGGATTCGCGAGGAGGTCGATGATCTGCTCGGCCAGACGTGCCGGATCACCCGGTTCGACGAATCGAGCAGCTGGCCCTGCCACATACTCGAATGCCGGCAGCGTCGACGCAACCACTGCGCACGCCGCCGCCATCGCCTCGGCGAGGGTGATCCCGAAGCTTTCACCACCGAGGTTCGGGGCACAGAAGACGGCCGCGGCAGCAAGTTCCTCCCGTTTCGTTTCGTCGCCGACCCATCCGAGGTACTCGACCCCGTCACTCTGCTCACCGCGATCGGCACCCATCACCGTGAGCGTTGCCTCCGGGACCGCCCTGCGTACCGCCGGCCACGCGTCGAGGAGTGCCGACAGACCCTTCCGTTCGTCGTCCCTCCCGAGAAAGGCTACGCGGAGCGGATCCTTGGGTCCAGACGCGTAGCTCCCGACTTCGATCCCGTTGGGGATGATGCGGTAGTCGACAATGCCGTCGATTGAGCTTCCCGAGATCGGGCTGGTGACCGTCACCACCGATGCCCGGCGGAGCGCCAGCCGCACCCCGCTCCGGCCATAGCGGTAGAGGCGGCGAACCCAGCGGGGTGGATCGGCGTGGAACGTTGCGACCTTTGGCGGTCCTTCAACCCTCAGCGCTGCGAGGGATACGGCAGGCATCAGCGGTTCGTGCACGTGGATGACGTCGACGCCTGCGAGGGCGTGAGCGAGGTCGCGGCCGACCCGCGGGTTCAGGCGAATCGGTGTTGCGGCGCGGTTCGCGGTGATGATCCTTGTGGCTCCGAGCAAGATTGCCTCGTCAGGGCCCTCGGTTCCCGGACCCACGATGACCGGATCGTGCCCGGCTTCACGCAGCCAACCGGCAAGGCGGATGACCTGGTCCTGGACGCCTCCCGGCCGACCGAGGTCGTACGGCGAGACAAGCCCGACCCTCATTCCGGCTCTTCCTCGAGCAGTGCATCGGATGGCCAGTTCGGCTGGAATAGATGCCAACTGGTGGGTTCGGCCCGGATGATGTCCTCGAATTCGTACGCGAGCGCCTGCGTGCCGAGCTGGATGCGTTCTGTGCGATCATCGGCATCGGGCAGCGGGAGCTCCGGGTGCACCTCGAAGAGATAGCCTGGTCCGTCGTAGTAGGAGCCGACCGGGAAGAGGGCCGCTCCGGTCAACTCAACCAGTGAGCACGGCCCAGCGGGCATCGTCGTCATCTCACCGAAGAACTCGACGGGAACGCCGCGACCATTGACGTCGCGGTCGGCAACGAGCGCAACAACCTGGCCCCCTTTGAGCGCCCTTGTCAGCGTCGCCATCGTTGAACCTCTGCCGTGGACCAGAATGTCGATGCCGAACGCGGCGCGCGTCTTGATGAACCAGTCGGTGATTCGCTTGTTTGGGAGGTCCTCAGCAACCGACAGCACGCGCAAGTTCAACGACTCCGCGACCGCACCCGCAACCTCCCAGTTCCCCATGTGCGGAGCCACCATCACCACTCCGCGTCCTGCCTGCTGCGCGGCGTACACGGCGTCAAGACCCGTCGCGTGGGCCTGGCGTACCACCCAGGCCTTTCTTCTGGGACGGAACCAGAACACTTCGGCCCAGTAGCGCCCGTAGGAGGCAAACATCTCGCGCCCGGCGGCGGTGATCTGCTCCTCGCTCGATGCCGGTCCCATGACGCGACGCATGTGTCGCCGAAGAAGCCGCATGCGCCGCCCAGCAACGAAGGACAGCCCGAAGCCGATCCCGCGTCCGGCGCCCCTCATGGCAGACGCGGGCAGGAGTCCAAAGAGCCCGGAGAGAGCCCGGTACAGGAGGTAGCCGAGAAGGCCGCTCACCCTGGGAGCTGCTGCAGAGTGCGCCGCATGCGCTGCACGACCGTGAGTCCGGTCAGCACTACAAAGATCCACAGCATCGGCTCGAGGACTGGCAGCCCGAATCCGGCAAGGATCACGCCGGTGAGCGCCAGGATCATCCGTTCGGCTCGGCCCATCCAGCCTCCGCGACCTTCGGCACCCCAGGACTCGGCCTTTGCTCGGATGTACGGAATGAGGAGCGAGAACGCGAGGGCCACGAGACAGAGAATCAACCCAACCGAATCCTCACGAAGGTACACACCGAGCCCGACCCACACAGCTACCTCACCGAAGCGGTCAGACATCGTGTCGATGAAGGCACCGCGGTCTGACGACGTGCCCTTGTATCGGGCGAGCGGTCCGTCGAGAGCGTCAAGCAAGACACCGAACCCGGCGGTGAGTCCCCCCTGCCAGAGCAGACCGTTCGCGATCAGTGCAGCTCCAACGATTGTGATCGCGAGTCCGAGCACCGTGACCATCGTTGGTGTGACTCCGGTCTTGCCAAGCACGCGAGCGATCGGCTGGAGTATGGGCGCCGCTTTCTTGCGCGCTTTGAGGTCGATCATCCGATGCCTTTCACATGAGCGAAGCTACCACAGCTGCCGCCGATCCTCGCTCCGGATACAATGGTACGTCCCTAAGGGTGTCGAAGCCCAAACCGAATTGCCTCGTGAGAAGGAAGTGACCTAATGCCAGAGCGCCACGCGCAGTTGAGTTTCGACGGAACCGAATACGTTCTACCGGTCGCCGAACCGACCATCGGCAACCCAGGCTTGGGCATCGGTCAATTGCGCAATGACACCGGCGCCGTCACCTTCGATCCGGGCTTCGCCAATACGGCGGGTGCCCGCTCATCGATCACGTACATCGACGGAGGCGCCGGCGTTCTGCAGCACCGCGGCTACTCCATCGAAGACCTTGCCGCAAACTCGACGTTCCTCGAGGTTGCGTACCTGCTGCTCTTCAAGAAGCTGCCGACGAGAGCCGAGCTCGATGTCTGGGAAGACTCGGTCCGTCACCACACTCTGCTGAATGAGGAGATGAAGCGATTCTTCGATGCCTTCCCGAAGAGCGCCCACCCGATGGCCATTCTGTCGTCAGCCACCAACGCAATTTCGACGTTCTACGAAGAGTTCCACGATCCGACCGATGAGCTCTCATTCAACGAGAGCGCGCTTCGACTCATCGCAAAGATGCCGACGATCGCCGCCTGGGCATACAAGAAATCGACCGGAATGCCGTACTGCTACCCACGGAACGACCTCATGTACGTCGAGAACTTCATCCATATGATGTTCCATCTTCCGGTCCAGCAGGAAGAGGTCGATCCGGTCCTCGTCAAAGCGTTGAACGTCCTGCTCATCCTGCACGCGGATCACGAACAGAACTGTTCCACGGCCACGGTGCGTGGAGTCGGATCGAGCCAGGCAAACCTCTTTGCTTCGGTGTCGGCGGGGATCGACGCATTGTGGGGTCCACTCCACGGCGGTGCGAACCAGCGTGTGATCGAGATGCTGCGGATGATCGTCGAAGACCCGGACGCCTCGGCAAAGTCAGTGATCGCGCGAGCGAAGGATCCGAACGATCCGTTCCGCCTGATGGGATTCGGACACCGCGTATACAAGAACTACGACCCGCGTGCCCGGGTGCTCCGGGCCTACGCCGACGAGGTTCTTGCCACCATGGGCATCACCGACCCCCTCCTCGACGTGGCGAAGGAACTCGAAGCGGCGGCCCTCGAAGACCCCTACTTCGCCGATCGCAAGCTCTACCCGAACGTGGACTTCTACTCCGGGTTGATCTTCCGAGCCCTGAAGTTCCCGACGCGAATGTTCACCGTGCTCTTCGCCATCGGTCGACTTCCGGGATGGATGGCGCAATGGAAGGAGATGACGGAAGATCCGGAAACGCGGATCATGCGACCCCGCCAGATCTACACCGGAGAAATCAACAAAGAGTTCATCCCGATCGCGGAGAGGTAGACAGAAACAGACACGAGATTCGAGACATGAGACTTGTCTCGAATCTCAGGTCTCGAGTCTCTGATCCACCGGCGGTCCCGGTACAGGTTCGACGTACGAGTCAGCGACGTCACCGCTGATCCCGTCGACCATCACCAATGCTCGTTGTGACGGGGGGTCGTCGGCGCTGAAGACCAGGACATTCCACACCGGGCGTGCTCGCCATCCGGAGAAGCCGAGCGAAGCTGATGCATGCCCGACCGGGAAGTCCACGGTTCGGTTGGCGATCTCGAGCGCTTCACCCTCGCGAACCTCTAGGTTCCACGACGCAATGAGGTGGTAGACGCCGACCGCAGTCAGCGCAGCGACCGCGGTCCACCACATCGCTGAGGGCAGGGCTCCGGTGGCGATCAGCACCCCAACCACAACGGCGCCAACGAAGTACACGACGGCTGCCCGCCGCCTCCGATTGGTGTCCGGTACGTGGTATTCGCCAACGACGTTCGAATCGAGATCCTCGGGTATCGCTGCCGCTTCTGCGACCTCAGCCGGGATCTCGATCGATCGACGGTCTTGACTCACGCGTGTGCTTCTCCGAGCGACTTCTCAACCAGCTCCGGATCGAGCGTCGCTTCGCCACGGCTGCGGTGCCAGCGATCCCACACGACCAGCATCGACGGCAGCACGAGGATCGCGGCGAGCAGCGAGAGCAGGATCGTGTACGCGGTTACGAGCCCGAACTGGCGGAACGGAATCGTCGTCGACGTCATGAGGATTCCGAATCCGAAGATCGTTGTCATCGCAGACCCGGCGAGCGCGCCGCCGGTATGGGTGAGCGTCGACTCGATCGCATCGTTCTCATTGTCGTTGCGGATCCGGTCTTCCTCGTAGCGATGGGTCACGTGGATCATGTACGGAATGCCGATACCAACAGCCAGCGCTGCAACCGTTGCCGTGATCGGTCCGAACGGGATTCCGACGGCCCACATGATCCCGAAGGACAGCAGCACAACGAGGACCACAGGGAGCGTGGTGATGGCGCCCAGCATTGGTCGACGAACCTCGAACCAGTAGTAGGCCACGAGGAGGATCAGGACGGCAACAAGGGTGTACAACAAAGATGAGAGTTGCGAACTCTGCAGCGTGTTGATGATGACCTCAGAGATGATGGCCGTCGATGTGGGGACCGCACTGAGCCCGGCGTCGGTCACCGGGGCAAAGGCCCCGTTCAGGTCTGCCTGGAGCGCGCCGGCGCGAGCTTCTCCTGCTTGCGTCTGGATAGTGAACAGTGCCGATGAGTAGCCGCCATCGCCGTCAACGTTGACTACGACCGCAGCTGCGACCGGGTCAGCGGAATACATCGCCTCATACAACCCGGCAACGTCGGCCGAATCCGACACCTTGAGGCTCGAGGTCGAAACTCCGGCAGCCGCTGCCGCCTGTCCAACCGCCGGGCTGAAGGAAGGCGAATCCGGGTTCGCGAGCTGGAGTACCAGCGAGACCGGAGAGTCGGCCTGCGGGAATTCACCAAACTGCAGCACGTCGTCAACGCCCGTCAGATTCGCCGTTGAGTCGACCATTGCGTTGTACGCGGCGGGTGTGGCGACGTCTCCTTCAATCAGCACTTGTGTCTGTTCGCCGAATCCACCGCCGTAGTCCTCGATCAGCGTCTCGAACGTCGTTCGGTACGGCGACGTAACCGGAACGAAGTCGATGAAGCTGAAGCTCGCCTCGAGACGGCTGGTCCCAAACGCACCGAGGACTCCGAGGATGAGTGCCACAACAATCGTGGGGACTGCAGCGTGAATAGCAAGCCAGGAGGTGCGCCCAATCATTCTCGGCAGGAAGCGAGCATCGCCGCCCTTCAGGGCGGCCCGGTCGAGTGTCCCTCGTCGATCCCCTCGGCTGTCGAGCAGGAGGCGCACGGCGGGGACAAACGTGAGCATGATGAAGAACGACGCGGTAATGCCGATCGCCGCGAGGAGTCCGAATTCGCGAAGTGCCGGAATGTCGTTGAGAAGGTTGGTGAGGAATCCGACGGACGTTGTAATGGTCGCGAGCACGAGCGCAACGCCGACCGTTCGGATCGACATCGTGATCGCGGCCGGCACGGCATCACCCTCAGACGCATCTTCGCGGTAGCGGGAGACGACGTGGATCGAGTAGTCCACGCCGAGGCCGATCAGCAGGATCGGGAGGATCTGGCTCATCGGGCCGGCCTCCCCGTAGATCAGGTAGCCGGCACCGTTCATGATCGAAATTGCGAAACCGATCCCGGCCATGGTGACCAGCGTGTCGGCGACCGTTCTGCGCAGGCGCCCGGTGGAGAACGACCATACCGCGAATACGAGGGCGAACACCGAAAGGGCACCGATGAGCAGCGTCGACGTCGACCATTCGCCAATGCTGGCAGGGAACACGTCGGGGAAGTTCTTGGCCACGCCCGGTAGGACGAGCATCACAATTGCGCCGAGCATCGCTGCAATGCCGACGCCCGCGATGACCTTGTTCTTTCGCTTCTTCGGGAGAACGAGGAAGACGGTGGTAAGGACGAGCAGGATGATGAATCCGGCGCTGGCGAAGAGGCGACCGATCTCGGTCTGGAATTCATCGGTTCCAGCGAAGATCAGTTCTGTCGAGAACGGCTTCGCTTCATAGCCCGCGGGCAGCGGAATCCCGGCGATTGTCTCCGCAGTAGCAACTACCGCGTCAACGAAGTCCTGATCGTCGAATTCTCCATTTGAAAACGAGATGACCAGGCCGCTCGAAGAGGCGAGTCCGGCGCGGTCGGCGTCGGCGGGCAGCAAACCGTCGAGAAACCCTTGTTGTTCGGGAGGGATCTGGCTCAGTGCCGACGAGTAGAGCGCCTTGAGTTCCTCGTCGGTGGCAGGTATCGGCGCGCCGGCCGCGACCGCCTGGTCCACCGGGCTCATGTAGGAAACCACAGGAGGTTGATCCGGTGATATCACGAGGTACCCGGCCATTGGGCCGGAGATGATTGCCTGCTGGATCGCGGACGTCACGGTGTATCCATCGACCGTGATCACGTCACCGCTGCTCGATGAGACGATGACCTGCATCACGCTTTGGTTTGTATCGGCTCCGAACCGCTCGCTGATAGCTTCGGCCGCGACAAGTTCGGGGGCGTCGGGCGAAAAGCTCTCGTTCTGGTCTTCGGACGGCTGGAACTGGCCGGCGAAACCCCCGAGCACCAGCGCGAACACGATCGTCACGATGATGACGGCCCACGGCGCGCGACGTACGAACCAGGCAAGACCGTTGACGAGACTCTTCACAGGTTTGGTTCCTTTGGTTGCAGAACGGCGACCCGAATGGTCGCCGGAGGATCAGTTCTATCGCGGCGGAGCGCAGCGCTCGGCGAGATCGGAAACGACGTCACCAAGCGGGAGGCCTCGCTGCTCGCCAGTATCTTCGCGGAGTCGCAGCCCTACCGTGCCGTCTTCGACATCCTGGTCGCCGACGACAAGGACCGCGGGCACCTTCTGCGTGATCGCTCGGCGGATCTTCTCTCCAACCGTCTCGTCGGCGGAATCCACCTCAACGCGCACGCCGCCCTCACCGATAGCTTCCGCTACTTCGATCGCGTAGTCGATGTGCCGATCGGCGACGGGGATGATCGTGGCCTGCACGGGTGAGAGCCACGCAGGGAACGCTCCGGCATAGTGCTCCACGAGGACACCGACGAAACGCTCCACGGACCCGAGCAACGCACGGTGGATCATCACGGGCCGCTCCCGGGTGTTCTCCGACGAGGCGTACGTGAGCTCGAAGTTCTCAGGCTGGGCGAAGTCGAGCTGAATCGTCGAGAGCTGCCACCGACGTCCGATCGCATCCCGAACGTGGATGTCGATCTTCGGGCCGTAGAACGAGCCTTCGCCGTGAGCGATCTGGTAGGGCAGTTCCGCGGTCTCGAGGGCTTTGGCAAGCGACGCCTCAGCGAGAACCCACAGCTCGTCTGACCCGATCGACTTCTCCGGGTCCCGCGTTGACAGGTCGGCCTCAAACTCGGTGAACCCGAAATCGCGCAGCACCATCAGCACGAAGTCGAGCAGGTTTTGCAGTTCGTCCTCCATCTGCGCAACTGTGGTGAAGATGTGGCTGTCGTCCTGGGTGAAGCCACGTGCACGTAGCAGTCCGTGCACCACGCCGGATCGCTCGTAGCGATACACGGTACCGAGCTCGAATAGGCGCAACGGAAGCTCGCGGTAGCTCCTGCTCCTCGACTTGTAGATGAGGATGTGGAAGGGGCAGTTCATCGGCTTGACGTAGTACTGCTGCTCACCGTCGAGCTCCATCGCGGGATACATACCCTCGGCGTAGAAGTCGAGGTGGCCGCTGGTCTTCCACAGGTCGGCTTTCGCAACATGTGGTGAGACGACGTACTCGTAGCCATGCGCCAGGTGCGTCCGGCGGCTGTAGTCCTCGACCTCTTTCCGGAGAAGCCCGCCCTTTGGATGCCAGACCGCGAGTCCGCTCCCGAGATCGGACGGGAACGAGTAGAGGTCGAGTTCAGCACCGAGGCGACGGTGGTCCCGCTTCTCCGCTTCCTCGAGTCGGTTCAGGTACTTGCGGAGCGCCTTGCGGTCTTCCCATGCCGTGCCGTAGATGCGCTGGAGCTGTGGCTTGTTCTCATCTCCGCGCCAGTAGGCGCCCGCGGTGCGCATCAGCTTCACTGCTTTGAGTCGTCCGGTCGACGAAACGTGAGGGCCACGGCAAAGGTCAACGAACGCGTCGTTCCGGTAGATCGACACTTCGCTCGATCCGGCGCCCTCGGCTTCATCAACGCCGCGGATGATCTCGGTCTTGAAAGGCTGATCCTTGAACATCTCGAGAGCCTCGTCGATCGAGAGGGATTCGCGATCAAAGCTCTGGTTGATCTCGATGATCTCGGCCATGCGCTCTTCGATCCGCTCGATATCTTCCGGGGTGAACGGGCGGCCGATGTCGAAGTCGTAGTAGAAGCCGTCGGTGATCGGCGGTCCAATCGCGAACGTTGCTCCCGGAAAGAGATCGAGGACGGCTTGTGCCATCACGTGCGCGGCCGAGTGGCGGAGCACGGATCGACCCTCCTCCGTGTTCTCGGTAATCACCGAGAATGCGCCGTCTCGATCAATCGGACGGTTGAGGTCCAGCGTCTCGCCGTCGACCAACACCGCAACGGCCGCTCGTGCGAGGCCCGTGCCGATGGACGACGCGACGTCGTAGCCGGTCGTTCCGTCTTCGTACGATCGCTCGGAACCGTCGGGAAGTGTGAGCTGAATAGGCATTGGAGACACTCGCTGGAATCGGGGACAACCAGGCTACATCCTTCACAAGTTGATGCAGAGCATGAGAGAATGGCGGCACCAGAATCGGAGGGATCATCGACGCTCACACAGTCGCGGAACGGATCGCAGGCGGGGACCATTTCCAGGACCTGACCAGGCCGACGAGGTCGCTCGCCACAAACCAACACTTCCGCATCTGGCGCCCCGATGGCAGCGTGCTACTCAAGGTCTACGGAACACCCGCCCGCGAGCGGCGCGAGTCGCATGCGCTCGCGGCCTTGGGGGGACAACCGGGCATTCCGGTCAAGATCGACGGAGTCGGGACCGAGGAGGAGTCCTGGGCTCTGTTCAAGGATCCGGGCCAGTGGACCCTTGGATCGCTCCCGGAGAGCCCCGATGCCGCCCGGCGTGCCGGGGCGCTGCTCGAGAGTGTCCACGCTTCGGAACCGAGCAAGCTTTCCAACTTGTCTCGCGGTATCGATGCCGAATGGGTGGACATCGATCACGCTTCGACGATCCGGCGCCTCGCCCGCTACCGGCGCCGGGTCGGCATCGACGCGGAGTTGTACGCCGATGTTGCCGCGGTCCCGCCGCCCAAGGCCTCAGATCCGCTGCCGGCGCACACCGATCCGACGCCGGAGCATTTCGTCGTCGATGATGATGGCGCCATCACACTCATGGACTGGGAGTGGGCCACGCTTGCACCTCCAGAGTGGGATCTGTCGAAGGCCATCTGGTTGCTCGGTATGCAATCCGGGCCGGCCGCGGCCGACGCCCTGCAGCAGGGCTATCGCCGGATGCTTGGACAGATCCAGCTGAATCGTTGGATCGTCTATCACGCGGCCATGCATCTTGTGTACGAGGCGGAGCAGCGGATGTCCGACCATGGAGCCGACGCATACGCCGCCACGGTCGCCGAATTGAGGAAGGCCGCAGCCCTCGGTAACCCGTAGGCGCATCCACCCCGTTGCGCTCGCCACGAGAGACCGCCTCCCGCATCTCCGCAAGAATGGATTTGCCCGGCTCGGAGCGCCGCCGAGCGAAATACCGGGAGATTTCGCGCTCTGGTCATAACATCGAGTCGTCGTAGGAGCCAGGAGACTCGGATGTTTGAGATTGCGATCGCGTCGGTGTTCATCGCTGTTGCTTTCGTCGCCGTCGGGACATCGTCCCGAGCGACAGCATCAGCGCCGGTGATGGAGCTACAGCCCCTCTACAGCAAGGAAGAGCCGCTCGCGGACCTCCCCTGCCCGTGGTGTCTGGCGCAGACCCACGAGAACGACTCGGGTTGCCCATCGTGCGGCCAGCCGTTCGGCTAGCTAGCCGAAGAGTTCACGTAGTGCCGGTAGCCGGGACGAACTCCCGGTTCCGGAAGTCCTCAGCCAGCCCCATGGCCTGGTAGAGGCCCACCGCGGGCTGATTGGTTGCGTCCACCCAGGCCTGTGCCGTCACCGCACCTCGGTCCGCCAACTCCGCAAAGCCGCGGTGCGCAAGCGCCCTTCCGATCCCCGAACCAGCATGGTCTGGGTCAACCGCGAGGAGGTACACTTCGCCGACCGCATGTTCTTCATGTTTGGTCACGCAAAACCCGACAATCCGCTCCCCTGATCGCGCAACATACACGCGCGCGGGATTGAACCACGCCAGCGTCATCAGCAAGCGGAACCCGTCCACTGTCATCGAACCCTGCTCGCGGTGGTTGGCGAATGCCCGGTTGTTGACACCGACGATGGCGTCAATGTCGCACCCGGTCATCGGTTCTATCGAGATCCCCGGCACTGACCCGAGCGCAGCGGTCGGCATCGGTCCCGACATCCTGAGAACGGCCCGCGCCTGGTCGTACCCGAGGCGGCCCGCGGCATCGACCTGCCCAGGCCGGAACGCCCAGAAGCTGTAGGCTTCCCCCGTCGAGATCAGTCCATTGGCTCGCTCGATGGCCGCCTCTTCGTCATCCGGTGTCCGCCTTCTCGGTGCGAGGGCGGCCTCAATCGCCCAGTGTCCACTGCCGGCATGCCGCGCGGCCACCGCGACCAGGCAGAGGCCTGCATCATCGCTCCACACACCGACCCTATTGCTGTCCCGCCCCAGCGTCGCGACCTTGTGCTCAGAGAGCGGAGGATGTCCGTCTGCATCGGCCACCTCAGCGAGAAACTCGTAGACACCGACAGCTTCGTAGGACCCTGATCGCATGCCGCCACGATACGGTTGGATGAACTCGCGGGCGAACGTCGTATCCTCCGCTCATGAGTTCGGTAGGTCTCGTTCTCGGTGGTGGTGGAATCACCGGTGCCTCGTATCACTTCGGAACGTTGTTCGCGCTCCAAATGGCCACCGGTTGGAATGCGACGAGTGCCGATGTGGTGATCGGCACGTCGTCGGGTTCGTTCATCGCTGCGCTCGTGCGCGGTGGCGCGCTCAACCTTGACACCATGGTCGGGGAATCCCGCCACGACGATGAGGTTGTGGAGTGGCTCTCGGGCAACGTGTACCAACGAATCCGGCCCCGCGGCCTTATGCGCTGGTTGCGGCACGGCATCGTGCCGAGCATCACCCGTCCCGGACTCGGTGTGGTTCTTGGCAGCCCCGGGATCTATTCGACCGACGCCCTTGTCGGATGGGTCGAGAACAGTCTCGGAGACCTTGCCGACGGCTGGCCCGAGCTCCCGACGGTCATCGTCGCCTACGATCTCGATAGCCGATCTCGCGTCCCTTTCGGAACCGAAGCGGCCCCTGTGGTATCTCTCAAACACGCCGTTGCTGCCTCCAGCGCCGTGCCGTTTGTGTACGAACCGGTCACGATTGACGGCCACACCTACGCTGACGGCGGGGTGACGTCGGGAACCAGCGTCGACCTCCTCCTGGCCAACCCGGAACCGCTCAACCTCGTCATCATCGTGGCACCGATGGCGGCGACGAGTACCCGGCACGGCGGAAGGTTCTACGAGGATCTTCTGGACCGCGCGGGACGGACCGCTCTCGCCTCCGAGATCGCCCTGTTGAAGGCCGAGTGGCCCGATACCGACGTGCTCGTGCTCCGTCCCGACGAGCGGGTGCTCGAGATCTCCCGACCGAATCCCATGTCGGTCGAAGCCGCTGTCCCATCGTTCCTCGCAACGCTGCGGTCCATGCGTGATGAACTGGCCCATCCATCGACCTGGGCGGTCCTCGAACGCCACATCGTCGGTCACGTTCCGGCGTGACGCTGCGGCCAGTCCCACAACTACGATGCCGGCCATGATTGAACCTGAGACCGCAGACGCCGACGTCCAAACCGAGTCGAAATTCAACACCAGGCTCGAGTCGATCGCCTCGATCGTCCTCGCCATCGCCGTCGTATTGACCGCCTGGGCAGCATTCGAAGCTGCAAAGTGGGGCGGGGAACAGTCAGTTCAGTTCTCGGTGGCCGGTGCGTCGAGAACCGAGTCGACACGGGCCGACACGCGCGGCGGGCAACTCGCCCAGATCGATGTCGCCATGTACACCGATTTCGCCGGTGCCTATTTCGAGGATTTGGCAAGCGGCGCGATCGAACCGTATGACGGAACCGCATTCGTTCCGACCACCGGCACATTCTCCGGCTTTCTCTACGACCGATTCAGGGATGAATTCCGGCCCGCGATGGACGCCTGGCTGGCAACCGATCCAGGAAGCAACCCAGACGCCCCAGCGACCCCGTTCGTGATGCCCGAGTACACCGTTGCCGAATTCGAGGAGGCGGACGCGCTCGCCGTCATCGCTGACCAGGCAGCCGTTGACGCCAGAGCCGCGAACCAGAATGGGGATAACTACGTGCTCACGGCCGTGCTGTTCGCCGCCGTGCTCTTCTTCTCGGGTGTCGCCTCGAAACTCGAGAATCGGTGGAATCGACTCGCCGTCAACCTCATCGGGATCATCGGCGTCGTGATCGGCGCGGTGATCCTGATTAGCTTGCCCATACTTGTCTGAGCGAGACCTGAAACGTGAGACTCGAGACTGTTCTGCCTCGAGTCTCGTGTCTCGCTACCCGATCTCCTCGAACCTCGCCTGGAAGAACCTCAGCGATTCGGGTTCATACGTGAACCTCAGGCCGTTGATGTCGTGTCGGTGCTCATAGACCTCGATCACCGATTCCGCCGTGACGTCCATGTGGGACTGGGTGTAGACCCGACGCGGGATCGTGAGGCGCACCAGCTCCAGGTTGGGCTTGCGGTTCTCCCCGGTCTCCGGGTCGCGACCGGCCGAGACGATTCCGCGCTCCATTCCGCGAACCCCCGAATCCCGGTAGATAGCGGCGGCCAGCGCCTGCGCCGGAAAGTGACCCTGCGGCATGTGGTCGAGGATTTCGGCGGCGTTGAGGAACACGCCGTGCCCACCGATCGGCCGAACGACAGGGATGCCGGCGTCGATGAGTTTCTGTCCCAGGTACTGAACCTGGCCAACACGGGCCCACACATGATCGTCGGTCTCCACCATCTCCCGGATTCCCCGGGCCAACGCCTCCATGTCGCGGCCTGACATGCCCCCGTAGGTGTGCAAGCCCTCGAACGCCACCAGAAGGGCCCGCGCCTGCCGGGCGAGCTCCGGATCTCGGAGCGCGAGGAACCCGCCGATATTCACAAGATTGTCTTTCTTCGACGACACCGTCGCGCCATCCGAGTACGAGGCGATCTCGCGCACGATTTCGGCGACCGACCGGTCGGCGTAGCCCGCTTCGCGTTGCTGGATGAAGTAGGCATTCTCGAGGGCGCGGGTTGCGTCGAGCATCACGAGAATGTCGTTCGTTCGGCAGTACTCGTAGACCTCGCGCAAGTTCGCCATCGAAGCCGGCTGCCCACCGGCCATGTTGACGTTCGTCTCGAACGAGACATACGGAACTCGATCGGCGCCGTACTCGTCGACCACTGCACGCAGCTTCTCGAGGTCGATGTTCCCCTTGAACGGGAACTCACTTTCCGGGTCGTGTGCCGCGTCGATGATGACGTCGACGAATAGGCCCCCCGCATACTCCTGATGGAATCGGGTTGTCGTGAAGTACATGTTTCCCGGGATCAGGTCTCCGGGTTTGACGAGGATCTGGCTGAGGAGATGCTCTGCGCCTCTCCCCTGGTGGGTCGGGATCAACTCCTCGTAGCCGTAGACATCGTGGACGGCGTCAACCAGCTTGTAGAAGCTGTCGGCGCCGGCGTATGACTCGTCGCCGAGCATCAGGGCCGACCATTGGCGATCGGACATCGCGGAGGTTCCCGAGTCGGTGAGCAAGTCGATGTAGACATCGGCTGCCTTGAGCAAGAACGTGTTGAATCCGGCCTCGTGGATCGCTCGTTCGCGATCCTCGCGCGTTGTCATCGAGATCGGTTCGACCATTTTGATCTTCCACGGTTCCGCCCAGCTTCGATGATCGGTCATGGCTCTCTCCTCAGATCGCGTCGAGCGCGTTCGCAATGTCATGGATCAAGTCGTCGGGGTTCTCGACGCCGATCGACAGCCGCACCAGCGAACCGTTCACCCTCAGCTTCTTCTTCTCGTCGGGATCAACGCCGGTGTGGGTCATCGTCGCCGGATGCTCCACCAGCGTCTCGGTGCTTCCGAGGCTGACTGCGAGGTGGATCAGGCTCAGCGAGTCGATGAAGCGGAACGCCTCTTCCTCTCCTCCGTCGATCCAGAAAGAGATCATCGCACCGGGGCCTTCTGCCTGCTCCCGATAGATCTCGTAGCCGGGGTCACCGTCGCGCAGCAGGCCGAGATAGCGCACCTCCGCGACTTTGGGATGTGTCGACAAGAACGCGGCGATAAGCTCCGCCGTCGCGGTCTCGCGGCGCATGCGGAGATCCAGGGTCTCGAGGCTTCTCATCATCAGCCATGAGTTCAGCGGGGTGGCCATACTCCCCAGGACCGTGCGCATCCCTGCAACCTTGCCCATGAGGTCCTTGCTGCCAAGGACGGCGCCGGCGATGAGATCGGAGTGGCCTCCGATGTATTTCGTTGCGGAGTAGATGACGAGATCCGCGCCATGTTCGAGCGGGTGCTGCCACAGCGGTCCGAGGAACGTGTTGTCGACCGCCACCGGGACGCGTTGGCCGGGCTCCGAGTGCCGATCGGCGATCCGGCGGGCCATGGCGATGGAGAAGAGATCGTTGGTCGGGTTGGCGGGCGTTTCCATCAAGATCGCAGCGAGGCGTCTGCCGCTCATCACCGCGTCGAGTTCCGCGTCGACGTCACCTTCCGTCATCGTGGGTTCCCACTCGACCGGTCGCACGCCGAATTCGGGCAGGACGTCGTGCACGAAATGGTCGGTCCCGCCGTAGAGGGGAACGGTGTGAAGCAGCACATCCCCCGGCCGAACGAATGCAAGGATCGTTGTCGTGATCGCTGCCATCCCGGACGCGAAGACGAGGCCTCGCTCGGCTCCGTCCCAAAGGGTGAGGCGGTTCTCGAGAATCTCGAGATCCGGGTTGTTGAGGCGGCTGTAGATCAGGCCCAGCTTCTCCCCCGGTTCGGCGTCGGCCGAACCCTCCGCGAGCTCGAAGAATCGCTTCCCCTCCGCCGCAGATTCGAAGACGAAGGTTGACGTCTGAAAGATCGGGCTCTTGATGGCACCCTCGGACCATTCGGGTCGGTATCCGTAGCTCATCACGAGGCTCTCGGGAGCGAGCTTCTTCCCTGCGATGCTGTCGTCGTACTCGTCCCGCACCGTGTCTTCCCTCCGTGCGCTGTTCGTCGATACGGGTGTTTCCCCGCACAGACCACCTTCCGATGGCTCCATTGTGGGGTAATGTTCCATGGAACACCACCCAAACCGTAGAGGATTCGCCGAATGGCTGAAATACCGACGCTCGACCGTACGGATCACGCAATCATCGCCATCCTCCAGGAGAATGCGCGGCTGTCGAACAAGGAACTCGCGGCTCGGGTCGGCGTGGCTCCATCAACATGCTCGGAGCGAATGCGGCGCCTCGAGTCGGAAGGTGTGTTCACTGGGTTTCATGCCACCGTCGACCCCGGCGCCCTCGGAATCGGCCTCCAGGCCATGATTGCGGTCCGCCTGAGACGGCATGCCGCCGAAGAGGTTGACGCGTTCCGACGCCATGCGGCGTCGATGCCGGAGGTGGCGAGCGTCTCACATGTGACCGGGCCGAATGACTTCCTCGTCCACGTCGTTGTACGGGATGCCGATCATCTCCGTGACCTCGCCGTGAGCGGATTCACGACGATGCGAGAAGTCGATCACATCGAAACAGCGCTGATCTTCGAGCACATGGCGAAGGGCACGTTGCCGGACTTGACAGGGTGATATGGCAGCTGCGAGCCCCCAAAGCCTCCTCCGCTCGCATCCATCCGGATGCTCGAGCCTCCCCCACTCCGTGGGAGAGGCAGAGACCTCCGTTCTCTCCCCTCCCTCACGAAGCCTCAATCCACGGTTTCCCGGTGGAGAATCGACGGATTTCCCAGTCATCCGACGGATTTCGCCACCGCTGGTGCAGCCACGATCTC
>Ga0316191_10000518_pt1 | contig 25212 bp, 25 predicted proteins | sample Eddworburr2cm_MG_FD_204928 | JGI IMG/M metagenome (GOLD analysis project Ga0316191, IMG submission 204928) | Coastal sediment microbial communities from Maine, United States - Eddy worm burrow 2 cm | ecosystem: Environmental > Aquatic > Marine > Coastal > Sediment | place: USA: Maine... | reverse complement strand
GGTATCGGCATGACCAACATCGCGTACTGCGCGGCGGAGGCCGACGGGCGGATCCACCAGGACATGATGTACATGCACGAGGGGATTCGGCCCGAGCTCGAGCGCTTCATCCGCACCGTGCAGGCCACCGGCGCCAAAGTGGCGGGGCAGCTCGGCCACTGCGGGGCGTTCACCAAGAACCTCGAGTTCAGCGGAAAGCGACCGCTCGGCCCATCAAAGGGGACGAACGCGCTCGGGCTTGCATACGGCCTTCGCAAAATTGACGAGATGACCAAGGTACAGATCCGCGAGCGCGTCGAAGTCATCGGCCGCGCCGCCGGTTTCATGAAGTCGGTCGGGTTCGACGCGATCGAGATCCACTTCGGCCATGGCTACGGCATCAGCCAGTTCATCAGTCCGAAGACGAACAAGCGCAAAGACGAATACGGCGGAACCCTCGAGAACCGAATGCGGTTTGCGCTCGAAGTCTTGTCCGCGGTCCGCAAGAACGTCGGAGACGACTATCCGCTCCTCGGAAAGATCAGCATGACCGACGGGGTGCCTGGCGGAGTCAGCTACGACGACTCGATCCAGATCGCAGCCATGCTCGAAGCCGGTGGCATCGATGTGATCATCTGCAGCGGCGGTACGAGCAGCATGAACCCGATGCTTCTGTTCCGAGGGGACAGTATGGTTCCGGGCCTGATCAAGCATGAGAAGAGTCGCCTGATGAAGATCGGTATTCGTCTTGCCGCGCCGCTCATGTTCAAAGATTACCCCTACGAGGAGATGTATTTCCTAGAGCACGCGCAACGGATTCGCGACCGGGTGCAGTGCGGCGTTTGTTACATCGGGGGGGTCTGCACCAACGACAGCATCCGCACGGTGATGGGCGCCGGGTTCGATTTCATTCAGCTCGGCCGGGCTCTGCTCTTCGATCCCGATTTTCCCAAGCAAGCTCAAGAGCGCCCCACCTACAAAAACGGCTGTAACCACTGCAACCAGTGCGCGACCCTGATCGAAGCTCCGGGCGGAATCTACTGCGTCGAGCGCCCGGCCAATTTCGCCTAATGGGGGCTCGTGTCTGACTTAAAGGTGTCCACCGACGGGGGGATCGCGCGGATCTCATTCGATCGGCCGAGCGTGCTGAACGCCCTGTCGCCGAGTCTGTTGAGCGATCTGATCGAGGCGTGCTCCGATCTCGCAAAGAACGACTCGGTGAGAGTCATCGTGTTCGAGGGCGCGGGGAAGTGCTTTTCGGCAGGCGCCGACTTGCCCGCCTTCCTAGCCCTGCTGACGAGCGCGGACGCGGATGAGGTCGCGGACCTAGGCCGGCGCGCGACCAATGCGATCGCCGAGCTGCCGCAAATCACGGTCGCGGGGATCCGCGGTCACTGCGTGGGTGGCGGCTTGGTCCTCGCCGGCGCCTGCGACATCCGCATTGCGGCGGACGACGCCCGGTTCGTGATACCGGAGCTCGACGCAGGCATCCCGCTCGGCTGGGGCGGCATGGAGCATCTCATCCGCCTCGTGGGCGAAACGCTGGCGGCCGACCTGGTCTTGAGTTGCCGCCCTTTTGGGTCCGAAGAGGCGCTCCGAGGCGGTCTGATCAGCCGCATCGTTTCCGTCGATCGGTTGGACGAGGAGCTCGCCACGCTCGTCGCCACAATCGCCCGCAAGCCCCTGAGCGTCCTTCGCGCGACGAAACAGCAGCTGACCGCCATCCGGGCAGGCACATTCAACGCGCGTGAAGATGCGGGTGCCCTGCTCGCCGCGCTGAAAGACCCGGAGGCGCAGACGCTGGGGCAGCAGTACCTCATGGAGCGCCTGCACAAGAGGTAACCTGATGAACGACTCGCTCCAGAAACTCACCACGACCCGCTACACGATTCGGGGAATCGAGCTCGACGCCTCCGGGTCGGTGTCTCCCGGATGGTTTTCCCGGATCTTCGAACACACCCGCTGGCAGATCTTCGCCATGGACGATTTTTCCCTTCGCAACCGCATGGAAGGCGGGGTCGCCAGGGCCGGGACCTTCGAATACGGCGTGCCCCTCACCTATCGAGACGAGCTCGAGATCGCGACCTGGGTCGCCCGGGTCGGCCGCACCAGCTTCGACTTTGGGCACAAGGTCACCCGCCTGCGGGATGGCGGCGTCGCCGCGCGGGCTCGTATGACGGTCGTCAACCTCGGGCCGGAGGGCCCGGCTCCCCTCGACCCGGTCATTGCCACCTTCGTCATCGACGAGCCCGCCCCCCCGGTGCGGCCGTGGCCCGAGGAAGATCGCCTGCAGTCATGGAAGCGGCAGTGGATCGTCCGTCCGAGCGACCAGGACAGCTTTCGTCACGTGAATCAGGCCCGTTACGTCGATTACATCGACGACACCCGATGGTTCGCAGCCCAAGCGGGACAAGCCGCAGGGGTCGACGGTCCGCTGGCAGGTCTATCGGTCGAGTACCGCCGAGAGACCCACGCTGGAGAGCAGGTCCAAATGGAGACCTGGGTCACCGGAGATCGCACGCGCGCCTACGAGCTCACCCGGCAACCCGAGGGCGAGGTCCTGGCCCGCGGCCAAGTTCTTCAGGCGGAACGCTAAAGAATGTCGCGTCCGCCAGCCATTGGGTCTATTCTCGGACCCGATGTTTCCCTCGCCTGGTGGCGCGCATCCTCCGCCTGAAGAGCTCTTCGCTGGGCGCTATGCGGTCGACGGTGCATTGCCGTGGGGCGGGCTGGTTTCCTACTACCGCGGGTCCTCTGAAGGCACGCCACTCATCTTGTCTGTCATGCCGATGGACGTGAGCCAATCCATGCGCGCAGAGGCGGCGTTCTCCCACCTGGCGCACAGCCTCGGGTCGATGCGCTCGCGCGCCGTTCCTCGGGTGCTCGATGCCGGCATCATCGATGGAGTCCCGTACCTAGCCTTTCAAGACACGCGCGGCACGCTTCTCTCGGACACCCTACGCGATCGCCCCCTCGGCTCCCTGGACGTGATTCGGCTCGTGTCCGACGTCCTCGATGCCCTCGCTGCCGGACACGCTCAGGGGCTCGTGCATGGCGACCTCACCCCACAGAACATCATCGTCACCCGCGAGCGGAACGGGCGGCTCAGCGCACGAGTGATCGGCATGGGCATCCTGCCCTTGCTCCGAGCCAACCCAGAAGCGAGCGCCCACGCTGCGCATACCGGCTCTGGCAAGCATGCGGTGGCCTACATGGCGCCCGAGCTCTTCGGCGGTGAAGCCTTCGGCGCCTCGGTCGACCTGTATTCCGCGGGCGCTTTGCTCCACCACATCGTGATCGGATCGCCCCCGGTGGGTTGGGAAACCGACGAGGGGTTTGACGACGTGCCCGGTCTGCCCGATGTGATCAAGCGCGCCATGGCCAGACGCCCACACGACCGATACCCGGATGCGGCGTCCATGCGCGCCGCACTCGAATGGATCGAAGTCGAGTCGGCCAAGCAGAGCCCGCACACACAGGACATCGCGCCATGGATGGAGACCTCGAACATCGGTTCCATCCCGGTCGCCTCACTCGCATCGACCCTCCCACCGACCCACATCAGCAGCAGCCACCCCGCCGGCAAGATCCTCAGCACATCAGGCGCACGACCGATCCCCATCGAGCCGGTGGTGATCGAAGAGCTCGACGCGGGCACGCGCCGTCGGTGGGTACAGATCGCCCTTCTATTGACCTTGCTGGGCACGCTCGTCTTCTCGGGCTACTGGTGGAAAGCGCAAACCGAACAGAACGAAGCGACGTCCCCTCGAGGCCTCGATACCAACGCACAGCATGGCGAGTAGTCCCCCAAGCTCGGCACCCACCGACGAAGAACTGATGGACGCCTACATCGACGGCGATGAGGCAGCCTTCCGCGCGTTGTTCGAGCGCTATGGGCCAATCCTCCTCCGTCTCACGCGGCGGCACCTTCGCAATGACGAGCTCGCTGAGGAGATCGTGCAGCAGACATTCTTCCGGCTTCACGGCGCGCGAAACGATTTCCGTCGCGGCTCGAAACTGCGCCCCTGGGTCATGACGATCGCGATGAACCTCGTCCGCGAGCACTGGCGGCGAAGCAAGCGGCGCAAGATGACCTCGCTCGAGGTCGACACGCGGGCCGCGCCGGAAGCTGATTTCATGCCCCTCGAGCTCCGGCAGCGCTCCGAGCTCCTCCATGTTGCCCTCGAGAAGCTCCCGGCGAGCCAGCGCGAGGTGGTCGAGCTCCACTGGTTTCAGGAGCGCCCATACGCCGAGGTAGCCCAAATTGTAGGGACTTCTGAGGGGGCTGTACGTGTTCGCGCACATCGTGCGTACACAACTTTGAAACAATTGCTGGTCTCGGAAATACGTGGTGATGAATGACTAACGGCACCAATAGGCCTGAAGACGGTCTCGGCGAGCGCCTGCGCGAGCTGGATGGGCCTGACTCGCCGCAAAACGGTGAGCTGATGGACCGCATGTTCGCGGACATGAAGGCTCGCTGTGACAAGAACGATCGGACCATGACGGGCTTTCTGAGAAGCCGGTCCACGATGGTGCGGCGCCTGATCGTCCTCGCCGTGTTCTCAGCGCTCGCGATCGCCGGCTGGTTCGCGTTCCCGGTTGTTGGAGATCAAGCCCGCACCGTGCAGTGGACAGCCAGCCTCGTGACGTTTTGTGTTCTGTTGGTGGTGGCGATGTTCATGGTCACCCGTCCGGTGCACCTGCCCGCGCTTCCACGCTGGCAGTCGATGTGTCTGGCTTGCATCGCGGTCGGTGCAACCGTCTTGGCTGCGTTCTGGCCATACCCCGCGGCGCTCGCGGCCACGCATGATCACGCCGGCGGCGCCATGGTTGGCGCGTGTATGGGGGCTGGGCTCCTGCTGGGCGTTCCGGTCTACGGGTTGCTTCGTCTGGTCGATCGGGGAAACGCGTTTGGAAGCCTCGTCGCAGCATCAGCAGCCGGCCTTGCTGGCAACTTCGTACTCAAAGCCCACTGCTCAGTTCCGGGCACTTCGCACGAGCTGTTGGGCCATGCTTCGGTCGCACTCGTGTTCGTGTTGGGTTTGGGGTTGGTTCACCGTTGGATTCCGTCTAAATAGACGGTGATGCTCGCTGAGCGGTATCCGTACTACCTCGCCGGCTCGCCCGAACAGTCGGGCGACCTTCTCGCCGTCACCAACAAGTACACCGACGAAGTCGTCACACACGTTGCGCTCGCAGACCGTGACGCCATCGAGCGGGCCATCGACGCCGCCGACCGGGCCGCGAGCGCGATGATGCGATTCCCCGCCCACGCTCGTCGTGAAGTGCTGGCCCATTGCGCGTCGCGGTTTGCCGAACGCGCCGATGAGCTCGCGGAAGCCCTCTGCATCGAAGCCGGGAAGCCCATCCGCGATTCCCGCGGCGAAGTCGCGCGGCTGGTCGACACCTTTCGAATCGCCTCCGAAGAAGCCGGCCGAACGTACGGCGAGGTGTTTCCGATGGACCTCAGCGCCCGGGCCGTCGCCTACACCGGCATGTGGAAACGTGTGCCGATCGGCCCATGCTCGTTCATCACGCCCTTCAACTTCCCACTCAACCTGGTGGCGCACAAAGTCGCGCCCGCCATCGCGGCCGGCTGTACGTTCGTGCTCAAGCCATCCAGCCTGACTCCGATCGGCGCCCTGATCGTGGGTGAGGTGCTCGCCGAAACCGATCTGCCCAAGGGCGCGTTCTCGATCCTCCCTTGCCATCTGGCCGATGCCGGCCCGTTCTCGACCGATGAGCGGCTCAAGCTTCTCAGCTTCACGGGCTCCCCCAAAGTGGGCTGGCAGCTAAAAAGGGATGCTGGCAAGAAGCGTGTGGCGCTCGAGCTTGGCGGCAACGCGGCCGTCGTCGTCGATCACGATGCGGATCTGGACGATGTCGTCGAGCGAATTCGAATCGGCGCGTTCTATCAATCCGGACAAACCTGCATCAGCGTGCAGCGCATCGTGATCCACGAGTCCATCTACGACGAGCTCAAGTCGAGACTCGTCGAGGACGCGCGCAACTTGCAGATGGGCGACCCGCGGGACGAGCGCACGTTCATCGGGCCGATCATTTCGGACAAAGAAGCCGCACGGATTGAGAAATGGATTCACGATGCGGTCTCCGCCGGCGCGACGCTGCTGTGTGGCGGCGGGCGCGACGGAAAGATGGTCGAGCCGACGCTTCTCGAGTCGGTACCCAAGGACGCGCCGCTCTACGCAGCCGAGGCCTTTGGTCCGGTTACGATGCTGGAGCCTTTCGCGGACTTCGACGAGGCGATCCGCATCGTGAACGACAGCCGCTATGGCCTTCAGGCGGGTCTTTTCGTGCGCGATATCACGAAGATCCACAAAGCATGGGACGAGCTGGAGGTCGGGGGTGTCATCATTGGGGACGTGCCTTCATGGCGCGTGGACCACATGCCCTACGGTGGTGTCAAAGACAGCGGCATCGGCCGCGAAGGGATTCGCTTTGCTATCGAGGAGATGAGCGAGATCCGACTGCTGGCGATCCGAAACGCGCCGCAAAAACCCAACTAGGAACGCACCCACAAGAACGAAAAAAGGGGTATGCTTCCGGCCCCCCAGGAGGATCTGTGAGCGAAGAGCTGCGTCGCGACTTCAACGAAAAGGGCATCAAGAAGGTCAAGGTCGGAGGTTTCGACGTCGACGGGGTGCTGCGGGGCAAGTACATCAGCCTCGAGAAGTTCTGGTCGGCGTTGGAGAAGGGCTTCGGCTTCTGCGACGTCATCTTCGGGTGGGATGTCGCGGACCAACTGTACGACAACGCAAAGGTGACCGGCTGGGAGACGGGCTACCCAGACGCCCTGGCTAGAATCGACGCGTCCACATTTCGGGTTCTTCCCGATGCCCCGGATACCGCGAATTTCATCGTCGACTTCTACACGCAGGACGGCGAGCCCCACCCTGCGTGCCCCCGCAATCTACTCAAGAACGTGATCAGGAGAGCCGACGAGGCAGGCTTCTCGGCGAAGTTCTCCGCCGAGTTCGAGTTCTGGGTCTTCCAAGAGACGCCAGAGTCGCTCCACGAGAAGGGCTTTCGCGGCCTCGATCCATTGAGCCCGGGGATGTTTGGCTACTCATGGCTGCGCGCGGGCCAGCACCAGGTGTTGGTCGACGACATCTTGGACACCTGCGAGGCCTACGACATCGAGATCGAGGGGATCCACACCGAGACGGGCCCCGGCGTGTGGGAGGCGGCGCTTCGCTACGACGACGTGCTGGCCGCGGCGGACAAGGCCGCGCTGTTCAAGACGACGCTCAAGCAGATCTGCGCTCGCCACGACCTGTCGGTCACATTCATGGCGAAGTGGAACGCCGACCTGCCCGGGTCGAGCGGCCACATTCACCAAAGCCTCTGGGACGCGGGGGGACAGATCAACCTCTTCGCCGCCGCTGGCACCGACAACCTGAGCGAGACCGGCCTTCAGTACTTGGGCGGCCTAGTCACGCTGGCGCCTGAGCTCACTGTGCTTTATTCGCCGTTCGTCAACAGCTTCAAGCGTTACGTCCCGGGCGTCTGGGCGCCGTTGAATGCATCCTGGGGGATCGAGAACCGCACCTGCGGTTCGCGCGTCATCCTCGGTCCGAGCGATCATGCAACTCGCATCGAGTTCCGCCAGACGGGGGCCGACATCAACCCCTACATCGCGATGGCTGCCTGCCTCGGGTCAGGCCTCTACGGCATTGAAGAGAAAGTCGAACCACCCGCCATGACCTCGGGTGACGCGACGAGCGAGAGCGAAGGGGACCCCGCGCTCGCCCTCCCCCTCACACTCGAAGCAGCGGTGGAACGCCTTCGGGGGAGCAAGGCAGCAAGGCAAGCGCTGGGCGACGACTTCGTCGACCACTTCATTCGCACCCGGGACTGGGAGTGCCGAGAGTATCGCAAAGCGGTGAGCGACTGGGAGCTTCGCCGTTACTTCGAGGCGGTATAGAGGTTTACGATGTTGAAACGCTTTTTATCCGAACGCCCGCTTCGTCTGCCGCACATCAAGCCCTACGTCCCGCGGCCGAGCGATCCGTCGATCTTCTGGTTCAACAGCGAACGCGATGACATCGTCTCGGACGTCGTGAAGCGAATTTGCACGACTCACGAACCCGACCGCGCACGACTCGAGATAGCGCTCAACGACGCCGCCTACCACGAGATCCGGCGGCTCGAAACACAGCGCGACGAAGAAGCGCGCGACCGGCTCGGCTACTGGCGCTCGATGATCCGCCGCATCGGCAAGATGGACGACACCGAGCAGCGGCGCGTCCTGCACACCATCGTGACTGAGATGACTCGTGACGTCGCTGGCAACTTCGATCCGCGGGTGTACCGCTTCGCACGCCAGGCGGCGCCCCGGTTGATCGGCGGCATCATGGAACCCCGGCGCCTGGTGGCGGCTGCACCCGAATCACTCGACCGAGTGCTGAAGGTTCAGGGAGATCTAGAGCGCCTCCGCCAGCTGCAAAATGAAGGTAGCCTGGTCTTCGTTCCGACACACTCTTCCAACCTCGACTCGATCGTCCTCGCACAGGCACTGGAGATCTCCGGCTTGCCGCCGGTCGTCTATGGCGCCGGCAAGAACCTCTTCACCAACCCGATCATCAGCTTCTTCATGCATAACCTCGGGGCCTACCGCGTGGATCGGCGCATTCGGGTCAGCTTATATAAGGACATACTGAAGCTGTACTCCCAGGTGATGATCGAGCGGGGCTATCACTCGCTATTCTTCCCGGGAGGCACGCGGAGCCGCTCCGGCATGATCGAGCGCCACGTCAAGCTCGGCCTGCTCGGCTCTGCGGTCGAGGCGTTTACGACAAATCAAGTGCGCCGGATCGACCGCCCGGTGTGGTTCGTGCCAACCACCATCAACTACGCGCTGGTCCTCGAAGCCGAGACCCTCATCAAAGACTGGCTCATGGAGGAAGGTCAAGCCCGGTACATCATCGAGGACGACGAGTTTTCGCAGATCGATCGCTGGTTCGCGTTCTTCCGAAAGATGGTCGGAATGCGCGGTGCCTGCACCATTCGCTTTGGAGACCCGATCGATCCCTTTGGCAACCGCGTCGACGCTCGCGGTCAGTCGCTGACGCCGACCGGACGGGCGATCGACCCAGGCGGATACGTCGAGCAGCGCGGCAAGCCCGTCGTCGACGCGCTTCGGGACGCGGCGTACACACGGGAGCTCGGGGAGGTGCTCGCGCAGCGCTACGAGCAAGACACGGTCCTGATGAGCACGCAGGTCGTGGCCCACGTGCTGTTCCGGGACCTCGTGCAATCGACCCCCGGGATGGACCTCTTCGCCCGGCTGCGGCTTCGCGGAGAAATCGGGCTCGACCGTGAGACCCTGTGCCAGGAGCTCGGAGAGGCCCGTGATCGTTTGTGCGCGCTCGAAGCCAAAGGCCGAGTGAGAACGAGCGACGTGGTCAAGGAAGACACCCCATCCGAGCTTCTCGAGCGCGCCCTGAGCTACTGGAACGGATACCACGACTCGACGGCTGCGACGCTCGAAGGAAACCGTGTCGTCTTGGGCGACCCCTCGCTCCTTCTCTACTACCAGAATCGCCTCGTGCCGTTCGCCGAAGACATCGCAAGCCCCGAGCAGTTGCAGGCCGCCTGCGAGATCCGGAATCTGGGGGCTCATCGATGAGTCTTCGGGTCGGAGTGGTCGGCGCGGGCGGCTTTGGCCGTGCCATCGCGTTGGCGTCGGCGCGGCACGGGCATGAAGTCGTGCTGTGGAGTCGGCGGGAACGCGATCTTCCCGATCCAATTCGAATGTCGACCGACGTCGCGGACATTCGAGATTGCGAGCTGGTCTTCTTGGCAGTGCCTGCGCGGCACGCGGTGGAGGTTGCCGAACAGCTCGGCGAAGTCGTCGATGGCCGCCACTCGATGGTCCACGTCAGCCGCGGCCTGGTAGGCGCAGAGCTCAAAACCATCACCCAGGTCATTCGCGACAAGACGGTGTGCCGTCGGCTCGGTGCGCTCGCCGGTCCACTCGTTGCAGACGCCCTAGCTGAAGGACGGCCAAGCGGCGCGATTCTCGGGACCGGCTTCCCCGATCTCACCGGCATGGTGCGCGAGGCCCTGGGCGGGGCGGGGCTTCGAATCTACGAGACGCGCGACGTGGTCGGTGTAGAGCTCGCGAGCGCCACGGTGGGATTCCTGACGGTCGTGCTGGCCTACGGACAAGAGGTGGGGCTGGATCCCAGCACGCTCGCGGTGCTTGCGACGCGGGGCATTGTCGAGGTGTCTCGCATCGGGCAGACCCTCGGGGCCAAAGAATCGACGTTCATGGGCCTCGCAGGCCTGGGCGACCTCATCGCTGCGGTAGCCGGGGATCAGCGTCCCGAGCTCCGGCTCGGCCGGGCTCTGGCGCAAGGGGTCGACCTCAGCAATGCCGTCGGCGAAGCTGGCGCCTACGTCGAAGGCATCGACGTTGCTGGCCATTTGATCGAGCACGCACGACGCCTTGGGCTGGAAACGCCGATCTCCTCGACCTTCGCTGCGGTGACCGAGGGTCGCCTAAGCCAGGATGATGCTATTCAGGCGCTCATGGAGAGGCGCGTAGGCAAAGAATGACCGACACTCAGAACCTGGTCCTCTGGAGCTTTCCGACCCGCGTGGTGCTCGGCGAGGGGGCGGCGGCACAGTGCGCGAAGGAAGCGCATCAGCTCGGAGCCAAGCGAGTCCTCTTGGTCTCCGACCGCGGTATCGAGCGGGCCGGGTTGCTCGATTCGGTCCGCAGCGCCCTCGACGCAGCCGGGCTCGCTCACGAGTCTGCGCTCGAGGTCTCCTCCAATCCGCTCGAGTCGGAGGTGCTTGGCGCAGCGCGCGTGTTCGATGAGTTCAAAGCCGACCTGGTGCTCGGCGTTGGCGGTGGCAGCGTGCTCGATGTCGCCAAGCTCGTCCGCCTGGCGGTGACGCACCCCGCTCCTCTCGCGCAGTACGACGACGCGCTCGGCGGCAGCGCCAAGATCGACGGGCCGCTCCCGCACATGATCGCGATCCCAACCACCGCTGGAACGGGCAGCGAGGTCGGGCGCAGCGGTGTGGTGACGATCCAAGCCACGAACCGCAAGACGGTGATCTTCTCACCATTGCTTCTGCCGGAAGTCGCGATTCTAGACCCCACGATGACCCAGACCATGCCCCCTATGATGACGGCAGCAACGGGCATGGACGCTCTCACCCACTGCATCGAGGCGTACGCATCGATCGGCGATCACCCGATGGCTGACGCCATCGCGCTCGGCGGCGTTCGCCTGTGCCATCGTTCTCTCAGGGCGGCGACGGCCGACGGCAACGACTTGAAGGCACGTGGCGACATGCTCAAGGCCGCCATGATGGGCGCCGTCGCGTTTCAGAAGGGCCTCGGCGCCTGCCATTCTCTCGCGCATCCGCTGTCGGCCGAGCTCGGGATGCACCACGGGCTCGCCAACGCGATCTGTCTGCCGGCCGTGCTCGACTTCAATCGCGTGGCGGTCCCCGACCGCATCGCCGAGGTTGCTCGACAACTCGGAGTCCGTGGCAACGACGAGAGCACGCTGTCGTTCGAGTGCGCCGGCGCAGTTCGCGCACTCCGGAAGTCGCTCGGCCTGCCTTCCGACCTCCACTCTCAAGGCGTCCAAGAGAGCGACTTGCCGCGCTTGGCGGAGCTTGCCTTTGCCGACCCATGCCACGAGCAAAACCCTCGTCGATGCACCGAGGACGATCTCCTCGCCCTCTACAAGGCGTGCTTCGACGATGGCTAGGCGTAAGAAGGGGCAACTCGAATCGGTCGCCAAGCTGCTCAAAAGCGTCTACCCCGCGCCCGATCAACTCGAAGCCGCCAGGGTCTTCGCCTGGTGGAGCCGCTCGGTCCCCCCACGCATCCTGGAACACGCGCGCCCCGTCAGACTCTCCCGCGGCGTGCTGATCGTGCACGTCAGCTCCTCGGTATGGGCCAACGAGCTCCACTACCTCACCAACGATCTCCTCACCCGCCTCCGCGAACACGCTCCTACGACCCCAATCGAGAAGATCCGCTTCCAGGTGGGCCCGCTGCCCGACATCCCGAAACGCCTCCGAGACACGCCACCACCACCGGAACCGGTCCGGCTGGCTTCCTTACCGGAGGAGCTCGGGCGCGCGCTGAGCCGGGTTGAAGATGACGAGCTGAGGCGAGCGATCACGGAGGCAGCGACAACTAGTTTGGCGAGGACGCGAAAGCCAAAGGAGTAGGTACGTGCGTAGCGGATCGCTAAACCGCTAAACCGCGAAACCGCTGAACCGCTGAACCGCGAAACCGCTGAACCGCTAAACCGCTAACCGCTAGCCGCTAGCCGCGACCCGAGGCCCTCACCCAAGCCAACCTGTTACCCATGTCTCCGGTCTAAACTGTTACCTATGTGTCGGGTTGCACACGGCCAGCGGCCAGCGGTCAGCGGTTAGCGGTTGGCGGTTGGCGGTTTGGAGGGTGTCTTGCGGCGCGGACCATTGCCTCTAAGATTTCTGGCCCCTCAGTCGTCCTCAGCCGCTCACATACATCTTCCGGCAACGCCAAGGTCATCGCCTGCAACTTGCTCTCCGTGACCAGCGAAAGCGTCACCCCGAGCTCGCTCGCAATACGGCTCATCAGGTCGACACCTGGATCTGCCACCTCGGCGTTCTCGAGGCGGGCGATGGTGCGTCTGGAGACGCCTACTCGCTGGGCGAGCTCGAGCTGACCGATTCTGTTGCGAAGCTCGCGTAGGATGGGAATGTTGGCGGAAATGACATGGATGGCGGCCATGGAAGGACAGTATCGTCCACGGCAGCCCAGAACAAGGCCGCTATTGCCGGCTGAGTCCCTGCGTCAGGCCGGCAACGAGCGCGCGGACCGAGGCCACGGCTTCCTCCGGGCTCGCGGCGTCTTCGATGGCACGGACGACCGCGCTACCGACGACGACACCGTCGACGTGGGGCGCGACGGTAGCAACGTCATCTTTGGTCTTCACACCGAACCCAATTGCGACGGGGCAACCGAGCTCGCGCTGCAATGCGCCCGCGCGCTCCGACGCGCTCGCTAGATCCACCGCCTGGGAACCGGTCACGCCGGTCATCGAGACGTAGTAGATGAACGACGTCGCTGCGCCCGCTGCTTGCGCGATGCGGTCCGGGTTGCTCGTGGGGGCCACGAGCGGAACAAAATCGAGCCCCTTTTCGACCGCCGGATCTCGCAACCCGGCGCTTTCCTCGGGGGGAAGATTGACGACAAGAAACCCATCGGCGCCGCTGTCGGCCGCATCGTCAGCGAGCTTCTGCTCGCCGTACGAGAGGATTGGGTTGTAGTAACCGAAAAGCAGAATCGGCACATCGGTGCGCGCTCGGATCACGCGCACCGTGTCGAGCACCTTGGCGAGCGTGGTGCCGCCGCGCAGAGACCGCTCGGCAGCCCGCTGAATCGCGGGGCCGTCAGCGGTAGGGTCACTGAAGGGAACCCCGAGCTCGATCACATCGGCGCCTGCTTCGGCGGCGGCCACCACGAGATCGGCAGTCGCGCTCAGATCGGGGTCGCCCGCGCACAGGTAGATGACCAGCGCCGCGCGGTTCTCGTTTCGCGCCCTCTCGAACGCGTCAGCAATACGGCCCACCTGCGTCAGCCCCTTTCCTCGAGCTTTTCGAGCACCGTTTCGAGGTCTTTGTCGCCGCGTCCCGACAGGCACACCAAAATGTCGGCGTCCGGCCCAAGCTCTTTGGCGACGGTCGGCAAATACGCGAACGCATGGCTGGTCTCGAGCGCGGGGATGATCCCCTCGGTGCGGCAGAGTTGCTGAAACGCCTCGAGCGCAGCGGCGTCCGTCACCGACCCGTAGGTCGCGCGTCCGGTATCCTTGAGCCATGCATGCTCGGGCCCCACGCCGGGGTAGTCGAGGCCGGCGCTGATCGAATGCGCTTCGACGATCTGTCCGTCCGGGGTTTGCAGGACGTAGCTCTTCGCGCCGTGCAAGACACCCACGCCACCTGCACACAAGGGGGCGGCATGACGACCGGTTTCGATCCCTTCGCCCGCAGCTTCGACACCGATCAAGCGAACCGACTCGTCGTCGATGAAGCCTGCAAAGATCCCCATCGCGTTCGAGCCACCGCCGACGCAGGCGACCACGGCATCGGGAAGCTTGCCGGCTTGTTCGAGCATCTGCGCCCGCGCCTCCTGGCCGATCACCGCCTGGAAGTCGCGCACGATGACCGGATACGGATGCGGACCCGCCACCGAACCGACGCAGTAGTGCGTGGTGCGCACGTTGGTGACCCAATCGCGGAGCGCCTCGTTCATCGCGTCCTTGAGCGTGGAGGACCCGGAGGTGACCGAGTGGACCTCGGCGCCAAGCAGCTCCATCCGTTGTACGTTCGGTGCTTGGCGACGGACGTCTTCCGCCCCCATGTAGACCTCACAGGGCAGCCCCATCAGCGCGCACGTGGTGGCGGTCGCGACGCCATGCTGCCCTGCTCCCGTTTCGGCGATGATTCGGGTCTTGCCCATCCGCTTCGCCAGCAGAATCTGGCCGAGCGTGTTGTTCACTTTGTGCGCGCCGGTGTGGCAGAGGTCCTCGCGCTTGAGCCAGATCCGACACCCGATCTCCTCAGAGAGACGGGAAGCAAAATACGTGGGCGTCTCGCGCCCGGCGTAGTGGTGGAGGAGCGAATCGAGCTCCGCCTGGAAGGCTGAATCCCTCTGGGATTCCTGGTAAGCCTGCGTCAGCTCGTCGAGCGCGGGCATGAGGGTCTCGGCGACATAACGTCCGCCGTAAGGCCCATAGCGCCCGGAAGCCGGTTCGGGGGGTTGCATGAGGCGCGGAACGTAGCGCATAGGAGAGCCCTGTGCATGCATATGGATGAGCCCACCACGATGACGCTGCCGCCATTCGACCGGCAGGCTTTCGAACGATCGATCCGGCGAACCGCGATCCTGAGTCAATGGTTTCAGCCCACGATCGAAGGCGTCGAGAACATCCCCGCAGAGGGAGGCGCCCTCTTGGTAACCAACCACGGGAACTTCGGGCTGGACCTCGCAGTGCTCATTGGGCTCATCCACGAAAGGGCCGGCCGGGTACTTCGATCGCTCGGCGACCGCGTGGTCTTCGCGACTCCGATCTTCCGGGACCTCGCGCACGATATGGGCATCCTCGAAGGGAAGCCTGAAACGACCGTGCGCCTCCTCCAAGACGACCAACTCGTCTTGGTGTATCCCGGCGGTGCCAAGGAGGCCCTGTCCGCTCCGGATGACGCATACCGGCTGCAGTGGGAGGGCGCCCGCGGTTTCATCCGCACAGCCCTCCGCGCGCAGAAGCCGGTCATCCCGGTGGCGGGCATCGGCAACGAGGAGCTCTACGTCCAGGTCGTCTCGAAGGACCGCGTCCGAGAAAGCCGCGTCGGACGGATCATCGCCGAGCTCCTCGGCGAGAAGTACGTCATGCCGATCTACATGGGTCTCGGAATGCTCCCATTCCCAACCGAGCTGCACTACCTCGTTGGCGAACCAATCCACCTACCCTACGGCCCCGAAGCCGCAGACGACGAGGAGATCGTCACGGCACTCCACCAGCAGGTGACAGAGGCGACGCAGAAGTTGATCTATCGAGGACTGGACCAACGGGACAAGGAAGCCGCCGAGCAACCCTGAAGCGCTGTCGCCGTCGCTAACGCTACTGTGGTACAGTCCTTCGCCGGAGGACGCGTGCCGTACAAGCTTTATCGACGAACGTTCACCAAGCTCAGCGTCCTGTCTGGTGCCAGTCTCTTGGTGCTCCCCGGGTGCAGCGATGACGCGGTGGCGCCCAGCGGTGCGGTGACGCTGACGCTCGACGAGCGTGAGCTCCTGGAGCGCTTTGCAGAGGTGTACCTGCCGACCGACGGAACCTCGCTCAAGCCTCGTGCAGAGGTTCCTGTCGTCGACAACATCGAGCATGCGTTCTCGCTCATGGACGCTCCACTCCTCGAGCAGGTGCGCATCGGTCTCAAGCTGTTCAACTACGGGTCGGTCTTGATCGGGCTTCACTTCGCGCGCTTCGTGAGTCTCTCGCCGGAGCAGCGGCTCGCCTACATCCGGCGATGGGAGAACGGCATCGAGATGCAGCGGGGGATCTCGACGGTTTTGAAGAAGCTAGTGTGTTGGGGGTACTGGAAGGACATCGAGGGGGGTCGAGCAATCGGCTATCAGGGCCCGGTCTCTGAAGCCGGTGGCATCCCGAGCCTCGGCAACGCGTCGATGCCCCAAGCCACGAACGGATGACGGCAATGGCAGACGAACCGAGAGCGAAGATCCAAAGGCTTCCCACTTTGAAGGTGACGTCACCGGAGCAAATCTCAGATGCCGGTCTCGACCTCGAAGCGGACGCCGTGGTCATCGGTTCCGGCGCGGCCGGCGCGGTGATGGCCTACGAGCTGTCGCGTTCCGGAGCGAAGGTCGTCGTCCTCGAAGCGGGGCCGCATATCCCGTCGAGTGAATTTCAGGAGCACGCACCAACGGCGCTCGAGACTTTATACCAAGACCACGCCAATCAGGTGAACACCACCGGCGATTTGACCATCCTCCAGGGCAAGTGCGTCGGGGGTTCGACGGTCATCAACGGTGCAGTTTGTTTTCGAGTGCCGAACCAGGTTCTCGAGAACTGGGCTGAGGAGCACGGCCTAGATAACCTCTCCCCGCAGGCCCTGGAGCCGTACTTCGAGCGAGTCGAGCGAAACCTGTCGATTCACAAGAACGAGCCCCACGAGGTCAACTACAATGGGCGCCTCCTGATCGAAGGGGCCAAGAAGGTCGGAATCCCCGCGGAACCGATCGCCCGCAACATCAAGGACTGCGCGCTCACCGGGCATTGCATCTCCGGCTGCAAGACCGATCGCAAGCAGTCGATGCTGGTAACCTATTTGCCCTGGGCGAGCGAGCTGGGCGCAACGATCCTGAGCGGCACGACCGCCGAGACATTTGAAGTCAGCAATCGCCGCGTCACGGCTGTCAACGCAGTCGCCCGCGATGCGAGCGGTAAGGCGAAGCCGGTTCGGGTGACGGCGGGCCTAGTCATCGTCGCTGCCGGCGCGGTGCAGACTCCGCTTCTGTTTCAGAAAAACAAGGTCGGCAACAGCAGCGGTCAGATCGGGCTCAATTTCGCCTGCCACCCTTCTGCTGCGGTATTCGGCGAACACGACAAAGACATCTATGCCTGGGTTGGCGCGACGCTGACCGCACAGGCAGGAGACATCGAAAACCCGCTCAAGGGTGGATACCTGCTGGAAGCAGGCATGGTCGGCCCCGTCATCACCAGCAGCTGGGTCGATGGAGGCATCGGCCGCGATTTCGTCGAGTTCATGGAGCACAGCAAGAAGTTCCAAGCTGTCGTGACGCTGATCCACGACCACAATGTCGGGCGGGTCTACCTCGATGGCGATCGCAAACGGATCGACTACGACCTCGATGATCGCGACTTCGAATCGATGCGCGAGGCGCTGCGCGGAACGGCGCGGATCTACTTCGCAGCTGGGGCGCACAGGGTGTATCTGCCCACGACCCGCCGGACCACCATTGAAAGCGCGGACCAAATCGACGCCGTGATCGACAACCTGACGAACGGAAAGCACCTGTACCGCATGACCTCGTACCACCCGCAGGGCACGATGCGGATGGGCGCAGACCCCGCAAAAAGCGTGGTTGCGCCCGACGGACGCTGCCACGACCTCGACAACGTCTACGTCCCCGACGCAAGTCTGTTCCCGTCATCGCTGCTCGTGAACCCGCAGGTCACGGTGTACACGATGGCGAGCTACATCTCGGATCGGATCCTAGCGCGCGCCTAGTTACTCCGTCTTTCGGACTCGGCTGAAGCACCAGATGCCGCCGTCGGCCTCGACAAGTCTCCAGCCTGCGTCACCGAGACCAGAGAACTGCTTGGTCATTGCATCGGGCTTCTTGGCCGGGCGGACGCACTTGTACTCCCACTTGTGCGATCCCCACTTGCCGTGGCAGCCGTGGTGAGCCTTGCCCTTGCCGCAATGGGCACATGCTTTGCCTTGCTTACAGTGAGGGCACGTCTTGCCTTCGTTGCAATGCGGGCAGTTCTTGCCTTCGGCGCAGTGCGGGCAAGAGCTGCCTTGGGCACATGTCTGGCAAGAGACGGCCTTGTCATCGGCTTGGGCCTGGGCGGGCGAACCTCCAAGGGCAAGCCAAGTCAAAACGGCGAAAGCGGAAGTGAAAAGCACAGAACGCATGGATCCTCCTGAGGTTGAGGAGGGCAGGCTAGCACACTGACGCTGACGTTATGTAGCCCTCGCTGCCTCGATGAATCTGCGTACGAGCCCGGGGTCCTTGAGCCCCGGCGCCGACTCCACGCCCGACGCGACGTCCACTCGGAATGGCTGCACGACCCGTACCGCCTCCGCGACGTTGTCAGGAGTTAACCCTCCCGCGAGCGTCAGCTTCCGCTCCTGTGCGACCGTCGCGGCGATCTCCCAATCGAAGGTGCGGCCGGTGCCACCGGGCATCCCGGGCACGCTGGCATCGAGCAGGATGTGCTCGCCGGGATAACTTCGCGCAAGCTCGACGGCTGAACCGTCCCGCACGCCGATCGCCTTGTAGGCCTGGGGCAGGAGCTTGGCCAGCAGCTCGGGTGGCTCGTCGCCGTGCAGTTGAGCCCATGGGATGCCGGTTTCCTGCAGAATCTCGCGAACCCGGTCGAGGGTGAAATCCACGAATACCCCGACGATGGTGGCGCGGTCTGCAACAGCCTCCACAATCTCGAGGGCCTTCGCGACATCCACGCGCCTGGGCGAGCCGGCCCAGAAGTTGAGGCCGATCGCGTCAGCGCCCAACTCGCCGCAACGCACTGCGTCGTCAACTGTGGTCAGCCCGCAGATTTTGACCTCAACCATACCCGGAGGATGGGACAGCAGTGTCTCATCGTCCAACCTCCCGATAAGCACTTGCGAACCAGCGAACCCCGCCCTAGAACGCGTTCCAGTTTGCCCCGGAAGGACGGGCGTTGCGGCGCCGACGGGACTAGAATCGACGATCGAGCATGGAAACATCTGCCGCCGCGCGCGTTGAGCCCAGTACGCGCGAAACCTTAGACTCCGTTGTCATTCGATTCGCCGGCGACTCCGGCGACGGGATGCAACTCACCGGTAGCCAATTCACGACGGCTACGGCCGACGCCGGAAACGATCTTTCGACGTTCCCGGACTTTCCCGCGGAGATTCGCGCGCCAGCAGGCACCACCTATGGTGTCTCGGGCTTCCAGATCCACTTCGCCGCCCACGACATCCAAACGCCGGGTGACGCGCCTGACGTGTTGGTGGCGATGAATCCGGCTGCGCTCAAGGTGAACGGCGAGGTTCTCAAGCCCGGTGGCCTCCTCGTCGTCAACACCGGCGCGTTCAGTTCGAACAATCTGAAGAAAGCCGGGTACGAGAACAGCCCACTCGAAGACGGCACGCTCGATCGCTTTCGCGTGCTGGCGATCGACGTCACGAAGTTGACGCTCGAGGCTGTGAAAGATGTCGGCCTCGGTTCCAAGGACGCGCACCGATGCAAGAACATGTGGACCTTGGGCCTCATGTACTGGCTCTTTGGCCGCGAACGCGAGCAGACAATCTCGTGGCTCAAAGGAAAGTTCGCCAAGCGTCCCAAGCTCGCCGAGGCGAACATCGCCGCACTCAACGCCGGGCACATCTACGGCGAAAACGCGGAATTGCCGCACGGAATCAACGCGTACCAGGTGCCTGCGGCCAACCTGGCACCCGGCGAATACCGCAATATCAGCGGCAACGAAGCGACCGCATGGGGCCTCGTCACGGGCGCGAAGCTTGCCGGCCTCCAGGTGATGTACGGTTCCTATCCGATCACCCCGGCTTCGAATCTGTTGCACAACCTGGCGCGTCTCAAGCATTTCGGCGTGACGACCTTCCAAGCAGAGGACGAGATCGCGGCCGTCGCTGCGGCTGTCGGAGCTAGCTTCGGCGGCTCGATCGGCGTCACGGGCACCTCCGGTCCCGGGGTCGCCTTGAAGTCCGAAGCGATTGGGTTGGCGATTATGGCGGAGCTGCCATTGGTCATCGTCAACGTCCAGCGTGGCGGGCCTTCGACCGGGCTCCCGACCAAGACCGAACAATCCGATCTCTTCCAGGCGGTCTGGGGGCGCAACGGCGACGCGCCACTCGTAGTGTTGGCCGCTGCAACACCGGGCGACTGCTACTACATGGCGATCGAAGCGATTCGCCTTGCGGTGACATACATGACACCGGTCATCTTGCTCAGCGACGGCTACCTCGCGAACAGCGCAGAGCCTTGGCCGCTCCCTGACCTGGACGCGCTGAGGCCGTTCCCCGTCGAGTTCCATCAGGACCCCGAGGACTTTCATCCCTTCGCGCGGAACGAGGAAACTCTAGCCCGCATCTGGGCCGTTCCCGGGACGCCCGGTCTCGAACACCGCATCGGCGGGCTCGAGAAGGACCGGGACACTGGCCACATTTCCTATGACCCCCACAACCATCACCTGATGACCTGCGTTCGACACGACAAGATCGCCGGAATCGCAAGGGACATCGCTCCCGCGGAGGTCGACCAGGGCGACGACCACGGCGACTTGCTGGTCGTCGGCTGGGGATCGACCTACGGCTCGATCAGCCAGGCGGTACGCGTGCTGCGCGAGCAGGGCCAGCAGGTGTCGCACCTGCACCTTCGCAACATCTGGCCCCTTCCCGAGGGGCTTGGAAACCTGCTTGATTCGTTCCATACCGTCCTGGTGCCGGAGCTCAACAACGGACAGCTGGTGAAGCTGCTTCGGGCCGAGTACCCGGTCGACGCCGTGAGCTTGCCTAGAGTGACGGGGCTGCCCTTCCACATTGGTGGCCTCATCCAAGCGATGGAAGAGCGTCTGCAGGGGAGCGCAATATGAGTCCCAACTCGCCCAAGAAAGAATACACCCGCAAAGACTTCGCTTCCGATCAGGAAGTTCGCTGGTGTCCCGGCTGCGGCGACTACGCGATCCTCGCTGCCGTGCAGCGCACGCTACCGAGCCTCGGGTCGACCCCAGAGAACACCGTGTTCATTTCCGGCATCGGCTGCTCGAGCCGGTTCCCCTACTACATGAACACCTACGGGTTTCACACGATCCACGGCCGCGCGCCCGCGATCGCGACAGGGGTCAAGCTCGCCAACCCCAAGCTCGACGTCTGGGTCATCACCGGTGACGGCGACGGGCTGAGCATTGGCGGCAACCACCTGCTTCACGTGCTGCGCCGCAACATCGATCTACAGATCATGCTGTTCAACAATCAGATCTATGGTCTGACGAAGGGGCAGTACTCGCCGACGTCGCAGGTCGGCAAGGTCACTCCTTCGAGCCCGCTCGGTTCGATCGACCAGCCAGTGGTGCCGGCGCGTTTCGCGTTGGGCGCGCGCGCGACCTTCGTGGCTCGAGCCTTCGACACCTCGAAGAAGCTCCCCGAAGCGCTGAGCGCGGCGCGCGAGCACAAGGGAGCGTCGTTCATCGAGATTCTCCAGAACTGCCCGGTTTTCAACGACGGCGTCTTCGATCTGATCACGGACCGAAAGACGGGTCCCGCCTATCAGCTTTGGCTCGAGCACGGGCAGCCGATGAAGTTCGGCGCCAACGGCGAAAAGGGCCTTCGCTTGAAGGCGGAGACGCTCAGCCTCGAGGTCGTGACGATCGGCGAAGACGGCATCACCGAAGCGGACATCGTCGTTCATGACGAAAGCAACGCGTCACTAGCGTGGATGCTCAGCGACCTACCCGAGGTCGTGGCGCTCGGCGTGCTCTACCGTCAGCCGGGCCCCGTCTACAACCAGAGCGTCGAGGTGCAGCGTGAGCTTGCCGAAGAGCGCTTCGGTGAGCCGGACCTACATGCCCTTCTTCGACAGGGGCACACCTGGACCGTCTCCTGACGCCGGGCCGTCGGCCACGGGCAAGGTCAGCACAATTCGAAGGCCATGCGGCTCGCGCGCGCCCGCAGTGACGAAGCCGCCGGAGCGCGCCGCCAAATCTGCGAGCCGGGTCAGCTCGAGCCCTACCTTCGGACGGCGATCCAGCTTCGTGAAAGGTGTAAACAACGCGCGAAGCTCCTTCTCGCTCGGGCTCGCGCCGTCGTCTTCGATGGTCAGCGCAGCAGCGGCACCGACGACGCGTGTGGCAATACGAATGGATGTCACGGCCTTGGTCTTGGCCATGAACTGCGCCACGCCGGACACCGCCTCCCTGGCTGACCAGACGTCGAGCTGTACCGTCGAATCCTCGGCACTCAGGTCGAGCTCGGCGGTTGCGCCGAGCTCGGAAACGGCGTTTGTCACGAGATCGTTGAGAGAGAGCGCTCGCGCCCGCCCCGATTCTTGTCCGGCGAGAACCGACAGGCGGCGCATGAGCTCACGCCCGTCTTCCGCCGCATCGCGGACTTCGCCCATGTATTTCTCGACCGCCTCGACGTTCGAAGCGTTCTTCTTCGCGAGATGTGCATTGCCGATGATCACCCCGAGGATGTTGTTGACTTCGTGAACGATGCCAGCCGCAAGGTCCCGCACGGCCTGCATGCCCTCCGGATGCAGGATGCCTTTGCCTGGGGGCTGAGATTCGTCACCGGCCATCGCTGTCAAACCTCGAGAAGCTTTTTCACGGCGCGAATCACACGCGGCGCTTGAATAGGCTTCTCTATATAAGCGTTCGCGCCCAACGCCAACGCGCGGTCCCGATCGTTCGGTGCGCTTTCCGTCGTGATGATCACGATAGGCGTCTTTTCGTGTCGCGGGTCGCCTCGGACGTGCCGCACGAGCTTCAAACCGTCCATCACGGGCATGTTGACGTCGGTCAATACGAGATCGAAACGCTGTGCAGCGAGCGCGCGGATGCCCGCCAGGCCGTTCTCGGCCTCGACGACCTCCATGCCAGGAATTCGTTGGAGAGACTCCGACAACATGTTGCGCATCGTCTTGGAATCTTCGACTACGAGGCAGCGGTACCGACGCATAGCTAACTCAATCCTACGATACGACGCGGTGTGCTCAAAGTTAGAGCCTCATTTTCCGGTTGGACGGGCGAGCTCGGCAAGCATGTCGCCGAGAGCCCAGATTCCGAGTGACTGATGCCGTACCCCAGATCGCTGCGCGGCCAGAGGCATCCCTGAAACGACAGCGGTCTCTGGCGCCTCGACCAACACCATTCCGCCTCGATCGGAGATGTCTCGAACCCCCGCCGCACCGTCATCGCCCATCCCCGTGAGCACGACGGCGATCGCCTTATTGCCCAGCACGCGCGCGGCAGAGCTGAAAAGCTGATCGACCGAGGGGATGTAGTGAGTGCCTCGGTTGGGATCGACGACGCGGATAGCAGGCCCACGGTCCGAAGGAACGATCTCTATACACCGACCGCCCGGGCAGACATAGGCATGCCCACGAGCGAGGCGCTCGTACTGCTTGGCCTCCGAAACGTGCACCACGCCCGTCCGGTCGAGACGGGCGGCGAACGTGCGAGTGAAGCGCGGCGGCATGTGCTGTGCGACGACCAGGGCCGCATCGACGTCGTCGTGCAAGTGCCGGAACAAGGTGACCAACGCTTTTGGACCCCCAGTCGATGCGCCGATGACGATGACCTTGCTCGGCACCCTCTTGAGCACCGAAGGCTCCCGCGCCTCGCTTTTGGGTTCGCCAACCTCTGCGTCGAGAGCGAATCCACCAAGCGTCGTCCTGCGAATCGCCAGCGGCGATAGCTGCTGGACGACCCGCACCTTCTCGGCAAGTTGCCTTCGCAAGCTCTCGAGCGGCGCGTCCTCGCCTTGAGGTTTCTCGAGGAAGTCGATCGCGCCCAGCTCGAGCGCGCGAAAGATGTTCTCCTTCGCCGAGAGCCCAGAGACCACTACGACCGGGAGCGGATGACGGTCCATCAGAAGCTGAAGAAACTCGAATCCATCTAGCCGGGGCATCTCCAGGTCCAACGTGATGAAGTCCGGCGGGTTCGCTTCGACCACCCGCAAGGCATCCGCGCCGTCGCTCGCGACATCGACCTGTGAAACACCGGGAATCTCCGCGAGGATCGCAGCGATCGTGCGCCGATTCAGCGAAGAGTCGTCTACGACCAGTGCGCGGAGCTCCCTCACCTAGAATTTCCTCGGAGGCAACTCGGTGTAGGGGACGGGTCGCCGGTAGACGATATCGGTCGACAACTGCGCGATTTCGAATGCCGTGCTCGACTGAAGAAGCGACTCGCTGTGACCGAGGAGCAAGTAGCCCCCGCGGTTCAGCCGTTCGTAAATGGTTTCGAGAACCTTGCGGCGCGATGCGTCATCGAAATAGATGAGGACGTTTCGGCAGAAGGTGACGTCCACGCGCCCGACGATCGCGGCTCGCCGCTGATTCATCAGGTTGACGTGCCCGAAATGGCACATCGACCGAATGCGCGGATGGACCTGTCTACCCTCTTCGGTGTCGATGAAGTAGCGCTCGTAGTCGGGAATCATCGCCCTGAAGCTCGCCGATGTATACGTGGCTCCTCGAGCCTTCCGCAGCACGCGGCGCGAGATGTCGTTTCCGAAGACTCGAATGTCCCAACCCTCGAAGAGGCCAGTCGCATCGACGAGCATTGCAATCGTGTAGACCTCTTCCCCGCTCGAGCAGCCCGCACTCCATACGTCGATCCGCTTCGATCCTCGCGCGAGAGCGCGCCCTCGAACGACGGGAAGAATCTCATCGGTGAACGCTCGAAGTTGGTACGCCTCGCGAAAGAAATAGGTTTCGTTGGTCGTCAGCACCTCGGCGGCGGCCTCGAGCTCCGCATCCGCTCTCGGGTGATATTGCAGGTAGCGGTAGTACTCGGCGAAATCATCGATGCCGAGGTCGCGAAGACGTTCCCGGAGACGGCGCTCGACGATGTAAGCCGAGTCGTCCGCGAAGTAGATGCCGCAGAACTGGTTGACGAAATCCCGAAGGAGACGGAATTCCTTCAGATCCAGGGTCGGCCCCACGTCGTGCAGCAAGGTCACGTCACCCCCCGAGCAGTCCGGTTTCGATGGCGTGCCTCACCATGGAATCGCTCTCGTCTGCGAGCGCCTCGGTCAAGAGCGCGCGGGTGCGCTCGGTGTCGAGAGCCAAGAGAAGCTTGATCGCCAACATGCGAACGTTCCAGGCCGAATGTTGGAGGCCCATACTCACGAGCCGCTCGGCTTCACGCGTGGGCAAGGTATGAGCCGCGCGGAGACCGGCCTGAAACACCT
>Ga0316191_10000515_pt1 | contig 25241 bp, 25 predicted proteins | sample Eddworburr2cm_MG_FD_204928 | JGI IMG/M metagenome (GOLD analysis project Ga0316191, IMG submission 204928) | Coastal sediment microbial communities from Maine, United States - Eddy worm burrow 2 cm | ecosystem: Environmental > Aquatic > Marine > Coastal > Sediment | place: USA: Maine... | reverse complement strand
ACCAGGCAAAGCAGCTTTATATTAATCGACATACATAACTCCAAAATTAAATCAGAATTCAAATTCAGGCGGTGGCTCGGAATTGATCAGCCCTGGGAGATCGGTCTCGAACAGGCTTTCTTCCGCCCATTGAGTGACATCCAGCCGCTTCAACAACTTCGCCTCCATTGCCGGAGACTCTCCTGTTATGACGAACATACGCCCGCCCGGGTTTACCCAGCCTTTGAATTGTTCCGGAACCCCCGGCACAGAACCGGTCACCACTACTACATCGTGAGCCTGCTCAGGCTGCCAACCATTCATGACGTCCCCAACGAACAATTCCACGTTGAGCATCCCTTTGTCCTGTAAATCCAGCAACGCGGTTCGATGCAAATCCTCGAAAATCTCGACACTGACTACCCTTTTCGCCAGTGACGCCAGGCATGCGGTGACAAAACCGCTTCCTGTGCCGATTTCCAGAACGGTTTCGTCTTCCTGCAAATCCAGTGCCTGCAGCATGCGTGCTTCGATCTTGGGACGCATCATGACCTGACCATGGTCCAGCGGCACGGCAATATCTGCAAACGCAAGCTTGCGGTAACGCACGGGAACAAAGTCCTCGCGGTGAATGGTTTCGAGGAGTGATAACACGCGGGGGTCGAGCACTTCCCATGGGCGTATCTGCTGCTCTACCATGTTGAAGCGCGCTTGATCAAAGTTCATATTCCTGTCCCGGCTTTCGGCCTTTTTGTCATCTTGTAGCAAACAGCCAAGGGTAAACTTTCGGCGACGATGCTTCAAGCGAAAGAGTGCGCATTCGTGACACAGGAATTAAGTGCCATTAGTCACAGCAAGGCAGTTGCGCCAATTGACCCGCACGCGTTATGGTTCTTAGCGCCCCGTATTGGAAAGCCGATTACAGCGACTCTGATTTTGCAAGAATCCACCAACAATTCCGGTCATGATGTCTGAGACCGACCGTCAGGCGAAATTTAACGGGCTGGCTGAAGCTTATGGCGCCGACCTTTATCGGTACGCCATGTGGATTTGCGGCAACGACGCGCTGGCCAAGGACCTGGTTCAGGAAACGTATCTGAGGGCCTGGAAAGCACTGGATAAACTGAATGATATAAAGGCTGCAAAAAGCTGGCTGATTACCATTCTGCGCCGTGAATTTGCCCGAACGTTCGAACGCAAAGTGCCCAGCTTTACCGACGTGGAAAACGTGGTGGTGCGTGAGGAACAGGAGCTGGAGCCGGAAGACCGGATGGAAATCAAGCTGTTGCGGCAGGGAATCTTGACGTTGCCGCCAAAATACAGAGAACCCCTGCTGATGCAGGTCGTTCTGGGTTACAGCTGTGAAGAAATATCCGTGGCGCTGGGTATCAGCAAGAGCGCGGTCATGACCCAGCTGTTCAGGGCGCGTGAACAGTTGAAGTCCCGGCTGCAAAAGGATGGAGTAACAGGCAATGTCCATGAAATTTTCTGAATTCAAGCGTTTGCTGGGCGCCGAGCCCCGCAGCCGGGATCCGAAGTTTCTGCGTGCCCGCCAGTCTTCCCCTGAATTCGAGGCCGCTGCAGCAATGGCAGAGCACTTCGAAGCACGGCTGGAACAATCCTTGATGATTCCTGCCCCGGATGGCCTGGCTGAGACATTGCAGTCGATAAGCCAAACAGCGGCTGTCGATTCCGAACATCGCCGTTGGTGGCCACTGGCTCTGGCGGCCAGTGTTCTAATTGCGGTTGGCGCTGCCGGCCTGACATGGAACATGAATCGAGGCTGGGATTCCGTCGAAGAATATGTGATGGATCATTACCGCCACGACGGCAGCCGGGTGATGGCCATGGCCGGAGCGGACAAAGCCGATGACGTGCAATCCATTCTTTCCGAGTTGAACGTGCAGGCAATACCGGCACTGGCCGGCATCATCGGCGTTATCAAATACTGCCCGACACCCGACGGTAAGGGCGCGCACATGATCCTGAATACTGAAACCGGACCGGTCACCGTCATTTACATGCCGGAAACCCAGGTGACAGACCGGGAGACACTGGCCTTTGACGACGTGCGGGCGCTGCTGGTCGCGTTGCCCAGGGGTTCTGCCGCCATTATCGGACCGGATCAAAAGCTGGTTTCCAGCCTGCACGGCTTCATCCAACAATCGATTGTCCCACTGGCCGGTAAATCCTGACCAAAGACAAGGCGAAAACCCACGCCTTCTGGTATGTTTGGGGAATGATGAAAAAACCGTCCCTGAAAACCCGTTCGTTGTGGATTGGCATACCGTCGGTCCTGGTATTGATCTGCCTGGTTATGATGTTTTTCCTGAATCACGAACCGCCCCCGTTCAATCCCATAGCCGCCGCCACGCTGCATGCCCAGGAACACCACCATAAGGTGGTCACTGGCTATACAACGACGGCCACACTGATTGAAACTGTCGATGTTCTGTTGACCAAGCGCGGCGGATACATGTCCAACGACATCCTGCCGCCATGGGTATTCCTGGATAACCAGCCAAACTGGGAATTCGGCGTTCTGACCCAGGTGCGCGACCTGGCGCGCGCAATGAGAAACGATTTCAGCCGTTCACAGACCCAGTCCACTGAAGATGTAGACCTGGCCGTGGCCGATCCGCTGTTCCATTACGACAGCGAACGCTGGTTTCCGCCCGACACAGAAGGGCGCTATCGAAAGGCCAATGAAGCTCTTGAAAAGTACCTGACCCGGTTATCGTCACCCAGTGACCCCGGTGCGCAGTTTTATGCCCGGGCTGATAATCTCGTGGCATGGCTGGCGATCGTAGAGAAACGCCTGGGGTCTTTGTCCCAGCGATTGTCGGCCAGCGTCGGCCAGACGCGCCTCAATACGGATCTTGCCGGAGACCCGGGCGCCCGCCAGTCCACCGCGTCTCCGGATATCGAGCTGATCAAAACCCCGTGGACCAAGATCGATGACAATTTCTATGAATCCCGGGGAACCGCATGGGCCCTGGTCCATATTCTGCATGCCATGGAATTTGATTTTGAAGATATACTGCGCAAGAAGAACGCCACGGTGAGTTTCCGCCAGATCATCAGGGAGCTTGAATCCACGCAGGAGCCACTGCATAGCCCCATGGTTCTGAACGGCAACCAGTTTGGTTTGTTCGCGAATCATTCCCTGGTAATGGCCAATTACATTGCGCGGGCCAATGCAGCCATTATCGATTTAAGACAGCTGCTGCAGGACGGATAATGCCGGTGATTCTCAGGATAATAGGTATATTGTGTTGCCTTATGCTCGTCTCCTGTGCCTCGGATTCAATCGAAGACCGCCGTTTCGGCCAGCAAATGGTATGCCATGACGGCAAAAAAACGTTAACCGTTTCCAACGCAGACAGCTTCGTTCATCTCAACCATGGCGATACCGCCGGTCCCTGTCCGGGAGATGATTCCTGAACGGATTGCTCCAGTGAACAGCCTGGCGATTGTCAGAAACCACCTGCCTTATGTTTCAAGCCTGGAACGCAGGTTGACCTCGGATATAGATATCGTGGTGATTCACTGCACGGAATTGCCTGACCTGCGCGCCGCACGCAGATATGGCGAGCATATTCAATATCCGGATAGCGGGACAGGAAATTCAGGTCACTTCTACATAGAACGTAATGGCAGGATCGAAGAATGGGCGCCTCCTGAACGGGTTGCCCATCATGTCAGGGGATATAATGAGCGCAGCATTGGAATCGAACTGGTTAACCGGGGGCGTTATCCGGACTGGCTGGACTCGCGCAACCAGTCTATGTCCGAGCCCTATGCTGCCGAACAGATTAGCTGCCTGGTCCGCCTTCTTTCGCATCTCGGCGAGAAGCTTCCGGGCCTGCGGTTCGTTACCGGACATGAAACCCTCGATACGACACGGGTTCCGGCAACGGACAACCCGGTCGAGCTGGTCCGCCGGAAACAGGACCCGGGACCGATGTTTGAATGGGAGGACTTACTCGGGCGGATCGAACTGACCTACTTTTCTCCAAACTGAGATACCTGTTCTGTTCAGAACCATTTTCTACCGGCCCCCCACATCAACAGCTGCAATTCTGCCCTGGTATAGCACAATGATGTGTTCAAGACCGCGCCCGCTCTTTTTGTAATACCAGCGCTCCACGCTGACTTTCTTGCTGGCGCCGTCCACCCGGATTTTTCTGTAGCCCCGGTCCTTGTGGCGCGGTTCGCCACACACCCTGACCAGTTCGCCCGATGTATCGCCCGTGCTGACCAGCTTCCTGCCGCAACGAAAACTGTCCGCCTGGAGCGGTTCCGCCGTAAGCGCCAGCAGCGATAGCACCAGTGCCTGTTTTTGGAGGTTCCTGTACATGACCCGACTCTAACCGGGCGCTGGCCGCCAGGGCAGAGGCGTTTGCCCTGCCGCTGTGTACGATATCAACCCTCGAAACGATAACCCAGGCCGTACACGGACCTGATCATGTCTTCCACCCCGGATGCCTCATACAGCTTTTTGCGAAGATTCTTCACATGCGTATCGACGGCCCGGTCACTCACCACCCGATAGTCGGAATACATGCCGTTCATCAGCTGGTCACGGGAAAACACGCGGCCGGGGTGTGTGGAAAGCATTTTAAGCAGTGCGAACTCGACCGGTGTGAGCGACAGATCGGCCCCCTTCCATCGCGCCGTAAATTTCTCTTCGTTGATTTCCAGACCGTTTGCCGGTTGTTCGCTGGCTGTCATTTCACTTCGTCTCAGCACGGCTTTAACCCGGGCTACTACTTCACGCGGAGAAAACGGCTTACATATATAGTCATCAGCACCCAGTTCGAGTCCAAGCAGACGGTCAATTTCATCCACACGCGCCGTTACCATGATGATGGGCACGCTGCTTTCCGCCCTGAGCCGTTTGCAGACCTCAATTCCATCCAGGCCCGGCAGCATCAGGTCCAGCAACACCAGTCCTGGCTGCCGAGCCCTGAACTCATCCAGTACGGCATCTCCACGGTCAACCGTGTGCGTCTGGAAACCGCCCATGCGGCCAAGATAGTCTTCCAGCAGTTTCGCAATTTTCGGCTCATCTTCGACAATGAAAACCAGGGTGTTCATACCGGCAAATCTACCTGTATTTTCAAGCCGCCCATCTCTGAATGCTCTGCATGAATGCGTCCGCCATGCGCCTCTGCGATATTTTTACAGATCGACAACCCCAGGCCGGTGCCCCCGCTTGATCGCGTCCGGCTTCCTTCTGCGCGGTAAAAACGCTCAAACAGCCGCGGGAGCTGGCTGTCCGTCAGTCCCGGCCCCGAGTCTTCCAGCTCTAACTTAACGTACCCCGGGCCCTGCAGGAGGGTCAGGACGACCCGCCCGTTATCCTCGACATAACGGCAGCTGTTTTCCAGAAGATTCTGCAATAGCTGCCGCAAGCGGTTTGGATCTGCCGACACGTTGACCGGTCCATCCATCCGCAACTCAATGGAGATTCCCCGCCCGGCCAGTCGATCCCGATACAGTTCCACGCTCTGTTCAGCCACGCGGGCAAGATCCATCATTTCCTTCTGAATATTCAGCGCGCCTGCATCTGACAGCGCCAGGGTTTGCAGATCGTCAACCAGCTTGGAGAGTTGATCGATTTCCTCCTGCAGTGAGGCCGAAAAACGTTCATCAGCCGGCCTGATGCCATCGGTCAGCGCCTCCACCTCACCCTTGAGGATAGCAACCGGGGTTCGCAGTTCGTGTGCGATATCCGCCATCCAGCGCTGGCGGGCCGTACGGTTCTTTTCCAGCGTTATCGCCAGCTCGTTGACATGCCCTGCCAGGATTCCGATTTCATCCCCTGTTTCCACCGAAACCCTGGCCTGGTAGTCACCCCGGCTCAGTGTCCCGATCGCATCACCGAGCCTTCGCACCGGCCGGCTGACATTGCGCGCCAGCAACCAGGCCAGGGCAGCAGCAACAACCATTGCAATGGCAAACGAAAGCGCCGTAATCCTGACCTGGCCTGACAGAAACCGTTCGGCCTCCGGCGGGAGAACCTTTCCCATCGGCGCAAAGCCCAGCCAGCCGACAATCCGGTTGTCAATTTCAATGGCTTCGCGTTCAGCCGTTTCGCCAGTCCCTGCTTCGTTTCCAGCAATCAGCACCCGGTTTTCATCCAGCAGGTAGAGCCGGTCACGCAGCATTCCACGCTCCGGCATCCTCATCCAGCGCAACAGTTGGGAACCTGCCGGTGGACCATCCGGCGGGTTGAAGTCTTCCCTTGCACGACCGCGCCTGGGCCGCGGTCCATCCTGGTTTGGCCGGCCCTGCTGGGCATTTGAATTACGCCAGATTCGCTGCCAGGCCTGAGGATTGTCGCGCAGGAAATCCCAACTGCCCTCGTTCTCGTAAAATTCACCAAAAACAGGGACCAGGGTTTCCAGAACACTGGACTCCTGGGTTTTTAAAAATCGCTTGAAACCCTGGTTCAGGCTTGCGCGGGTAATGGCGGTTACGACTACGAGCGCCAGCAGCACTGAAACCACCTGGGCCAACAGGATCCTGGAGAACATGGTCTTCATAAGGCCCATCCTGCACCGCAATCATTGCGCTGATCAAGCCATCGCCAAAAACTTCTTTTTTTCTTCACAATTTATTTCAGATCGGCACTCAAACTTACCCTGCAAACAACGAACAAGGAACCGGCATGGCGCCGATCCTTTCGCTTGACCAAGGAGACTATTATGAAAACCCGCTTATCAACAGCAATCACTGCATTGGCCATTGCCAGCCTGTTAGCCGCTGGCAGCGCCTTTGCTGACAACCAGCAGCGCGACCGGGACTGGCAAAAGGGACCGCCAAGCGCTGAACAGAAGCTCGCCCGCATCAGTGATGCGCTGAATCTGAGTGACGAGCAATCCGCCCAGATGCTGAGAATACTGCAGCAGCAAGAGCTGACGAAACGCGCCCGGCATGACGAAATCATGGCGCTTATGGGCCCGGAGATTTGTGCGCAAAGAGCCGAAGCAGAAGATGCGATCCTGTCGATTCTTGATGAAGAGCAAACCGCCCTGTACCTGGAAACCAGGCAGCAGCGGCAGGAACGCGGTTACAGACACAATCGCCAGGGAAGGGCCAGAGACCCTCAGGATTGCACCGCATACGAAGGCGACGATTCCTGATCGCCGGCTTGATCCCTCTACTTTGTGGCTATGACAATGGCTCGAACAGGCGCTGGTAATCCTTCAATGGTTTTCCCTCGATCCATGGGATCCAGCGCCTGTTCCAGCGATTCAAACCGCATCCAGTCCGTGCTTCTCTGTTCCCGCGTGGTAGTGGCCGTGACATCCACTACCCTTGAGTTCATGAAACCGGCCTGCGTTGCCCAGTCCACTAACTTTTTCGTTCCCGGGACCGCCCAGACGTTACGCATGCGCGCATAGCGGTCCTCGGGAACCAGCAGGCTCTCCTCCCTGCCCTTTGGCAGCACCAGGGTTTCCAGAACCATGGTGCCGCCATTTTTTAGCAGCGACCGGATCCTCTGCAGATGATGAACCGGGTCCTTCCGGTGATACAGAACCCCCATTGAAAATACGGTATCCATCTCCGCCGGAACATCCGGGAGATCCTCGATCCCGAGCGGTAATACATAGTTCGCAACAGCTCCACTGAAATGCCGGCAGGCCAGCCACTGCATAACGAAAACCAGCGTGGGGTCGATCCCGACCACGTACTTCGCCCCGGCTCCCAGCATACGTAATCCGAAATAACCATTGCCGGAACCAATGTCGAGCACCCGGTGCCCTTCAAGATCAATATGCGGCGCCACCCGCTGCCATTTCCAGTCTGACCGCCACTCGGTCTCGATGGTTACCCCTCCCAGTTGCAAAGGGCCTTTGCGCCAGGGATGAAACGCCATGAGCTGCTCGCGCAGCGTATCCGGTTCACTGGTGGTCTCGCCCAGCCGTGGCGTCGGGCCGTCCAGCAGCGCAGCCTGTTCAGCCGGCGGTAATCCGGCAAGGGCAGCACGCCACCGGGGCAGGTCACCGTGCGTGTGTTCCTGCATCCTGGCCTCCGCCAGGCGGCAAACCTCGGCCAGCCAGGCATCCTCCGGCTGCTGCTCCAGGAGTGAATCAAATACGGTACTCATCCGGATTACCCGAAAGCCACCAGGGATATGAAATTGAACCCCTGGAACCATTGGCATACATGCGTGAACCCGGCTTCGTGTAACCGGTCACGGTGTTGTTGCATGCTGTCGGGCTTCATGACGTTCTCCAGGGCGTCCCGCTTACGCGCGATCTCCAGATCGGAGTACCCCTGGGAACGTTTGAATTCGTGATGCCACCTGGTTTGTAACTCCTGCTCCACAGGATCTTCAAAGCGGATCTTTTCGGATAACACCAGGATTCCACCGGTATTGAGGCCCTGCCTGATTCGCTTGATCAGACCGATCCTTTTTTGTGGCGCTACAAACTGCAAAGTAAAATTCAGCACCACTACCGAGGCATTTTCAATCGGCGTGTCGAGCACATCCTGGTGCAACAGCTCAATTCCCGGCAAACCATCCCTTTCTTTCGATTGCAGTGTTGTCCGGAACTGCCGGATCATCTCCTCCGAATTATCAACGGCCCAAATCCGGATGTCCCCGGCTTGAACGGTGTCCCTCATGGCCAGCGAAACGGCGCCCAGCGAACACCCCAGGTCATAAAGATTGGTTCCGGGTTGAGCATACTGCCGTGCCAGCATACCGATCATCGGAACGACCAGGCTATAGCCGGGGACCGACCGGTTAATCATGTCGGGAAACACCCGGACGACCCGGTCGTCAAAAACGAAATCCCCGGTTTCGGTGATTTCAGTGTCATACAGCCTGTCTTTCCGGTTCATCAATGCGCGGCCGCCTGTTCGGTCTCCAGTCCTTTGAATTTTCGCACGCCATGACTTTTGGCGCATTACGATCTGATCACCTTTTGGTATGTTCATCGTGGGCTATTATTCCTTTAACCGCACAGCGTCTTAAGGGGTTCGGGAAACACGGTTCGCTCTACGGGGAGGTCATCATGTTGGATACGGTACTGATTTGGGCGGTTGTCGCCGCCGTTCTCGGCGTTACAGTGGTTCGCAAGGCCGTCATCATTGTCCGCCAGGGCTACGAATACACCCTGGAACGTTTTGGCAAGTACCAAACCACTCTGCGGCCGGGGTTTCACATCATCATTCCCTTTGTTCACCGGGTGGGGCACAAGGTCAACATGATGGAGCGTGTCCTGGATGTGCCCTCCCAGGAAGTCATTTCCAAGGATAATGCCGTGTTGACCGTGGATGGCGTGGTTTTTTTCCAGGCGCTGGACGCGGCCAAGGCAGCATACGAGGTTTTCCGGCTGGAACACGCCATCCTCAACCTGACGGTAACGAACATACGTACCGTGCTGGGCTCCATGGATCTGGATGAATCCCTGTCCAAGCGGGACGACATCAACGCCCGCTTGCTGATGGTGGTCGACGAAGCCACGACGCCCTGGGGCATCAAGGTGACGCGCATCGAAATCAAGGACATCAGCCCCCCGATGGACCTGGTGGACGCCATGGCGCGCCAGATGAAAGCGGAGCGTGAAAAACGCGCAACCATTCTCGAGGCGGAGGGCACCCGGCAGGCTGAAATCCTGCAGGCAGAAGGCCTGAAACAGGCCGCGATCCTGCAAGCCGAAGGCCGCAAGGAGGCTGCCTGGCGTGACGCGGAAGCGCGGGAACGACTGGCCGAAGCTGAGGGCCGGGCCACCACGATGGTTTCAGAAGCCATTGCCTCTGGCAATATCCAGGCGATCAACTATTTCGTGGCACAAAAATACGTGGAAGCCCTTAGTGCTTTTGCAAACGGTACAAATACCAAGACTTTGTTGCTTCCGATGGAGGCAACAGGAATTCTGTCCAGCCTGGCCGGCATCACCGAAGTGGCCAGGGAAACGTTCGCCAAAGACAACGGCAGTTGAGGAACCACGCATGGAATGGTTGAAAGAAATTGTATTCTGGCACTGGTGGATACTGGCCGGAATGCTGTTGATCCTCGAGCTGACATCCCCTGTTTTCTTCTTCCTTTGGCTGGGCTTTTCCGCTGCGGCGGTCGGGTTTCTGTTACTCGTGTTTCCGCTTATCCCGATCGAGGCTCAGCTGGTTCTGTTCGGTATCCTGTCGATCGTAGCCATTCTGGCATGGCGTAAATACCGCGAGGTTCACCCGCCCGTTTCTGATCAACCGCTGTTGAATCAACGCGGGCAGCAATATACCGGCAGGATTTTTTCACTGGACCACCCCATCGTCAACGGCGTCGGCAAGGTGGTGGTGGATGATTCAACCTGGCGGGTTAAAGGCCCTGACCTCCCTGCAGGCACCCATGTCCGGGTTGTCGGAGTCGACGGCGTGGTCTTCGTTGTTGAAAGCGCCGACAGCGCGCCCTGAGTATCAGAACCTTCTTTAGCGGGCAGTCAGCGATTATACTAGGCGGTTTGAGTTTCCAGATACGCGAAACACCTTTTTGTGTCCGCGTCAGTGACTCCCAGGCGGCAAAAAATAATGACTTTTCAGGAATTCATCCAAACCCTGGAGGCCTATTGGTCAAAACAGGGTTGCGTTTTGGTGCAGCCTCTCGACCTCGAAGTCGGGGCAGGAACGTTTCATCCCGCTACCTTTCTTCGTTCGATCGGCCCTGAGCCCTGGAATGCGGCCTATGTTCAACCCAGCCGCAGGCCCACAGACGGCCGTTACGGCGAAAATCCGAACCGCCTGCAGCACTACTACCAGTACCAGGTCGTGATGAAACCTTCACCGGAGAATTTCCAGGAACTCTACCTGGGGTCACTCAAAGCGGTTGGTATCGACCCGCGGATACATGACATCCGTTTCGTCGAAGACAACTGGGAGTCACCCACACTCGGGGCCTGGGGCCTCGGCTGGGAGGTTTGGCTGAATGGAATGGAAGTCACGCAGTTCACCTATTTTCAACAGGCAGGCGGGCTGGAATGCAAACCGGTCATGGGAGAAATCACCTATGGCGCGGAACGTCTGGCAATGTATTTGCAGAAGGTCGACAGCGTGTATGACCTGGTCTGGACCGAAGGCGGTGGCCGGACCGTGACCTACGGCGATGTTTTTCACCAGAACGAGGTGGAGCAATCCCGTTATAACTTCGAGCATGCCAATATCGATGCACTGTTCGGATGGTTTGATACCTGCGAGGGCGAAGCCCGCAAACTGGTCGATCTCAATCTTCCCCTGCCTGCCTATGAACAAGTGCTCAAGGCCTCTCACACCTTTAATCTGCTGGACGCGCGCCGGGCAATCTCCGTCACTGAGCGGCAACGTTATATCCTGCGGGTCCGCGACCTCGCCCGCCGGGTGGCCGAATGTTATTACGCCAGCCGTGAGGCCCTGGGTTTTCCAGCGCTTGACCGTGCAGGCCCGGGCGGAGCAACACCATGAAAAAATTAGCCGAAACCTCGCCGGAACCGGCCGACTTACTGGTCGAGCTGGGCTGCGAAGAGCTCCCGCCCAAAGCACTTGATGCCATTCGCGAAGCATTCTTCAGGGCTGTGCACAGCGGCCTTGAAAGCAGCAATATCAGCTTCGATAGCGGGGGCAGCCGCTCGTATTCGAGCCCGCGGCGCCTCGCCATGTTGTTCAGGTCCGTTGCTCCGTCGCAACCCGATCAGAATATTGAGCGTCGCGGCCCGGCCGTCACGGCGTCATTTGATGGTGACGGAAAGCCGACCGGCGCGGCCCTGGGTTTTGCCCGTTCCGTAGGCAAAGACGTGTCTGAACTGGAAACAATGGAAACGGACAAGGGCCAATGGCTGGTCGCCCGGGTCTTCGAACCCGGGAAGCCGCTTTCAGAATTAATTTTCCCGATCCTGGAACAGGCCGTACGGCAACTCCCGGTTCCCAAACCCATGCGTTGGGCTGATCATGATTTCAGTTTCGTCCGTCCGGTACACTGGCTCGTCGTAATGCATGGCGACCGGGTGATCAGCGGCAGTCTTTTAGGCCAGCAATCAGCCAACCTTACCTGGGGCCACCGCATTCATGCCCCCGGTCCGCACGAGCTGTTGCATTGCTCGATGTACGAAGACGTGATGCTCAACGCATATGTTCGCGTTGACCAGGAAAAGCGGAAATCATACATTCGCGAAAGCCTCGAGCAATCCGACCCGCACGTGCACATCGATCCAGACCTGTTGAACGAAGTTAACAACCTGGTCGAGTGGCCGGTCGCTGTGAGCTGCGCTTTTGAGGAAGAATTTCTCGAGGTTCCGCATGCTGCGCTGATCGCCAGCATGCAGGATCACCAGAAGTTTTTTCCGGTACTGGACTCCGATAACCCCGAAAGAGTGAGTCCTCGCTTCGTAGCGATCTCGAATCTGGAAAGCACACATACGCCGTCGGTCAGAGAGGGTTACGAGCGTGTGATCCGGCCTCGCCTGGCGGATGCGCGGTTTTTCCTGGATCAGGATAAAAAGCAGGCTCTTGAAGATTATTTGCCGCTTCTGGATCGAGTGGTTTTTCAGAATAAGATCGGATCAATTGGAGACAAATCGAGGCGCGTTTCTAATATTTCAACGAATATAGCCGAAGATATAGCGATAAAACCCGAGCCGGCCTCACGTGCCGCCCGCCTGGCAAAATGCGATTTGATGACCCAGATGGTAGGGGAGTTTCCTGAACTGCAGGGTGAGATGGGCAGACATTACGCCATTGCTTCCGGTGAAACGCCGGAGGTGGCTGACGCCATTGGAGAGCACTATTCGCCCCGCTTTGCCGGAGACCATATTCCCCCGTCGATGGCCGGAAAGATTGTCAGTATTTCTGATCGGCTGGATACGCTGGTTGGTATTTTTGCTGCCGGCATGCGTCCGAGCGGCAATAAGGATCCTTTTGCCCTGAGAAGGTTGGCCCTGGGTCTGGTTCGGATTCTGATCGAAGCGGGCATCGAAGTTTCGCTTAACCGCCTCCTGGCACTGGCAGCAAACGGATTATCAACGCAACTCGAGGTAAGTCCCGAACTGCTTCTCGAGATTCGGGAATTCGTCGTGGACCGACTCAGAAATTACTACCGGGACCAGGGTCATGGCGCCGAGTTGATCAGTGCTGTGCTCGCCTCTGACTGGGATACCTTGCCGGATCTGGACAGGCGCCTGAACGCTTTATCCAGCTTCATGGGGCATGAAGAAGCAGCCAGTCTTGCTGCCGCCAATAAACGAATCGGCAATATTTTGCGTAAGTCTGAAGATGAAATATCACAGACAATCGATACAAATCTATTGGTTTTAGAAGAAGAACGTGTACTTTTCGAAGAGGTTTCCGTTCTAGATAAAAAAGTGTCACCACTGCTTACCGAGGGTGATTATGAGGCCAGCCTGAAGTTATTGGCGAGTCTCAAGACCCCGGTCGATGCGTTTTTCGATGCCGTGATGGTGATGGATAAGGATCCAGCGCTACGCATCAACCGGCTGTCACTGCTCGCTTACCTCAAAGGTCTGTTCGACCGGATTGCCGACCTGTCCGTTCTGAACTAGATCCGCTTCAGACCAGCCTCGATCAGACATCGAGGTTGGTTGCTTCCAGCGCATACTTTTCAATGAATTCCCGACGCGGTTCTACTTCGTCTCCCATCAGCGTGGTAAAAATCTGGTCTGCGCCGACAGCATCTTCGATCGTTACCTGGAGCAGCCGTCTCGTTTCCGGATTTACCGTGGTATCCCAAAGTTGCGCAGGATTCATCTCACCCAGGCCTTTAAAACGCTGAATGCTTCTTCCTTTCCTGCTCTCCGCCATCAACCACTCGTAGGCTTCCCGGAATGAGCTGATTTCCTGTTGCGATTTACCGCGGTGAACCATTGCACCGTTCTGGACCAGGCCGTTCAGCGTATCTGCCAGTTTGCCGATCAAGCGGTACTCTGGTCCCTTGAAGAAATGCTGTTTGATCGGCTTCCTGTCAGTAACGCCATGGGTTGTTTTCATGAAAACCAATTCACTGCCTTCCTCGCCCTGTACCACCTCCAGGGCGTAACGGACGCTCGGGGTGCTTTTCTCTGCCAGCCGGGCCTCGACCGCTTTGCACCAGGCTTCCATTTCCGGTTTGTCCCAATCAGTACGAAATTTTTCGGTATCGATTAATGCCTGTAAAAACTGCTCGTCATAGCGGCGCGCCAGGCGCTCGATCGTCAGATGAACCGCCAGGTAATCACGCATCAGCTGTTCCAGCGCCTCCCCACTGAGCGGCGGGGCTTCCGGATCATAGGCCAGGGCTGCATCGTCCAGTGCTCTGGCCATCAGGTAATCATTGAGCTCAGCATCATCTTTCAGATAATGCTCCTGCTTACCCTGCTTTATCTTGTACAGCGGCGGCTGGCCAATATAGATGTGACCACGCTCTATCAATTCCGGCATCTGCCGGTAGAAGAATGTAAGCAGCAGTGTACGAATGTGGGATCCGTCTACGTCGGCATCCGTCATGATGATGATCCGGTGATACCTCAGCTTGTCCGGATCAAATTCATCCTTGCCGATGCCGCATCCCAGCGCGGTGATCAGAGTGCCGACCTCTGCCGAAGCGATCATTTTATCAAACCGGGCTTTTTCCACGTTCAGGATCTTACCCTTCAGCGGAAGAATGGCCTGGTATTTTCGGTTTCTGCCCTGCTTGGCCGAGCCGCCGGCAGAATCACCCTCGACCAAAAATATTTCGGATAGCGCTGGATCTTTTTCCTGACAATCCGCTAACTTACCGGGCAAACCCGCTATATCCAAAACACCCTTTCGGCGGGTCATTTCGCGTGCTTTTCGGGCCGCCTCCCTGGCCCTGGCCGCATCAACAACTTTCGCTGTGATGGTTTTGGCTTCAGCCGGGTTTTCCAGCAAAAAATCCCTGAGATTCGATCCTACCAGCGACTCTACAACCGGTTTGACTTCGGACGAAACCAGCTTGTCCTTGGTTTGTGACGAAAACTTGGGGTCCGGAACCTTAACGGACAAAACTGCGATCAGTCCTTCACGGGCATCATCACCCGTTGTCGAAAGTTTGTCCCTTTTTGTCGTCCCGGCTTCATCGATATACTGATTTATGGTCCGTGTCAGTGCCGCACGAAAGCCAGCCAGATGCGCCCCTCCGTCTTTCTGTGGAATGTTATTGGTAAAACAGAATACCGTTTCCTGGTAGGAATCTGTCCACTGCATGGCCACTTCTACGTTAATGCCATTGGCGTCTGCAGAGATATGCATAACGGTCGGATGAAGCGGATTTTTATTCTTGCCCAGGTGTTCAACAAAAGACTTGATACCGCCCTTGTATTCGAAGATATCTTCTTTCCCTGTTCGTTCGTCCCGTAATTCAATCCGGACACCGGAATTCAGAAAACTCAGCTCTCTCAGTCGCTTGGCCAGGATGTCGTAATGAAAAACCACCTCGTTAAATACATCATGGCTGGGTCTGAAGAAAATCTTTGTGCCGGTGTCATCGCTGTCTCCGGTGATTTTCATCGGTTCTTCGGGCACACCCATGTGATAGGTTTGTCGCCAGACATGCCCGTCGCGCTTGATTCGAAGTTCAAGGTGTTCAGAAAGTGCGTTGACCACGGAAACACCCACACCATGCAGACCGCCGGATACCTTGTAGGAATTGTCGTCGAACTTTCCGCCGGCATGAAGCACCGTCATGATGACCTCTGCGGCGGAAACCCCCTCTTCCTCATGCATATCAACAGGTACGCCCCGGCCATTGTCTTTTACACTGACGGCGTCATCTGCATGTATGGTCACGGTAATCGCGTCACAGTGGCCCGCCAGGGCCTCATCTATAGAGTTATCGACCACTTCAAAGACCATGTGATGAAGACCGGTTCCGTCATCGGTGTCTCCAATGTACATTCCGGGGCGTTTTCTTACGGCATCCAGGCCCTTTAGTACCTTGATGTTAGTGGAATCGTAATGTGTTGTGCTCATGGGCTCTTTAAACCCTCCATTGGAGTTTCTGGGCATGTCTATAACGCTAATTCTGCTGTTAATCAGCCGATTATGCAGCCTGTTGGAAAAAGGGTATTACTTCATGATTATGATGACGCCGATTATACCATTTCCCGGACCATTCCATGTTCCACGTGAAACAATGTGCACTCGTCTCTGGAATCATACTCACCGGTTCCAGTGATCCAGACCTGGCAACCGGATTCCCTGGTTTTTCTCAATACATTCTCAAAATGAACCTGATCGAATTCCGAGGCCAGGTCGTCCATCAGAACGATGGGTACAATACCGCTAGCCCGGAATATTTCCGCCTGGGAAAGCAACAGAGCCGCTGAAAGAATTTTCTGCTCTCCCCGTGACAATACGCTTCTTGCGTGGGAACCCTCCAGCGTCATCGAAATATCCGCCCTGTGAGGACCGGCCCCCGTTGCGCCCCGCATGATGTCACTTTCACGGCTAGCGAACAGCGCTTTTTTCAGAGAATCCTTTTTCCAGCCTTTTTCGTAGTCCAGCTGGACCTTTGCGAGGCCGGGGTTCAATTGCTCCAAGGTTTTTCGTACCTGTAACATGACAGCGCGCGTATGTTTCTCACGCATTTGTGTCAGGCTGACACCCAGATTCGAAATAACCTCATCAATACTTTCAAGTACACCCAGTTGCTTTGACCGCAGCGCGGCATTCCGTTGTTTTAGTATCTTGGAATAACGTCGATAGGTATCAAGAAATTCACGTTCCACGTGAAACATGCCCCAGTCCAGGTATTTTCGGCGGATTTCCGGCGGGCCACTCACCAGTAGGTGGCTATTGGGTTCCATTAGCACCAGGGGCAGGGCGCGGCTGAGTTGGCTCAGCTGTGTCAGGTCTACGCCATCCTTGCGCGCACGCCAGTGCTTTCCTGATCGTTCGAGACCAAGGCGGCAGGGCTTTTTTTCCGTATTCTCTATTTCAGCAAAAACCCTGAAGGTCTTTCCTGACGTACCGGTCAGGTCATCCGCCTGCGAGGTTCTGAAAGACCGCCCGCGGGACAGAACAACCAGTGCCTCCAGTACGCTGGTTTTACCAGCGCCGTTACCACCGAACAATACGTTCAGTTTCGGGTTGGGGGTGATATCAACCTCTCGAAGGTTCCTGAGGTTTTCGATTTTTAGTTTTTTTATTAACACCGGGTCGCCATCGGCCGGCAGCAGTGATTTTCAGCCGATAATAGTATGCGTACAGACGTGGCTAAATTATTTATCTTTTTTCAGAGCTTTAGAGGCATAACAACGTGTTTGTCCCGGCCGCCCGCTTCGCTGGAAATCAAGCAACTGCTGTTAGCGTCCTTCAGAGCCATGACTACTGTTTCTCCCTCGATCGCACTGAGTGCATCGAGCAAATAAGTCACGTTGAAGCCAATCGCAATCTGATCAAAGTTCAATTCTGCCTCGAGTTCTTCAACGGCCTCTTCGTGCTGCGGATTGTGCGCAACAATCTTGACCGAGTTATTCGATGCTTCCAGACGAACCCCCTTATATTTTTCGTTGGACAGAATGGATGCTCTTTGCAACGCCAGCATGAAGTTTCCGCGTTGAATCTTTATGTGGCGGTCCGTGCCCTTTGGGATAACCGCCATGTAATCCGGGAAGCGGCCGTCAATAAGCTTGGACGTAAAAACCATCGAGCCCTTTACCAGGCGAATATGGTTTTTACCCAGCGCCAGCTCCACCAGGTCGTCACTGTCCGCAAGCATCCTGAGGAGCTCCAGGACGCCCTTGCGGGGCACAATCATCTGCCGGTCTTGCGCAACGCCGATGTCCTTGTTCAGGTCGCACACAGCCAGCCGGTGTCCGTCCGTTGCAACCGTCGTCAGGGTGCCGTTATGAAACTCGAACAACAAGCCGTTCAGGTAGTAACGGACATCCTGGTTTGCCATTGAAAAGGAGGTTTTTTCTATTAGTTTTTTTAGTTCAATTTCTTGAATTTTAACAAGTTCCAGCGTTTCAACCTGGTCGGTTGCTGGAAACTCGGTTGCGGGTAGCGTGGATAGTGTGTAGCGGCCCCTGCCGGATGAAATCAGTAATTTGTCGCCTTCAAGAATTGCTGTGATATTTGACCCGTCCGGCAACTTCCTGACGATATCAACCAACTTCCTGGCGGGGACTGTAATCTCACCCTCGGTTTGAATGTCAGCGTTTACTGTCGCTATCAGCTCGACTTCCATATCGGTACCCGTGATGGACAGCTTGCCCCCCTTGGCGGAAACCAGGAAGTTGGCCAGCACGGGCAGAGTCTGCCTGCGCTCTACCACACCGATGACCTGGCTGATGGGTTGAAGGAGTACTTCCTGATGAATGCTGAATTTCATAACCGATTTTCCTGTTGTATATTATTTATGTTTTTAACTTAAATATATAAAACGTAGTAATAGTAAGCCCGGTGGATATCTTGATAAGCCGGTTTTAATTATTGAATTCAGGGTTTTACCCCGCACCAAAACAAGCATAGCAAGGCTTAAAGCCTGTTTACAGCCTGTGGATAAAAACAATCCTGAAAGATATCCCGTATCTATCCACAGTCTTCACTCCTGCTTAACCACAGGTTTATTCTTTACGGCCGCTCAGGCGGTCAACTGCCGCACGAGTTTTGCTCTATCTTCCCTAATCCGGCCATCTGTCTCACAAAGCTCTTCGATTTTACGACAAGCATGCAACACGGTGGTATGGTCCCTGCCACCGAAAGCCGCCCCTATTTCAGGGAGGCTGTGTTCAGTCAGCTCTTTGCTCAATGCCATCGCCATTTGCCGCGGACGCGCAATATTTCTCGGCCGTCGCCGTGAAAGAAGGTCAGAAACCCGAAGCTTGTAGTACTCGGCCACGGCTTTTTGGATGTTCTCCGTGGTGATCAGGCGGTCATGGACATGAAACAGCTCCCGTAACACCTCCTGTGCAAAACTCTCGGTGATTTGCCGGCCGGTGAATCGGGCGTTGGCGAAAAGGGTGTTCAGTGCACCCTCGAGGTCCCTTACATGGGACCGGACCCGGCGGGCAATCAGGTACGCCACGGCTTCCTCGAGAAGCACATCGCGTTCCTGGGCCTTGTTCATCAAAATCGCGACCCGTGTTTCGAAGTCGGGCGGTTCTATCGACACGGTCAAGCCCCAGCCGAAGCGCGATCTCAACCGCGCTTCGATACCGTCTACCTCCTTCGGGTAACGGTCACAAGTCAGGATGATTTGTTGCTGACTGTCTAGTAAAGCATTGAAAGTATGAAAAAATTCTTCCTGGGTACGGTCCTTTCCGGCGAAAAACTGGACATCGTCAATGAGCAGCGCTCCGGCATTACGGTAGCGCTGTTTGAACATTTCGATTCGATCGCCCCGCAAGGCGTTGATCATTTCGCTGACGAATTGCTCGGACCCCACATAAACCACCCTGGAGTCGGGGTCGCGTTTATGGATCAGGTTGCCGGCCGCGTGAAGAAGGTGGGTTTTTCCCAGTCCGGTACTGCCGTAAATCACCAGCGGGTTGTAAGCTGTACCAGGTTTCCTGGCCACCTGCTGGGTGGCGGCATAAGCCAGCTCGTTGGACTTGCCTTGTACAAAATTCTTGAACAGGTATCTCCGGTCGAGACCGGTATTTGCCAGTGTTTGCCGTTGCGGTGGCTTGCTTTCGGCTTCGACCACCGCGCTGTTTTGCCGATTTACGTCTACAACAACGGAATCCCGGGCTGCTCCGAGGTGCTCGAAAATATCGCGAATACGTTCCAGGTGATTCAGCGAAATATAGTCGCGAACGTATTCATTGGGGGCCGCCAAAACCATCCGGCCCTTTGAAGTCTTTACCTGGAGCGGTCTTATCCAGGTATTGAAATCCTCAGCCGGCAGCTCTCGCTCCAGGTGTTTTAAGCAGGTTTGCCAGTGTGATAGGGACATGAGCGGATAAGTCTAACCCGCTGTGGATAACTTGAACAACAGATTAAAATCTCGATTCGAAAGTCTTGTTTGCAGTGACTAAAAAAGTTACAATTCCCCTCTTTTGTCGGCCATTTGTTACCGGGTCTGAACGAATCGGCCGCGGGCCGGCACACAAAACATCAGAAGGACTAAAGAAATGAAGCGTACTTTCCAGCCAAGTCTCCTCAAGCGTGCGCGCAGGCACGGGTTCCGTGCACGCATGTCTACTCCTGCCGGACAGGCGATCATCAAGGCGCGCCGGGCAAAAGGTAGAAAGCGTCTTTCTGCCTGACGTTTGAACCAGCGTAAACGCGTCAAAAAATGACGGGTTCGGTGCCAGCTGACAGGAATGCAAGAGCGCCCATCAGCGCATCATTTACAAGAAATCAAAAACTTACAAAACCTATTGAATTTAAAGAGGTTTTCAAAAAACCTTTCGTCTCTTCGGACCGTTTTTTCAAGGTCCTTGCCCGGATAAACCAAGCGGAATACTCGCGCCTGGGTATGGCGGTTTCCCGCCAGGTCGACAAGCGCGCGGTGGGCCGCAACCGGATTAAACGGGTGATCAGAGAAAGCTTCCGGCAACGTTATGCAGGAAACAAAGTTACTCTTGATGTCGTGGTCTTGCCAAGGCATGAAACCGCCTCCATCTGCAATGAACAGCTGTTCCGTTCTTTGTCGGGCCATTGGTCGCGGCTGGAAAACCAGTTTGAAGGATAAGAATAAATGGGAAATCTAAGACCGGTTTTGATTATCGGCCTGGTGTTCCTGGGCTACATGATCTGGGTCCAGTGGCAAAAGGACTACGGTCCGGCACCGGAAGCTCCCGCGCCTGCAACACAGGTACAGTCCGAAATACCCGATTTTCCTGCCGCCCAACCGGCGGACCCTTCAGGCGCCGAGGACCTGCCACAGCCCATTGACGAACCTGGCGTAAAGGCCACGGTCACCGATCAGCCGGGTGCACAGGTTACGAGCCGGAAAAATGCCGTGGTATCGGTGAAAACAGACGTGTTGGATGTGCAGATAGACCTGCTGGGCGGAACCGTGGTTTCGGCCCTGTTGCTCGATTATCCGATAGATCACGACAAGCCGGAGGAAAAGGTCAATCTGCTGGCCGGGCAGGGAGACCAGCTGTTTATCGCCCAATCCGGACTGTTATCCCGCCAGGAAGCACCGAACCACACCACGAACTACCGGTCTGAAAGGACCGCGTACGAATTGATGGAGGGCAACACAGAGTTGCGGGTTCCTTTGACCTGGGAGTCCGAAACGGGTGTTCGGGTCAACAAGACCTTTGTATTCGCGCCCGGCGACTACGAGATCACTGTCCTGCACGAAGTTCAGAACAACAGCGGTGAAACCTGGAGCGGAAGCCGTTATGACCAGCTGCAACGATCCGTGCCGGCAGACGGAGATGACGGTGGTTTTACCAACCCCGGGCGCTACAGCTTTGTAGGCATGGGTTTTTACAACCCGGAAGACAAGTTCGAAAAGATAAAGTTTGGCGACGCGGCCGAGGAACCCTTCAAAAAAACAACGGACAATGGCTGGCTGGCAATGATTCAGCATTACTTTTTCGCGGCCTGGATTCCGCCGGCTGAAGAGGAAGCCACCTACTCGACGCAAGCCATCACGGGTAATGGTTGGCCACGTTATATCGCACGCGATGTATCCCCGGCACGCCAGGTAGCAGACGGCGAAAGCACCGCCTTTACCAGTCGGCTCTACCTGGGACCCAAGTTGCAGGATGATATTCCAGACATCGCGCCCGGGCTTGAATATACGGTCAACTACGGAATTTTCACGGTTTTTTCAAAACCGTTGTTCTGGCTGCTTGAAAAAATCCACAGCGTGGTCGGCAACTGGGGTTGGGCCATTGTCCTCCTGACGGTCCTGATCAAGGCCGCCTTCTTCAAGCTGACCGAGGCTCAGTACCGTTCCACCGCGAGAATGCGCAAGCTGCAGCCGCGGATCGAACAGCTCAAAGAACGTTATGGCGATGACCGCCAGCGCATGAGCCAGGCCATGATGGAGTTGTACAAGAAGGAGAAGGTCAACCCGCTTGGCGGCTGTTTGCCCATCCTGGTGCAAATCCCTATTTTCATTGCGCTTTACTGGGTGCTTCTGGAATCCGTAGAGCTTCGCCAGGCGCCGTTTATCCTCTGGATCGACAATCTGTCTGTGCGTGATCCGTATTTCATTTTGCCGCTGTTGAATGCCGCGTTCATGTTCGCCACCCAGCGGCTGACGCCGATGGTGGGAATGGATCCGCTTCAACAGAAAATGATGACCATGATGCCCATCGTTTTTTCTGTGATGTTTGCCTTCTTCCCGGCAGGCCTGGTGTTGTATTGGGCAACCAACGCGGGTCTTTCGCTGGCGCAGCAGTATTACATCACCCGTAAAATCGCGGCGGCTGACTAGGGTCGGGCAGGCCATGCCGTCATGAGGGAAGGCACCGACACCATTTGCGCGGTTGCCACACCGGCAGGGGTCGGCGGGTTGGGGATTGTTCGTGTTTCAGGCCCCCGGGTACCCGAAATTGCCAGGACCCTGATCGGATCTCTCCCCGCTCCCCGGTATGCTGTACTTGCTGATTTTTCAGACGCGCAGGGCGCAACCATCGACTCCGGAATTGCGCTCTATTTTCCTGCGCCGCGCTCTTTCACCGGAGAGCATGTGCTTGAATTGCATGGTCATGGCGGCGTTTTCGTGCTTCAGCAACTGGTGCAGCGTGTCTTGAACCTCGGCGCCCGGGCGGCGCTTCCCGGCGAGTTTTCCGAACGTGCGTTCCTGAATGACAAGCTTGACCTGGTCCAGGCCGAGGCGATCGCGGACCTGATCGATTCGGGTTCCGATGCGGCCGCCCGCGCAGCACAAAGAAGCCTGCAAGGGGTCTTTTCCCAACAGGTCCACCACCTGCAGGAGGAACTTACGGCTCTTCGAGTCTTCGTTGAAGCCGCGATCGACTTTCCGGACGAGGAAATCGATTTTCTGGCCGAGAGTGACATAACGCAGCGGGTGCAGCTTGCAGAAAGCCATGTTGCTGATCTATTGGCCGGCGCACGCCAGGGCCGGCTGTTGCGGGATGGTATTGTCCTCGCCATTATCGGCAGGCCGAATGCGGGTAAATCGAGCCTGCTCAACGCTCTTTCCGGTCAGGATAGCGCGATTGTCACCGAAATACCGGGGACGACCCGCGATGTGCTGCGGGAACAGATAGATATCGACGGTATCCCGGTGCATGTTGCTGATACGGCAGGTATCCGGGAAACAACGGACCGGATCGAGGCCGAGGGTGTCCGGCGGGCCCGCCAGGTCCTGGAGTCGGCTGATATCGTCCTGCTGATTCGGGATGCAAGCGATGGAGATGAACCTGAACCCGCGCTTAGCTCTGAAGTTCCGGTGGGTACGAAAGCCATCATCGTGGCGAATAAAATCGACTTACTGCCGGAAGCGGCATTACGGAAACTGGCAGAGGAAGACAGCGCGGAACAGGTCTGGATATCCGCCAAAACCGGGCAGGGGATAGAGGATCTGAAAAGACGGATTCGCCAGGCAGTCGGGGCGTCAGACCAGGTAGAGGGCAGTTTTTCAGCGCGACAGCGGCACGTCGATGCACTGAAGCGCACGGCACAGCATCTGTTCACCGGCCGCGACGTCATGGAAAGCCGGCAGGCAGGCGAGCTGCTGGCGGAGGAGCTTCGCCTGGCACAGCAGGCGCTGGGCGAAGTAACAGGGGAAATGATGCCGGATGATTTGCTGGGAGAAATCTTCTCCAGCTTTTGTATCGGGAAGTAGTCAGGCTTCGCAATAAACTTCGTGCAATAACTCGATGATACTCATCGCCGCGGTGTCTGCCAGCCGGTAGTAGATGGTCTGACTTTCACGGCGAGTCTGCACCAATTCCTGTTCGCGCAACACGGCGAGGTGCTGCGACAGGGCTGACTGGCTCAGTTTAATGCGCTGATTCAGCTGCCCGACTGACACTTCACCCTCCGACAACACGCACATAATCATCAGCCGGCTCTCGTTGGCGAGGCCCTTCAGAAGGTTAACAGCGTCAGATGCATTGCGCTGCATGGCATCAAAGTCCATCCGCGGTTTTCCTGCGGGTTCGTTGCAGTCAATCATTACCCCGATTCTATTTGCAAAGTGTCTAAATTACAAATATCTTATTAAGATAATCCTTATGTAATAAGCGGATTGCCTGTTAATCATGAAAATCAGTTCTTTTTACGAGCCGGACTCCGGTACCTGGACACATCTCCTGGCGGACCCCGTTGAACAAATGGCGGCAATAATCGACCCTGTCTGGGTATATGACCCGGTCAGCGGGCAGACCGATACAGCGTTTATCGAGCAGGTTCTGGCGGAGGCAGAGCGGGCGGGGTATTCGATCCAATGGGTGCTGGAAACGCACGCCCATGCGGACCACCTCACCGCAGCAGAGCTGGTCAGACGGCGGACCGGTGCAAAAACAGCCTGCGGCCGCGGTATCTGTGGTGTTCAGAAAAACTTCGCCAGGGTATTCAACATGGAGCAAACGCCGACGGACGGCAGCCAATTCGACCGCCTGCTGGTTGAAGGGGACGGCATTCAGCTGGGTGGACTGAACATTGAAGTGATGGAGACACCGGGACATACTGGAGATAGTGTTACTTACCTGGCGGGTGATGCAGCATTCATCGGCGATACGCTGTTTGCACCGGCTTTTGGAACGGCCCGCTGTGATTTCCCCGGGGGAGATGCCGGCCAGCTATATGACTCAATCAAAAAGCTATACCAGTTACCCGGGGAAACAAGGCTATTCCTGTGCCATGATTATCCGAAGGTGGGCGAGAAACCGGTAAAAGAAGTCACCGTGAAGCAGTCGCAGCAGACCAATATTCACTTGAAGGCCGACACTACCCGATCGGAATTCGTTGCCATGCGAACCCAGAGAGACAGCCAGCTTGGGCTGCCTCGCCTGATATTTCCTTCTCTGCAGGTAAACATACTGGCCGGCGCAATGCCCGCTGCTGAATCCAATGGCGTGACCTACCTGCGAACACCGTTTAACCGCTCAATAGCAGATTTGATCAAAGGAGAATAACCATGAGTACCATCGTCGTTCTGGGTGGCGGCATTGGCGGCCTCTCCGCCGCTTTTGAACTCAAGGATGAACTTGGTGACAAGCACGAGATTATCGTCGTTTCCGACCAGCCGCACTTTGAATTTACGCCATCTAACCCCTGGGTGGCTGTCAACTGGCGCAAACCCGAGGCGATCCGGCTTGATCTCAATGAGCTGTTGTCAAAACACGGAATCCGTTTCGTTGGCACGGCGGCAAAGCGTGTGCAGC
>Ga0316191_10000514_pt1 | contig 25251 bp, 45 predicted proteins | sample Eddworburr2cm_MG_FD_204928 | JGI IMG/M metagenome (GOLD analysis project Ga0316191, IMG submission 204928) | Coastal sediment microbial communities from Maine, United States - Eddy worm burrow 2 cm | ecosystem: Environmental > Aquatic > Marine > Coastal > Sediment | place: USA: Maine... | reverse complement strand
GCCTTCCGCCATAATCTGGTCGGCAGTTATGCCGTATTTGCGCTCCGAATCACGTAGTTCCCTAGCCGCCTGCGTGCTGCTGCGTGCCAGGTCCATGAGCTTCCTGTTGTGCTGGGCGTAGTAGTCACCCTGGGGCTGCTGCGCAGGCTGTGTGGGCTGCGTGCCTATCTCCGTGCGGTTGGAGAGGCCAGGGCTGCCTTGCCCATACATGCCCTGGGTCGAGGGTGCCTTCCTATTCTGCAACGGAGCCGTTCTGTTGAGCTGGTCGTACTTCAACCAGTTGCGCATATCCATAGCTGCCTGCCGGTTGTGTGCGCCCCCTCGTGGATTGACGCTGCGGCCTTCCATCACCCTGTCCATTATGGCCTTGGGCACCGTGACTTTACGGCCACCGTAGTTCGTGGTAACCATTTGTGATTCGCTCAAGTCGCCATACCTGTTCGTGAAGTGGTCATTCCACCTACCTAGGCGCGCTAGCTTCTGCTCGTCGTCCAGTGTGTTCCAGGCTGCAGCCCTCGGCTTACTCCGCTGTACGTTGCCTCCTGTAGCGGAAGAACCGCCTTGCGGCCTGCCAAACGTGGAGAGCGACGTGTTCCGTCCAGTGCCCCTTACCATCTTATTGGGATCTCTGGCAATCTTGGTGCCATCCGCCGCGGCGCTCTTCTTGATGAACTTGGCCAGCGGCTTGGCCTTGGGAGATTGCTTGGCTTTGGAAGGGTGCACCAACGGCGTCTTTTTGCCGCCTTTAAGGCCAATGATAGTGCCTTTGGAGCTCTTCTTCTTGGCTTTGTCACCGCCATAGCCTTTGATAGCCGACCATCTGTCGGTTACGTCGTCAACTGATGGGGAGCTGCCGGCAGTGCCATAAACGGGCTGCTCCGCCATCTTGAAAAGCCTTGGTTGAAACATGTTCAAGCTTGCCTGGTCAACGATACCGAAATAGAAAGGAGCCGCACCGGCGGCCTTCTGCATCTTCTGGTCCACTGGGGCAGTTTTCTGCTCGGCCATCTCGAGTTGCTCGGTGGCCTTCTTCGTGGAAGCATTCTGATTCGCGGCCATCTTGCCCTGCTCGACGCCCATCTTCTTGGCTGTAGCGGCAATGCTGTGCGGGGCTGGAGGTACACTCTGGAATCCCTGAGGAACAAACGCCGGCCCTCCCTGCTTCATGCCACCCATCCTGAACGGCCCAGGTGCTGATGCAGTCTTAGGCATTTGGGCTGCCTGCTGCGCCTGTATTGCTGCGGCCTGCATGGCATTGCCTGGCTCAGGTGCGGGCTGTTGTTCCTGCATGGCCTGCTGCTCAGCGGCCTGTTGCTGCTCGGCCTGTAGTTGTTCTTGCTCCTGCTCGAACTGCTCGGACTCTGCCTCGTAGGCAGCCTTAGCCTTCTCGGCGTTCAATTCGTCACGTTGGAGCTCAAAGTTGTCTTTGGCCAATTTGGCCTTCTGGCGGGCCAGCATAAGCTGCTGCTTCGCCTCATCCATTTCCGCCTGTTCTTGTTCGATGGCGGCTTGCATAGGATCGACTGGTTCTGGCACAGCGGCCTGTTCTTGCGGCAGAGCCTCGCCGGCAGCCTGCTTACGCAGCAATGCCATACGTGCCGTAGCGGCGGAAATATGTGTCATCTAGGAATCCTCCTCGTTTATGTTTTAATATAGCACGGAGGATGGCTACATTCCACCGCCCTGCTGCTTCGCCTGCAACAATGCCTGCGACTGTATGCCCTGCTCCATGTTCTCCAGTTCCTGCTTCACAAGAGCATGTAGCGTCGGGTCCGTCTTTTTCAGGTTTGCAAGCTCGCTCTTCCTTGTCGGTGAGGCGAGAAGTTGTTGTGCCATGCCTGCAGCATCCGCCTGCATCTGGTCCAAAGTAGGTGGACCGTTGCCTGTAGAGGCACCGCTGCCCATAGGAGCCATGCCTCCGCCTGGACCGGCCGGCATTACGCCGCCGGCTGCCGGAGGTGCCGCTTCTCCTGCAGGAAGACCCATATTGGCCTGCGCCGCGTTCGGCGGTATGTCCGAAGGTGCACCCATCTGGACGTACTCGTCGAGCATGCCGGCCTTGGATTCCTTGGCGTTCTCCTCTCTGGCTTCGTCCGCCATCTGCCGCGCTTCTTCCTTGAGGCGCTCGCGCTCGATGTCCGGGTCTATGTTGAAAGCTTTGAGTGCGGTGGTCTGCGAAACTACTCCGGCGCTGGCCAAGTTCAGCTTGACCTGCTTGGTTACCTCGTCCTCTGCCAACGAGGTGTGGATAAGGCGTCCGTTAACCGTGTTCCAGCCCAGCAGCTCGCTGCATTGCTCCAGATACCAGTTGAGCCATGTGACGATCGGGCCGGTGAAGTGGCTCCAGGTCTTCTCGAATGCCTTGAGGCCGATGGGAGGTCCGTTAACCGCCGTAAGCGAGCCCCTATAGAACTCAGTGGCTACACCCATGGTGCTGAGGAGGACGTCTATACGGCGCTCGATCTGCTCGACCTGTTGTAGCTGCGCACCTTCGCCGCCTGCTACATGGTATTCCACCGGAGCTGGAAGGAGGCCCCAATGCGTCGGGTCATTCTTATGCTCCTTGATCATCTTCTTGACGTTGCCCATGAAGTTGCCCATGCCGAACGTCTGCAGCGGGTCAAGACCTGCTTTGCTCACGCCCGGAGTCAGATAACGCAGCGGAACGATGAAGTCCGCGGCTATGGCCTCGTCGAAGCGCTCGAGCATCTGCAGCTGGACGACCTGGCTGAAACAGCTCATGAAGTAGGGTATGCCCCAGCCTTCGTTCTTGCGGTAGCTGCCTGCCGGAGTGGCGATCTCCAGGTGGCGGAAAGTCTTCGGGTTGAACTTGAACAGCTCATCCTCTTTGACGGCTTCGATGAATTCCCAGGGTACGGTGCATAGATGCAGATGATCACCGTCCTTGATCTTGCCAGCGCTGTTGCCATCCACCTTGAGGTAATACTCCCTGTCCCCGCTGAGGCGGCAGAAGTCGATCTGTACGTCTCGTGGGTCCCAGCGGATGACCCGAAGCCCATGCAGGTCGCTCTTGTCCGGAGTGTCAAGTCTGGTGTGTACACCGCTATACCCGCATGACGGGCACTTTGAATGAAATTCCCATTCTTCGAACGTATACCCTTCATCGGGCTCCAGTTTGTCGAGCACCCGGGTCATGGCGCACTCCTGGCACTGGATGCTTCGTTTGATGGGTAGTGTGATGGAGCTGAAACTGTTACCGAATCCGATGAGGTCGTCGCCTATGAGTCCCGCAGTCTCGAGGATGTTGAAGTCCCTGTGCAGCTGCAGCGAGTAGGCTTTGCGCTGGTCGACACTGAGGTCGTCCCCATAGAGCTCAAGCTCATTGAGGAAGTAGCGGATGCTCCGCTTGATGGCCATGGTGTAGATACCGTGGCGGTTCCACAGCCATTCCGCCCACTGTAGGATCTCGTCCATAGTGCGCGGATAAATTATGTTCGAATACGTTCGGAAGGGGTTAGCGACCCCTAGACTGTCCAGATCTCTGGTGGTGCTCGGATCGAGATTCGCCATGAATGTCTCCTGTAGCGGATACGCTGCTCAAATTCCGTTCTTCGGACGCCTTGCAGCGGGCGCATACAGGTACCTTGGCGAAGCCTTGTACGGCCTCGCTTTCACGGCATCTGCAGCAAATCACCCGCTCACTGCTGTTCTTCTTCAGCATGTCCTTCTGTCCTCTCTAGTACAATAGGCATTAAGAGTAATATATCCCCTTTGTGTGAGAAACTCAAACCGAGACTCAACACCTGGTAGCTTTGCCCTGACACCGTGATAGTCAGGATCTTGTCCGAGGATATGGGGGGTTCGTACATAGTCGGGTGATCCTTGGTGCTTACAAGGACGACGAACTCGGGCTCTATGATGGCGGACGAATACCGCACCTTCATCTTGCCGAAGTCCCCTGAGAACATCACGTTGATTCCCGGGTCCGCGGACTTCTTGGGCTTGCGTTCCTCCTGATACTCAACCGGCGGCTTCTGCATCATGCCCATCATCATCTGCATCATCTGTATCATCTGGTCAGGCTGGTTGCTGGCCGCTGCATGGTGCCCGTTGCCGCTGGGGGCCGGGATATTTGGTACGTCGGTCATGATGTCCATGGCCTGCTTCTGTAGGTCGTCTCCAAGCTCTACGCCCGCAGCGGCGAGAGCTTCGTCACTAAAAAGATCGGGGTCTTCCTGTGCTTGGTCCGGCCTGAAGTTTTCGATTTCCTCTTCCACTTTGAATCCTCCGTTCCCATCATCGACGATCTTGCGGCGTGTGACGCCGTATCCATACTTGCAGTCGTTACCCAGAGGAAGCCCTTCGAGGCCTCCTCCGAGTTCACGTGCCCTCGGAACTATGGTGCGATCCCCCATCTTGCCGTACTCGCCGTCTTCCAGCTCATTGTCGTCAAGACAGATTAGGGATACGCTGCCCGAGTTCAGTTTCTTCTTGGAACTGCGCCATGCTTCGACTAGGTCGCCCATGATGTCCTCTCCGTGTTATGGTATTAAGGGGCTACTCGTCGTCGCCTTCTTGTTCCGGCTTGCCGCCTTTGCGCTGGTTGAAGTAGCCATCCATGTATCCGGCTACGCTTGGGTCGCTGTTCGGGTTGTCGGCCGTATAGCCGTTCATGAACCCTGCCCTGTAGGCGTTGGTGCGTTCGATCGGGGTGGTGTCGGTGTTCTCATCGGCTTGAACTTCTTCGTCTGGTCTGGTCATAGCGGTACCTCCTAGGGTGTTTACGTTTAAGATAACTCAAGCGCGGCACAAGTCAAACCTCGCGCAGCTGCTTGCATCCGCACTTCACGCATTCCGGATTCTGGCCGTCCTGCCATTCGTCGCACTCGATGCACACCGCGATAGGCGTCATCTCGTAGCCTTCTTCGGGCTCTTCGCCGAATACGTCGATCGCGGTGTTCCACATCATGCACGCCATCTGGTGGCTGATCTTGAAACGCATGCGGTTGAAGTTGATGCTCTTGAAGATGTTGTGTCCTTCACCATGACGCATTCCAGCCGCCAACCAGTCGCACAGCATCTCGATCACGTCCACGAGGCTCATACCGCATATGCCATCCTTATGGTGCTCGGGGTGGTGTCTGTTGTTGGCATAGTGGTGCTTCAGGGCCGGACCGAGGTTCCGCAAGGACTGCTCGTATTCCTTGCTGCCGTAGTCCGTCTTCTTCAGGTCGTTGGCGGCTGCGAAGTAAGGCAGCTCCTCCTTGCTGAACTTGCTCCTGTCATGCTTCTTACGACGTGCATTAACCTGGTTGGCCACACACTGCATAATGTCATTCACCTTAATGCAGTGGTCCATCGTGGAATCCCTCTCCTCCATCAAAGCCTCCTTGGTTACATCTGGTTTGTTGCCCATGGTGCCTCCATCTCCTCGTCTAGTGGTGTTGTATCCTTTAACTGATCGGGTGCCTCCAAGCTCCTGACCGCCAACAATGCGTGCAAGACCATATGGACCATGAAGGCATCAACCTTCACGAATACATGCGGGTCTCCTATGAAAACCTCCGTTTTCTCATCCGCTTCAATCTTCTTGTGCAGTTCCGCTACTGCCGCCGCTACGCTATCCTTGCAAGCGCCCTTCACTCTCGTGGTGCCTTCTGGGCCGAATGCCATGTCCGCTATGTCGCCGGTTACCACCTGGGTGGCGAAACGGGCCACGTTCCACCCGCCTACTCGTACAAGCTTGACAATCTCCTCGTCACTCTTGCGCAAGTCTGGGCGTCCGAGGAGACCCTCGAATACCTCGATCGGGAACACTTCGGCAACCTTCCGGTCTGCAGTGGCATAGTCTCCTCCCTGGGCTGCCAGGAAGGCTTCCTCCAATAAACTCTTGGCCAGCTGCTGCGGTCCTGTTGGCGAGTCTGGCAGGCTACAAATGGGCATTACACGCCTCCATAAGGGTTGGGCATATGTTCCAGGGTGGCTTCGTTCTTGTTGGGTCTTCGCACGACGAACGCCTGTCCGTCCATCTGCACGACGTGTCCGGCGCCCCAGGTCACCTTCTTGCCCAGCACCTTGACGCGCATGGCAGACTCGCCGGCATGCAACACGACTATGACAAGGCCGTTCATCTCGTCCTGGATGCGCGAACCCTTCTTGAAGCGCTCGGCAACGTTGTACTTGGGTGGCTCCTCTACGGGTCCAAGCTGCTCGATCATCATCTCGCGCATCTTGGCCACATCCTCATCGGACAGCTCAGGGGCTCCTTCCAACAACACGTTGGCCGCCTCTTCAGCCCCGATCTTCTCCTCCTGGTTCATACTCAACCTCCATAGTAGGTTCGGCAAACGCCCTGCGCATGCCCTTTATCCATGTTCCACTAGCGTGCTGCAGCAGCCACTTGCCATAGGCGAAGCCTGCCTCCTCCACGCACTCGTACGTATCGAAATTCAAGCAGTAGTACTTTATGTCCAGGGCAGGCGGCAGGTTCCTGTTGTCCTTGTTCGCCATGTAGATCTGGTGTCTCATGGTGCCATCCGCTGCTCCATCTGGTGCTGTTGTATCCTCTGTTCGAATTTGTCGCGCAGCACCCTCTCATAGTTCTTCTTGTCCTGGAACAACTTCTCGGCCGCCGTGGGCTTCTTGGGCTTGGGCATGCCGAACCAGCTGGACGTCTCAGGCTCCTTGGCATCCTCCTCTTTCTTCAGTTGCTGGCAGGCACTCTCCACCGACTCCTGTAGAACCTTGATCTCCTCGGCCACCAACGTAACGAGCTCCTTGTCCCTATCCTTGCTGAGTTTAAGTTCGTTCTCAAGTATCTCTATCCTGGCGTCCTTACGGGACAGCTCTCGTTCGTGCTGGAACAGCATGCTCATGCCGAGGGCTATTGCCGTGCCCACGGCGGTGACGAGCATCGTCAGCACGATCGTGACTACCTGCTCAACTATCTTTTTCCAGTTCATCTGCCTCCTCCTTAGGTCGCTTGAGTATCATGTCCACCCGGGCGATAGCGTCACTGGCGCTCCTGGCTGCAGCTGTCTTCAGGTCGCACGTTGATCCGCTGAGGCTGCCTTCCATGCCCTTGCGCAGTGCGGCCAGGGCGTTCAGGTAGCTTATCTCAAGCTCCACTCTTCCGATTTCCTTCAGGGTAAGTTCTTTCATTATCCTTCCTCCGGGCCCACGAGGTCCCATATGTTCGCTTCAAGTATCTTGGCCGCTTCGGGGTCGGGTGGCTTCTGTTCGTCCGCCAAGGTCTGGAAAGCCTCCTTGATCTCCTTCTTTCGTTTGCGCACCGTGCGCTTGTAAATCCTGTCCAACGGTCCTTCCATGATCAGCCTGTCCAGGACGTTGTGTCTCGTAAACTTCATGATGATGTCGCCGCGCCGCATGTGGGCGATGATGTCGGCCAAACTGCAGCAGGTGTCCGCCAGGTACTGCTCGTAGGCCACGCGTAGCATGACCACCTGGTCTCCCAGCTCGGCTCCATCGTCCATGGACTGCTGGATCGCCTCCACCGTGTCGGTGGCGTCCTGGGGCTTGAAGTGCCCGTCAAGCGTAGGACCAGGCAGCGCATTCTCCCCAGCCCCGGCCAGGCGGGCGAACAGGTTGGCAGCCTTCAGAAAAAGGTCCTTGTGTTTCATCTTCCTGGTGTACTCCTAGAATTTCCGGGAAATCCGGAAATAAAGACGGGCCCGTGAAGACCCGTCTCCTTTGTGTCAGGCATTGCCGCCCTTGCTTTCATTCTTCTCATCCATCTTGCGCCTGTTACGGCGATGGAGGTGCTGCTGGGCCTCCTCGATCAGGACAAGCGCACGCATGTACTCGTCACAGGCATAGGGGCCCTGCTGCAGGCTGCGCAACCTATCGATGAGGATCATCATCAGATCCTCGTGTTGCACGCCGTTGACTCCGGCCTCTCCGACCGTGTTCTCCTGGAAGTGGATCTGGCACAGGCTGAGGCCCATGCTGCCATCCTCCGGTTGAGTGAACACCTCGTACTGATGTGCTGCCTTGCCGGGACCGGGCCTGTCCATGCGGCAGACCTCGGTGTATTCGAAGTTGGCGATCGGGTCGCAGAAATAGTCTGGCTTCTTGGTTTTCTTCTTAGGCATTCTTCTTAACCTCCTTTATATGCTTGACAACCTCTCCGTAATCCAGTCCAAATTCCTTCATGACGGTAGACTTGGACACCATGCCGGCCTGGGCCGCCTGCAGTAGTTGGCTGTTCTGTTGCTCCGTCTTTCGTAACTGCTGCGACTCCCTGTACAGCTTCCGGGCCTTCTCGAACTCCCTTATCTGGGACATGGCCTTGGCGCTTTTGCTGCTGCTGGCAAACACGTTGTACGGCTGCCTGGTGTCTCCCTTCTCGGAGAAGGGGCCTACCTTCTTGAAATCTCTACGCTGGAACGCCGTGCGCTTCATGCCCTGGGACCTCGACGTCTGCATCGTGTACCAGTTTCCGGGAACTCTGTCTATATACTGCCATTCATAAAGCAGCTTGACGATCCTGTCGGCCTCCTTGACGGAGACCCCGCAATGCCGCGCAACGTCGCCCCGCTTGAAATAGCCGGTGCTGTTCTCACGGTCCTGCAGCCAGGCCCAGAATGAATGCAGCTCGCTCTTGATGGCGTATGCCTCCATCTTCTGGGCTTCACGCCTGCGTTCGGCCGCCTTGGTCCTGGCGTCGTGTCGCTTCTTCTCCAGCTCCCACTCCATCCAGGAGGATATGTATCCATCCAGCTCCTCGTCGTGGTATGAATGCAGGAATCCCCGGTCTATCTCGCCATACTTGACGGCCAGTTTGTAGTCATTGGCCATCTTCTCCCAGACCTCCCTGGAAGCGCCGAGTTCGGAGCAACGGCTATATATGCGCTCCTTGTCACGTCGTTCGGCTGAAAGGCGCTTGCCCTCGTCCACGGCACCAAGGCTCCTATAGCTCTTGCTCGCTTCGTGCTGTGCGTCCGACAACCTCATAACACACCTCCTCGTTCAGCCAGCAACAGCTCTATCTGCTCAAGCAGCCCCTCTCTGGCCAGGTAGGTTTTCTCCTTGTGGGTACCGCCATACCACATCCCGTCTATGCGCAGTCTGTAACGAAGCTCGTCCATAGGCTCCCCCGTCCACTGCGACTTACGGAACACTTCGACCTTGGCCACTTTGTTGCGGCCCCGTCGCAGGCTGACGGTCATCTCCGGTAGTCTTTCTTCACTCATATTAAAGGCAACTCTCTCCTGAGTTTACGCTCAGATTCGGATTCTTTGCTTACTATTAAGGGCAATATAGCGCATTTCGCCGCCATATGCAAGGTGATAGCTAAAAAAAGCCGGCCGATAGCCAGGTGAAAGGAGAATACAAACCCCTCGCTAACGGCCGGCAAGCGGACGCGTTGCCCTCACGCATCCTTGTCTTGGCCAAGCCTCCTCTTCAGAAACGCCTCGATCTTGTCCTGTGTCTTGTCGTCGGCACAGTCTCCGGTGTCCATGTTGATGAACCCGGGTCCATCCGGACGTCCTCTGTAAATCGCGCTCTTGAATGCCGGTGCCACTCCGAGCAGCACGGCCGGGCTAAGCGTAGCCCGCTTAATAGTCACGAGTACGGTGTGTATCTCCTTTGACGGGTCACAGCCCAGGTAACGGTATTCCTCTTTCATTGGCCTCCATATGCCTCCTTTGGGTTGGTTGTTATGCCGGCCGCCTCAACGACGCCAGCTCGGTCACGTAGCCTACGACGCTGTCGGGGGCGGCTTCGAATGCCATGGCGCGGCGGTTGGCGTCGATGCATCGTTCTTCCATCACTCGCATGGAGTCCGTGCGGCTACGCACCTGGACATCCACCAGGGGAACGATCATGCTTCCTTCATAGTGCGTCTCGATAGTAGACCGGTGACGTAGAATCAGTTCAGACGTCGAAGGGCTGTACCCGTCAAGCAACGCGTTGCTCGTAGGTGTCCGCCACATGTCCGACATATATACCGCCAGCTTGAGGAAGTTGAGGAAGTTGTACTCGTCGCACAACGTCCTGTAGCTTCGGTTGAACTGGCAGTGGTAGTTCATGTGGCAGTCGTAGCACAGCGTCACGCCGTTGTCCAAGTCGAAGCGTAGATCCGGGAAGTAGGTGGCGTGGTTGACGTGGTGTGCGTTCGGGCTCTTCTTACTGTTGCACATGACGCATGCTCGGTCCCGCCATAGGACCTGGGCACGCCAATGCCGGTACTCGGTTGTCTTTCTCCAGTCACTCATTTATACTCTCCATTATTATCTTTACCTGATCCAGCTCGTTCTCCGTCTCGGCGTCCAGCACGAATAGTGTCCTGAGTCCGTCATGCATTGCCCATCTGGTGCCACACTTATGGCATATAAGCTTTCTGGCGTTCTCTGACATCTTTATCGCTTCCCAGTGCTTCACGTGCTGGCGAAGACACCAGCCTGCTTTCGGGCCGTACCAGAACAGGTGCCGCAGCGCGTCTCCGAGGAATTTAAGCATCGTTCTTCTCCTTGTACTTTTTGATGGCTCCGTTAACGGTGCCCTCGAGCTCGCCCTCGGCGGGGCCCATGCCTTCACAGTTCGTGCCCTTGAGCAACTCGTAGTGCAACCGCTCCGCGAGCACCAGTAAAGCCCCCTCCTGCTCCTCCATGCGCTCGCTCAGGATGTTCCAATCACCCTTCCAGCACGTGAAGCCACAGTCACAGCAGACGGCCATGGTCTTCCTGCGGTCGCACAGGATACTGTGCTCGTACTGGTTGATGCAGGCGTCCTGCCGGCATTGTGGGCATTTCTTGAAGTCACTCATCGGTCTTGTCTTCGCTCTTTATCCTCTCGATGTCCTCTGCCAAAGATGCGGACAGGTCGATGCAGTCCCTGATCTCGGCCCGTGACATGGGGTCGGCACCTTTTACCATCTTGGTATGGCCTATCAGTGCGGCGGCGATATACGCCTGCAACTCAGTTAATTCAACGTCCATCAGTCGTAATCCTCCATTAGTAAGTACAGCTTCAGTAGCTGTCTGTCGGTACAGCTATAGTTGCCGGGTGTCTTCAGATTGAAGTAGTCCTCGTCGGACCGGCGTGTGGCCTCCCGCTTCACTAGCTCCAGGAAGTCGAAGTCTTCAAGCTCCTGGATGTCGTCGTCTATGGTTGCTTCTACATTACCTGTAGCCATCAGTCACCCTCCTCGTCTCTGAGTAGCACACACATTGGATCTGCCCCAGGTGGTATGAAGTACGCATTGGCCGTACTCGTACACTGGGCCTTCAGATCCGCAATCTTATGCAGTACGAGCACGGAGGCCAGGATGCCGAACGTGAAACCGTCCAGCGACGGGTAAACCTCCATGTCGGATACCTTCACGGCGGTCGTGTCTTCGAATGCCTGATTCAGCAGTTCGTTTATGTCGTACGGCCACTTCCGCATGGCCTCCTGAAGTGCCACCTGCTTGGAGCGTATACGAAGCTCTGCCGTGTCCAGACAGAGCTTCTTGGTGCTTATGCGGGTGAGGACTTCGTCTTCCTCTGTGTCAAGTATACCGGCGGGTAGGTGCTGTGCTCCGCATAGATCAGGCACACTGACGTGTCCGAAGTCACGCCTCATGTTGCGCTGAAAGTTACCACGGACCTGGGACATCTCGTTGAGGGTGTCCACGACGTTGCTTAGGAATTGTTCAAGCTCCTTCATGATGGCTGTTCCTCCTCTGGGAATAGAGCATACACCATCGTCTGGTCGTCGAAGGTGACGCGTTTGCCGCCCAAAGCTATCAAAGCATTGGTTGGCTTCTCCTTACTGACCGGGACACCGTCCTTCACATACTCGACTCCATCGTGTAGGAAGAGCATGGTGGGCCCGACAAGCAAGAAGGGCATCTCGTGTGCGTACTTATCACTCATCAGTCTTCTCCTTTACATGAACTTCTGCAGTTCGTCCTGTATCTTCAACAATCCTTCGGGGGCTTCGTCTCCCGTGAAGGTGATTTGGCACTTGGCCTTGGTGCTGCGGCTGAACAAGCCGCGGCTCATGCGGATGCTCATCTCGTGGCCGTGATCATCATCGGCCTCGTCCATACCGCCTATCTCGACGTCGAACTCCATCTTCAGCTTGTCGATCTTAAGGCCGGTGGGCGGGACCAGTGCAAGCTTGGGAACCTCGACCTCTCTGTAGCCGCCCTGATCAGGAACGGGCAGCTTCATCTTGACGACTTCGGGGTTTCCGTCGTCGTCTATGTAGTCGTTGAGCACGTCTAGGTGCTGGTTGCGCAGGAGCCCCTGGGCCTTGACCACTGCGTTCTGCAGGGCCTGGATCAGCTTGGTCAGTCCGGTCGTTGTCTTATGCGCCATTTGTCAGCTGCTCCTTAATCTGCTTCTTCCATTCACGTTTGTCCTGTGCCCTGCTGGTCCCGGATTGGCGGATTTCATGCGTGACACTGCACCGGTCTCCATGCCCTGGTACTGAGCATCGTCCGAACCTCTTGCGCCTGCCTGTCAGTTTGTTCTCAGGGCCCATTACTCAGCCTCCGCCAGCTTCATTGGTTTCCTTGTAAAGCCTATGTGGTAGACTATGTGCTGCAGTACTACCTGGTGCTCGCCTATGGCATAGACGGCGAACCCCTTCTCCTGGCCGATGATGGTTCCCTTGGGGGACGCCTTACTGACCAGGTAGTTCACTTTGTCCATCGCGGCCTGTATCTCCTCCTCCGTCTTTATCCTGGAGGGATCGGTATTGCCCACCACGACGCGCTCGACGTGGTGGACACTACTCAGATCAAATGGCTTGTTGGCCATTACTTGGCAGGAGCCGTTACAGGCGCAGCGGCCTGCGGGGTGATGGCGTCATGCATCATGTCCAGGATGCGGGACAACCCTTCAGGGATGCCGTCGTCCGTGGCGGATACGTGCACGTCATACTTCGCGCTGTTGTCGCTCTTGCGGGTATGCTTGCTGTGGCTGCTGGTCTTACCATGCACAGATACACTCATGCTGAACGGACCCCAGCCTACCTTGGCCGTACCGGAGTAGCCGCCTTCGCTGCTGGACTCGTCGGTATCGCTGGTGCTGCTGTTGACCTGCATGGTGAAGTCGACGCTGACGTCTTTCACCTTGAGGGCCGGCAAGGGAACGATGGCCAGCATGGGTGCCTGCACGGATACTTCCTGCGGGGTCTGGACCACGTCGCCCTTGTCGTTCGTGCTGGTGATAAGCTGGTTGAACTTGAACTCAACCATGTTGGCACCGGTTATGTCGCCCTTGTCGTCGCGCTTGAACCCGATCTGCTGAATGAACTCAGCATTGGTTGCGACCATGTTGGCGTTAGCCTTAGCAGCGGCCTGTAGAGGCCCGCCTATCAGGGATTCCATCGGCAAGTTGCCGAACTGTTTACTCATGTCGACTAATCCATCTGCCATGGTAGCCTCCTATGTTGGTTAATGAGCGGCCCACACTGCGCCGCCCTTTCCTCTACGATAACGCAAGCCGCCGCCAAGCGCAACTATTTCTCCTTGAACGCCCTGTACTTGTTGAACGCGGCTGCCGCCATCTCGTATGACTTGGTTGAGAAGAAGATCTGGGTGTCGTGATGCTTGTACAGGATGCGCAGCCCGGTCCGCTCTTCCTCGCCGATGTTGATGCTCATGGTGATGACCTCCCGCATGTCGATCAGCACGCACTGCCTGTCGTTCTCTATCTCCAGCATGGGTCCATCACTCATTGGTCTTCTCCAGCTCGAAAGTGTCCTTGTCCACGAGCTGCGCACGGCGCTCTCCGATCTTCACCAACACCTGCAGCCCTCGCAGCTTCGTGCTCTCGAAAGCCTTGGGGCCTTTCTCCAGGGCCTCGGGGTCCTCCACCTTCAGGGCTGCAATCAGATCCCAGACGGTAAAGTTATCCACAATGAGGGCGTACGGCTTCTCGCCCCACTTCATCTCGTACTGCTCGATCTTCTCCTCCAGATTGTCGTAGTCGATCGTCAGCAGGTCCGTCATCTTCGTCTTACTCATCTTCTTCCTCCGTTGGTAATGTGTAGCCCATGACTTCATTGAAGTCGGCTATGGCGTCGTTGACGTTTTTGTGCGGGTTGGTCCCGCTGGCGCGCAGGTCGCCCTTGACGAAGAACCGCCACTCGAAGTCGCCGTCCTTCCTGACGAACGCCTGTCCGCCGGTGTAGCGCCTTAGCTTGACGTCGCAACACAGCTTGGTTCTATCGTAACGCGTCTTGCCGCACTTGGGGCATTCCAGATATACTCGTCTAGGCATCGGTCTTCTCCTCATTCAGCGGATCATGCAGCCCCATAGGTACACCGCACCCACACGGACATAGCTTTGTCACACTTTGGCCGGCCGATTCGTGAATTTCTCCAGCCTCGGTTTGAGGTGAGGGGGGTTCCGACTCATCTGCAGGAGGCTCCTGCAGTCCGATGAGTTCCCACGTGGGCGTCCTCACGACGCTCTCTATCTTGGCGGCTATCTCCTTGGCCAGCTTGATGCATTCACCCTGCTCTGCCTGGCTCAGCGCCTTGGCGCCCTTGACCCGCTTGGTGTATTTGGTCAGGTCGGTGGCTATGGCGCACTCGACCTCCGTAAGCTTCAAGTCATTCATCATCCATATATGTCTCCGAATAGGTTGGTTGATGGCTTCTTCTCGTCGCCGGCCTCCTCCGCCTTCTTGCGGAAGAGCTCGGCGTGCTGCTGCTGCGCGGCAGTGGCACTGTAGATCTTCGTGCGGCGGCAGTTGTAACAGTCTACCTTCCGGACTTCGCCGGTGATGGCGTGCGTGGTGCCTACCAGCCCGCAGGCCGTCTCACGCCACTTTCCTAAGTGCATCGCTTTCATTATCATCTCCCAAGTGTGTCATGTCAGTGTTTGGTGATCCGTGGTTCCGCTATATTGTAGGCCCTCGGCGTGGCCTCCTCGACGGCTTCGTCGGTCTTCTTCTCATGGTCGTCCTTGTCCAGCGTGCATCCATAGTCCGCTGGGTCTCTTGCGCCGCGGTAGAGGGCACCTACCCTTGGGCCGCACTTGGGGCAGTTTAGGGTGCCGTGCAGCTCCATGTCGTCCACCCAGGCCCTCTTGCAGCGTACGCAACATGCATACGTGTCCGTCAGGGTTTCGTAATTCTCATAGGCTTTACTCAGCAGCATCTTCATCCTCCTTGTCTTCGTGTGCCCGGCACACCTTGCCGCACTCGGGACACTCCCACCAGCCCGAGTCCTTCCGGTTGGAGCACATCGAGTCGTCGTTGAAGCGGGAAAGGTCGTGCCAGGTGGCTTCTTCCTTCTTTCCCTTCCAAGGGCACAACATACAGCTTAGGGGCATACTTCTTCTCCGTTAAGGGTTTCCTTCATGTCGTCGTAGCTGCAGCCGGACAGCTCGCTGGATACCGCATACCCGCTGCCGTCGTCAAGCTCACGCACACCCTCAGGCAGCGGGCCGGCAGGCGCCTCCGTCTTGTAAGGGTGGTCATCCGGGAAATTCTTGTTCAGGCCCCACTTGTGGCCAAGGTAACCCTCAACCTTCTCACGGATCGTGACGAGCTGGTACCACGGGCTGCCCTTATCATGGTGCAGGCTGCCGGCCCACTTCATCGTGGCCACGAACTGCTTGGCCTCCTTCTTGCCCATCCCGCATACGCACTGCACGTCGCCAAGGCGGAACCAACGGCTGCCCTTGGCGTCCATCCACTTCTGCAGCTTGCTTAGCGCCGTCATCTCGCGGTTGGCGTCCAGCATGTCGTCAATCATCTCCTCCTGCCACGGTTGTATCGCCACGTGTGCCATTATGGTTGTACCTTCTTTCCTATGGGGTCCGCCGGCTGATCCAGCATTCCCGGTGGGAATATCTTGCGTGAGAAGCTGTCCTCACGCTGCCTCATGCGCAGGTAATCTCCCGGGCGTCCGTACGGTACCATGGTGACCCGCCACCACCGGCCGCTCTTCTCCAGCAGGTTGAGGCGCTTGGCATGCCCTAAGAACTCCCTGTACTCCTTATCCGTCATGGGCCGTTCGCGGAGGATGTCCTGCTTCTCCAGGTAGTGGCCCCCGTCGTTGGCGCGGTGCTTGCGCTCGCAGACGTTGGCTATGATCTGGGCTGCATCGACGCCGGGGTTCGGATTGGGCTCGATCAGCTCCTCTATCTGTTTCCACAGGTCTTCCTTGTCCTCATGGGACATCTCGTCCATGGTGTTGGTTACCACCAGGTGGTAACCGACGTCGGTTACCACCTTGACTACCTGCCTGTCGTGGTCTTGCCCGATGTCGGCGATCGGTTCGTCTATGTGGTCAAGCTTCATCGTTACCTCCGATGGCTGCGGCTATGAACTGCCTGTCCAGATCGGCCGTTACTTCCTTGAGCGCCACGTCGTTGAAGACCTCCCGCACATCCATGTCATGCGTCCGCAGCTCCTGTATCGTATCACCCTGGTCCAGGTGGACCTTGGGCGTCATGATGCGGTCGAATTCCACGCGGTACCTTGGTGTGTGGAATTCGACCGCATCTCCGTGCACCTCCCACCACTTGCCGTGGGATGAAAGACTGCCACTACACTTTGCCCAGTCCGTGAACGCGCGGTACTCTCCGGGCTTTATGCCACCCTCGCGCAGTATGTCCTGCTTGCCGACGTAGCGGCGCCCGTCACTGGCTTCAGGCTTGTTGTGGGCATAGGCCACTATACGATTAAGGCCTGGGTACCAATGCTCGGGGATTAACTTGATGCCGGGCTTCACGTAGACGGGCTCCGGGGTGTCGTTGACGATCATTTCTTCTTTTCCGCGGCCTTGCCTCGTACGGCCTCCTGCAGTGCGAGAATGTTCGCGTCGATCTCCTTGCGGGGCGTGCCTTCCGGGTAGCTGGTGTAGATGTCTTCGTTCTTGGTGAACGCCTTCATGAGGTCCTGGCGTTCATTCTGGAAGATGAGCAGGGTCACTACTTCGTCTTCGCTGTTGTGGACTTCTCCGTTGATGACTACTAGCATGGTGTTTCTCCTTTGTCAGTTTAGTATGATTTGGACATTGTTTATCACTCCACCGGAGTTATCTATGGTTTCTATGGCCTTGACCACTCCGAAGACCGGGTCACCGGGCTCGGCCTTGTCGAGCATCCCCAAGCGCTTGATTGTGAGGGCGTCCCCGGCCTGCACGTCTGTATGGCCGTACAGCGTATGCATTATCTCGGCCCCAGACGCCAAAGGCTGTACGTACGCTTCATCCAGCTGATCGGACAACTCAGTCACTATCCAGAAGCGGCTCCTGCCCTTGCGCTTAAGATCCATTTTGCGCTTGGCCTCTCCCACAAAGTTCCTGTACTCCTCTCCCTCTATCCCCAGCGTGCGCATGATCTCAGGCTTGGTGACGTAGATGTTACCATGCTCATCGTGCTTCTTCTGGCGGGCGTAGTCCTCCAAACGCCTGAGGCGGTCCCAGTACTCCTGCTTCTCAACGGCCGCCTGGTTGATGACTGTGGGGCCTATAGTCACATCCCAATCGTTTATGCCGAATCCCATGCTGTTTCTCCTTTGCTGGGCAATTTTCCGGGAACTCCGTACTTTACGCAATTTGGGGGCGGCCGGGGATCGAACCCGGATCTTTGACGCTTGTCGCGACCGCTCTCGGTCCAGAGGGTGCCTGATCAACGGCTTCCTCGTCGTGGCCGTGCCCCGCACATAGGCCTTCACGTGCTACCCATGAACTTCTCCGGCTTCCGCTTGAGCTACCGCCCTTGGTTGCAGGGGTTGGATTCGAACCAACGACCACCAGATTATGAGACTGGTAAGCTACCACTGCTCTACCCTGCAATATGAAGGGCGGCGGCGATGCGCCAGCTGGGCCCTTCGTTAAACAGTATAGCGGCGTTTCCCCGCGCAGTCAAGAGTTGCCGTCTAATTTAGGCAACTTATACTCGAACTCGTAGCCGAGATACTCTATCTCTTCGGCATACAGCTCCCTTACGATGTCGATCTCCCGCTGGGTGTAGTAGGTGGAGTAATGGTCGTGCTTCGTAGCGTTGGCATGTGGAAGCTCCACGTCAAGCCCTATGCGGCCGGCGACGTGCGCCCAGTCCTCGTGCAGCCGCTCGAAGCGCCCTATGAACTCGACGAATGGCTCACCTTTGTATAGGAAGTGTGGTGCCTGGGGCGCCAGATGCCTGGCTACTCCAGCGGTGGCCTTGCCGGCGGCGTAGGCCTCGATCATGCCGGGGAAGTCCCTGGGCATCCCGCGCATCATCCTGCTGCGGTCGTCCTTGAACATGAAGTAGGTTGAAATGGCCCTGTCCCATGGATTGCGCACGAACGCAAAAGAGAACAAATCCTTGTACGGAACAGTCCGCAGGACACGCTGCCCCTGTAGACCGCTTAACGGATACAGGTCTGGTATGTTGGGTTCAAGGGCCATGCGGCAGATGGAGGTGCCAGCAGTCTTGGTGATCTTGCTGTAGAGGATATTCCTGTCCGCTGATATGTAGATGCTTCTTCGTATGGTCCGCAAGTGCCACTGGAGCCCACGACACTCCTCGAAGGAGGTCTTGCCGGTTCCGGGCTCCCCTGTAATGAAGTAAACCATGTGTATCCTCCTTTGACTAGTATATAATAGCCGGATGCGCCTGGGCTGTCAAACAAAAGGCCCGCGTCTAAGTAGGCGCGGACCAAGGATGGGGATAGGGATATACCTATTATAGTCTCATAAAACCACTTTGTCAAGAGAAAACCCTCCAGGAGTGGTTCCTGGAGGGTAGAGGCGAATGCTCAACGAGCAAGGATAAATCTAAAGCTTGTGCCAGCCACCCATGCCGTCCGGCGTAAATCCGAGATTGACGCGCATATCGTACCATTCATCGGGAGAATACACATCCTGCACCTTGAACCGTCTGGTGTATGGTAGGCCCTTCGTCTTGAAAATGTCCTGCTCCTTGTGCCCGATCGTGAACGTCTTGCCGGGAGTGGCTCGCATAACGTTCTTTCTCGCCTGCCAGCTTGTGGGGTCGGTGCCGACCAGCTTCTTATAGGCTTTGTTGCGCTTCCTGTTTTCGAGCTTCAGCTGTGTTATGTCCTTGGCCCGCAACCCTGCTATGAGGGGCGTGCGCCAACGGCTGACCGCGCCCTCCAATCCCCCGGCTCCTATATTGTAAAGCATATTACGCTCCCCTGTGCTCTGCTTCCAGGAGTCAGGCAGCCACGGGATCAATGCAAGCGGGTTGATCATATCCTCATAACGCTCTCGTTGGCTCATGAGTCTTTCGGATGCACGCGCATTGCGCAGTACGTTCCAGCTCCACCCACCACGCTCCTCATCCCTGAGGAGATCGATGGCGTCGAGAACAGAACCACTGATCGGTTCTGCCCTGGTGACCCCTTTGATGCTCCTTAAGATGGGTGTGCTCTTAATGAGCCTGCCGGCAAGCCTTGACCCAGGTAACTTTTTGAGCAGTTTCTTGGTGGCTTGCGCTGTGAATGGCTTGTTTGCCAATTTCTCGGCAGCCTCGGCGGCCGTTCTCTTCGCGATCAGCGCCTTGGCTCTCTCTGGGCCTACCTTCTCTACCAGAATCTTCTGCAGCTTCTCTGCGCTTCCCGGCAGGAACCGCTTGCCTAGCGCCTGGGCGATCTCCTTGTTGGCCGCCTTCCTGGCGGTTGTGGTAGCCACTCTGGTGGCAATTTCGTCTCCGGCGCCTCTGACCCACTTGGAAGGGACCTTTTGAAGCGTCTTGGCCATGGCCTTGTCAATGCCGGGAACGAATCCCGTGAGCCCTGATGACAGGTCTATAAGCGCTTCCGTTCCGGTGTAAAGTTGTTGCCCGCTGGTCTTGTGCCGTCCCTGCCAGTATTGCTCCAGCTCTTCAGGTCCCAAGCCAGATCTGGTTGCCTCGACGAATCGTTGCAGCTCCCATGGCTCCGGCTCCCTACCGAACTTGTCGGCGAACCTGTCGAAATAGATGGCTGTAGGAAGGGTTATGTCTTCCACCCGGAACTCTTCGTCCATCAGCTTACGTTGCTCGTCGGTTTGCCAGGGCACCTTTCTGGCGCGCCATGAGTTCGGAACAAGCGTCTGCGTGACCTTCTCAAGCTTTCCGCCCTGCTGGGCGTACTTCATGACATCGGCGTACCGTGGGTCCTTGAGAAGGCTGGCCGACCTGCTCCTGCCCTTCTTCCAGGCGTCTACTCGGCCTACCAGGTCCTGCATCTCGGCCACGGCTTCGTCATCGCCTTCCAGCTTCCCCGACTTCAGCAGGGTCTTGTACTGGTTGTACGTCCGCATGAGATTTGTTGGCTTGCCGGTCTTCATCGCCCGCTGTCTATCCTTCTGGTACTCCAGAATAGCCTGTTGCCAACCCTCAAGCCCTCCCTGAACCTGAAGGCTGTCCTTCTCTGGTTCCAGCCCGGCGTCCGTCTGTCTACGCCACAGTTCGCGTATGGTGGCTCGCATGCGGGGATCTACCGCTGTATTGGTTCCCAGCCCCATGGCCGCTCCTATGGTGGGGCCTGCCCACGATACGGAACCACGGGTGAGCAACTCGCCGAGACCACCGGCAATGGCACCTACGCCGCCACTGGCAAGTGCGCGGATAAGTGCCTCTTTGTTGCTGTAGCCCTCGTCGGCTTGCTTTTGAAGGGGCTGGTCCAGTAACCTCATACCGTAGCGGTCTCCGTAGGCTTGGTTTCACCTGTCTTTCCCTTCTGGAGGGAGCGGACTATGGCGATGACGGCCGGGGTAAGCACTGCGCCTGCCAGACCACTGCCAACGACGTTCTTGCCAGCCCGTTGGCCGGTAAGCTTGTTGTAGAGAGCCCGCAGCCCTGCACCACCGGCGAAACCGCCGCCTACACCATAGAGGTACGGTGCGATGTCCACAGGGGTTTCTGGTTTGCCGTCGGCATCCGCGTCGGTCATGGGGGCTGTAGACTTGACTTCGTCGCCGCCGAATAGGGCATTGCCTCCTTTGACGCTGCCATAAGCGAGACCGCCACTACCGACAGCAGCCGCTGCCCCTTGGCGCCGGCCTCCCTTGCGTGCAGCTGCGGAAGCCAAATCACGTTGTCTCTTGGAGACGCTGCTAAGATCCATTACGATATTCGTCGCATCGTCTCTGGACATTCCGGCATCAATAAGATCTTGGACCCTCGCGTCCGCCGTGGCACCCTCCGCCTCTCTTACGGTCTTTTTCACCATCTTCGGCGTTCTGGAGGCTTCCGCAGCAGCCTGGTATTGGCTCAGCAGGTCCTTCTTTGTCGCTTCATCCAGCGTGCTGGTGTCGATGCGTTTCATGATGTCCAAGAACTCGTCGTCAAGTGCCTTCTTGGCTGCAGCGTCCATCTGCGGATTGAAGAACTCACCAACAGCCCGCCCAGGTCTACTGCCCGTAACACCACGTACCGTTTTTCCAGGCCATGCCCAGTTAACGGGGTTGAAAGCGCCGCCACGCGCCGCTTCCTTCATAATCAGACGCGCCCTGACGCGATCAGGTATGCTGTCGCCGGCTTGTTCCAGGTAGGCCTCGTTCAAGGCTTCCACATATGGTTCCAGTGCTTGTTTTAGATGCATCTTATGCGCTCCTATTGTTGATATACTCTTCAGCCTCTTTTCGCATCACCTCGATGGCGTCGTCTATAAGGTCGTATGCCCGCTTGGGCACTATGACTTCGTTCAAGCTGCCTTCCTTGGCGATCACTTGCTCCTTGGGCTTCTCGGCGCCTGCGGTCTTCTGCATGGTGGGCTCTTTGATCTTCTTGGCCAGCTTGGCACGCTTGTGCGCCCTGCTGCCCTTCTTGCGCTTGGACCTGCTGCAGCCTTCGGCACGCTTGTGCAGCTCGGCGTCGATAAAGTCTTCCAGGGCGGCACGCTTCTCCATGCCTTCCTTGGATAATTCCTTAGGCGTCGCTTTCCCCTTGGGATCAGGTTGATTCTTCGGCCAGCTGTGGTGAGGCAACACGGGTTTCGGCCGTCGTAGATGGTCAGGTGGCATAGGCTTTACGGCTTCCTCATGCATACCCTTGAGTGCAGCCGGTATAGCTCCAAGTCCAGCTCCAACTCCAAGTCCAGCTGCCGCCAGACGTCTGCGATTGGGGCGTATGTCTCCAACCCGCCATGGGTTGGCCTTGCGCCAGTTGGCTTCCAGTTCGGCGCGTTTCTCCGGGGTCAGGTCGGGGCTCCACTGCGGCATCTTCTTCATACTGCTGGGATTGGCCTTGCGCCAGTTAGCCTCCACTTCAGCTCTCTTCTCGGGAGTGAGGTCCGGGCTCCACTGCGGCATCTTCTTGGGAACAGCAGTGTATTTCGGATCTAGGTACCCTCTCAAGACGCTCGCTATTCCTTTGACTGGCCCGGCCTGCTTCCTGATCGCCTTCTTGGCTTTCTTAAGCTTCTTCGAGCCCTGTGCCAGGATCTTTCGTGCCTCGGCCATCTCCTTCTCGACCTTCTCTTTCTCGTCGATCTCGTTCTCTTCGACTGCGCTGCCCACGCCGCCTGCGATGGCTCCAAGGCCGCCTGCCACGGCTGTCGGCACCCACATTCTTGCACCACGGTCGCCTCTGCCTTTGGCTATGAGTAACCTAAGGGCAGCCAACGTGCTACCACCGGCCAATGCGCCTTTCCAACCTGCTTCCTTCTTCATCGTCTCTTTCCTTGCCTTAAGGCCCGTGCCAGGGCTTTGGATTCTATTTCGGCCTTCTCTTCGAGGTCCTCTTTCTCCTCACGGTCCTTTAGGATCTTCCATAGGGCATAGATGCCTGCAACGCCGGCTACGCCGCCGACGGTCTTGCCGGGGTTCTTCTTGATCCATTCCATGAGGTTCTTGGCGCTGGTCTTGGCGCCCTCTATGCTGCCCTCGGCAGCCGTGCTGAAGAATTCGCCAATGTTCTTCTTGAGCTGCTTCTTGTCGAGGTTGCCCTGCCACCCCTCCATAATCTCGCCCAGCTCTTCGCCGCGCGCTTCAAGGGTGGCCAATCCTTTGCTTGCCTTTTCTACATTGGAGACAATTCCCGGGACCTTCGAGATACCGCCAAGCGCTATGCTGGTTCCTATACCCTTCAGGACCGGCAACTCTGCGGCACCGCCCATACCGACGTGCTCCAGGTACTGTTTGTACTTCACGGGGTCGTTCTTCTTCCAGTCATCGATAACATCCTGAGTCCGCCTACCATACATCTTACGCCAGTACCACGGTGAGCTCGTCATGGCAGCCGTGCCGGCACGAAGAATGGACGAAAACGGGCTGAAACCCTTTTCACCCTTGTAGCCTTTTCCCTCGAACATCTTTCGGATACCAGGCTTCATACGCATATTCTCAGATGTGAAGTCCTCCACCGTCCAGCCGAGTTCCGGGTCGCTAAGGTAGTGTTCCTTGATTTTCTCAAAGAGCTCGCGCTGCTTCTTGTTTCCCCTGTGGCGCATATACTCCTCTCCGCCAAGCCAGGCACTACCAAGGCCGATGGGGAGCCCCCACTCTACGTAAGGCTTGAACGCCTTGCCGTGTGTGGTGAGCCCTTCGCCCAGTCGCTGCAGCCTGGGTCCGGCTTCCTTACGAAGCAAAGCGCTATGGACCACCAGCCTGTTGCGCAGGCTGCCGGCCTCCTCCAGGGCAGACTTCTTCATGAAGTCCGTGGCATCCTTGTCGCTGATGCTCTCCGCGGCCCGCTTCACGGACTCACTAACGTCAGACACCTCGCCCCGCTTGTACGCACGGACGAGGGCCATGAATCTACGTTGCTTTTCGCTCTTGGCGGGCATGGTGGCGCCTCCTACTTGCTCATGGTCTCGATACGGCTGGTATAGCCACGGCCGGTAGCCGCGCCCTGGTAGGCCTTGCGCTCGTCGGCGGACTGTTGTGCAGCTTCCTGTTGGGCGGCAAGCTGCGCACGGCGCTTCTTGCGCGCTTCGGCTGCCGCCTTGTCCTTGGCCAGACGTGCCTGGTAGGCTTGCGGGGCCTCACGATAGCCCGGCTTGCTGCGCTGTACGGCGGTTTGGCCGCTGGGGCCTGTCATGTAGGCACCTTGGCTTTGTGGGCCGGCTTCCTTGCGAAGGAGTACTTCGCGTACGGCGTCGAGGATGTCGACTGGTTTCTCGGAAGCTTCCTTCTGGATTCTTTCGCCGTTCAACATTGCTTTGATAGCTGCTCTTTTACTGTCGTCCATTTTTCTTCTCCTACGCTGTGGCGGCATTGCCGCCCTTCATTTTGTTCATCAATGCATAAAGTCCTACGGCCACGTTGGGTGCCACCGCTCCGATGGTTGCGCCTGCCAATCCGCCGCCTACTGCACCAACGAGGCCGGCTCCAGTGGCCGCGGTCGATGCGCTGGCGAAAGGTTTGGGAAGCGTCGGGTCTTCCTCAGCTGCCTGCTCTTGGTCCTTGGTTCCCTTGTAGGCCGCCGTGGCCAGTCCACCACTACCTGCCAATGCACCAAGAAGGCCGCCTATGGCGATACCCTTGGCCGTTCTGCCGGTGAAGTCAGCACGTTTGTTGAGCGGTGCCTCAATGGCGGCGGCCGTTCCAGCACCGGCAATCGCACCGGCGCCGGTGCCTGCAAGATAGTCACCAAGCTTTGGGTTGGTCTTCAGGAGGTAGACGAGCGCTGTACCGATGCTTGCGCCTCCTAGGGCTCCCGCACCAAGGGTCTCAGGGCGGGTATACTCTACCAAGGCGTCTGGGTTGTCTTCCACTGCCGCTTCCTTCGTGATTCGCTCGCCATTCAATATGGCTTTGATGGCCTGTTTCTTCTCGTCGTTCATCGTATCGTCTCCTGCGTTCTTGTTGATCCTGCTCCACCAGTTGCGCCAATCGCCCTTGTCCCGTAGCCTTACGGGCCCACCGGTGTTACCTGGGTTGGTGCCCCATACCCTGATGTGGCGCGACGGGTTGCCTAGGCCCCTGTCGGCTATCTTGTAGCTCTGGGCGGGTTCCTGGAAAGGGTGTCTGCGTTGGACGGGCTCGCCGCCCTGGTAGCCGCTTCTTACCTGGTCGTTGAATGTGCGTGGCTTCCAGCGGTTCTGGTCGTAACGTAGGTTGGTGCCTCCAGTGCTTACGCCATCAATGTCGGCGGAGGTCATGCGGCGGCCTTCCGACCTGGCCTTTGCGGCCTTGACCTTGATCTCGTTCATGCGGCGGCCTATCGCGACCTGCTTGTTCCAGGGCGTCGGCTTGCGCCATTTGGCGTGGGTGCGCTTGGGCCAGACGTTCGTTGCAGCGGTCTTGAGCAGGAATTCCATGGCTCTCATATAGTGAATCTCCGATGATGGTCGTGTCTCTTACATGTTAATATACTACTGAATGTTGTCCTGGGCAAGTTCCTGTCCTATGCCTCTTCCAGGTATGGGAGCCACTGGAGCCGG
>Ga0316191_10000511_pt1 | contig 25333 bp, 24 predicted proteins | sample Eddworburr2cm_MG_FD_204928 | JGI IMG/M metagenome (GOLD analysis project Ga0316191, IMG submission 204928) | Coastal sediment microbial communities from Maine, United States - Eddy worm burrow 2 cm | ecosystem: Environmental > Aquatic > Marine > Coastal > Sediment | place: USA: Maine... | reverse complement strand
CCAGTTTGGCAGCGAAGACATTGACGATGACCAGGCCGACGATCACGGCACTGATCAGGGTATGTTGCCAGAATTCCCTTTCCAGCTCGGGGAAGAAGTTGGCGCCATAGCTACCGAAGGCGTAGGCATAGACCGCGACCAGTACAATATAACTTTGCAGTAACAGGATGTTAGCCGACCCGGTCACGATGCCGTTGCCGAATGCACGGTTCAGAAACTCGACTGTGCCGCCTTCTCCGGGGAAGCGCAGCGTTAGCTTGAGATAGGAGTAGCTGGTCAGCAGTGCCACGATCCCTGCAATCAGAAAGGCGATGGGAGCAGCACCTTTCGTGACCTCCACCGTGAGTCCGGTCACGGCGAAGATACCACCACCGATCATGCCACCGATTCCGATAGACAGTGTCGATAAGGTACCCAGTTTGGATGCACCCGTGGAAGACATCAGCTCCAGTGTCCTTTTGGTGTTGCGTCAATATAACATGCAGTCGCCCCGGGCAGGCGATCCCGGAACACCGTGACAATGCCCGTTTTTTGCGTATGCGGTTTTGTATCATGACAACCTGGCCTGAAATGTAGATGAATAATAATTCAACACGGGGCGAGTTAACCCATTAATCGAAAAAATCCTCACTGCAGGAGCGGCGTCGCCTGCAGGGCAAAGGACCGCCTGTTTTCATGGCAGCGTTTTTTCACCTAGAATATCTACCCATTCCAGGCTTGCAGACGCTGCTGGTATATACGCGGCAAATATGGCCGCGAGAAGAGCATACAGGCAACAGAGCGAACATTATGAAGACCGAAGTCATATCGATGAACCAGAAAATGCCGAAAGGCGTCATTTTCAACGCCTACCCTGACAGCATTGGCCGCAACCTGTCGGATATCGTACACATGCTGAAGCGGCCTGAATTCAAGGATGTCTTTTCCCTGTTCTACATCCTTCCCACCGTATTCAACAGTGACCTCGACCGCGGCTTTTCCATCATCGACTACGACCTCAATGACGAGCTCGTCTCCCGGGAAGACCTGGAGCAACTCCATGAACTCAATGTCATGTTCAAGTTTGATCTCGTTTTGAACCACCTCTCTGTCGGCTCGCCGCAGTTTCAGGATCTGTTGAAACATGGGGACAAGTCAAAATACAAGGATTTCTTTATTAACTGGAATGAATTCTGGGAAGCACATGGCGAGATGAGCCCTGACGGCCACGTGATCCCGCACGAAGAACATCTCGAAAAGCTTTTCATGAGGAAACCCGGTCTTCCCATGCTGAAAGTGCGTTTTCCAGATGGCTCTGACAGACCGTACTGGAACACATTTTACCAGGAGATTGCATATCACGAAATCGCCGCCCATGATCTGTTACAGACGCTGGGGATCAATGAACTCACCCACGAGAATGCGGAAAACATTGCAGCGGTCGTGAACGATGTACTGAATGCGGAGCGCGATGTGACTGAAGCCGACCTCGGCGCGTTCTCCCATCACAGGGACGATATCGTTTCCATTGTTGAGCGGAACAGAAAATACCTGGGGCAAATGGACCTGAACGCCCAGTCGGAAGAGGTCTGGGAATTTTACGATGAGACGCTGAAGAAATTGCATGAACACGGTGGGAAACTTGTCAGGCTCGATGCATTCGCCTACCTGCACAAGGAACCGGGGCAGGTCAATTTCTTCAATAAACCCGGTACCTGGGAATACCTCGAAAGACTAAAACGGATAGCGGACAAATACGACCTGATACTCCTCCCTGAAATTCATTCTGAATACGGCAATGGCCTTCATGAAGAAGTGGCGTCCAGGGGCTTCCCGATCTACGACTTTTTCTTTCCCGGGCTGGTGATAGATGCGCTGGACCGCGGCTCTAACAGGCATCTGTTGCAATGGATAAGAGAAATACTGGTGAAGAATATCAAGACCATCAACATGCTGGGTTGTCATGATGGCATTCCTGTCCTTGACCTTAGGGGCAAAGAAGTCGACAGTGTCACCCGCAAGGGATTATTGAGCGATGGTGAAATCGCCGCTGTCATCGATGAAATAATGGACCGGGGCGGAAGGGTAAAAAACCTCTATGGACCGGATGGCAAGAAGATATCGTATTACCAGGTCAATGCGACCTTCTTCAGCGCACTGGGGGAAGACGAGCGCAAGCTGCGCCTTGCCCGTGCCATTCAAATGTTCATGCCGGGTACCCCGCAGGTATGGTATCTGGACCTGTTTGCCGGCAGGAACGATTACGCAGCGGCGGATATGGGCGGCGCGGCCGGACACAAGGAAATCAATCGCACCACGCTTGCACACAGTGACATTGATCATGGACTCTCCCGTATTGTCGTTCGAGACCAGCTGGAACTCATGAGGCTGCGCAACAAATCACCTGCCTTCGAAGGCAAACTGGAGATCCACGACTCGGATGAACACCGCCTGCACATGACATGGACACATCATGGCTGTGTAGCAACGCTGAATGCGGACTTGCGTGACTTCGGCTTTAGCGTTACACACAAGGGCATGGCCTGCGCCGAATATGTGACATCGTATCGCTAGGTAACCCGCTAGTTGCATCAATGCTGGCCTGAGAGTTGATTTTTGTCACATGATTCCCGGAATGAAATAAATGTTTCGTATTGATTCTAAATTCGCCACTGGTGAGTCTCTGGCCCGGTCCCGCAGGAGCGCCGTCCGCGGCGCGAATCACGGCGCGGACGCCGCTCCTGCAAGATAATTTTTGCACTAATCGTGGAGAAGGATATGAAAATACTGGCAACCGACCTGGACAGGACGCTGCTGCCTAATGGCAGCTGGAAGGCTGATGACGAAGCCATCAAACTGTTCAATACGCTGACGGACAAACAGGACGTGCTTGTCGTCTATGTGACCGGTCGCAATCTGGCGCTCACTGAACATGCCATAAAGGAATACGGCGTCAGGTATCCGGATGTCCTGTGTGGCGATGTCGGCACCTCCATTAGAAAGTACGAGAATGGTGAGTGGAAGTTTGATGATGGCTGGATTACCCATGTCAGGCATGCGAGCCCCAGATGGGATGCCGCCGCCATAAGAGCTGCGGTTGCCGATGTTGAGGGTATGCGCGAGCAGGAAAGCGAGCATCTGAATCCGTTCAAGCAGAGTTACTATGTTGAACACGACAAGAAAGATGCCGTGTTAAAGAAGGTAGATGAACAGGTGCAGGGAAAGTTCGACGAAGTCATCATCTACAGTTTTGATTCACAGGACGGCAAGGGGCTGCTGGATTTTTTGCCCGCCAGCGCGACCAAGCAGACTGCCCTGGAGTATGTGGCGGAGGAGTTCGGCACCGCGAAAGACGATGTGGTATTTTGCGGTGACAGTGGCAACGATATCTACCCCCTGACCGCGGGGTTTTGCGGTGTCCTGGTGAGAAATGCCGACGATCAACTGGTCACCAGGGTAAAACATGCAATGGAGGACGACCCTGAACTGAAGGTGTATTTTGCGAAAGGTGATTTCAAGGGGCTGCAGGGCTACTATACGAGTGGTGTGATCGAAGGGGCCTATCACTACGGGGTGTTTGATGATGCCGGCGAATAATAGCCGGGATGGAGCGTGAGTCCGTTTTCACGGCCAGTGCCGCCACCGATCAAGCTGCCAAGACCAAGCCCCGCAAGACCGCCGACCACGGCACCGACTCCACTATGTGATTGCTTTGGATCTGTACGCTCTCGATCTGTTCGATCACACCACTACGAATCTCCATTTCGCCGGCCTGGTTGCCACCGGTGGCGGCACAGCCTGTTAGCAATACCAGCACACCCATCAACCCGAATGACAAAAATTTTTCAAAATCCAGCATCAGTTACTCCCTCCCTGTATATAGGGACCTGCTTGTCCCGATTTTAATCGTCCTGGACAAATTTGCTCACGCGCCAGGCATTGCCCTCCTTGTTGAGCCAAAGTTATGCAGTGATCGGCTCCGTGCCCTCTACATCTATATCCGATAAAACGCGATAGATATACAGGAATGCATCCCGAGAGACAGGCTGCGCTTCCAGCAGTTCTGCCTTCACAAGCGGCTTGTCCCTGGGAGGCTCTTTAGCGCCCACCGCCTCGATTTCCCGTAGAACTCCCTCGAGCTTCGCTTTGGCGCTGTCACTGGCCAGTTTTACGGTTTCAGCTATATTGTCTTCCACGAAATAAAGACGAACAAACTGATAGGCAACGGTTTCCGAATCAATGTTCTTGCTGCACGCTGTAAGCAGCTGCAACATAACAATGAGGGCGGAGGCGAATGGTTTGTTTCCAGAAAAAGACTTTCTACGATCTCCCTGTGAATGCTGTCTGGCTTCAGGATTGGCTTTCTATCCGGCTGATCACCTGCTTGATCTCGTCCAGAATCATCTGTCGCGCCTTCGTTTCGTCAACCTCGGGGATGTCCCATTCCATCGCCTTGAGGTATTTATCAACCAGCGACGCGACGTCCTTGTCGAGCGCCTTGCGACGTTTCTCCATCTCGATTTCTTCCATTGAAGGCATAATAAATCTCTTGTGGTTTATGTGATGTAATCCATTGAAGTCAAAATAACCGGTAAAATGACGAACAAACTAGGGCGCCACCTTGAGTTCCATGTGGTCTGCGACAGCGCCCTGGATATCTGCCGGCGTGACGAAAAGCGCGCCCCGTGATAGCAGCGGCAACATGCAGTCCATAAGGTAAGTCTTGCCAGACGAGGCCTCCTGCAGATGAAAGCCGGTTATCGATACGTCGGTGCCGCCTGCACCAGCACTGTGCTCATCATAGGTGACCTTGCTTACCGTGAATATCCCTTCCTTGATCAACACGCCGTCTGCGGATGCGGCACCGACGGATAGTTCGCAATACGGCAGGTTCGGCTGGATATTTCCATCCGGGTACAACCGGGCGTCCTGGAAAAAGACACTGCTGTCACCGGACGGTACGATGAAGCCCCTCACCACAGTAAAGGTCGAACCCGGGGTAACTTCCGTTGGCGGCGGTGAAGGTGGCGCCTTGATGATGGAGGGACCATAACCGGCAAGTGCTGCCGCCAGTACGAGTAGCGGGGTTACGAATTTAACAGACATAAATGACTCCATTGCTATTCAGGTTTTTGACGGCAGGAACCACGCAGCGTCCTTTCACTCAATCCAGCCTTCTTCCTGGAACCGCTTCTTGAGCACGTCGGCGATTTCCCTGACGGTCTGGCTGGCACGGCTCTCAATGGTAGAACTCCTTTTGCAGATGTTTGCTTGTTAACCCGGTCATTGCATAAATCTTCCTGTAGGAGCGGCCTCCTGGCCGCGAATCGCGCCGGGGACGGCGCTCCTACAGGATGTGTCAGAACCTCACCAGCGGTGAATTCCAGAATCAATTAGAAACATTCTTTTCATCTTGTAGAACAGGCAGCAAAATCAGCTTTCAGACCCGGAATTACGCAACTATCGGGTTAACTCTTCGCGACTCGCTCACCCGGTAGTGAGCAGCTTTCGCTAATGAGCAACCCGCATCAGGGCGCCGCCACGACACGATAGTAGACGCCATTGGCACCGTGTGCGGGCTGGAACCAGGTATTACCATGCAGGTAATACGTGTTTCCATTGTTGTTGATGGACATGGAGCCGGATGGCAAGGTGGCATGGATCGATCCCATCGCATATGTCGTTTGTGTCGTCGCTGCTGCAGTAGTTGCTGTGGTACCCGCAGATACACCGGCGTTATAAGCCGCGGTGGCATCCGTGGTACCGGCGGTTACTCCGGCGTAATAGGCGTTCGTCGTGGCTGTGCTGGTTTTGTTCGAAGCGATCGCCGCACCAGCGACCAGGCCGACCGCGGCGCCCGCGGCAGCGGCACCCCCGGTGGACCAGCCCCCGCAGTTGTCGCAGTCGTCTCCATAGACATTCACCGTGGTGGGCGGATGGTACGCCGGATAGGTCGCACCGTAATAGGGCTTGTGGTACACGGTCGCGCCGTAACTGGTTGTTGCGGTCGTGCCTTCTCCGTGTGTGTGGGTCGCACTTCCGCCGTAGGCATTGTCAAAGCTTGTGGAGCCCGAGCCCTGCTCGTGAGTGGCCGTGCCCCCGTAGCGACCCGAAGCGGTTCTGCCCTGCCCGCGGGTGTGGGTCATGCTGCTGCCCCAACCCGATGTCCGCGTGGTGGAGTCGAAGGAATGCGATGTGCGACCACCCCAGCGGTTAGCATGACCCCAGGCGGCGGCCGGTCCGGGCAAAGGCAGCATGATCAGGAGTAACAGAAAGCCGATAAAAATATTATTCATGGTTGCCGAAGCTCCTTGCCGGGTTTGGAGGACTCTCCCTGCACCGGCGGGCCAGCGTCCGTCTCGGTAACCACGGCGTCCGGACGGGCAAACGGGATACGCGCGGCAGTGGCTATCTGCTGTGAAGCAAAGGTATCCGGCGGAACAGTCACGTCGAGCTGCCAGTCGGAAAACTCCACCTGGTGGCGCAGTTGCGAGGGATCGTTGAGATACACGGCGCGAGCCCTGCGCGGCAGTTTGTCATCAGTGCCGATCCAGAGCTGAATAAACGTGCCGTCGGTTTCATACGCCACCATATCCGTCGTTGTTTCGCCGACCACGCCGGATTGCCCGATGTGGAAAGCCAGCTTCAGGCCGTCGGCAATGTCCTTGTAGGGATCGGCGACGATCATGTCGGTGAACGGAAAATAGATTGCAGCGTCCTGATAAACTGCCTGCAGCGCAGCGTCGATCGTAGGCGGGGCCTCGGTAATGGCGACAAGATTCCCGGCCGGGGAGAGGGCCGCGAAGATCCTGCCATCATGGTAGTATTCGGAAGCAGGGCCGTCGCCCGGCGTGATCACCCGCAGCTTGTCAGGCCGTTGCAGCAGCACCTCGGACTTCGTCGTGTAGACCAGTGGTGGACCGGGGCGGCTCGGGCTCTCGTAGGACGTTACTGCCGTAAAGCGCATCGAGCGGGCCGCGGCCGGGCGGCGGCTCGTGGCCTTCAGCAGATCAATCGCCTGCGGCTCCAGCATCTGCTTGACGGGCGCCTGCGCCGAACTGCCCTCCGTCGATAGCGGCGGCTGTGCGTGTGAGCCGACGCTCACGAGCACGCCCAGCAACAACAATATCCCGCAAGCGGAGCACTTGAAGCGGATCATGACAGCTGACTGTGGATGTCTGTCGCCCCCTGTTAGGCGGTACTCATGGAACCATCCCGCATGCAAACATCTTGTTGACGACGGGTGCCGCGATCTTGTCGATAAATTTGGTGCGCATCTGCGGATCGTCTTTCAGCAACTGTATGAGGTTTTTTTCCTCGTCTGATCCGGGCTTGGCCTTCTGCTCCCACAGTTGCTCGCAGGACGCACCCTGATACTTGTCAATGACCTTGTCGGCAACGATATTCATAAGCGGGTAATCAGCACTGACGGTCCCGGCAAACAGCAATGCGGGCAATACGGCATACAGGTAATGTCTCTTGTTCATGGTGTTACCTCCTGATTACGATTCAAGGCACTTCTTGTTGGGGCGCCGGGCACCGGCAATGCCTTGCCAGGCAGCCTGCTCCGGTACACATACAGTTATTCCATCGTGACCTGCATGCCCTCGACACCAAGATCCAGTGCAATACCCTGTGCAGCCGATTTCAGGTGCAGGACAACACCCTTGTCGTTCTTCATGACTGTGTCGCCCTTGCTCTGATCGCCGAGTGTGACGCCTGCTTCGGCCACGCCATAAATACCCGCAAAGTCGGCAGCATTTTCCAGATTATAGACGTCGCCGCTCAGCTTGACCTTGTGGACGCCGAACCCGCCAAGCTTGAGGCCATCGGTTTTGAACTTGTAGGTCTCGCCCTTGAAATTCAGGGTGCCACCACCGATGTCACCGCCCACGATCCACATGATCTGGGTCTCGTCGATGATGATGGTGGCGGCGGGTGTCTGGTCTTCCGCCAGGGTGATTCCGGCAGATAACAGCAATGGTATCAATAATAAACGGATGGCCTGTTTAAAAATCCTGTTCATCGTAATCTCCTGTTCTTGCAAGTTATACTGGCAGCATGCCAGCGTGATTGATGTTTCGCTGTAATCTGTTATGCGCACACCAATTTCCTGTCAAAATGTATGCTTCAGGACCATGCAAGTAAACAGTATTGCCCCTCGCAGCGTTGTCATTACAGGACAGATATACGACAAATTCTGACAGGTACAAATCCAGGGTCACCACCAGTGCAGGACAAGGAACGCAGCAAGGTACACGCGAAGAATCGACACAGTCCGGTCAACAGCGTTGTCCGTGTCGGCCCGATGATGAGCATTCCGGCAGTGCTGCGTGAACTCGGCAGCGAGCCCGGGCCGGTATTCCCAAGTGCTGGTTTCAAACTGACACAATTTGCGGATCCGGACACCGAGGTTTCCTGTCTCGCCGCGAGCAGGCTGCTGGCGCGCTGTGTGGCAGCAACAGGATGCCAGTACTTCGGCTTGCTGGTGGGCAAGAGCGCAGGACCTTCCTCTCTCGGAATTGCGGGGTTCATGCTCAGGAGCGCTCCCGATGTCGGCGCTGCACTGCGCGGTCTCGTTCAACATCTGGATCTGCATGACCAGGGTGGCGTGCCTACCCTGCTCATCAAGGGTAACGTTACGCGGCTCGGCTATGCTATCCAGCAGACCGGGGCTGAGGCCGCCGGCCAGATCTACGACCTCGCAATGTCCGTCGCCTGCAATATCATGCGCGGCCTGTGCGGCGAGAGCTGGAACCCCGCCGAAGTGCTCCTTTCGCGGCGGCGGCCGCAAGAGCTGGCACCCTACAGCAATTTTTTTCGAGCACCCCTTCGTTTCAACACGGTGCAAAGCGCCGTGGTATTCCCCGCGCGCTGGCTCAACCATCAGATCCCGAGTGCAGACCCCCTGCTGCATCACCATCTCGAGAGGGAGGCGGGAGAGTTGCACAGCCGCCGGGATAACAATATCGTCGGTCAGCTGCGCGGGTCGCTGCGCAAGTCGCTGCTGTCCCGGAAATGCACCCTCAGCGACATCGCCGGACAGCTCTGTATGCACGAGCGCACCCTGCACCGCAGGCTGCGGGAGCAGGGCACGAGCTTTAGCCACGAACTCGAGGACGTCCGCAACGGGATGGCGCAGCAGTTACTCGCCGAGAGCACTATGCCAATAGCGAAGATTGCAAAAGCACTCAATTACGCGGACGTGAGCGCTTTCAGCCGTGCATTCAAGCGCTGGACGGAAATCACTCCAGCACAATGGCGTGCCCGTAACGACTCGTCTCAACAGGCATGATGTGCTTCCTTGAACTGTCTGCGGTATGCAAAAGCGGGCGCCCGGGCTCAGGCAATTTCTGCATTTAGCATCAACCAGTAATCCTTTTGCTGTAAAAATTTTGATTTGAGTCTGTCAGCTTTTTCTTTCAAGGCTTCAAGGTCATAACTTTCCATTACAGAAGTTTTGCTTGCTTCCATCCATTGTCTTCTGGCCAGGGCAAAATCGTTTATTTTGTTCATCAGTATCTCGTATTCCTTATGCAGGCGAAGGAGTAATGCATCTGCGTGGGGTACTTGAGCGAGTTTGCGGGAAGTGGTGGTCAGCAACATTTGTGCGCGGGATGCCTCGATTCTCTCAACCGGAGTACGGTAAAGATTTTTTGCAAGTCCCAGCCATGCCAGGCTGTGGATCAGCCATTTGGTGGGATCAAACTGCCACCAGCGAATACCGTTGCGGTAATCCCGTTGAAAACTGTGGTGGTAATTATGGTAACCCTCGCCCATGGTAAGAAAGGCAAGCAAGCCGTTATCCCTGGCCGTGTTGTGATCAGAATAGGGTTGACTGCCCCATATGTGGGCCAGTGAATTGATGAAAAAGGTCAGGTGATGGGAGATTGCCAGGCGTGCCACGCCTGCCAGCAGGAGCATGCCCGTTAAATCACCGTGCCACAGGCCGAGTAACACAGGAATGCCAAAGTTGAGACCCAGCACCAGTGGCAGGTAGTGGCGATGTTGCCACATGACAATCGGGTCGTTCTGCAGGTCGCGGCAATTCTTGTATTGAGAGTCGTGATCGATTTCGTAATCACGCAACATCCAGCCAATGTGGGAATACCAGAATCCAAGTTTGGCGGAGTAGGGGTCTTTTTGACGGTCATCCACATGACGATGGTGCCTGCGGTGATCCGATGACCAGTGCAAAATGCTGTTCTGCGTTGCAAAGGTGCCGCCTATGGCAAAGATCAGTCTTGCCAGCCAGTGAGCTTCATAGGCGCGATGCGACCACAGCCGGTGGTAGCCGGCAGTAATGGATATTTCGCAGAATGCGATACCGATAACCATGGCGGCAATTTGCCAGCCATCAAAGCCGTGGGTGAGGGCGTAGACAGGAACGCCAAACAGGGTGATCAGGCCGGTGACGGTGAACACCAGGACATTAATCCATATGAGCTTGGGTTTTTCCATTGAGGTCAATCCGGTTGTGTATTCGGAGTACAAGTGTACGCTCAGAAAATGCGCCTGTATAGGCTGCAATGAATAAAAACATAATATATGTAGACGCATGTGTTAGTCTGATTGGCGGTCGGAATCAAGAACCCGAGCGGACAAAAGAGTGCAGATGACTGTTAATCGAGCCCAGCAAAAGGAAAAAACCCGCCGCATGATTATTGATGCGGCGTTTCGCCTGCTAAATCAGGACCGCAGCTATTCCAGCTTGAGTCTGCGGGAAGTTACCCGGGAAGCAGGTATCGCGCCCAACTCGTTCTATCGTCATTTTGAGGGTATGGAAGAACTCGGTTTGATCCTGGTGGATGAAAGTGGTGTGGTTCTGCGCCAGCTGATGCGCAAGGCGCGGCAGCGCATACACGACCAGGGCGGAGTGATTCGTACCTCGGTAGAAACTTTTATGGAATTCAGCCATAACAGCCCGCATATCTTTTATCTGCTGTCGCGTGAACGCTCTGGCACATCGCAGGCCTTTCGCAAGGCAGTATCGCGTGAGCTACAGTATTTTATCGTGGAACTCGCCGATTATATTCAGCAAACCCAGGGTTATCCTGCGGCTGACGCCAAGGTGCAAGCCGAGGCGATGGTGATTCTGGTGTTCAATGCCGCTGCCGAGGCGCTGGATTGCAAACCCGCTGAGCTCCGGCTGCTTACAGAAAAGGCGATTATCCAGTTAGGCTATATTGCCAGGGGGGCGGATGAATTTCTGAAAGGGCGCAGTGCCGGGTTAACCGGCTCTGACCCTGTTGAATGACCAGATCGTCACGAGGCTGCCAGTGAATCGGTAATAAGTGTCCGGCCTGTCACTGTGGTGCCGACAATATAATGGTCCACCTGATATTGGCGCCTATTTATATTTCAAGCAGGACTGTTATGTATCACGGAGAACGATTTAACGGCATTAGTCATCTGGTCGGTGCGGCGCTGGCCCTCATCGGTATGGTGATACTGGTGGTCTTCGCCGCCGAGCAGGGCGATCCGTGGAAGGTCGTTAGTTTCAGTATCTATGGCGCGTCGCTGTTCCTGCTGTATACCCTGTCGACGCTGTATCACTCGTTGCGTGGACCGGCCAAGAAGATTTTCATGAAGCTGGATCACGTCGCCATCTACCTGCTTATCGCCGGCACCTATACCCCCTTTACCCTGGTAACCCTGCGTGGCGCCTGGGGCTGGACACTGTTCGTTATTATCTGGGGGCTGGCGATTGTCGGCATCATCGTGGATAGCCGGCACAAGGAAGGGTCACGCGCCATACAGATGGCTATCTATCTGCTGATGGGCTGGCTGATTCTGGTTGCCATGTATCCCCTGATCCAGTCCTTGCCCGTGGGTGCCCTGATTTTGCTGGTGCTGGGCGGTGTATTCTATACCGGCGGGATAGCCTTTTATGCGCTCGATGGAAGAATGAAGCATGCCCACGGTATCTGGCACTTGTTCGTACTGGCTGGCAGTATTGCGCACTTCCTGGCGGTGCTGCTCTATATCCTGTGAATAACGAATTCACTTCATTGAAAAGAAGATTTAGCGGCTATGGCTACTCCTCGTTCTGCCCCTGAGGTGCTAACATTTTCCGGCAGGAAGCGGGTATTGACTAAATTCGGTCAACCCGCATCGATAACAACAATGCAGGCGACTCGGCATGAACAGGACCTGTCTGGCTGCTCTTCAATCCTCAAGGTCTTCACTATCGCTTATATGGTTATGCTTCCTGTACTTTACTATCATCCCTGTATATCCCGGCAAACTGTAGTGGTGATGTGAACAGCCAGCGTCTTCACAAATATCCTGGAGCACTGGGATTTATGTGGCGCATGCTGGTCAGTATGAGTGCTGCCCTGTTCTTGTTGCAGATCGCCCTGGCCACTCCTTTGCTTGACGGAGTTGTTGAGAGTTGGCTGCACGTCGCCGACGACGGCGCGATGGAGGCTCCCGGATATATCGTGGTGCTCGGTGGCGGAGGTATTCCCAGCGGCACCGGACTGATGCGAACATACTACGGTGCCAGGCATAGCATTTCGTTCCCGGATGCGACCGTCATCGTGGCTCTGCCTGCGGATGAAGACCCGGAAACGAACAGTGTGGGCCGCATGAAGGACGAACTGGTGCTGCGGGGTGTGCCAGCGACCTCTATCTTGATGGAAACAGAAGGGCGGAATACTCACGAGCAGGCTGAAAGGATTCGGGCGATGCTGGGCCCCGGGGTGATCGATGATCCAGTCCATATCGTGACCGAGCGCACGCATCTGCGACGATCTTTGCTCTGCTTCAAAAAAGCAGGTTTTTCCAGCGTGTTCGGAATTGGTACACCCAACACTGGGGCAGAGGCCGACATGGGAGCCGGCACTTTCCTGAGATACACGTTATGGACGAACCTTCAACTCCAGATCCGGGTTCTTCGGGAAGTCATCGCGACGGGTATGTACAAGTTGAGGGGATGGGTCTAGTACTCCTTCAAGATGATATTGCCGTGTTCAGCGTTCCTGTGGTGTTTCGCTGCAAGGCACCGTGCGCAGGCAATGGCCTGAGTCCTTGTCAAGCGCGGCAACGCCGCTGCGGGACACCACAGGAGCGCCCGAAGGGTTGGCCTGTCAGCGTCCATGGCTACGTTGCGCCTCCTGGAAAGGATTATGGCCATTCCCGGAGAGGCGCGCCTTGCCCTGAACACTGACAGACCAACTGAACACGGCAATATCATCTTGAAGGAGTACTACTCGAAGCTATTTTTTCCATATGCGATACGGATGAGAGAGCTATCCTGGAGGAGCACCATCTTGCCGATGGCCAGCGACATCTTGCACTCGTTTGTCCTTCATAGCCGGTGGCTTCGGGTTACAGCTAAAAGCCGGATTGATCGGTCCTTCGACCCGGGTGGCAGTTTAACAGGCGCAAGTATAAATAATTACTGAATGGTGACTTCCACTGGTCATTCAGAGCAGTGAGCCGTGACAGTTCAAGAGCCAGATGTTTGACTATTAAATTGTTCCACATTGGTGTTTCTCTTGATATACGTCATATCACCCGCCCCAATATACGATTAAAATCCTGCAACCGGTTATAAGGAGTACGACGACTGAGTGTGGCTCTTCTCGGCAGCCCAAACGAAAGCTACAGAGGTGGGCAGCAGGGATGGCGGGGGATTAAGGGCGATTTCGCTGGAAATGAACGTTAAGTAGGGAGCAGAGACAGGCAGGGGTGGTAAAGTTTTACGGTATCAGTGCGAAAAGCCGGGCGCATGCTGTGATGAAAGCAAAAAATTGCCTGGAATGCAGCACGTCCGCACACTGGTAGATAACACCAGGAAAGGAGGAAACAATGGCACATGTAGTTGTGGTAGGGGCCGGCATTGGCGGTATGACCGTTGCGTATGATTTGCGCTCCAAACTGAGCAAGGGTGATCACGCGGTCACTGTCATCGGGGATAAACCCTCATTCGAGTTTACGCCGTCAAACCCCTGGGTCGCCGTCGGCTGGCGTGAGCGCACAGGGACATCCATCGAGGTCGAGAAGTATCTTCAAAAGAAGAAGATCAACTTCATCCCCAGCAAGGTCACTAAAATCGATGCTGACGGCAACAGGCTGACACTGGAGAACGAGCAGTCAGTTGACTACGATTACCTGGTGATCACCACCGGTCCCAAGCTGGCCTTTGACGAAATCCCCGGTACTGGACCGGAGGGCGGGCATACGCAATCGGTATGCACACTGGGACATGCAGAGACTTCTTACAAGGACTACCAGGCACTGACTGACGAGCCCGGCCCTGTGGTTGTCGGAGCCGTTCAGATGGCGAGCTGTTTCGGACCAGCCTATGAATATGCATTTATCGTTGATTGTGATTTGCGCAAGCGCAAGATACGCGACAAGGTGCCCATTACCTATGTAACGAGTGAACCGTATATTGGCCACCTCGGCCTTGGCGGCGTCGGTGATTCAAAATCAATGCTCGAATCGGCCATGCGCAAACGCCACATAAAATGGATCACCAATGCCAAAACAACTCGTGTCGAGGCAGGCATGATGTATGTTGACGAGCATAACGATGCGGGCGAGGTGATCAAACAACACGAACTGCCCTTCAAGCACGCAATGATGCTGCCTGCCTTCAAGGGTGTTGACCCGGTTGCCGCAGTCGACGGCTTGTGCAATCCACGCGGTTTCGTGATGATTGACGAACACCAGCGCAACCCAAAATACCCGAATATCTACTCTGCGGGTGTGTGTGTCGCCATCCCGCCGGTTGAGGTGACCCCTGTGCCAACGGGAACTCCCAAGACCGGCTATATGATCGAATCCATGGTGACGGCCATCGTTCACAACATCACCGCTGTGATCAACGGCAAGGAACCCTGTGAGACAGCCACCTGGAATGCAATCTGCCTGGCGGACATGGGTGATACCGGTGCAGCCTTTGTGGCGCTACCCCAGATCCCGCCACGTAATGTCACCTGGTTCAAGGAGGGTAAATGGGTTCACATGGCAAAGGTCGCTTATGAAAAGTATTTCCTCCGCAAGATGAAGAGTGGCGGTACCGAGCCTGTCTACGAGAAGTACATACTAAAACTGCTGGGGATCAACCGACTGAAATCAGAAAATTAGTTATTCCAGTGTATTGAAAACTCTCTGGATGACTCGCTCCGCTCGCCCTTCAGGCCGCCCCTGAGGGCGTTCAACGCGCAAGCGCTTTTGTCCGGCATGCGCGGGGATGGCGAGAAGGTCATTGATCAGCGCTTCCTTGGGAGTACGTGATTTCCCTAATAGATGGCAGCCCAAATAATTGCTACTGTTGCTGCTGCGAAATGGATTTTGTACCAGGGAATGGTTTTTTCACAAGGACTCTGACGGCAGCCTCCGGGCTGCCGTCTTTATGTGCTGAATGGCCGCTATTGCCGCCGGTTTCGGCCCTGCCTGGAAAGCACGGCAGGTTGCAGTCTGACGCGGTCTTCCTGATGAAAAATGGACCAATACACCAGCTGGGCAGTAAACTGTATTCGTCATCCTGTCCCTACGAGTGGTCGTCATCGGCATCCTTCCTGTTCAGCACCATTTGTATCTGCTGAAGGTTTTCTTTCGCACTGGTATAGCCTGGCTGCAGCCGCAAGGCCTCTGCGAAGTGTTGCATGGCCTGTTCAGGGTTGCCCTGGTATTTTTTTATGAGACCCAGTGCATTATGTGCCCGGTGTTGTTTCGGATTGGTACGCAGAGCCGCTTCGGCATGCACCAGTGCTTCTTCGTAGCGCTGGAGGCTGACCAGAAGATAGGCTAACTCTACATGAGCATATTCATAATCGGGCTTGAATTGCAGCGCCTGATTATAATGCCGGAGTGCGGCAGTTTCGTCTCCCTTCTCTTCGAGTAGTTTCGCCAGCCCTCCATGCACATAATAATCATCGGGGTCACGCTCAAGTTCTGCCCGGCACTGGATGATGGCATCGTCCGTCCTCCCCAGTTTCCCGTATATCATTGCCAGTCTTGAATGCACGCCGGGAAATTCCGGTGCGAGAACCAGTATCTCATTGAGAAAACGGGCTGCCTCTTCATGCTTCCCGAGACCGTACAGAGTCCTGGCAAGCCGGTCATAGATAACCGGGTTCGGGCCGAGTATCTCGAGTGCCCGCATGAATGCGTTGTAGGCTTCATTAAACTTTCCCGACCAGTCAAGTACTCTCCCCAGATTCAGCATCGTTTGGCCTTCTGCCCGGGGGTCAATCTGCGCAATCACCTCTTGCCTGATGGCCTCAATGCGCGCCTCGTTCCAGGTGTCATCGGGTGTGGCAATGCCCTGCGCAACCAGTTCATCAAACAGCGCGAGACCGAGAAGACGATAGCCATCCATGTTTGTATGTACATGATCCGGAAAATATTCCTTGCCGAAAATAGCGTGATCATGGTGTGTTAAGTAGGCTTCCCGGATTATGCCCGGGAAATCGATCAGTGGCACATTTTCCGATGCAGCCACCTCTGCGACAGTATGCTGCATGGAAGCCAGTATGCGCAGTGGTGCAATATCCTCCTCGACGGCACGCCTGAATGCCTGCTCCGCTTCGTCATACTGCTGCAGTTCAAAATAGCTTTTGCCAATCCTGTAATGGAGATCTGCATAGCGATCATCTATCCCGAGTGCCTGGTGATAGGTGTTCACGGCCGCACTGAAATCCCCGGCCTCATGGAGGCCGGTTGCCTGCTGAAATAATGCCTCCCAGTCTCTTTGCGCCTGTTCGCCCAGATTTTCCCTGTGCTCGCTCTTGAACGGCGACATGTCCTTGATATTAATTGCCGGTTGCACAAGGATCATGCCTGCACCGGCACTCCGTGCAATCCTGACCATACGCATGAGATTCAGACGATAGTGTGTCGTGACCTGCCGCTTCAGAACATCATCGCGATGATAGCTCTCCGGGCCAATTGTATGGTTCAGGATTTCGTCAACTTCACTATCCAGCCGGTAATGTGATTGCGCCTGTTTGGGTAAAGTGGACTGTACGGCATCAATCATGTCCTTCATGACCGTATAGATTCGTGTACCACTGAGTGTCGCATTCAGGTTGATCAGCCATGCAGGTAGATTGGCAAGCGCGCCGTAGGAACGTTCCTCAAGAAACTCGTTCTGTCCCGAGTAAACAATAAACAGATCCGGCTGATAGTGCTTGAGTTCATTCATCAATCTGGCAACACGATAGCTGGCAAAGCTGATGCCGCCGGCATTTATTACTTCCCAGTCGCGCGTTGAATCGGCTGCATTCAGATACTCACGCAGCCATCCGCAAAACGATACCCTGTCTCCATAAGGACGACCGTATGTAGTTGATCCACCCATGCAAAATATGCGGTAAGTGTTGCTGCTTTTTTCCCTGGGGAACTCCTGGTAGTTGAACAGCCCCCGCTTGTTGTTGGCTGTTTTGAGGACAATCGAACCGTCCACACCGGTTGCTTCTACAAACTGGGGGACATTTTCGGCAAAGCCGACGAAGGGATCTTCGGTCAGCAGGGCAGGACTGACACCTATAGCCGCCAGGATGAGTTCGCCGGCACCGAAAAACCCTGCAACGATAATGACCGTGAATAAAATGTTCTTGAAATACATTGTTAACCTGGTTACTGGTTGCTACGAGGCATAACCAACCTCTTCTCGATGTTAGTCAGGGTCCGACCGGGTAAAATTAACAAATTTATTAAGCTGTTTTTTTGACCTGAATCAAAATTGATGTTTTCAAGCAAGTCTGCAGGAGGCAAATCCACACAGAATTCCGGGCTTGCAACCGAAGATGTGGTACTTCAGCAAGGGTCCGAGGATCGAAAGTACAGCGGTTATTGATATTATCGGATGGTATAATGCCAGGGGCGACACCGTTGGTGTCATTCCAGCAAGGCTCGTTAACGGCAGGGAATACAGCACAACTGGACAGGGCTGTTCAATAGCCTGGACTTAAGGGGAAAGGACTCTTATCCTCTCTCTGTGAATTTTAATGATTTCCACTCCAATCTCCCTGGTTTGTGAGGAACCCCGCAGGATGCAGTAACAATTCCGCGAACGCTATTTGTGGCATGGAAAAGAGAAAATGTTGCGTCGAAATAATAAGGATATTCAGAGTAAGTCATTGCGCATATCTCTAAACATGGCGGCTGGCCTTTTCCCCCTGTCTCTTGGGGTACTTAAGAAAATCGCCGGATTTTTATCCTTGCCTGAAAAACCGCGTGAGGATGTTCCACCGAGGGTGCCTGAAAAACCGCGTGAGGATGTTCCACCCAGGGTGCCTGAAAAACCGCGTGAGGATGTTCCACCCGGGGTGCCTGAAAAACCGCGTGAGGATGTTCCACCGAGGGGGCCTGAAAAGCCGCATGTAGTTATCCCGCCAAAGGGGCCTGAAAAACCGTGTGTGGTTATTCCGCAGAAGGGGCCTGAAAATCGCGCAGATCGACCGGTCTTTCCAGCACCATGTATTGTTTTCTCCGATACCGATAACGACGTCAACTCAGTCAGGAATACGCTGCGCTTTGCCGGAATCCTCAACAACAATGGCGAGCTCACAGACAATTTGGAGGGGATAAGCATCTTTCATACCGGTGATCTGGTATACAAGAAGAATCCTGATCCTGCTGTTGTGGAATACTGGCAACTTCTTCAGCGAGATGCTCGCTCAAAGGGGGGGCATGTCAAGTTTATAGTGGGGAATCATGAGCAGGAAATCTGGCAAAAGATCCGGGCAGGTGAAAATTGCGGGGTGGGGGAGAAACAGGCCCGTTCTCTCAACGAGTTTATTGAGGGTATGGATCTGTTCCACGTCGCCGGTCCTGTCCTTTTCATACATGGCTATCCGACACTCGAATTCTTGCAGACACTGCTGCACTTTAAGGAGATAACCGGAAAAGACCTGAATTGTTTTAATACGGACCATTATAAAAGAGCATTCAGATCAGTTAAGGCCATGAGGTCATATGCCTATGTAAGAGAAAATCGGCGAATAAACTATTTGCTCTATGATGTGGCGGATGCGAGCCGCTATTACAGGAAACAAGGGCGGCTGGTTGGTGCTATTCTTGCGCAGTTGAAGATCGATATTGTTATGCACGGACACAGGCCACAGCGTTCCGGTGTACAGGTAGACTACGAGTTTGGCAAATGGATCCCAAAGGTCAGAATGATAGGAAACGATACAATGGTCAGGCGCCGGGGTATTGGTGCGACCGTCATCAGCTCGACATCAAGCGGGACTCTGGACATGGTTTTCATTAATACGAAAACAGCATCTAAAAAACTGAGCAGAAAGGTACAGAAATACTTTCGGGGGCCGGTTATTTCTTCCTGCGTGAACCTCTCTGGCTGCAGCGAAGAAGCAGATAGCAAATTCGTTGCACAAGGGTAGCGTGAATACGGGGCGGACTTCCAGTATCTGCTTCCCGTGTTCCCGGTCGATTAGACGCAACCAGTGGGTTTGGGTAGCCCGCCGTACTTTGTGATAGGCTTCATCGGTCCGGTCATCCAGAGTTTGAACATGCCTTTCTGGTCTTCTCCAAGGTATTTGGAGAACTTTCGGATGGGCGGTACAACGGCATGCTCCTCGTAATATTCACGTGCCTTCAAAATCTGCTGCCACTTGACATCATCCAGTTCCACGCCATCGGCCTCTGCCATCGCATGTGCGATCTCCTCCGTCCAGGTGCTGCTGTCGACCAGGTAACCGTCACCGTCGCGTTCCGGTATATTCATTGTGTCACCTCACTTTAAAACAGTATAGAGTGTATAGATGGTTGCAAGTGCTGTTAGTTCCCGTGCATGGCTTCATCGTTGCTACGGTATTGCACAGGCTGTGCAGGGTTGCTTGACTAGTCATCGCGGATGAGTTGCTTGATGATGTAGCCACCGGATTTCTCGTCCAGCTGCAATGTCAGCAGGTTGCGCGCCTGTGCTTCTTCCAGCAGTTGTCCGAAGGTGCGGAAGCCGTGGTAGGTCTCGTTAAAGCCCGGCTTGCGGCGCTTCAGGGTCTGTTTGACCATCGATCCCCATACCTTTTCCTGTTCGCCACGTTCCTTAAACAGGGCCTCGACCGTCAAGACTACCAGGTCCAGTGCCTCCTGCTGCTTGTCATCCTCGGACTCCGCGCTGGTTTTTTTTCCGGTTTTCTTTGCTACGGGTTTGCGTCGTGCACGGCGCGGCTTGTCAGATTCGCGTACCAGATCATCGTAGAAAATAAACTCGTCGCAGTTGGCGATCAACAGGTCGGAGGTCGAGCTCTTCACGCCGACCCCTATGACTACCTTGTCGTTCTCACGCAATTTGCTGACCAGTGGAGAAAAGTCCGAGTCGCCGCTGATGATCACGAAGGTGTCGACATGTGACTTGGTATAGCAGAGGTCGAGTGCATCGACGACCATGCGGATATCGGCAGAATTCTTGCCCGACAGGCGCACGTGGGGAATCTCGATCAGTTCAAAGGCGGCCTCGTGCATGGCACCCTTGAATTCCTTGTAGCGGTCCCAGTCGCAGTAGGCCTTCTTGACGACGATGCTGCCCTTGAGTAACAGGCGTTCCAGCACCTTTTGTATGTCAAAGGCGGCGTACTTTGCATCGCGCACGCCCAGTGCAATGTTCTCGAAGTCGCAGAAAAGTGCCATGTTGCGGGTTTCTGTTTTATCGTTCATTTGATCCTGTGGTTTCTTGCCGGCCTGAATCCTGCAACAAAATATGCTCCTGATTGCAGATTTGCAATGATTATCTGCCGTTTACATGAGCCTGGTTGCCGTTCTCCGTGCTTCTTGTTATACACGTTACATCGGCATCGCAGGGAAGTCGCAGTTGCCTGCGAAAATGTATCTGCCATTACTACCTTTGTCCTATAGAACTGCTGGCCGCCGCCATTTAAAATAGAGCCAATCAGCTGCTAATCAAGAGTTGCGGAAAATACCGATGAATAACAGAAGAAAAATAACAGACAGACGTTTCCATGATCTGAAACAGGACAGGGCATTTTTATGTAATCGTCGTTATCGTCCTTGCCGTCGGTTGAATAACATTTCAGCAAAATGGATTTCCATGGAAACTCTCATGCGCCATCCGGTTATCTGGTTCAAGCTTCACAAGCTGATCAATGATCGTGAAAATAACGATATAAATATATGGCCCTGAAGCTGCGCTCCCGACTGATTACCCCCTGCCCTCCTCGCGCCTTTAACACAGCGACCGGAAGGTCGCCATGATGAATAGCCAGTCATATCAATTAATGAGCAGGACACGCTTTGCTCTCGAAAGTGTGCCCTGCACGATGCGGCTGTCATGTCATCTGTACATCCGGTACGGGGCTTGCCTCTTTCCCGGTGCGGTTATTAAAGGCGCGCACGGCTGACTTGATGGTGTCAAAGTGGTACTTCGCATGGAGATCCCGACGCTTTATTCCCCAGTCATGATTAAAAAACTTCCACAGATTACGCTTCGCTCGGGCCGTGGCGAGCACGATACCCCGGGCAGCCAGTTCCTCACGAAGCTCGTCGACCTTTTGGAGAGCGGTTATGTCGATGACATTGATAGAGCTCGCGTCTACGACAACCCATTCCACGGGTGTTTTAGCGGCCGCGATTGCTGCACGAACACGATCCCTGAAGTAATCAGCATTGAAAAACACCAGGTTTGCATCGAATCTGTACAGAAGGAGTCCCGGTATGGTGGTGCCTTCCGGGAAGTCCGCAAGATTATGAAACCCCTTTATTCCCGGCACTCGTCCCAGCACCCCGTCCTGAGGCCGGGACACCACTTTCAATAACCAGAAGAGAGACAGGGCGACGGCAAGCAGCACCCCGGGCAGTACACCGAGTATCAGTACTCCCAGCGTGGTTCCGACCGATAGCAGCAGCTCGCGGTAGCTTACTGCATACAGGTTGCGCAACTCCTTAAAGTCAAACAGACCCACGGCAGACACCATGATCACTGCGGCCAGTGCAGCTGTGGGCACATACCCGAGCGGTTCAGTTAGGAAGAACAGGATAAGCAGCATGGAACCAGCCGCGACAACCCCGACCAGCTGGGTTTTGCCCCCCATGGCATTATTCACTGCGGTTCGTGAATCTGCACCGGTTACCGGGAATCCCTGGGCAAGTCCGGCGGCGATATTGCAGGTACCGAAGGCGATCAGTTCCTGATTGGCATCGATTTCATAGCGATTACGGCGTGCAAAGCTCTTGGCCGTCAGTACCCCGCTGGTAAAGCTGACCAGGGCAATGCCGGCGGCGTCCCGAAGAAGTGTCCTGAACACGGTTGGTTCGAAGGTGGCAATATGCAGGGAAGGCAGTCCTGCCGGAACATTTCCAAGTACTGCGACACCTTCTTGATCCAGTCCGAGCGTCGTCACGGCGGCGATTCCGGCGATCACAACAACCAGTGCGGCAGGGAGTCTGGGTGCGATGCGCCGCAGGATGATCAGGAGGGTGAGAAGGCCAAGACCGAGAACCAGGGTGGGCAGGTGCGATTGATCGAGTTGGCCGATAAATTCGGTCAGTTTGGGGAAGAACTCCCCTGCCTTGCCGGGATAGCCGAACAGCTTCTGGAGTTGGCCAGCGATGATAATGAGAGCGATGCCATTCAGGTAACCGGTAAGTATCGGTTGGGACAGAAAATTGGCGATAAATCCCAGACGCGTAAATCCGGCAATGACGAATAACAGGCCTGTCATCAGGGTCAGAGCCACCATCAGGGCCAGATAACGCTCGGCGTCGCCGCCTGCCAGCGGACCAAGACTCGCCGCCACGATGATGCAGGTCGCGGCATCAGGGCCGGTCATCAGTTGACGTGAGGACCCGAACAGCGCGTAGGCCAGCAGCGGGAAGATGGCTGAGTACATGCCGATTACCGCGGGAACACCTGCGAGGTCGGCATAAGCGATGCCGACTGGAAGTGCGATAGCCGCCACGGACAGGCCTGCACCAAGGTCACTGCGCAACCAGGACCGGTCATAGCGGGTAAAGACCCCGAGGCCCGGCATGAACTGAAGGGTAAATCGAAGGATGTTTCGCTGTCTATCGGTGTTGCTCAAGAGTGCTTACCTCTGTCGGCGGCGTTGACATTTCTTCAGAAGGCGGCTTCTGGCTACAAGTCTGGTATCAGGCGTCACCCGCTGGTTTTTTCAGACTCGCGGAAGGCTCATCGCAACGGCTTCTTTGGTGGGCTATAGTCTAGTACAAAAGGGACGACAAGGTCTCTAATGCGGGAAGTTCCGTGTTTGCACCTGAGAAAGTCCAGGGTCCTGGTTAAATCAAGAGTGTATTCACTTTGCAGTTGATGAGAGGTGTTAAACATGCGAGCCACGAAAGAACAGTTTATTCAGATGAACCAGACAGTACATGAATTGGTACATAATCTTGCGCAGACCGAGGCCCGCCACGAACGGGAAATGCGCCGGCAACGCTGGCTGCTGCTCGGAGTCATTACGCTATTTGCCGCAATTTTCTACATGAGCAATGACTCCGCTTCCAGCGTGTATGCCCAGGTGCCTGCATCGCCCGGTGTGTCAACTGCGCAGACGGACCCGCAAGCACGTGCCGAAATCCGCAAGGCCCTGATTGCACAGCTTCCCGAGGAGAAGCAACAAAGGCTCAAAACCTTTGAGCAGGAGGTTGTTTGGATAAACCAGTATATGCAGACCTGGGAAGAGGGGATGGCGGGGGCTGTCGTGGCGCTCATGCTGAGTAATATGGCGAAAAGCATGGAAGCGGTTCCAAAAATGCATGCGCAAATGGAGGTTATGAACTCGCTCATGAATGCCATGCCTGTGGTGGCTGCCGAGATGCAACGTATGAACGCCAACATGTCGGTAATCACCGCCAATATGGGAGTCATGACTCACAACATGGACTCCACGATGGGGCGAATGGGGCGTTCAATGCCCTGGATGCCCTGGCAGTAATTACAGTGTTGAGTTGAATGCCGGTTCCGCTGATTGATCAGCCGACTACTCAGTCAGGCAACCGCGCAGCCGTTTCTTGTTGCGTCTCGGGGCCGCTGCGGTAGTCGTCGAGTTGTGACCTGAGTATGGCGTTTTCCTCCCGGAGACTGGTAGCTCGCTGCTGCAACAGCCCGATGTCCTGGCGTTCGATGAACAGCAGGGCAACGCAGATGACCGAAACAGTTGTCAGTACCATCAGTGCCAGACACAGGCCGAAGACAGTTTTATGTCCAAAAACAAGCATTTTAGTTCTTTATTGTGATTCCCCCAGAACATAGTGTAGCCGATCCGGCTGCCTGGAGTGAAGAGGGCTGTGCGGGGCAGGTGCCGGACGGGGTTTAACCAGTGCGGATGACTTTATCCCGGATAGTGAAGTTATTGCCTGCAGTCGTAGTCAGTCGAGTAAACGATTGATTTGTATCGACCGTCCTTGGTCCGGATGGTCACGCAACGCCCGGACGATTTCTCCTTCCAGTTAGTGTAAATTGCACCGCCGGACTTCGAGCTGTTCTTGAGCTTGTAACCACGCTCCTGCAGCTGGTCTTCCGCCTGCCCCCCCTTTTGTCCTACGAGGTCACGCAGGTTGGGAGGCGTATCGCCGACCTGACCGGGCGAATGATGGTTCTGATGGCGGGGCTGGCCGGTAGTGTCGCCATTGAAAGTGACGATGATCTTTTTGTTCTCCCACTTGTATGTCTGCGAATTTCCTCCTGCCGATGTTCGCTCGACATGGCGGTCCTTCTGGTCCTTGAAGTGACTGGCTTTGTTGCCCGGGCTCAGGTTGTAGGTGTCGCCATTCCGCAGTTTGATATCCACGTAGCCCCGGCGTTGAGAAAATGTGCAGGGCCCCGACGCGTTCCGCTTGACTTCACCATGCTGGCGTACTTCACACATGGCCTCAGCCGTGTCTGCCCGGGCCGTCTGGGTCATTGCTGTGATCGCAGCCAGTGTTATTACTGCTGCAACAACTCTCTTTAGTACGCTCATCCGGTCTCTTTGTTGTGGTCGCTGAATCAGTCTCTGCAGAGTAATATATCAGCCACACTGCGGAAATCAAACTGAGCGGGCGGGTGCTCACTCAGCGCGACCGAGATTATGCGGTGCAAGCATGGCCGGCAATGGCCTGCCTGACTTGTCGGGCGATAGTGACTTGGCCATATCGCCAATTTTGCAAATGTAAATGATCTTTGCGATATGGCCAAAGAGTTTACGGCGGGCGTGAGCCAAGAATGGCGTACCTGGCCATCGCGGTTGCGTATTTTATGGCCGTCTGCAAACTGCCGGTGTCCGCGCGTCCTGTGCCGGCCAGATCCAGTGCGGTACCATGATCGACCGAGGTGCGAATCAGCGGCAATCCCAGTGTGATGTTGACGGCGCGACCAAAACCGCTGTGCTTGAGTACCGGCAGGCCCTGGTCATGATAC
>Ga0316191_10000509_pt1 | contig 25364 bp, 23 predicted proteins | sample Eddworburr2cm_MG_FD_204928 | JGI IMG/M metagenome (GOLD analysis project Ga0316191, IMG submission 204928) | Coastal sediment microbial communities from Maine, United States - Eddy worm burrow 2 cm | ecosystem: Environmental > Aquatic > Marine > Coastal > Sediment | place: USA: Maine... | reverse complement strand
TGGCTGCTCGTCACCTGCGTGGCAACGGCTGCACCAGTATTCTGGTCGCCAACCGCACGCTAGAACGGGCCAAGAACCTGGCCATAGAGTTTGAAGGTCATGCACTAACGCTTGAAGAGCTTCCTGAATATCTCGACTCTGCTGACATCATTGTCTCCAGTACCGGCGCATCAACCTATGTTCTACTTCCTGAAGTGGTGCAGGCTGCGATGAAGAAACGCTCCGGAAAGCCGGTCTTCCTCGTAGATATCGCTGTACCCCGTGATATTGATCCACGCATTGGTAATATTGATGGTGCCTATCTCTACGATATTGATGATCTTCAGCAGGTGGTTGAGGGTAATCAGGAGCAGCGAAAGAGAGAGGCTGAGCAGGCCAAGGCACTTCTTGATGAGGATGCACAGAACCTGCTTGCATGGCTGAAGTCCCTCGAATCTGTACCTCTGATTCGTGCAATTCAGGAGCAATCCGAGTTCATGCGGAAGGATGAACTGACAAAAGCAGCCCGCTACATGAAAGGACTGACGGATGAACAGCAGGAGATGGTTGAGCGATTCAGCCGTGCCATGATGAAACGTTTTCTTCATATGCCCCTGCGCACACTCAAAACACTTCCTGATGACATAGAGGGTGATCTATTGATGGGTGCTGCTCGCAGGCTCTTTGATACCGATCAGGCCAGCTCCAGACAGAGTAAGGAGTCCGATGAACAGACGTCTGGATGACATTCTGCACCGCAGGCAGGAGCTCACCGAGATGCTTGCCGATCCGGAAATCACCTCCAATACCAGTCGATACACCGAAATTTCGCGAGAGTTCGCGGAGGTGGATCCTGTTGCCAATGAGATTATTTCCCTTCAACAGGTCGAGCAACAGATAGCCGACAACGAAGAGCTTCTGGCCGACTCCAGTTGCGATGCAGAGCTTCGTGAACTGGCAGAGATGGAGCTTCCGGAACTGAAAGAGAAGCTGCAAGAGAGTTCTGAACGACTTCGTATTTTACTACTGCCAAAAGATCCGAACGATAATCGTAATGTCATCCTTGAAGTGCGTGCTGGTACAGGCGGCGATGAAGCAGCCCTCTTTGCCGCCGATCTGTTCCGTATGTACTCCCGTTATGCCGAAAGAATCGGCTTTAAGGTCTCGGTTCTTTCAGCTACTGAGACGGATATTGGTGGCTATAAAGAGGTTATTGCTCAGGTCAGTGGTCAGGATGTCTTCTCCCGTTTCAAGTTTGAGTCCGGAGTTCATCGTGTACAGCGTGTGCCAAGCACAGAGACTCAGGGTCGCATTCACACCTCCGCTTGCACAGTAGCTATTCTTCCCGAAGCTGAAGAGGTAGATATCAACATCCGTCCAGATGATATTCGTATTGATGTCTACCGCGCCTCCGGTGCCGGTGGTCAGCATGTCAACAAAACCGAATCGGCGGTACGCATTACTCATATGCCTTCCGGCATTGTCGTCACCTGTCAGGATCAAGCCAGTCAACATAAAAACAAGGCACAGGCGATGAAGGTGCTACAGGCCAGAGTCTTTGATAAAGAGCAGTCGGAAGTAGACAGTGAACGCGCCGAGGCCCGTCGTGGCATGGTCGGCTCAGGTGACCGTTCCGAACGCATCCGTACCTATAACTTCCCACAGGGCCGAATCACCGACCACCGTATTAATCTGACCCTCTACAAACTAGAACAGATTCTTAATGGTGAGATGGATGAACTGATTGATGCCCTCATCACCCAGCATCAGGCGGATCTTCTCGCTGCAAACAGATGAACAGCCGTGAACTACTGCTAGGGGCTACCGCCCTGTTAAAAGAGGTGGGATGCGATTCGCCACGCCTTGATGCTGAAATCCTTCTCATGCATGTATGGAAAGTCGATAAGACAACCCTGATTATCCGCATGCTCGACGAAGTACCTGCTGATATTGAATCCGCTTTTCAAACCCTCGTTTTAAGACGCCAACAGCGCGAACCTGTCGCCTATATTGTCGGTGAGAAGGAGTTCTGGTCGCGGACATTTCACGTCGATACCAATGTACTTATTCCCCGCCCTGAGACCGAACACCTGATTGAACAGCTGCTCAACCACTTCCCTGATCGACATCAATCCTACCGCTTCTGCGATATCGGTACAGGCTCTGGGTGCATCGCCTGTACCATCGCCTGTGAGCTCCCCCATGCAGAGGTGGTTGCCACAGACATCTCTGAAGCAGCGCTGACCGTTGCTTGCAGCAATGCGGAAGCCTTGAATGTCGCAAACCGGATCACCTTTGCTTGCGGCGATATGTTTGGCGCCCTCGACCCGAACACCACACCTTTTGATGCCATCCTGTCCAACCCACCCTATGTCGCCTATGATGAGATGGAGAAGCTGGAACCTGAGCTCAACTTTGAGCCCCGAAACGCTCTAACCGATGAAGATGATGGAAAAAAACACCTTTCAACACTGCTCAATGAGTGCCACAACTGGCTCAAACCGGGCGGTTTCATCATGCTTGAAACAGGTCTCTGCGGCCTGCCAGAAACGCCGCAACATTTGATAAGATCAGAGAATTATAGCGACCTCGCGGGCATCAAAAGAGGCGGCGTCTATCACTACAGACCACGCTGACAACGAAACACTCTTGCATGTAGCCCGTTGTGGACATAATGTTACCAGCGCTACAGGAGCATATTGATGGCACTAGCTTGGAAAGATGATTACAACACGGGTGAAGCTGAAGTTGATAAACAGCATCAGATTTTATTCAAGTATCTTGCTGATTTGGAAGTCCATATGCAGGAGGGTAATATCGATGAACGTTATGTCGGCAACCTTCTCGATAACCTCGGTCTCTTTACCCGTAGCCACTTCTGCTATGAAGAGATTTGCATGCGCCGCGCCAAGTGCCCTATCGCTGCTAAAAACAAAGAACATCATGGCAAGCTTCTGGAAACCTACGTCCACTATCGCGAACGTTTCGAGCGTGAAGGTGCAAGCGAAGATCTGGTTCAAAAGATTCATGACTTCCTTGAAAGTTGGCTGGTCAACCATATCCTCAAGATCGATACCCAGCTAAAGGCCTGTCTCTAGCCCTTTATCTCGGCCTGCTCCGATTGATGCGGGAACAAAACATAGAAGGTTGTCCCCTCACCAGACTTAGACTCGCAACGCACACAGCCGCCATGCGCCTCTGCCAAGGCTTTCACCACTGTTAATCCCATGCCTGTAGCAGCAGAATTCTGTTGATCAGCGCCTGAGTAGAAAGGGTCAAATAACTGTTCAAGCGCACTCTCCGGGATACCTCTTCCGGAATCGGAAACGATCAACGCATCAAAATCTGACTGTCGATCGAATGAAACTGTAATCGAACCTTCTCCACCTGTTGCCTGAAAACTGTTTTTCAAAAGCTCTTCAACCATACCGTCAATAGCCAACGGATCAGCCCAGAGCCTCGCCGTCTCTGCGACCTTAATCTCAACAATATCTTGATTCCCAAAACGATGAACAATCCTCTCAACCAGCCCCTTCAACTCAATCGCTTCGCACTCAAGCGAATCAAACATACAGTGGTAAATCGCGTTAGCTCCCTCAATCATGCTGCTCAATCGCTCAACACTCTGATCAAGCATCAGCAGGGTATCGGGTAGCTCTTGATCCAACGCATGCAGATCGCCCTGCCTCACATTCTGAAGCGACAGGTGAACCTCGCTCAGTAGTGCCTTCATATTGACCAGCGGATTACGCATATCATGGGAGAATAGATAGATCAGTTTACCCATCTCATCTTTGATTCGTGCCAACTCATTCTGATCACGACCCAGCTGATCATGTCCACTCACGACAACAAACTCCCGTTAGCTTGAGGCTCAATTCTGAGTAGTGCGAATCCGGAAACATCCAGAGCCAGCGCTTCCATCTCATCATTAAGGTGAATACGTGTAAGTGGAATCTCATTAAGAAACTGATCTTTACCATCACGGTAAGCCAAACGAGCGAAAATACCGATGGCTTTGATGTGTCGCTGCATAGCGGTCAGACGCAGAGCCTGATGCCAGGCTTCAAAACTCTCAAAGGATGAGCACACAACCAAGGGCAACTGCTCAAAAAAGAGCTGACTCTGTTGGCTGCGAATAGCCTCAGGATAATTTTGATAGCAGTCGTAGAGAAGCGAGGCGAGATCGTAGGTGACAGGCCCCATCACAGCATCCTGAAAGTCGATCACGCCAAGCGGTAGCCCATCATCCGGAATCATCAGGTTGCGGCTGTGGTAATCCAGATGTACAGGAGACTTGGGAAGTGCTTCAAGCTTCTCTAGCAATGGCAGCATCGCTGCATGAAAGGCATCTCTCTCACTCCCAGTTGGTTGATAACCCGCCACCTTTGGCAGGTACCAATCTAGATAGAGATCGCACTCGCGCTGCATGCGAGCAACATCAAAACAGGGAAGCCTCATTGGAGGCGTTGAGCGCTGAAGTGTGTCCAGTTGGTTGAGCGCATCGGCGAAAAGATCATCTAAGACATCATCAGGTTTTGAAGACGTGGCCAACTGAGATGCCCAGGTCATATCTCCAAAATCCTGCAGCAACAGAAAACCCTGCTCTCGATCCTCAGCGATCAGATCAGGGACCCGCACTTCGGCACGGCTTAACCATGCACGCACAGCCAGAAAAGGGGATGTATCCTCCTTCTCCGGTGGAGCATCCATCAACACGTAACTTTTTTCATCATGAAGGACACGAAAGTAACGTCTGAAAGAGGCATCCCCAGCCAATGGTAACACCCGGCAATCATCTCCCAACTGGCTTCTCACCCAGCCGGTCGCTATCCCCATTCGCAGATCAGTCACCTTTAACGATTAAACCTGTGATGTTGAGTTTCTGCTTCACGTCCTGCTTCGCCTCTTCTACCCTCTTCTTTGTAGAAAATGGACCAGCATAGACACGATACCAAGTCCCCAGCTTGGAAAGCTCAACACGCTTGATTACACCTTCAAAACCCGCCTTGCCCAGCTTCGGATAGAAGAGATCAGCATCATTCTTCTTCTGAAATGAAGCAAGCTGGAGAAAATAAGTGTTCTCAGCTGCCGTACCCTCCTTGGCCGCTGAGCCGGCATGAACTGGCTTTAGTTCCAGTTTGGCCGCCGACGTCTGTGCCTGGTTCAACTCATGCTCGATCAGGCTCTTCAGCAGTTTCTCGGAAGAGGTGGCGGCTTCGATGTCTTCACTCTTGCCGGTAGCCTCTCTCTTCGTGCTTGTGGTGGCTGTCAAAGGCTCCGGGTCAACCGACTGCTGTGGCAACTCATTATAGAAGGTGAGTTCACCAACTTCGGTTGTAGAGATCTCTGGTAATCGCTGTTTGGCGGCGGCACGAAGCTTTGAAAGCTCCTCTTGCTGTGCCTTGAGCTGCTCTACTAGCCGAGCCTTCTCAGCACTGGTGGCCTTCTGTTTACCCATCTCCTGCCCCATCATGAAACCGATGGCAAAACCGGTCGCGACCACGGCCAGAGCTACAACAATGAGCAGCAGCACCTTCGACTGGGCCATAGGCCGAACATCTTCGGGACGAGTCTCCTTGATATGGGCGAAGTCCTGACCGGCCAACTTACATACGCTCCGGAGATGAAACGCCTAGCACGGCGAGACCATTACAGATCACCTGTCCGACAGCCTGAACCAGAAGCAGTCTGGCCTGTGTCGTTCCCTCATCATCACTGATAACACGATGTTTGTGATAAAAGCCGTGCAGGCTACGGGCAATATCCATCAGGTAGATCGCCACCCTGTATCCCTCCAGCCTATTGGCTGCCTGCTCCAGTAGGTCGGGATAGGAGAGAAGTTGTGCAATAAGCTTCTTCTCTTCATCTGAAATGAGGTGCGAAGTGTCCACACTCTCAGCAGGAGCAATGGCAACACCCTCCTCTGCGGCCTTGCGCAGAATCGCACAGACTCGAGCATAGGCGTACTGAACGTAGTAGACAGGGTTCTCATCATTCTTCTGCTTGGCTGTCTCCAGATCAAAGTCGAGCTGACTCTCAACACGACGTGTCATGAAGTTGAAGCGCACAGCATCAGAGCCCACTTCATCCACCACTTCACGCAGGGTGACAAAGGTGCCAGCGCGTTTGGACATCTTCACCTGCTCACCACCACGGGTCAGATTCACCATCTGCACCAGTAATACTTCCGGCTGACTATTCAGTCCGGTAAGCGCCTTGATCGCAGACTGCACACGCGTGACATAACCACCGTGATCAGCACCCCAGATATCGATCTGACGTTTGAAACCGCGTTCAAACTTATCGACATGGTAGGCAATATCGGCAGCAAAGTAGGTTGGTGTGCCGTCCTGCTTGGCCAGTGGACGATCAACGTCATCGCCGAAATTGGTGGTACGGAATAACCACTGCTCTACCGGCTGATAATTCTTCACCTCTTTGCCCTTTGGCGGCGGAAGTGTGCCGAGATAGATCAGATCATCAGCTTTTAGTTGCTCGATCAAAGCACTCACACGCCCCGACTCATGCAGGGTCTGCTCGGAAAAGTAGTGATCAAACTGGATGTCGAGTGCAGCCAGATCATTCCGAATCATGGCCATCATCTTATTAATGGCATAATCCACCAACAGCGGCCATCTGGCTTCGTCATGCTCCATCTCATCAAGTTGTTCGAAGGAATACTCCTCCAGCAGTGCTTTAGCTGCTTCAAGCAGGTATTCGCCGGGATATTCACCCTCATCAAGTGGTGCATCTCGACCGGCCAACTGTTGAACGCGCTTCCACAGGGACCTGGCAAGCACGCCGATCTGTGCACCGGCATCATTGATATAGTATTCACGCTGAACATCATGACCTCGAGCAGCCAGAATACGGCCCAGCGCATCCCCCACCACAGCGCCTCGACCATGACCAACATGCATCGGACCGGTTGGATTGGCTGAAACAAATTCAAGGCAGATGCGTTCAGCACCTTCACGCGTCTCCAGAGTACCGTAAGCACTCCCCTGCTCTACAATCTGCTTTACCACATCGGCTTCAGACGCCTGTTTCAGACGGATATTGATAAAGCCGGGGCCGGCAATCTCGGTTCCTTCGACTGCGTCAGGCCATACCACTGTCGCCAGAATCTTCTCGGCCACAGCACGAGGAGGCTGATTCAAGCGTCCGGCCAAAGGCATCGCCACATTGGCGGCATAGTCACCATGCTCCTTCTGTTTAGGACGGGTTAGCTGCACAGCCACCGCGGCCTCGATCCCCTGCTCCTTAAGCAGAACATTCACAGCATGCTGCAATGCGATTTCTAGCGACTCTTTCACTTGGCCTCCGAAGGAATGATTGAAAGCTCTACACGCCAACTTTCAAAAGATGGCGGCATCCTACACTGCAAAGGAAGCTCTGAGAAATCCGGATTAATGGTTATTTTCCGGAGCATTGGATTACCACTTAATGCTGGCAAACAGGGCAGTAAAAAGAGCTTCGCCCCGATTGAACCATACGTCTAACAGGTCCTCTACAACGTTGACACGCCTCACCCTCGCGGCCATAGACACGGAATTGATGGGCAAAGTATCCCGGCTTGCCATCGGCTTTGACAAAATCACTGATCGTACTACCACCAGCCTCAATCGCCTCAGCCAGCACCGCTTTAATGGCAGCGACCAACTCACGCATCCGCGTCAATGAGATGCGACCACAGGCTCGGGCTGGATGAATTCCGCTTCTAAATAGTGATTCGCTGGCATAGATATTACCGACACCCACTACCACTTCATTATTCATCAGCAGTATCTTGATTGGGGTTTTACGACCTCGACTAGTGGCATAAAGGGCATCGGCTGTGAAATCATCACTCAAAGGCTCCGGCCCGAGTCGACTGAACCACGGGTGCTCTTGCAGCTTCTCGACCGTGGTCAAACCGGCATAGCCGAAACGTCTGGCGTCCCGATAGCAGAGGCTCTTACCACCGCTCAAACCGATTCGAACATGCTCGTGCCGTGCTTTGGATTCACGACTACTAAGCAGATGAAACTGACCGGTCATGCCGAGATGCCAGATTAGAATAAGATCACTGTCGAAACAGAACAGCAGGTATTTGGCCCGGCGCTTAACACTCTGGATGGTCAATCCCGGTAGCAGAGAAACCAGTTCCACAGGCAGAGGATAACGGAGTTGATAATGCATCAATTCAACCTGTTCAATGCGGCGACCCTTCAACAAAGGTTCAAGGCCTTGGCAAACAACTTCGACTTCAGGCAATTCTGGCATAGGCAAATGGTAGCATGAAGATAACCAGTCTTCTCTAAGTGGATAAAAAATATCAGAATTCACCTTGCGACATTGGAAAGTTGCATCCATACTCGCACAGATGAATGAAGAGTTCACAGAAGAGCTTCCTGAATTTGATGGTCGAATCTACCAGGTTCTCGCTGTCTTATTCCCCGATGAGCTTCACTTTTTCCGTTCGCTTGCCACGACTGTCGAGCTAGCCGCTGACGTTGCGGTCATTGCCGAAGGTCAGACGAGTCCCTATCTCTACCTGGTTCAATCTGGCGTACTGCGGGTAAACAAGCGTCATGGCAACGAAATTTTTGAAGTGGGTTCAATCACCCCGGGCGACATTTTCGGTGAAGCATCGGTGATCTACAACGCGCCAGCAGGTGCAGAAGTAAGAACGGTCGAGCCGACCACACTTTTCCAGATCCCAGCACCTCAGGTGCGTGAAGTGCTTGATAGCAATGAACGTTTCATGCGCTCAATTTCACAAATCGCCGAGCGCCGTTCAGCCGCAAGTGCCCTGGCTGTCAATCCGATTTTCGCCACACTTCCGCAAGCCGTACGCGAAGTAGCTCTCTATAATGGTCAGTTCATCTCTATTGAGGCGGGCGATGTGTTGATGAGTGAAGGCGATAAAGATACCCGCTTCATGTATGTCGTTCTGGCAGGAGATGCGGACATCTCCATGCAACACCCCCGTGATCCCAAGAAGAAGATTGTGATTGCCAGAGTCTCTTCCGGTGATGAGGTGGGTGAAATCTCGGTAATTACCGGCAAGCCTCATGCAGCAACCGTGGTGGCCACATCAACACTACGCTTGATGATGTTGGGTACTGACTCCATTCAGGCGTGGCGCAAACGCTATTCTGATTTCGGCTACTCGCTCTATGCATGCGTTCAGCACAAGCTGCAACACAGTCTCGAAGCACTACGCAATATTGTTGATGATGAAGAGGCCCAAGCACTGACAACCGGCACCCTGCCGCCACTGGAACCGAAGAAATAGTCTCTCTACGTCAGCCTGCTAGTTCCTGACAAACCATACAATCAGCCAACCCATCGCAACGCCAACCAAGCCGATCCCCCGAAGAATAGCAGGTGGCACTTCTGGCAACTTGCGCAGCATTTCGATCATCTGATGCGGAAAGAGCGCGTACATCGCCCCCTCCAACACCAGCACTAAACCGATCGCCACCAAGAGATCGCTCATTCAGCAACCCTCCAAGAAGAGATTACTTGGTCGACTTTCCGAAGTAGCGGAAGAACTCCGACTCTGGAGAGATGATCAGACTAGTCCCCTCTTTAATGGACTGCTTGTAAGCCTCAAGAGAGCGCACAAACCCATAGAATTTTGGATCTTTCTGGTGAGCAGAAGCATAGACCTTAGTGGCCTTGGCATCGGCATGACCACGAATAATCTGAGACTCTTTATAGGCATCAGCCAACAGGAACTTCACCTCTTTCTCAGCTGTTGCACGAATCTCTTTGGCTGCCTCCTCACCCTCGGAGCGATACTCCTTGGCGATACGGTTACGTTCAGCCTTCATTCGCTGGAACACAGCCTCCGAGTTCTCCTGAGGCAGGTCGGCACGTTTGATACGCACATCCACCACTTCAATACCCAGATCCTGAACATCAGCATTGGCGCGCTTCTGAATTGACTGCATCAATTCAACACGCAGCTTTTCATTTTTACCACCTGAGACGATCTCATGCAGTGTATGCTGACCCAACAGTTCACGAACCTTACCACGCACCACATCCTGCATACGCGAAGCTACGCCTGTCTGGGTACGGGCAACCTGATAGACCTGCAGCGGATCAACAATGCGCCAGCGAGTATAATTATCTACCAGAATCGATTTCTTGTCCTTGGTGATCACTTCGTTAGGGAGCGCGTCACTCTCCAGAAGCCTGCGATCAAAGGTTTCAACACTTTGCCATGGCAATTTGAAGTGCAAACCAGGATTAGTCACCACCTTCACCGGGTTACCGAACTGGAGGACCAGTGCCTGATCGCGCTGATCAACCACAAAAGCGCACATACTTGCCAAAATTGAGGCTGCAATTAATAGAATCGCTGCGAAACTTAATTTAGGGCTCATTACTTCACCTCCACTTTGCCGGCACGATCGAGCGGAAGATATGGCAATACTTTATTGGCCACAGATCCATCAATAATCACCTTGTCTGCCTTGGTCATCACTTCCTGCATGGTATCGAGATAGAGACGTTTACGGGTCACATCGGGTGCCTGCCTGTAGGCCTTCAGTAAATCATTGAAGCGGGTCGCCTCACCAGTGGCTCGTTCGACCACCTCTTTCTGATAACCCTCGGCATCAAGAATCATCTTCTTGGCTTCACCACGGGAGTTCGGAATGATCTGGTTGGCATAGGCTTGCGCCTCATTCTTGGCACGTTCTTTATCCTCACGAGCCGATGCCACATCCTTGAACTCTTTGATCACACGCTCAGGCGGCTGAACATCCTGAAGCTTGACGGTTGTGACGGAGATACCCGCCTTGTACTCATCTAGAATCGACTGAATCAGCTCCTGTGTCTCAACTTCCACTTCCGCCTTCTTGGTGGTCAGCACATCATCAATCAAAGTACGGCCAATCACTTCACGAATGGCAGACTCTGATGCATCGCGAACGGTCTTCTCGGCGCTGTCGATATTAAAGAGGTAGTTCTCAACACTCTTAATCTTGTATTGAACAATGAACGAGATATCAACGATATTTTCATCACTAGTCAGCATCAACGACTCTTGAGGAACCTTACGCACTCTGCCCTCACCGAAATCGCGGAAGCCGATACCCAAGCGCTGAACACGGGTCACCGGTAACTTCTCGATAGTCTCGATCGGATAGGGAAGATGCCAGTTCAAACCCGGTCCTTTGGTGGCAGTATGTTGACCGAAGCGTAGGACAACCGCCTCTTCATCTGCGGCTACCATATAGATTCCTGTAGCCAGCCAGAGTAGCAGGGCGATCGCTGCAATAGCGCCCATCATGCCTTTGCCAAGATCGCCGCCAGTGCCGCCGTTACCGCCAAAGAGACCACCAAAGCGCTCTTGAAGGCGCTTAATCACCTCATCAATATCAGGTGGTGTCTGATTTCCACCGCCACCTGAAGGGCGATTACCCCAAGGGTTGTTCGATTGATTCTGGTTCCACGGCATGGACAACCTCCAACAAACTCAAATTGCGCCTCTATGAATGAACAAAGAAGTACAAACAGCCGCGCAGTGTAACAGCTGTAACGTCCAATGCACCCCTCATCTTTTTACCGGTATAGAGCTGTGCAGCAGTCAGGTGGAGTGTTAACCTACCGCCATGCCGACTCTTTTTCGCTGGCTCTTTTATGGTTTTCTCGGACGAGCTGTGGGCACCATGGTCGCACTGCTTGCCATCTATGCGATTATTGAGGTGTTCGATAAGGCTCGTTACCTCGGTAATGGCATGACAACCACACTGCTCATCGAATATTTATTGCTTAAAACTCCTTACATGATCAGCGAGTTCATGCCTGTCATTCTTCTGGTTTCTGCCAGCATCTATGTTTCTGAAATTTCGCACCATCAGGAGCTAGCTGCTCTTCGCGCAGCAGGCCTTGGTGTTAACAAGCTTCTTATGCCGCTCATCAGTGTCGGCCTGCTGGCTGCTCTAATTAACTTTGCCATTGGCGAATGGATAACTCCGACGACCAATCAACGTCTGGATGTCATTGAAAGAGTGAATGTTCACAACATGCCCGATCAAAGGAGGGGCATCCAGTGGCTAAAAGATGGTCAGCGCTACTATCGCCTTGCCCCACTCACCAATGGTCGTTTCAGCATGTTGATGCTGGAGACCGATACCAAAGGCGGCTGGGTCAGGCGCATTGATGCTGCCAGGGCCCACTACCAGAACGGAACATGGATTCTTAACAATGTCCACATCAGTAGGCCATCTGCCACGGAAGGGATGGAGCTGGAGCATCAGGATCGACTCTCATTTGCATCGAACATCGGGCCTGACACAGCCGATCCACCCAGCCCGAAACATATGCAGATTGTTGAGCTGGCACGCTATGCCAAGAATCTGGAACGTGCCGGACTGGCTACCAGCCAGTTCGTGCTGACCCTGCACCAAAAACTTGCCGCTCCCTTTGCCTGTCTGGTGATGATTCTTCTGGCGGTTGCCCTGAGCATGAATATGGGTAGTCGCATCTCGGCCACATCGAAAGGATTGATCGCCGCCATTGTTTTGGGTCTGACATTCTATGTATTAGGAAATGCAAGCAGTCTACTCGCAAATGGTGACAAACTCCCTGCTGCCTACGCAGCATGGCTTCCCAACCTTATCTTTGGTGGTCTGGCCGGTTTTCTGATACTGCACAGAGAGGGCAAATAGCAGCGCTATTGCCCGTAATAATCACGCTTTCAGAAGTTTGATAAAGTCCCGTTGAAGCTGCGAATTAGTTGCCAGCACATCACCCTTCTCAAGGTCTACAGTGCGCCCCTCCATATCGGTGACAATACCGCCTGCCTCCTGAACCAAAAGAACACCTGCAGCAATATCCCATGATTTCAGGCCTGCCTCCCAATAGGCATCCAGACGGCCTGCTGCGACATAGGCAAGATCCAGTGCTGCCGAACCACCGCGACGATAGCCATCACACTCACGCATGCAGGCATCCATTCGCTTTTGGAATAATTCAATCTGATCCCGACGATAGGGAGGAAGACCGGACGCAAAAAGGGTATGGGAAGTGCTCTTCTCTGCACCGACACGAAGTCGACGACGATTAAGAAATGCACCATTGCCATTCTGGGCCTCGAAGGTCTCATTACGCATTGGATCATGCACGACGGCCAACTGCGGCTTACCGTTTCTCCATGCTGATATGGAGACGGCAAAATGGGGAAGCCCATGAATGAAGTTGGTGGTTCCATCAAGCGGATCAATATACCACTGCATCGAAGATTTCGGATTGGTACTACCACTCTCTTCACCAACAATGCCATGATCGGGATAGTGCTGCTGAATATCACGAATGATCATATCTTCAGCTTTGCGATCGACATCGGTGACAAAGTCCCGATCCTGTTTCTCCTGGACATTGATATTGTCACGCTCATCAAAACTACGGGCGATCATATCTCCGGCCCGACGTGCGGCCCGCACAGCTACATATAGCACTAGTGACTCCAGGTTGGTGAATCTTCACCCCAGACGGGGTTAGGACTCGAACACTAGTCGCTCCCAGCACTAAAATCACCCATATACAAAAGTTGGCATAAACGGCTATAGTTCAAATCAGAGTAAGATGGTGGAGAGTCGGGACCGAGAATGAGTATTATTGATCGTTTCATTGATAGCTACGACAGCAAAGATAGCCTGATTCCAAGTCAGCTACAGCAAGCGTATTCACGAATTGTGTTCGGCACAGCTGGATTGATCTACCTCTGGTTTCACGGCCAGTTTCTCGCCTCATACGAAACCATCTTTCTTGCCTCAGCCATCCTCTACTTTGTTTACAACAGCCTAACGCTATTCACCATTCGAAAGACGCCTCGTTCGGTGCTACGCATGCTGTTCGGCCCCCTTCTTGATGTCTGGGTCGTCAGTCTCGGCATGATGATAGATGGCGGTCAAAGCAGTGGACTCTATCTTGTTCTCTTTATCATAATCTTCGGCAACGCTGTCCGTTTCGGCAATGCCATGCTGCTCTACGGACAAACACTGAGCATTATTGGCATAATCTCTGTCAGCGGTGCGACACTCTTTGCCCTAAACTTGGAACTGGATGAGGCCCTTCTGTTTCTACAGTGTATAGCCCTGATTGCCATTCCCGCCTATGTGATACAGATCAAAAAACAGGCCAGCCGTGCCATTCGAGCCAAGCGGGAGGCTGAAAATGCTACCTTCGGCCTTCTTGATCATGGCCCGCTTCCAGCCTTCACATTCAAACTCGATCATAAAGAAGTTCCACGAATTCTATATGCTAATCTAGCGATGCAGCACGTCTACCGTGACTCTCCGGTAAACTTGATTGGAGAGCAGGTTGATGTGGTCGCACTTATGGAGGATGGCGATGAGATAATCCGTGCCTGTCAGCGAGTCTTTTTGGAGAAAACGGGTACTGAGCCCATTCGCTTCTATATTCGCGGACGTGATGCCAATGATCATCTACTACAGATGATGGGCCAGAGCATGCGCCTGCACTGGCACGGAAAATGGATTGGCGTCTGCTTCCTGATCGATGTAACCAAAAGTGAAGCAGCCAGAAGTGAGCTGGAACAGTCGCTCCAGAATAGCTATATGAGCACGCTGGTGGCCGGCATTGTTCACAATTTTCGTAATATCCTAACCAGCATTATTGGCACAGCTGAGGTCATGAGCTTCTCAACCAAGGATGAGGAGATTCAGAAGCAGTTGAAACTGATTATTGATGCTGGCGATCGAGGCTCCAACATGGCCTCTCAACTTCTCGAGCTCGGAAAGAGGGAGCATGAACGACCTGCTAGAAGCTCTTCGCCTGAACTCATTGAGCAGTCATTGACCAGCATTATTGGGCTGATGCGTATCCAGTTGCCACCTCATATTAAGCTACATCTACAGATCACCTCGGAACTTCCAACTGTTAGCGCTAGCATTACCGAGATTGAGCATATTGTGACCAACCTGATTAATAATTCAGCGCAGGCTATCGAAAGAATAGGACATATCCGTGTCACACTCTCCAGTGAGAAAAAAACCTCATCCGACACGGAAAGCGATACACTACACATCCATGTCAGCGATGATGGGATTGGTATTGCCGAGGCTGATATTAACGAGGTTACTAAACCCTTCTGGACGTCACGCCAGACAGAGGGTGGTACAGGCCTTGGCCTTGCCATGGTGCAACGTACAGTGCAAAAGAATGGTGGCAGTATCAAGATTGACTCCATCGTCGACAAGGGCACCAACATTCACATCTATTTGCCGGCAGAGAAACCAGAGCATGTGAAAGCAGGAAAGATCGCAACCCCTCCTGAATCGAAACAGCCCAATCCAGCCGAAGCATCACTTACGCCTGAAGCCACCACGTTGCTGCTAGTGGATGATGTGGATGAAGTTCTGGCCGTTCATAAGGCTCAACTGGAGCGCATGGGGCACAAGGTCTTAACGGCCACTGATGGCTGCAAGGGGCTGGAGCAGTTCAATGCACATGCTGATGAGATCAAATTGATCGTTACCGATTACAAAATGCCGCAGATGGATGGCCTTGAACTCTCAACCACGATTCGGCAGGAGTTCCCTGAGATGCCTATTCTTATTATCACAGGCTATGGCGAAGAGAAGCAGCTAAAGCGGACCCGCGAGCTTGGCATTCATATCTTGAACAAGCCGGCTACCTACAAAAAACTTGCTCACACGATCGCTGTTATGCAGGGCCTAAGTTAGGCAAAAAACCTCAACCTCACACTGCTATTCAATCTCCTTCCCGATCAACTCCGATGATGCAAAGTCGGGATAGATCGCATCACTGAAATAGAGGCCATGCGCTGGAGCAGTCGCTGCCGCCTGACTGCGATCATTAGCCTTTAACACTTCACCCAGCGTTTCAGCGCTCCACCCCCCTATACCCACCCGCACAAGAGAGCCGACAATATTTCTTACCATATGATAGAGAAAGGCATCAGCATGAATATCGATCACAATCTCCCAACCCTGCTGCTGCAGAGAGAGGTGTCTGACTTCCCGAATCGCTGTAGAAGCCTGACAACCTGCCGCCCGGAACGAAGTGAAATCCTGCCTTCCAAGCAGGCATTGCGAAGCCTTTTCCATCGCCTCTAGATCGATAGCTCTCGGCACCCACCAGTGGCGCCAGCGATGAATCGCTGACGGAGTCGTGCGATTCCATATTTTGTACCGGTACCTTCTCTCCAAGCAATCAAAACGAGCATGAAAATCACCATCCACAGCCCGTACTCCTGTTACAGAGACCCCTTCGGGCAATAGCTGATTCAACCCTTGTGTATAGGCGCGTGCTGATCGGTGCCAACGACTTGCGCAAACATCCGCATGCACCAACAGAGCATTGGCATGCACACCCGCATCCGTTCTTCCAGCCGCCACCAGTTTACCTTCAACACCCTCGATTTTAGTTAGAGCATCCTCAAGAACAGCCTGAGCTGAAGAAGCATTTTCCTGTCGCTGCCATCCATGAAAGAGCCTGCCATCAAACTCAACCACCATGGCGATCCGTTGTATATCCAACTCAGATGCCTCCATAGAACGTGATTACCCACATAAGCAGAACCAGAGATAGTGCCGCAAGTGTCCTCATAATGGAGATGTTCGGTCTGCTCTTCTCCTCCATTAATTCGATGACCTGTTGATCCCAATCATTCCAAATCTCTCCAGCAATCTCACGGCTCAGCGTTAGAGTACGAACTGGCATCCCACTCAAATGGGGTAGCAGTGTTCGCACCCTATGCTTCTCCTTTCGCCAAACAGCATATTCATCGCCGAGCATGGAGCGGATACGCTGCCAGCAGCGGTTCATCAGCAGATGATAGGGTAGAAGAGCCTGCCCTATCAGAGGGAATTTTAGCGAACTATTAACCCACTCACTCTGAGTCAGCAGCTGTGAAAAGAGCATTGCGGCGAAGAAAATCACGACCAAGTGAAGTGAAAACCAGAACCCTGCCTGCAGACCTTCTACACTCACCGGCCATGCCATGCCAGCCATAATCAGGGCTCCAGGGGTAAAGAGTGCATGCAATATAATAATCGGAATAACTAGCCAACGCAGAAGGGCCAGCGCTCGAAGGATTCGTTGTCGCCCTTCTTTATAGTGTTGAAGCACAAAGAGTGAAAGAATCAACTGGAATAGCGCCACGGCTATTGTGTGGTTGACGACGGCGGTTAGCAGGAGTGTTGCACCAACACACAGGCGTGATGCTATATGCGTCGATGCAATAAGAGATGGAATTTCCTGATTGTTCACAATGGCCTAATGGAGCAGGAAATCACGAGCGATGTCCAGAGTCGAAGCGTTCAAAATCACGATCAACGCCTCCAGTCAGTTCTCTTGCTACTGAAGAGGTCGAAACACCTGATTAGGAATCCTTTTTCTTCTCATCGTCCTCATCAAGATTCAACTCACTTAACAAGCTATCGAGCTCCATCGTAGCATCGAAATCCTTGTCATTGCTGTTCTCAAGAAGCTCTTCAATTGAGCTTTCTTCACCCTTCAAAGCATCCAGACCACCATCTATGCCCTCGGCACTGATGCTATCGTCGTCATCACTATCCAGAGGCTCCAGCCCGAATGCATCATCGCCCACATCCAGATCGACACTATCAGACTTAGCCGATGAATCGGGGTTGTCGCCACCTCTGATCTCTTCAATGTTTGTCTGGATAGTGCTGCTGAAATCATCCATGTCATCACTATCTACAGGTGCATCCAGATCAACATTCAGATCTTCCAGATCAAACTCAACACTCGAGAGATGCTCCTCAGGTTCATCTGATTCAGCAAGGCTCACTGCGGCATCTGCTGTAGCATCGACTTCATCAACTGCGGGGACTTCAACCGCAGACTCTTCAGCAGCGGGCTCTTCCGTCAGATCATCCGAATCAAATTCAATGTCACCGGCACCGCTTTCACTACCGATATCCTGGTCGCCTGATGTCAGGGTCTCCTTAGACCAGTCCATCACTACAGTTTTATCGAGGTCTGCAGTCAGCATCTCTTCCTGCGGCTCTTCAACTTCACTAGAAACGTTATCGAGAGAGTCGCCGGAGAGATCAAGATCAGAGAGATCGAAATTATCTAGGTCCATCTTCTCTGTAGGCTCATCAGCAGAGCTCTCACTGCTAGCTTCAACTGTCTCACCAGTCTCTTGAAGTAGCGAAGCGCTCTCATCATCTTCCTCTGTAGCGGCATTGCCCTCTTCAGGCAGCTCCAATCCAGAAAGGTCGAAGTCGAGTCCACCTGACTCACCTGTATCGGAAGCATCATCACTACTTGCTTCGTCAGCCACTGCATCTACTGCTGGCTCAGGCGCCTCATCTTCATCGAAGCCGGGCAATTCATCCGAGATACTTGCGGATATGTTATCTTCAACAATAGTCGCTTCATCCGATATACCGCTTTCAACGACAGTCTCCTCGTCCACTGTAGATGTCGCCGTCTCATCAGTCTCATCAAATGAAGGCCACTCTAAATCACCCATGTCCATGGTCTCAGCTTCTGGCTCTTCTGATGGAGCTTCTTCTGATTGAACCGTATCAGCTGTCTCTACTGGCTGGGCTGTGTCAGGAACACTCTCTTCGACATCACCAAACTCAATATCATCCAACTCATCAACTGATACATCATCACCTAGGCTCTCTTCAGTCTGCACATCAGAAACATCAAGTGACCCCGGCGGAATGGTATCATCAAGACTATCATCACTCTGGGCAACATCGCCTGTTGCAGCTGCTGTGATGCTCGCCTCAAATCCACTCAGGGCTTCTCCAGCCAATACTGTTTTGGCTGTAGCGATAGCCTCTTCAGCACCACTTTCATCACCGCGTGCTCTACGAATCTGAACCAGCTTGGCATGTGCATCAGGATTGTTCTCCCGCAATTTCAGCGCCAGAGCAACCTGCTTCTCTGCCTCATCCTCCATACCGTAACGGAGGTAGACATCTGCCTCAGAAAGGTAATCCACATTTGGATCAGGCTCCTCTTCAAGGTCCTCCGTAAATGCCTCCATTTCACCGGTCTCTTCATCGGTCAAATCGGGAATCGAGTCACTGAATGAAGAATCATTAAACGCATCTTCGAAATCGTCAGCACTCATCTGTGCCGTTGCATCAGGAGAAAACTCCTCGACAGCCTCAACCTCAATCTCTTCAGGTGCAGCTTCCATCTCTGTGAAAGTACCATCATCAAACGGCGCTTCCATCTCGTTCTGGCTCATCGCCGGATGCTTGCGCTCACGACGCAGTAGGAAGCCTGCGCCACCACCAAGAAGCAGCAACACAAGTGCGCCACCACCGAGCATCAGCCAGTCTGGCTCGCTGCTCGAAACTTTAGCCTGCTTGGCCGTATCGAGCTCTGATTGCAGTCGCGCCAGCTGCAGTTCCAGTTTCTTAATTCTTGCTTCAGCCGCCACCTGAGCTTCAGGCGAACCCGCCGCACTCATCTCTGCAAGCTTGGCATCTGTCTCTGCAAGTTTAGCCTGCAGTGCTTCATTCTCCTGTTCGAGCTTGGCAACTGTCTCCAGCATGGCCGCAGACTCACCATCGCCCTGGCCTGTAGCCGAGCCTTCAAGTGAACCCTCCTCTGTCGGAGTAGCAGTGTCGTCAACCATCTCACTTACTGCCGGATCACTCTCACCAGCCTGCTGTTCCTGCTGACCTGAAATCGGTGCCGCAGCAACGCCGGTTGCAGACTTGCCGATACGTACACGTTTGCTGTAACGCGTATCCTGAGCCTCTTTCACAGCTGCATAGCGCGGCTGTTTAACCAGCTCTCTCCAGCGTTGGTTATGCTCTTTCATGATCGCGCTCGCCTGTTCGGGACGAATGCGCTCAACCTCTTCAGCCATCGGAATATCGAGACCGGTTCCAGCCTGAATCAGGTTGACATTATCCTGATCGAATTTACTTCTGTTCTTTTCAAACAGCGCCACCATCACCTGATTGCGGGTATAGCGACCATCAACACGCAGACGTTCGGCTACGGTTGAGATGGTGTCACCATAGACCATAGGTCCATAGTGAGATGTCCGAGCCCAGCCATCAAAAGGCTGGAAAGCAGTCGAAGGGGCAGCTGTCTCTTCCGGAGCAACAGCCTCTTCAACCATCGGCTGAACAGGCGTTACAGAGGCAACACTAGGTGCCTGCGCGGCATCCTCTACGGAGACAGATGGGAGTGGTGCAGCCTGTTTAGCAGGCTGTGCAGCACGGGGAAGATCAAGGAAAACAGGGTATTTTTTGTAGTGGGTGGCGCGGCCCTGACGAACTTTCAGTACCAGATTAAAGAAGGGAGCATCCATGCCACTGCGGGAGGTAAGTTCAATGCGGGCACCACGACTATCGTTCTCAACATCGGCACGAATCGCATTAAGTGCCTGATCTCGGTAAACTTCTAGGATGCGGTAGTCGGCTGGTGTTGCCAGCTCAACGTAAACGGTTGAAATAACCTCGCCTTCATCCAGAGATAGCGGAACTTCTGCGTAGAAGGGCTCTCCGAGATGGCTAGCCACATCGATTTTCCCAAGGGAAACCGCACTGGCTGATGTTGCAAAGGCCGCCATGGCAAAGATAAGTCCGTAAAAAGAAAGCATGATGCGATAGTGCATGCCTATCCTCCCGTTAAACTCGCAGCCATTTGTGTTTGGGCACTATGGCTGTCGAATTAAAATTTCCGCTATTTGCACGGCATTTAGAGCCGCACCTTTACGTACATTATCAGCAACAACCCATAAGTGCAAGGAATTAGGGAGAGAATTGTCATTTCGAATTCGCCCAATCCAGACCGGATCTGTTCCCGCAGCCTCCGATGGCATCGGATAATCAGCTGTTGAAGGGTCATCCACCACACAGATACCCTCGGCATCGGCAAGTATCTGGCGTGCTCTATCTGCATCCATCTCGCCGCTGAAAGTAACGTTTACCGACTCTGAGTGGCCATAGAATACCGGTACGCGCACAGTGGTGGCTGTTACGGCAATATCGGAACCCATAATTTTCACGGTCTCATCCATCATCTTGCGCTCTTCCTTGGTATAGCCGTCATCCATGAAGACGTCGATCTGAGGAATCACGTTAAAGGCGATACGCGCAGGGAACACCTCTACATCGGCGCTCAGACCATTGAGCAATTGACCTGTCTGCTTAGCCAGCTCCTCCATCGCCTTACCACCAGCACCTGAAACAGCCTGATAGGTGGAGACAACAACGCGCTCAATAGGCACAGCATCATGCAGCGGCTTTAACGCCACCACCATCTGGATAGTAGAACAGTTGGGGTTAGCAATAATTTTATTGCTGCGAGCCATCTCCAAGGCATAAGGATTAACCTCTGGAACGACCAAGCAGATATCCTTGTCCATACGCCATGCGCTTGAATTATCCACCACATAACAGCCTGCAGTCGCAAAACGAGGGGCATGTGTTTTCGATGTTCCACCACCAGCGGAGAAGAGTGCAATATCGCAGCCAGCCGGATTGAAGGTCTCCAGATCCTGAACCACATACTCCTTACCCTTATACTCAACCCTGGATCCAGCGCTACGACTGGATGCCACAGGAATCAGATCAGAGACTGGAAAATTCCGCTCGGCAAGAATCTCAAGCATGGTCTGCCCTACCGCACCGGTAGCGCCGACAACTGCCACTACATAACCATCTTTCTTTGGTAGAAATGCTTCCATTTACCTCAACCTCTATACAACTGGATACAGCACTAAAAGATGCTGTCTATATTTTAATTAAGCCAACGATCCTAAACGTTCGCAGACTGCATCGCCCATACCGGAACATGAGACAGAAGCTTCGCCTGCGCCCGCCAGATCAACCGTGCGCACGCCATCATTAAGTGTCTGCTCAACTGCCTGCTCCACCTTATCAGCAAGATCAGCACGATCTAAAGAGAAACGAAGCATCATGGCTACTGAAAGAATCGTTGCCAGTGGATTAGCCTTGTTCTGACCGGCGATGTCAGGTGCAGAACCGTGAATCGGTTCATACATGCCATATTTCTCACCCAATGAAGCGGAAGGGAGCATACCGATCGAACCCGTCAACATAGAAGCCTCATCAGACAAGATATCACCAAACATGTTGGTGGTGACAATCACGTCAAACTGCTTCGGATTACGGATCAGCTGCATCGCCGCGTTATCAACATACATATGCGACAACTCAACATCAGAGTACTCCGCCGCATGTAGTGCAGTAACCACTTCACGCCAGTACTCGGTGGATTCAAGCACGTTGGCTTTATCAATCGAGCAGACACGATTGGAACGTAAACGCGCCGCTTCAAATGCTTTGCGAGCAATACGTTTAATCTCGGACGTCTTATAGGCCAGCGTGTTGTAGCCACGCTTTTCACCATTACCCAGATCTTCAATACCACGTGGCTGACCGAAGTAGATGCCTGAAACAAGTTCGCGCACCACCAGAATATCCACACCCTGAATCACTTCCGGCTTTAGTGTGGAGGCATTGAGCAGCTGCTCATGCACCTTGGCAGGACGATAGTTGGCAAAGAGCCCAAGATCTTCACGAATACGCAGAAGGCCTGCTTCCGGCCGCAGTGGCTTATCCAGTGGCTCCCATTTCGGGCCACCTACAGCACCTAGGAGTACAGCATCACTTTTCTTACAAAGCGCCTGAGTTGCTTCAGGATAAGGATCACCTGACTCATCGTAACCGGCACCACCGATTGCAGCCTCTTCCCAGCTGGCATCAAGGCCAAACTTACGATTGAGCACATCCAGCACCCTCAATGCCTCATTTACAATCTCCGAACCAATGCCGTCACCCGGCAACACTGCAATCTTCAAAGCCATCACAAACCCCTGTCAAAACTTTCTAATTAGCGCTTACAAATCCTACAAGCACCCTTACAACCCATGGACGGGTTACCCAAAACCGGCCAACAGGCTGGTTTTGTGAGAGATGGTAAAACCACGTTTTAGCATCTCGTTTAAGAATAAGTAGACGAATCTACTAATTCGAATCGATCATTTATCCGCCATTGCATTTTTAACTGCCGCGAGGAAATCATCCACATCCTTAAACTCACGATAGACCGAGGCAAAGCGGACATAGGCCACGCCATCAAGGTCACGAAGCTGCTGCATCACAAACCCACCAACCCGGTCAGCTGGCACCTCAGACTCACCTAGCTCCTGCACCGCGCGAAGCACATCATTCACAGCCTTCTCCAGCTTTTCAGCCGAGACCGGTCGCTTTTCCAGAGCTTTCTGCAAGCCCCCGCGAATCTTCTCAACGTTGAAGGCCTGCCTGGCACCATCTTTCTTCACCACCATCGGCAGGCGAAGCTCTGCCCGCTCATAGGTGGAGTAGCGTTTACCGCACACTTCGCATTCACGACGGCGACGAACGGCTGCGCCATCCTCAACCACGCGTGAATCAATCACACGGGTATCGTCGTTAGCGCAGAATGGACAGTGCAAACTCGATTACCTGATCAATCTTGGTAAATTGGAAAACGGTCAGTGAGCGCCTTCACTTCGTTGAACACATCGGCATGCACCGCTGCATCTTCAGGCGAAGCCAGCACCTTCAGAATCATCGCACCAATCTGACGCGCCTCATCCTCTTTCATGCCGCGCGCTGTGACCACCGATGCACCGATACGAATACCCGAAGTGACAAATGGAGACTCAGGATCGAACGGAATGGTATTCTTATTGGTGGTGATGCCTGCTGCTTCCAGCGCCTCTTCAGCCACTTTGCCGGTGATACCCTGTGGGCGCACATCGACACGGAACATATGGCAGTCAGTACCACCTGAAACCACACGCAAACCACCTGCAGTTAGTGTCTCAGCCAGTGCACGAGCGTTCTTCACCACCTGCGCCTGATCGCTCTTGAACTGTTCACCGAGAGCCTCACCGAAAGCCACTGCTTTAGCCGCAATCACATGCATCAGAGGGCCGCCCTGAATACCTGGGAAGATGCGGGAGTTGATCTTCTTCGCCAATTCATCATCGTCGGTCAGAATCATGCCGCCACGCGGGCCACGCAGAGTCTTATGAGTAGTAGTGGTGATCACATGGGCGTGACCAACCGGAGACGGATAGACACCGGCAGCAATCAGGCCTGCGTAGTGAGCCATATCGACGAACAAGACAGCACCTACAGAATCAGCAATCTGACGCATGCGGGCAAAATCGATTTCACGCTCATAGGCAGAAGCACCACCGATAATCATCTTCGGCTTGTGCTCTTCAGCCATCGCCTGCATCTCATCATAATCGATACGCTCATCACCTTCACGAACGCCATAAGCCACAACATTGTAGAGACGACCGGAGAAGTTGACCGGAGAGCCGTGAGTCAGATGGCCACCGTGTGAAAGATCCATGCCCATGATGGTATCACCGGTATTAAGTACGGCCATGTAGACTGCCATATTGGCCTGTGAACCGGAGTGTGGCTGCACATTGGCATGCTTCACACCGAAAATCTTCTTGGCACGTTCCTGAGCCAGTGCTTCGACGGTATCAACATATTCACAACCACCGTAGTAACGACGGCCCGGATAACCTTCCGCATACTTGTTGGTAAGCACAGAACCCTGTGCCTGCATCACTGCCTTGGAGACAATGTTCTCACTGGCAATCAGCTCCAGCGTATGTTGCTGGCGGCCCAGCTCATCTTTGATCGCCTTTACAACAACTTCGTCGCTCAGGTCTGCCTGAAAGAAATCGGAACGGTCGGACATGGTCATAATCTCCCTATCAATTGTCATCTGGACATAACCAGACATTCTAGCATCCATGCAGGCCATGAATGGCCTGCCAAAATCGGGCATAACCCGGTTTTGTAAGCAAAGCCGAAACCGCGTTTTGGCTTTGCGCTATAGAAAAACTACAGGAAGTAGTTTCTTCGTATTTAACCCATCAAAACAAAAAGAGGCCCATGATGGGCCTCTTTAAAATTAAATTCCACGGTAATGTTGCCGCAGAGGCAAGGCCGATCTTAGTAACGACGCTCGCGAATACGTGCAGCCTTACCAGACAGGTCACGCAGGTAGTAAAGCTTGGCACGACGAACACGACCACGACGTACTACAGCAATGCTCTCCAGTAGTGGTGAGTGAAGCGGGAATACACGCTCAACACCGACACCGTTAGAGATCTTGCGAACAGTGAAGCTGCTTGAAATGCCTTTATTGTGACGGGCGATTACAACACCTTCATAAGCCTGAAGGCGCTCGCGGGTCTCAACCTTGCCGCCCTTCAGATCTTTATATTCAACAACACGGACGTTGACCTTCACAGTGTCGCCTTCACGGAACTGCGGGATATCGCCACGAATCTGATCTTTTGTTACATCATCCAAAGCACGCATTTCATGCCTCCATTTAAC
>Ga0316191_10000507_pt1 | contig 25385 bp, 26 predicted proteins | sample Eddworburr2cm_MG_FD_204928 | JGI IMG/M metagenome (GOLD analysis project Ga0316191, IMG submission 204928) | Coastal sediment microbial communities from Maine, United States - Eddy worm burrow 2 cm | ecosystem: Environmental > Aquatic > Marine > Coastal > Sediment | place: USA: Maine... | reverse complement strand
GAGCAAAACTTCGGTGGCCCCCGCAGTGCGGTGGCGGTAGCTGTCTTTTCCGGGCTGGTCCACATCGAAAACATGATGCGCGTGCTTGACGGTCGAGACCGAAAAACCCCGCCCGCAAATCTCGGCCACCAGACGTTCCATCAGGCCGGTCTTGCCCGCATTCTTCCACCCGACAATTCCGTACAGTCTCACAAAAGGGCCTCCGCCTGTTTCAGGTCTTCCGGCGTGTTCACGTTGAAAAACGGATCGAACTTCGTCACCGGAAAGACGGCCTCGCGTCCTTGGTGCTTTTCAGTCCACAGCACAACTTTGCGCAACCCGCCTTGCAGCGCTGCACGCAAATCGTTGCGCAACGCGACAGGCCAGAGCCCGAAGGTCGGGTGGCGCACCTGCCCGCGCCCGTCGTCGGGTGTCGCGGCAAGCACCAAGGGGTGTTCCATACCCGCACCTATCAGCAAAAGCTGCGGCACCAGATCGGGTGGGAAAAAGGGGGTGTCGGCAGCGGCCGTGACGATCGCATCGGCCCCTTGTTCAGCGGCCCAGTCAAGCCCGGCAAGCACCCCCGCCAAAGGTCCGGCGAAGCCTTCGATACTGTCAGCGACAACCGGCAATCCAAAGCTGGAAAACCGCGCGGCATCGCCGTTGGCGTTCAGGGCAAGCCCCGCCACCTGAGGTTCCAGCCGGTCAATCACATGGCTTAGCAACGTGCCACGCCCCAAGGGCAACAGCCCTTTGTCACCGCCGCCCATGCGGGTGGCCAACCCACCCGCCAGAATAACGCCAAAAGGTTGCTTCACGTGCTGCCCTTCCGGCCCGCGCGACGCGGCTCTTCAGCAATATCGGCGGGGTTCGCATCTCGGATCAAACGCTCTTCCCCGCTCAGACAGACAAAGCGCTGCCCCTTCATGCGCCCGATCAGCGTTAGACCGACCTCGCGCGCAATCTCGACCCCCCAAGCCGTGAATCCCGACCGCGACACCAATACGGGAATGCCCATCATCGCCGTTTTAATAACCATTTCTGACGTCAAACGACCCGTGGTGTACAAAAGCTTGTCCGCCGCCTCGACCTTTTCCGACAGCATCCAGCCCGCGATCTTATCAACGGCATTATGACGGCCGACGTCTTCCATATAGACCAAAGGCCGTGCGCCCTGGCACAGAACAGTGCCATGGATTGCGCCCGCTTCCAGATACAGCGACGGCGTGCGGTTGATCTTGGCGCTAAGCGCATACAGCGATGATGTCTGCACCAGCGTTTGCGGCAGGCGCACATCCTGCAACCCCTCCATCATATCCCCGAAAACGGTCCCCACGGCACAGCCGCTGGTACGGGTCTTTTTGCGCATCTTTTCTTCATAGTCGGTTTTGCGGGCCGTGCGCACGATGACGGTCTCAAGCTCTTCGTCGTAGTCCACGCCGGTGATTTCATCATCATCGCTCAGCATGCCCTGATTGCGCAAAAATCCCAGCGCCAGATAGTCGGGATAGTCGCCGATTGTCATCGCGGTGACGACTTCCTGCGCATTCAGGAAAATCGTAAGCGGGCGTTCTTCAACGACATTTGTGGACACCTCGGCGCCGGTCTGGTCGGTGCCCTGAACGCGGCGCGTCAGACGCACAGCCGCAGGGTCGGGTGCGATCACGTAATCGCCGATGTCTTCAAGTCTGGCCAATTGCATCCTCCACAGCGCTGATGTACCTGTCGCCGGTCTCTGTATAAAGCATCCAATGCCCGCCACCACACCGAAAACACGCAAGTCCCGCCCCGCATTCTGGCGCGGCTGCACGGACAGCGCGCCCTTCCTATTGGTTGTGGCGCCTTTCGCCATGCTTTTTGGCGTTTTGGCGACCGAAGCAGGACTGAATTTAACCGAAACAATGGCCTTTTCGATTGTGGTGATCGCCGGTGCGGCGCAATTCACCGCCCTGCAACTGATGGCAGAAGAAGCACCCACACTGATCGTTCTGGCATCTGCGCTGGCGGTCAATCTGCGGATGGCAATGTATTCCGCGTCGCTTACCCCCTATCTGGGACACGCACCGCTGTGGCAAAGGGCCATTCTGTCCTATTTCATCCTCGACCAATCCTACGCCTGCAGCGTGGTCGAATATGAGAAAAAGCCCGATATGACACTGCCGGAAAAGCTGGCCTATTTTGCAGGAACATCACTACCGATTGTCCCTGCGTGGTATGCGTTCACCTATGCGGGCGCTGTGCTTGGCACGCAAATCCCTGAAAGCTGGGCTTTGGATTTCGCCTTGCCGATCACCTTTCTCGCGCTGCTTGCGCCGATGCTCCGCACCCCTGCCCATGTGATCGCGGCGCTTGTCTCCATCGTCGTCAGTTTACTGATGGCTTGGGTGCCGTATTCGCTGGGCCTGCTGATTGCCGGCCTTGTCGCCATGATCGCGGGCGCACAGGCTGAGCTTTATTTTGAACGCAGGGGCACTGCGCGATGATCGACAAAACCGACCTTTGGATCGTCATCATAGGCCTTGGCCTCGGAAGCTTCCTGCTGCGGTTCACGTTTATCGGGCTGGTTGGCGGGCGCCCCATCCCCGAGTGGATGCTGCGGCATCTGCGCTATACCGCCGTCGCGATCCTGCCGGCGCTTGTGGCCCCTCTGGTGGTGTGGCCTGCAGCAACGGATGGGCAGTTGGACGCGCCACGACTGATGGCTGCCGCCGCCACCGTGGCGGTCGGATTGGCCACGCGCAACGTCTTTGGCGCGATCTTTGCAGGCGCCTTCGTTCTGTACAGCAGCATGTATTTGCTCGGCTAGATGCGTCAGCCCTCTACGCCAACCACGCCATCCAGCACATCACCCGAATCATTTTCGTAATACCTGTCCGTCACAACATCGGGACGCCGGGCAATCTGCTCCATCAGGTTGACCGGGTAGAAAGTGACCTTGATGTCCTCAAAGCCTTCGATCTTGCGCAACAACGAAGAGGTCGCATTCGCACAAAACGCGCTTGGCACAGCGCCATTAGACTGAACCAGTTGCAACGCCCTCTCGGCCTGTGCCGGCGTCAATTCGATCTTCTGGCTGACCACGTGATAGGTGTTGCGCGCATGCGCGCTCTTGTAGGCCGCCACCCATGCAGGGGACATGCCGTACAGAACATCGCCACGCTCTGCCACGCCTTCATGCTGAAAAGTGCCTGCAGGGTCAAAAATGACCTGCTGGCTGCCAGACACCAACAGGCTCGAGTGTCCACCCGCACCGGTTTTGTTGTTCACAACGGTCTTTACCGTCAGACTGGGCGGGCCAGATGGCACATAGGCCGCGCGCGCGACCTGCTCGGGTGTCGCATCGCCTACAGAACCCGCAGCACAAGCCGACAGCAGCGCAACGGCCGCAAGAGCTGCGCATATCTTCACAGCCCCAAGGATCGCCTGCAAAGGGATCAAGTAATAAAGATCGCCATGCCGATCAAAAGCAGGATGATGGCGATAACTGTTTTTGTGGTGAAGTTCATGAAACCTTCAAAGGTTTTTTCCTGTACTTCTACATCCATCTCGCCGTGTTTGTGTTCTGCCATTGCCGCAGTCCCTTTTTGCACTGTTGATCGCACGTATATCACGCCTACTGGATTCGACGGGCCATGTCACCCTGAAGCGACGCATTTTGCTGCGTTTTTATAGCGCAGCCGCAACACGGTGCCCGCGGCCCCCGGCCGCCTGCAAATACTATGCGGCGCAGCCGCGCCTTCGGATTACCGTTTCGGGGTCATCACGTGCGTTGGTAGACCCACGCGCCGTCGTCGCGCCGTGCGCGCGTTGCCTGTCCTTGTTGGTACAGATGACTAAGATGTGCCACCGCTTCGACCAATGCCAGCCCGTATTCCGCCTCTGCGATGTTACGCTTGAACAGCGGCATGAAACACTCGCCTGCTGCCTTGGGCGTATCAATATGGTCCAGTAAACGCGCCAGCGCGCCATGATGGTTGTCGATCAGTTGCCGCATGCGCACCGGCAGCCCTGTAAAAGGTAGTTTATGGCCGCCCAGCACCAGATGATCGGGACGGGCAAGGGCTGCAAAACGCGCGCAGCTGTCCAGCCAGTCACCGACGGGGTCGGCCATCGGCTCGGTCGCATAGACGCCAATGTTCGGGCTAATGGACGGCAGGATCTGGTCTCCGGCAAGTACCAGATTGTCATCGCGGCTGAAAAAAGTGGCCTGTTCCGGCGCGTGGCCGTTGCCGGTGATGATATCCCAGTCGCGCCCGCCCATCGAGATAACCGAGCCCTCTGCAATGCGCGTGAACCCCAGCGGCATCGGCGCCACAACATCGGCAAAGTTGAACGGACGCTCTTTTGTCCGGCTGGCCAGTATATCGGCGTCCATTCCCGCGCTTTTGTAAAACGCAATTGTTTCCGGCGACGGGACAGGCTGTTCGTCCAGCCATAGCATGCGCGCAAACAACCAGGCCGTTCGCGTTGTCACCAATTCAGCACCGAACTCGGACTGGAACCAGCCCGCAAGCCCGACGTGATCGGGATGGTGGTGCGTGACGACCACGCGCGTTACCGGTTTGCCCTGTAGCGGTCCAGCCAGCAGCTTTCGCCAGATTGATTTGCTGCGTTTGGACGCAAACCCCGTGTCGATCACTGTCCAGCTGTCGCCTTCATCCAGTGCGTAGACATTCACATGGTCCAGCTTCATCGGCAGCGGCAGTCGCATCCAAAGGACACCTGCGGCGACCTCGATCGCCTCGCCCTCTGCAGGTGGCTCTGGCCAAGGGTACCGCAGCGTTTCGCGCACACTATCGTCCATCAAGCCGCCAGATCGTCTGCGCTGACTGCAAACAGGTCCGAAGCACCGGCCTGAGCATGCGCCAAATGCGCTATGTGCTCGGGCAACAGCCGCTGGATGTAGAACCGCGCCAACGCCACACGCGGGCTGTCAGGGGCCGCGATGGCCGCTTTAAGATGCATGTGCCCGCCCAGCACGCGGGCAAAAGCCTTCAGGTAAGGGACCGCGCCGGCGAACCGGTCATTCAAATCGGATTGTGCGGTCAGCCATTCGGTGGCTTCGCGCAGGCTTTCTGCCGCCTGCCACACCGGTTCGGCCAGATCGGGAAGGTGGCTTTTGGCCGTTTCCGCATAGGCTTCGATCTCATCCAGAAGGTGGTACGCCGCGTCGCCGCCATCGGACATTTTACGCGCCACCAGATCCATCGCCTGAATGCCGTTGGTGCCCTCATAGATCGTGCAGACCCGCACATCGCGGCTGAACTGGGCGGCACCTGTTTCTTCGACAAACCCCATACCGCCATGCACCTGCACGCCGGTCTCGGCCACGGCGACACCGGTGTCAGACCCGAAAGCCTTTGCAATCGGTGTCAGTAAGGCCGCGCGTGCCTCCCATTGGGGGTCTTGTGTGGCATGCGCCATATCAATCGCCACGGCACAGCTTAGCCCGATCGCGCGCGACGCGAAAACATCGGCTTTCATACCCGCCAGCATCCGGCGCACGTCGGCATGATCTACGATTGTGCCCCTATTGCCAGCATCCGGCGCGGTCTTGCCCTGTTTGCGCTCAAGCGCGTAGGCCAGCGCATGTTGAAACGCCGCCTCTGCGGCCCCTGTGCCTTGGCCGCCCACCCCAAGACGGGCATTGTTCATCATGGTGAACATCGCGGCCATGCCGCCCTGCTCGGGGCCGATCAAAAAGCCGGTGGCGCCATCGTACTGCATTACAGCTGTCGGAGAGCCGTGCAGCCCCAGCTTATGCTCAAGACTCACCACACTGACCGCATTGCGCGCACCCAGCGTGCCGTCTTCATGCGGCAGGAATTTGGGCACCAGAAACAGGCTGATACCTTTGGTGCCCGCGGGCGCTTCAGGCAGGCGCGCCAGCACCAGATGGCAGATGTTTTCGGCGACGTCATGATCGCCCCAACTGATGTATATCTTCTGGCCTGTGATCGCGTAGCTGCCATCGTCGCGACGCTCGGCCTTGGTCGACAGCGCACCGACGTCTGATCCGGCCTGCGGTTCGGTCAGGTTCATTGTGCCGGTCCATTCACCGGAAATCAGCTTGGGCAGATACAGCGCCTTGATCTCGGGGCTGGCGTGGTGCTCCAGCGCTTCGATCTGGCCCTGAGCCATCAAGGGGGCCAGCTGCAACGACATACACGCACCGGCCATCATCTCGTTTACACAGGTGGCCAAGGTCACTGGCAGACCCATGCCCCCGAAATCGGGATCGGCCATGATGGCCACCCATCCGCCTTCGGCAATGGCCCGCCACCCGCCTGCAAACCCCGGAGAGGTACGCACAACTCCGTTTTCCAAGGTAGCAGGGTGCAAATCGCCCACACGCTGCAGCGGTGACAGGACCTCGGTGCACATCTTGCCAGCCTCTGTCAGAATCGCCTGACTGACATCTTTGGACGCTTCGGCAAAACGGTCTGTCGATTGCACCTCATCAAAGCCCGTCACATGGTCGAGCAAGAAGGAAAATTCATCAACGGGGGCGCGGTAAGGCATTAGGTGTCTCCGGAACGGTGCCGCACAGCCTTGGCAAAGGCACGGGCAACTTATACATGCTGACCCTTAAATGCGGCGCTCTGCGTCGAACGGCAACAGAAACGCGGCGTCACGGAACTTCATGAGCAACCCAGTCATTTTGTCCTCGCAAGACCGCGACATTGCTCGGGCCGCCCGATTGCTGTCTGACGGTGCTCTTGTCGCCTTCCCGACCGAAACGGTCTACGGGCTGGGGGCCGATGCCCGAAACGGGACCGCTGTTGCACGCATCTATGAAGCCAAAGGCAGGCCCAGTTTTAATCCGCTGATCGTGCATGTGGCAAGTGCCGCGCATGCACAGCGTCTGGCCCTTTGGTCGGATACAGCAGAGCTGATGGCGCGACATTTCTGGCCCGGACCGCTTAGCATCGTGCTGCCGCTGGCCCCAGACCACGGGCTGTCGTCGCTGGTGACCGCAGGTCTGACAAGCGTGGCGATCCGTGTGCCCGCTCATGCCACGGCGCAGGCATTGCTCACCGCTTTTGATGGTCCTGTGGCGGCGCCTTCCGCCAATCCTTCGGGACGGATCAGCCCGACCACGGCGCGACACGTGCTTGACGGCTTGGGGCCGCGCATTGATGCGGTTCTCGATGCGGGCCCCTGCCGCGTGGGGCTGGAAAGCACTATTGTCGGGCTGACCGGCGCACCGCAGTTCCTGCGCGCGGGGGGAATAGCACGCGAAGATATCGAGGCTGTGTTGGGCAGGCCCCTGCAAGATCCCCCGACGGGGGAAATCTCGGCACCGGGCCAGTTGACATCACATTACGCGCCACAGGCCACGGTGCGCCTGAATGCGACAACACGGCACGAGGGCGAAGTTCTCTTGGGGTTCGGCCAAATGGCTTGCGACTTGAACCTGTCGGCCACGGGCGATCTCACCGAAGCCGCGGCACATCTGTTTGAATATCTGCACCAGCTGGATGCAACCGGCAGGCCTATTGCGGTCGCACCCGTGCCACATATCGGGCTGGGCGCTGCGATCAACGACCGGCTGGAACGCGCAGCAGCACCGCGTTAGTACACGTCAGGCATGCCCCGCAGCCGATGACAGGCCAAGCGGATCAATCCCGAGGCTTTCCAGAGCAGCCGACCACATCTGAGGTCCGGGCACCTGAAACACCAGATTAGGCGACGCATCTGCCGTCAGCCACGCATTCTGGCCAATCTCGTTTTCCAGTTGATCGGGCCCCCATCCCGCATAGCCCAGTGTCATGATCGCATGCTTTGGGCCCGCCCCCTGCGCAATCTCTTCCAGAATATCCAAGGTCGCTGTCATGCCAAACCCACCGGGCACAGACATCGTGTGCAGGCTGGACTTGTAGTCGTCCGTGTGCAGAACGAACCCGCGCCCCGTCTCAACCGGCCCGCCATAATGCACCGTCATATCCTCGCCATCGGGTACGGCTGAAATCTCGAGCTGGTCCAGAACATCGCGCAGTTTGATATCGCGGTTCGGCTTATTGACGATCAACCCCATCGCGCCTTTGTCCGAATGCGAACACAGCAAGATCACCGAACGCTCAAAGCGCGGGTCCAGCATCGACGGCATAGCGATCAGAATTTTACCTTCAAGGTTCAATGGAACGTCCCCAAGCGGTCTGTTTTATATGCAGCCCAAGGATGGCCCGCCGGCCCTGCGGGTGCAAGCGCAAAGCCATATTGAGCATCCGAAACATCTCTGAACGGAACGTGACTTGGCTTTTATCCGCCCAAGTCACATATAGAGGCTATGAAATACGCATTTTCCCTCGCTGCTGTCTGCGCGGCCCTCTGCAGCCCCGCCTTGGCCGAAACGCCGTTCAAAGTGCCCGTCACCGGCGAGGTCCTGAACGGCTGGGTCATGTCGGATGGTACAAGGATGGCCGCTTTGCGCCTGTCTCTGGCCCCGGGGTGGAAGACCTATTGGCGCGCACCCGGTGATGCCGGTATCCCACCCGAATTCGACTGGTCCGGCTCGGACAATATGGACAGTGTGGCGATCAACTGGCCTGCACCCAAGGTGTTTGACCAGAACGGTATGCGGTCGGTCGGATACGAAAACAATCTGATCATCCCCCTGCACATCAAGCCCACTCAGGGCGGCACTCCGGTGTCGCTAAAGGCCACGATGGAGCTGGGCATCTGCGCGGATGTGTGCGTCCCGCACCGCCTTGAATTCGACGCCGAGATAAACGCAGAAGGGCTGACGCCCACACCAGCGATTGCCGCAGCCCTTGCAGCACGGCCCTATAGCGCAAGCGAAGCGGGTGTTACCTCTGCCAAATGCATCATTTCACCCACGTCGGACGGGTTCGCTATTGAGGCCCGTGTAGATATGCCCTCTGCCGGGGGGCGCGAATATGTTGTGATCGAACCGGGACAGGACCATGTCTGGGTCAGCGAAGCCAAAACCCATCGCACGGGTTCAACCGTTGTTGCCATCTCTGAAATGGTTCACGTCAACGGCGGCACCATCGCGCTGGACCGCTCTGCGGTGCGGATCACGGTTTTGGGCAGCAAATACGCCGTTGACGTCAAAGGCTGCTCGGCCGGTTAAGAGCCGACAGCGCTTGGTCTGCGCGCAGAAAGCGCAAGCGCAACATAGCTCAGCACAACCATCACAGCAGCCCCCAGAATGAAAACCCCCAAAGCCGCCGGCAGCGCCGGCACCTGACCAAGCATCGGCAGGGCGTTCAATAGCACAGGCCACATCGCGCCGGTCCAGACCGCAACGCCCAAAGTTGCCGCACACCACATGGCAATCAGTGCGCACAGGCCCCAGTAGACAAAACGAAGTCGCGCCACAGGCAAGGCAACCGCACGGCGAGTTGCCGTGATCTGACGGGTAAAATCATGCTGGACCGCGATCAGCGCGGGCACCACCAGCAGCACCAGAACCATCCCGAACCCCAGCCCGTAGACCAACGTAATGACCGTGGGCTTAAGAAATTGCGCCTGACGGCTGGTTTCAAATAGCAGCGGCATCATCCCAAGAACGGTGGTCATCGTCGTCAGCAGCACAGGCCGCAACCTGTCAGCGGCGCCATCGATGATTGACGGGATCAATCCGCGCTCCTCGGCGTAGTCGTCAATGGTGGTGATAAGCACGATGGAATCGTTGATGATAATCCCCGTCATGCCCAGCAACCCCACAACCGTGAACATGCTAAGCGGCACCTCCCACACCCAATGGCCGTAGATCGTACCGACCAGCCCAAACGGGATGATCGCCATCACCACAACCGGTCGCGTCCAACTGGCAAACACCCATGCCAGCACCAGATAAATACCTGTCATACACAGAATGAACCCCGTCAGCGCATCCTGCAGAAAGCGGTTTTCCTGTTCGGACTGCCCCGCCATTTCCCATTGCACCTGATAGGTGCTGGCGATGTCGGGTAAGATGGTATCGCGCAGACTTTCCTCGATCTCGGAGGCCCGCACAGGGTCATCCTCTGAAATGTCGCCGCTGACCGTCACCACACGCACCCCGTTCTCGCGCCGGACCGAGCTAAAACCTGTGCGGCGGTCAACGCTGACGATATCGGCCAGTGGCACATACACCCCTGTCGGGCTGCGCATCTGCGTGCGTTCGATGAAATCGGCGGTCAATTCCCCTTCGGGCAGTTCGACCCGTATCTCGGCACTGCGTGGCCCTTCAGGATACGTCGCAGCCTCGATCCCGCCCAAACGGTTGCGCAACGCGCGGCCCAGATCATCAATGGTAAAGCCAAGTGCCTGCCCCTGCGGCGTCAGATCAAGGATCAGCTCTTGTTTGTCATAGGCCAGATTATCTTGCAGCGCGCTGACTTCGGGGTAGTTCAGCAGCACATCTTGCAACGCCATGCTCGCAGCTTTCAGGGTTGCCGTCTCGGCCCCTGAAAACCGCACACTCAGCGCGTCGCCAGAAGGACCGGACCGCCCGCCCCGGAACGCCAGAACCTCAAGCATGGGATGATCCTCGACCCGTTCCTTCAACTTGCCCAGAAAGGCAAAGCTGGAATAGGGGCGTTCTTCGGCATCGATCAGCTCGATCGAAATGCCACCCAACAGATCGCTGTCCTTGTTGTCGACCCCCTGCAGGCGCGGCCAGTTGTTCCCCCCCACCAAGGTGGTGATGTATTGCACCGGATTGCGGCCATACTGCTGCGCGTATTCTTCGCCCAACTCTTCGGCCGCGCGCCGCATCTCGCGCATCATGGCCAGCGAATCTTCGCGGTCGGCGCCTTCGACCATGGCAAAATTGCCCGACACGAACCCCCGCTCGGGCGCGTTGAAAAACCGCCATTGCACGTCGCCCTTGATGAACAGAGCCATCTGGCTGGCCAGGATCAGGACAACCCCCGCTAGCACCGGATACCGCAGCGCAATCACGCCTGCGATAAACGGGCGGAACAGCGTTTCACGCATCCAGGTGAACCCGCGGTTTACCTGCCGGCTGGGCCAGTCGTACCACCGCTCCTTCGCGCGCGCAGCCAGTGCATGGGCCATGTGGTTGGGCAGGATCAGAAAACATTCGACCAAGGACGCTACAAGCACGGCAATCACGGTCAGCGGAATATCCTGTATCAGACTGCCGAACCGCCCCCCGATCACCACCAGCCCGAAAAATGCAATCACCGTCGTGAGCATGGCGGCAAAGACAGGCATCGCCATCCGGCGCGCCGCATTCTCGGCCGCCTGCATGGGCGCTTCGCCATAGTGGCGCGCGCGGTAGTCCGCGTGTTCGCCTACAACAATCGCGTCATCCACCACGATCCCCAGCGTGATGATCAACCCGAAAAGCGAGATCATATTCAGCGTCAGACCGCCCAGATACATGATGGCGATCGCGGCAAGCATAGCCACAGGGATACCCGCCGCCACCCAAAGAGCCGTCCGCGCGTTCAGGAACAAGAACAACAAAGCCACAACCAGACCAAGACCCATCAAACCATTGTTGACCAGAATGCTCAGCCTGCTGGAAATCGCCTCTGACCGCGAGCGCAGCAGATCAATTGACACACCCGCAGGCAGCGTGGCTTCCAGCTTGGCCGCGACGTCCTCAACGCTCCGCTGGATGGCAATGGCATCGCCTTCGGTCGAGCGCTGCACCTGAATACGCACGGCGGGCTGGTCATCGACGAAATAGCTTTCCTTGCGGGCGGTGCCCAACCGCTCTACGCGGGCCACGTCGTTCACCCGCAACTTGGACCCGTCAGGATTTGAACGCAGGACAATCTCGCCCAACTCTGACGGGGTGCGTTTGGCCGATCCTGTGCTGACACGTGTGTTCACGCCGGACACGTCGCCGGCGGGGTCGGGATCAACTTCTGCCGCGATGGCTGCTGCGATCTCGGACATGGTGATGTCATGGGCGATCAACTTGGCCGACGGCACCTCGATGGTGATCTGCGGGGCGGCGACCCCTGTAAGCGACGTGCGCGTGACCCCCACGGCGAACAGATCGGTGATAAATTCATCAGCAAACCGCGCCAGTTGCTCATGGCTGACAGGCCCCGTTATCATAACGGTCGTCACGCCATCCCAACGCGCAGACCAGCGCACTTCGGGGTCGTCGGCCTCATCCGGATAATTGGTAATCGTATCAACGGCTGTCTGCACATCCATGACCGCGCGCTGCATGTCCCAATCGGCCTGAAACTCGAGGTTAATGCTGCCGGAACCTTCGCGCGCGTTCGAATTGGTGCTTTCGACGCCATCCACTGCAATCAGCGCGGGTTGCAGCAATTGAATGATACTGCTGTCGATATCGTTGGCACCTGCGCCATCCCACTGCGCAGAAACCGACACGGTTTCATTTACAACATCCGGAAAAAACTGCGTGCGCATGTTGGGGATCGCGGCCAGCCCCAAGACCATCAGCATCACAAAAAGCAAGTTCGCCAGTGTCTTGTGACGCGTAAAGTAGGACAGAATACCGCCAGCAGATGCGGGTATGTTGCGCACCACGGCTTAGCCCCCCATCCGTCTTTCGATCCGGTCCACAACCTGACGGGGCACTTGTTCTTCAGCCAGTTGTGCCAGAACACGCGCTTTGGCGGCCTCGGGCATTTCGGGGTCTTGCTTGACAAAATCCACCAGCTTTGCGCGCCGCTCGTCTGTCAGCGCCAATACCGATGGCTGTGACACCGCCGCCTGACTGCCATCAATGCGTACGGGGCGCACGGCAATGCCTTCGCCCAAAAGCGGGGACAATTCGCGCACGACCTCTCGTTGTGGCAGCCCCCTGCCGCGCACCAGAACATCATCCCCCTGACGGCGGACAAGCTCGACGCTCAGTTTTTCCAAACGGTCTTCACCGGACAGTACCAGTACATGGCCTGCAGTATCATAGGCTGCGGCAGGCAGGCGCACCACATCACGCAGCGCCGGTTCCTGCACGCGCACGGTCACAAAATCACCGGGCCGAAAGCCGATAGGCTGTTCAAGACGCGCGAAGACCAGACGCCCTGTCTGCCCTTCTCCGGCACCGGCATTGACACGGCTGAGAACACCATCAGCCGTCAGATCGCTGCCGGTAGCATCCAGCGAAACAGTAACAGGCGCACGGATCAGCACGCCGTTTGCATCCAAAAGCCGCGCGTATTGGGCGGTCGAGACACGAAAGGCCACTTCCAGATCGGTGGGATCAATCAAATCGGCAAGCCGCTCGTTCACGGCGATCAGGCCACCTTCTACCACCAGCGTGTCGCTCAACGTGCCGTCAAAGGGGGCGATGATCGTTGTGTCTGCAAGATTGCGATTGCCTTCTGCCAAGGCGATCTCTGCCCGTGCCAGACGCGTCGCCGCCTGATCGATGCGCGCTTCGGCTTGTGTCACAGACTGTCTGCGCGTGATGACAACGGCTTGTGCTGCGGCGGCTGCCAGTTCCGCCGTTTCGACTGTGGCTGCGGTGCCGACGCCTCGGGCGGCCAGATCCTGCTGCCGGCGAAATGCCTTCTGCCGCAGATCCGCCTGCTGGGTCGCGGCACCCAGATCAAGCAACGCCAGTTCAAGCCCGCGATCCGCGTCGCGCACTTCGGCCTTGGCATCGGCCAGATCGGCCGTCAAGCGGTCAACGGCGGCCTGTAGTTCTGCCGGATCAACCGATACAAGAACAGCCCCCTGCCGCACCGTGGCGCCATCTTCAAAGCTGTCGGACAAATCAATGATCCGCCCCGCGACGGCGGCCCGCAGTTGCAACGTGCGGCGTGCGTCGATCTCGCCGAAAGTTTCCAGAACGGGGACTTCGGTGCTGGGCACGGCCGTCATAAGATTGACCACGAACACACGTTCGCGCGCGGGCGGCGCCGGTCGATCGTCGGCCATTCTGGCCTGTATCGCGCCCCCGACCATCTGTGCGGCATAGATCAACAAGCCCAGCGTCACCGACGCCAGAAACAGTCCAACCATACTTTGCCGCAAAAATCGCATCTTCCGAAATTCCTCTGCTCACACCATTAGATAGGGCGATGATCAACATTTCGCCAGAATTATAGTGCGTTTACAGGTTTAACGTCTTGGTTTGTTATTTCCGTCGGTGATGTTCATCCAGACGGGGCAAAATCTCGACGAAGTTGCAGGGCCGGTGCCGATAATCCAGCTGTTTGGCCAGAATTTCATCCCACGCGTCCTTGCAAGCCCCCGGGCTGCCCGGCAGCGCAAAAAGATACGTGCCGTTCGCGACGCCCCCCGTTGCGCGGCTTTGTACAGCGCTGGTACCGATTTTCTGCATCGAAACCATGGTGAACACCGTGCCAAAGGCGTCGATCTCTTTTTCGTAGACGTCGCGGTGCGCCTCCACGGTGACATCACGACCGGTCAGCCCCGTCCCGCCCGTGGACAGCACCACATCAATGCTGCTGTCGGCGCACCATGCGCGCAGCTGATCGGCGATCTGATCGCGTTCGTCGGGCAGAATGCGCCGGTCGGCCAGCTCGTGACCCGCCTTGACCAGCCGGTCCACCAATACATCGCCCGACCGGTCCTGCGACAAATCACGGCTGTCTGATACTGTCAGCACGGCAATTCGGATTGCGATAAAGTCTTTGGTCTCGTCAATACGGCTCATTTCAGCTTCTCTCCAGTATCGCCAAACGCAGGGCCAGTGCTGCAAACAGCCCTGCAGTAATATAATCCAGCACGGGGCTGCCACGTGCCACACGCTGACCGACGGACCCCGCCCACATCCCCGCCACGCCATTCACAATTAATCCACCAAAGGCGATGACCAGCCCGAAAACGGCGAATTGCCAAACCACCGGACCCGCGTCCGGCACGATAAACTGTGGGATAAAGGCAAGGACAAACAAAATGACCTTGGGGTTGGTCAGGTTCACAAACAGCCCCGTCACATAGGCATCCTTTTGACCCGTCGCCGGAATGTCACGCGGGCGTGCTGCGCGGCTCAGCGTCTGATAGGCCAACCACAACAAATACCCCACCCCGATCCACCGGATCACATCAAAGGCAACCGGCCACTGCACGAGCAACGCACTAAGGCCCGCGCCGGCAATCAGCACATGGATCATGCCGCCCGTCGCGACACCGGCGCTGGCGGCCCAAGCCGCACGCGGCCCCGACCGCACCCCCTGACCAATGCAAAACACCATATCGGCACCGGGTGTGAGGTTCAGCGCCAGTGCCGCGGGGATAAACGCGGCAAGAGTGATCGGGTCAACCATCGCCAAGATGCGCTTTCAAGCTCAGAAGGTCTGCCCATGCCTCGCGTTTTGCCGCCGGATTGCGCAGCAGATACGCCGGATGGAACATCGGCAAGACCGGCAGGCCCACCGCCTCTGTCCAATGTCCGCGCAGACGGGTGATGCCTTTTTTGCCCAGCAAGGCATGCGCCGAGATATTGCCCATAACCACCAGCACTTTCGGTGCGGCAAGTGCGATGTGACGTTCGACAAAGGGGCGCATCATCGCGATTTCGTCGGGGTTGGGGTCTCGGTTCTGCGGCGGACGCCATGGCAGCACGTTGGTGATATAGACGGGATGTGTGGCATGGTCCCGCCCCATGTCGATGGCCGCCAGCATCCGGTCCAAAAGCTGGCCCGCGCGCCCGACAAAGGGGCGCCCCTCGCGGTCTTCGTCGCGTCCGGGCGCCTCGCCCACGATCATCACCGGCGCACCCGCCTGCCCGTCACTGAACACAAGGTTGCGCGCCCCGCGCTTAAGCGTGCAGTGGTCAAAAGCGCCAAGGGCCGCCCGCAGCCCGTCCAGATCCTGTGCCGCAGCCGCATGCGCTTTGGCTTCTGCCACGGCGTCTACCTCGGGCGCTGCGGGTACGGCACCGCGCACGGGCGCTACGTCCGCCGGTTTTTGCGGCGCTTGTGTCTTTTCCGGCACCGTGTAGCGGTCAACCGGCGCGTCACAGATCGCTTCGGTCGCACCCAATTCGATCTGCCAGTCCAAAAGCGCCAATGCGTGATGATAGTCGGATGATTCCATGTGCGCACTCTATGCCGCCGCGCGCCCGACGTGAACATCAGACTTGATGGTTTACGCCACATGCCTTGCCCATGACTGAACCCCTCCCTATAAGGTGGCAAATCGCCAAAGGTTGCAGCTTATGACGTTTCCGCACCGACATCTGCTTGGGATTGAACCCTTGCATCCCGAAGAGATCAAAACGGTGCTTGATCTGGCCGATGACTATGCAACCCTGAACCGCCAGCCCGACAAACACGCGGACGCGCTGGTAGGGCTGACGCAGATCAACATGTTCTTTGAAAACTCGACCCGAACGCAGGCCAGCTTTGAGATTGCGGGCAAGCGGCTTGGCGCGGATGTGATGAACATGGCGATGCAGGCAAGTTCTGTCAAAAAGGGTGAAACGCTGATCGACACGGCACTGACGCTGAACGCGATGCACCCTGATCTGCTGGTGGTCCGGCACCCCCACTCGGGTGCGGTTGATCTGCTCGCGCAGAAGGTCAATTGCGCTGTGTTAAACGCGGGCGACGGGCGGCACGAACACCCCACGCAGGCCTTGCTGGATGCGCTGACGATCCGCCGTGCCAAAGGGCGTTTGCACCGCCTGTCGGTGGCCATTTGCGGCGACATCGCGCACAGTCGGGTCGCGCGGTCGAACATCATGCTGTTGGGTAAAATGGAAAACCGCATCCGTCTTATTGGCCCACCCACGCTAATGCCCGCAGGCATTTCCGAGTTCGGGGTCGAAGTCTATGACAACATGGCTGAAGGGCTGCAAGACGTGGATGTGGTCATGATGCTGAGGCTGCAAAAAGAACGTATGGACGGCGGCTTTATCCCGTCGGAACGGGAATATTATCATCGCTACGGGCTGGACGCAGAAAAGCTGGGCCACGCCAAGGAAGACGCGATCGTCATGCACCCAGGCCCGATGAACCGCGGCGTCGAGATCGACGGCACGCTGGCGGATGACATCAACCGCAGCGTTATTCAGGATCAGGTCGAGATGGGCGTCGCCGTACGCATGGCCGCGATGGATCTTTTGGCCCGCAACCTGCGCCTGACGCGCGATGCAAACACAGGTGTCGCATGACCAAACCAATCGATATTGCGGCGCATGAAAGCGGTCTGGTGCGTGTTTTCGCGCTGTCACTGGACGAAACAGCGGCGCAAAGGCTCAAGGACAATTCGCCGGTAAATGGTACCGCACCTCAGGATCAGGCACTGGGTGGGACCATAGACAGCACCCGCACCGAAGTCTTTGCCTTGTCCGATCTGGGTGACATGAGCCTGCCCGATTACCTGCTGGACGGTGCGGGCGTGAAAAGCAAACCGCTTGAGAAGGACCGCGCGAAGCTTGCAGCGCTCGGCGGGTGGGTCCTGATTGTCTATTCCAGCGCGTTCGGCGATGCAGCCCAGACACTGACGCCTGCACCCGAACTCACGCTGATCGGCACCTATCCGCAAGAGGGCGTCGACTGGCGCGATGACGTCGATCTGAGCACGCCATCCGCCCTGCCCTATCAGGACACGGGCGCGCCCGCCCGCAAACGCCCTTCAGACGCCGCGATGTCCGGTCGTGTGGCAACTGCGGCGCTGCTGGTGCTCTTTGCGCTGGTCGGCCTGATGGTTTGGGTGGCGGGGTGACCATGACAGAGACAACTTTTACCAATGTCCGCCTGATCGACCCGGACGCGGGAACGGTAACGTACGGTGCCATAACGATTTCTAAAGGAATTATCAGCCAAGTCTTTGATAATAATACGAATCCGTTTCGCGGCGAAACCGGCAACGTGATTGACTGCCATGGCAAGTACATCGCCCCCGGCATTGTCGACATCGGCGTGAAGGTCTGCGAACCGGGCGAGCGGCACAAAGAAAGCTACCGCTCGGCAGGGCTTGCCGCGGCGGCGGGCGGCGTCACCACGATGGTTACGCGCCCCGACACAACCCCCGCAATCGACAGCCCCGAGACGCTTGAATTCGTCACCCGTCGCGCGAACGAAGCCGCGCCCGTCCATGTGCGTCCCATGGCAGCCCTGACCAAAGGACGCGCAGGCCGCGAGATGACCGAGATCGGTTTCCTGATGGATGCAGGTGCCGTGGCCTTTAGCGATTGCGACCGCGTCGTCACCGACACCAAGGTTTTGTCGCGCGCCCTTACCTATGCGCGGTCGCTGGGGGCGCTTGTTATCGCCCACCCGCAAGACCCCGGCCTGAGCCGTGGGGCGTCGGCCACCTCGGGTAAATTCGCGTCGCTGCGCGGCTTGCCGGCGGTGTCGCCAATGGCCGAACGGATGGCGCTGGATCGTGACATCGCCTTGATCGAGATGACAGGCGCACGCTATCACGCAGACCAGATCACCTGCGCGCGCGCCCTGCCTGCACTTGAACGCGCCAAGGCGAACGGCCATGACATCACCGCGGGCACATCAATCCACCACCTGACGCTGAATGCGCTGGACGTGGCCGACTACCGGACGTTTTTCAAACTCAAGCCGCCGCTGCGCGATGAAACCGACAGGCTTGCCGTGGTCGAGGCCGTTAAATCCGGTCTGATTGACATCATATCGTCCATGCACACGCCGCAAGACGAAGAAAGCAAACGCCTACCCTTTGAAGAGGCCGCATCGGGCGCTGTAGCTCTTGAGACGTTGCTGCCCGCTGCCATGCGCCTCTATCACGCAGACCTCATTGATTTGCCAACGCTGTGGCGCGCTATGTCGCTGAACCCTGCCAAACGGCTGGGCCTTGACTGCGGGCGTCTGACGGTAGGCGCGCCTGCCGATCTGGTGCTGTTCGATCCTGATGCGCCCTTCCTGATGGACCGTGCAACGCTCAAGTCGAAATCACGCAACACACCATTTGACGGGGCGCGCATGCAGGGCAAGGTGCTGGCCACCTATGTTGCGGGTGAACACGTGTATGCAAAACCATGACGCCGTTGATTGAGAATTCCGCCGCCCTGATCGGGCTATGGGCCGTGATCGGGTACCTGCTGGGCTCTATTCCTTTCGGCATAGTGCTGGCCAAAATGATGGGGCTGGGCAATCTGCGCTCCATCGGGTCGGGCAACATCGGGGCCACGAATGTGCTGCGCACCGGCAACAAGCTGGCGGCAGCGCTGACCCTGATCCTTGACGGCGGCAAAGGGGTGGTTGCGGTGCTGGCGGCGCGTGCTGCAGGGGGCGAAGATCTTGCCCAGATTGCAGGGCTCGCCGCGATGATCGGGCATTGCTATCCGGTCTGGTTGCGCTTTGCCGGTGGTAAGGGTGTTGCTACATTTCTGGGGATCGTACTGGCGCTGGCGTGGCCCGTAGGTATCGGCTGCTGCCTTGCGTGGCTCGCGGGCGCTTTTGCCACGCGCATCTCTTCAATGGGCGCGCTGGTCTCGTCGCTGGCCTCTGTGCCGCTGGCCTTTGTGCTGGGTTCGGCGGATGCGGTTTTGCTGTGCGCCGCGCTGGCGGCACTGATCTTTTGGCGTCACCGTGCGAACATCGCGCGGATAAAAGCCGGCACCGAGCCGAAAATCGGTCGAAAAACATGACAAACAAGGCGCCGGATAACGTTGTCCGTGCGCTGTCGTCCTTGCCTGCGGGCACAATGACCGGCGCGTATGAGGCGCGCCGTTATGTTGCGACCAAATCGGTGTTCAACGGCGGCAAATCCCTAAAGCTCGTTGCCGAAGAACTGGGCGGCGGCGACTATATCAGCCTGAACCTGTATCTGCTGGACGCCGGTGCGCGGCTTTATCCCTGCGAGATGAGCGCCGCGAAAGTCACCAGCTTTGTTTTGGGGTTTCAGCCGGAGCCGTCAGCGGCATAGCCGCCATCGGGACCATGCACCTCGTCCCCCTGCAAGGCGGGCGAGAACACGCAAATCAGATGCAAGGGTACGTCGCCCACAACCCGCACCTGATGGGCGTCATTGGCATCGGGTGCATAGAGAACACCCGCCGTGATGCGATGCTCGGCACCGGTTGCGTATTCGGTCACGACACCCTCGCCCCCGATGCAAAAGCACGCTTCGATATGGTGCTTGTATTCCAAGTCCAGCACAGCACCCGGCAAGACGTGGGTTTCTGTCATGGAAAACCCCATACCATCAGATTTCACCAAGAGGCGCAGACTGGTCCACCCCGGCCCTGACGCGTCCCGCGCAGTGCCCTGCAACGTCTGTTTGTCCACTACAATCATCGCGCCATTCTCCTCTTGGATGCGTGATATGACAGTTGCACCGCAAAGCTGCGCATGTCACTCCTGATGTTATGGCAAAACACTTGAAAACACTCGATGGTACGCCCGCAAGCACCCTTGCGTTTGGTACAATGCAATTTGGCGGCGGCGCGGATGCGCAGGCCTCGCGCGCGATGTTCGATGCGTCACAACAGGTCGGGATCAACCACTTTGACACGGCATATCTTTATACAGACGGCCAGTCAGAGACCTTTCTGGGCGCGTTTGCAGCCGCAGACCGCGCGCATCTGCTGATCGCGACCAAAGTGGGCTATGCCGGCGGCGCGGGCCGCAAGAACATGGTCGATACATTCGACGTGTCACGCCAGAGGCTGGACATGGACATGGTCGATATCCTTTATCTGCACCGCTTTGATCCCGATACTGATCTGCATGAAACCATGGAAACCTTTGCTGCGCTGAAAGCACAGGGCAAAATCCGCTATGTCGGCTTGTCAAACTTTGCGGCATGGCAAGTCATGAAGGCAATCGCTGTCGCCGCCAAGTTCGACCTGACCGTCGATATCTTGCAACCCATGTACAATCTGGTCAAACGTCAGGCCGAGGTCGAAATCCTGCCCATGTGCGCCGATCAGGGCGTAGCCTGCGCGCCTTATTCACCGCTGGGTGGTGGGCTGTTGACCGGCAAGTACAGCCACGGCGGCACAGGTCGGCTGACTGAAAACGACGGCTACGCCACGCGCTATAGTTTGGAGTGGATGCATGCTGCAGCGGACGGGTTGGCAGCGCTTGCGGCTGAACAGGGTACAGACCCCGCGACACTTGCCGTGGCATGGGTTGCCGCCCATGAAGCCGCACCAATGCCCATTATCTCGGCGCGGTCTGTTGAACAACTGGCCCCTTCGCTGGCGGCACTTGATTTCGACCTTTCGCCAGAGCTTTATGCCCGGATGGCAGCCCTGAGCCCGACACCCCCACCCGCCACGGATCGGCTTGAAGAACAGATATGACGCGCATTGTTGTCATCGGCGGTGGTGTTGCGGGGCTGTCCGCTGCGGCAGAGCTTGCGACTGGCGCCGATGTCACCGTGCTGGAGGCTGAAGACAGCATAGGATACCACGCGTCAGGCCGGTCGGCTGCCATGCTCGAGGTCAACTACGGCGCGCCCAGCGTGCGCGCTCTCAGCCATGCCAGCGTTGATTATCTTGCAGGGCACGATGGCGGATATCTCAGCCCGCGCGGCGTGATGCTTGTCGCAAAGCCTGACGAGAAAACCGGCTTTGACAGTGATTTGAAATCCATGGGAATGCAGCAGATTTCCACGCACCATGCACTGGATATAGTGCCCGCGCTGAACCCACAGCATCTGGGGTTTGCCGCCCTGCATGCGGAGGCCCGTGATATTGATACCGACCGGCTGTTGCAGGGCTATGCCCGCCGGTTGCGGCACGCGGGCGGCAGCGTACTGACGGGGCACAAAGTCAGCAGCATCGGATTTGAAAACGGGCAGTGGCAGATCGGCACGACGAAAACGGTCTTTTCGGCAGACCTGCTGGTAAATGCCGCAGGTGCCTGGGCGGACGAAATGGCGCGGCTTGCAGGCCTCGCGCCTTTGGGCATTGTGCCGCACAGGCGCTCAATGGCCCGCGTGCCTGCCCCCGACGGGGCGGACATCAGCACATGGCCAATGCTGTTTGGCGTCGGTGAAAGCTGGTATGCGAAACCTGACGCCGGTTGCATGCTGGTTTCCCCTGCGGACGAAGACCCCGTAGACGCACATGACGCATGGGCCGAAGACGAAACGCTGGCCCGCGGGATCGCCGCCTACGACCACATGACCCTGGCACCCGTTACACGCTTGCTGGCAAGTTGGGCGGGCCTGCGCAGCTTTGCACCCGACCGGACGCTCGTGTTGGGCCCCGATCCGGGTCAACCGGCCTTTATCTGGTGCGCCGGTCAGGGTGGCTATGGCATGCAAACCTCGCCCGCAGCGGCACGGCTGGTGGCTGATCTGGTCTTTGACCGTACGCCCGACCTGCCCGCCTGCGCCGTGACCGCCCTGCGCCCCGAAAGACTGCGATGACCGGCAAACTGCCCCCCACCGCGAGCGTTGCCAACAGTCTGGAGGGGGCCAAGCTGCATGCACCCGCCGCCCAAAGAAATACCGACGTCTTATCCGCCTTGGTCAAAACCCATGCGCCCGCGCGCGGTGAAGCTCTTGAGATTGCCAGCGGCACGGGCCAGCATGTCATCGCCTTTGCACAGACCATGCCGGACCTTGTGTGGCAGCCCAGCGACGTGGACGCCGCGCGCATCGCCAGCATCAACGCCTATGCCGCCGAAGCCGGACTGGAAAATGTGAAACCCGCCCGCTTGCTGAACGCCACCAAGCAAGGGTGGCGCGCGGTCTATGGGAAACGTGATCTGGTAGTTCTTATCAACCTGCTGCATCTGATACCGGCACCTGATGCGCAAACACTGGTGACCGAAGCCGTCAGTGCCTTGAACACCGGCGGGCGGTTTATACTGTACGGACCGTTCATGCGTAGTGGCGAATTGACAAGCGCGGGGGACGCGCGGTTCCACCGGCAGTTGACCGATGCCAACCCGGCAATTGGCTACAAAGACGACGCCACGGTCGAAGACTGGCTTTGGCAGGCGGGGGCCACATCGGTCGAACGCGCCGAAATGCCCGCCAACAATCTGGCCTTTATCGCCAAGCGCTAGCCGTCCAGACGGATGCGCGCATTCGTCGGATCGTAAGGGCTGTCCTCTACGATCTCTGCATCCCAGAGCGCGTTCAGCATCCGGACCTTGAGTTTGGTACCGGTGGCGGCAACATCCGGCGTCACATAGCCCATGCCGATCGATTTGCCGAAAGCCACGGAATAGCCACCCGATGTCAGACGACCCACGCGTCTCTCACCGTGATAGAGCGCCTCGCGACCCCACGGATCGGCATCGTCAGGCCCGTCGATCAGCACCGTTACGCATTTACTGCGCACACCGGTTTCTTCCAGTTTGGCCTTGCCTTGGAAATCCTTGGACAGATCGATGAACCGCGGCAGATCGGCTTCGAGCGGTGTGGCATCGCGGCCCAACTCGTTACCAAAGGCGCGGTAGGACTTTTCCTGACGCAGCCAGTTCTGCGCCCGCGCGCCAACCAGCTTCATGCCGTGCTTTTCGCCGGCTTTCTCAAGCTGGTCGAACAGGTAATTCTGCATCTCGATCGGGTGGTGCAACTCCCATCCAAGCTCACCGGTATAGGCCACGCGGATCGCGCGCACGGGGCACATGCCCAATTCGATGTTGCGCATGGTCAGCCACGGAAAGCGTTTGTTCGACAGCACAGTCGACGGGTCTGCATCCTTGACGATCTCATTCAGAACATTGCGCGATTTGGGGCCCGCGATAGCGAAAACGCCCCACTGCGTGGTCACGTCATGGCATTCGATATAGCCGAACTGAGGTGCTTTATCTTCGATGGCCTTGCGCAGATAATCCGCATCGTAAGCAGTCCAGGCCCCTGCGGACACGAGGTAGTATTCGTCCTGTGCCAGACGCACGATAGTGTATTCCGTGCGTGTGGTGCCGTGGCCTGTCAGCGCATAAGTCAGGTTGATGCGACCGACGCTGGGCAGCTTGTTGCAGGTGAACCAATCCAGAAACTGAGTGGCCCCCGGCCCTTTGACCAGATGTTTGGTGAAAGCCGTGGCATCGATCAGCCCCACGCCTTCGCGGATTGCGCGGGCTTCCTCGACGGCATATTGCCACCAGCCGCCGCGCCGGAAACTGCGCGCATCATGATCGCTAAAGCCTTCGGGGGCATAGTAGTTCGGACGTTCCCAGCCGTTGACCCAACCGAATTGTGCACCGCGCGCCGCCTGACGGTCATACGCCGGCGATGTGCGCAGCGGGCGGCAGGCGGGGCGTTCTTCATCGGGGTGGTGCAGGATGTAGACGTGGCTGTAGCATTCTTCGTTCTTTCGGGCCGCAAATTCCGTGGTCATCCAGTCGCCGTAGCGTTTTGGGTCGAGCGACGCCATGTCGATCTCGGCCTCGCCCTCGACCATCAATTGCGCCAGATAGTACCCTGTGCCGCCCGCCGCCGTGATCCCGAACGAAAACCCTTCGGCCAGCCACATGTTGCGCAGTCCGGGTGCGGGGCCGACCAGCGGATTGCCATCAGGCGTATAGCAGATCGGGCCGTTGAAATCGTCTTTCAGACCGCTTTCCTCGCACGAGGGCACGCGGTGGATCATGGCAAGATATTGCTCTTCGATCCGTTCCAGATCCAGTTGGAACAGATCCGCGCGGAAGCTGTCGGGCACGCCGTATTCGAACCGCGCCGGTGCATTCTGTTCGTAGACGCCCAAAATCCAGCCACCGCGTTCTTCACGCACATAAGACTGCGCGTCCGCATCGCGGATCACGGGATGTTCGACGTTGCCTTCAGCGCGGAACTTGACCAACTCGGGGTCCTGATCCATCACGATGAACTGATGCTCGACCGGGATGGCTGGCATCTTGATGCCCAGCATCTGTGCCGTGCGCTGCGCGTGGTTGCCAGAGGCTGTGACCACATGTTCGGCCGTGATGACGACCTGTTCGTCCGACGGCACAAGATTGCCGCCCTTTTCCACCATCTTGGTCGCGGTCACTTCCCAATGGGTGCCGTTCCAGTGGAAGGCGTCGGCCTGCCATTTGCGTTCGATCATCACGCCGCGTTGGCGCGCTCCCTTGGCCATCGCCATGGTCACATCGGCGGGGTTAATATAGCCATCCGTGTGATGATAGAGCGCGCCTTTGAGGTCTTCGGTGTTGATGAGCGGCCATTTCGCCTTGATCTCGTCAGGTGTCATCCACTGGTAGGGCACGCCACATGTCTCGGCGGTGGAGGCATAAAGCATGTATTCGTCCATGCGTTCCTGCGTCTGCGCCATGCGCAGGTTGCCCACCACGGCAAAGCCCGCGTTCAGACCGGTTTCTTCTTCCAGCGTTTTGTAGAACCGGATTGAATAGTCGTGGATGTGGGTCGTCGCAAAAGACATGTTGAAATAGGGCAAAAGGCCCGCAGCGTGCCAGGTCGAGCCTGATGTCAGCTCGTCACGCTCCAGCAACATCACATCGTCCCAGCCCGCACGGGCCAGATGATAGGCAATCGAGGTACCAACGGCGCCACCGCCTACGACCAGAGCTTTGACTTGGGTTTTCATGACGCACGACTCCCTGATGCGGATCCTGCGA
>Ga0316191_10000506_pt1 | contig 25395 bp, 20 predicted proteins | sample Eddworburr2cm_MG_FD_204928 | JGI IMG/M metagenome (GOLD analysis project Ga0316191, IMG submission 204928) | Coastal sediment microbial communities from Maine, United States - Eddy worm burrow 2 cm | ecosystem: Environmental > Aquatic > Marine > Coastal > Sediment | place: USA: Maine... | reverse complement strand
GGTGCCCCGCTCGGCGGCCTGTTGCAGGAGGTCCTGACTGGCCGGCACGGCCTGGGCCAGGCGATCGAGGCCACGGTGCGCGCGGGCGGCGCGTTTGGCCGCGACCAGGTCGGCGACATGGGCCGGGGCTTCGATCTGTTTCCCCTTGTCGAAGGTCCGTGGATGGGTCGCGATGACGGTCTCGCCCTCGAGCATCCGCACCTGGGTCAGCGAAGCCGATACGGTCAGCGTACGGCGCACATGGGTATGGGGTACCGAGTAGTCGTTCAGGTCGAAGCGGACATAGGGCGTCTTGCCGACGCTGACCGCGACTTGTTCGTCGGTGGGATACGGATTGTCCGGCAACGCGATCAGGTGGGCCTGCTCGTCGGCGAAGGCCTCAGCGACACGCTGGTCCGGGTCTTCCGGGCAGGGTCGCTGGGCACTCGTACCCGCGCACCACGCATTGGCCTGGGCATTGAGATCGTCGAGATCCGACCAGGGACGCCCCGCGAAAAAGTTCTCGCGGATATAACGGATCGCGCGCTCGACCCGACCCTTCTCGTTGCCCCTGGCCGGGGCCACCGGGCGCGGCTCGAAGCGGTAGTGGGCGGACAGATCGAGCAAGGTCGGATGGAAACGGATCGCTTCACCCCGACGCTCGAGCACCGCCGAGCGCAGGTTGTCGTACAACAGGATTCTGGGGACGCCGTGAAACGCGCTGAAGGCGGCGACATGGCCGCGCAGGAAGTTGTCCATGCGCTGATTCAGATAGAAGCGCAGGAAGAGCTGCCGGCTGAAGCTCAGCACCATGACGAAGGCCATCAGCGGACGCTTGGCACGCCCGATCGGGATGTGGCCGAAGTGCCCCCAGTCGACTTGGCCCTGCTCGCCCGGCAGCGTCTTCAGGCGCAGATAGGCCTCGGCCGGACGGCGCGGTCGCAGCTGCGCGACATGGGCACGGAACTGGCTGGCACCACCGGTATAACCGCGCGCTTGTGCCATGCCGAGCAGGCGTGCGGCACTGAGCGTCGGGTACTGCGCCAGCGTCTCGAGGATCAGCGGGTGGTAGGGGTCGACGATCGACGGCCGACGGGTGCGCTCGGCCTTTGGCAGACCGGCCTGCGACAGCACCCGGTCGACGGTCGAGTGATGGATGCCCAGTTGTCGGGCAATGGTATTCACACCCCACTGCTCGACGAAGTGGTAGCGCAGGATCTTGGCCTCGGTGTCTTTATCCATTATCGCGTCTCCAGCGAAGCGCGGGCGATCTGGGTGGATCACGCAAACCCACGGTGGACCGGAGGAAGTCGCGGCGTAAGAACGGGTGGCATTCACCACCACAGCAGTGGCAACGGATCGCGTCGACGTGATGACCACGGCCGTTGTGCGCAGCACTGTCCGGTACTGTCAGTGTCACCGCGAGTACAGCAGGCGTTGCTACAACGACGGAACGGTGATGCGTTACTTTTTGTTGGCGAGCGCGAAAACGGCGCTGACGCAAGGCATTGTTGAGGCGACCACGACGAGTCACCCGATAACGTGCGCCGGCCCGCTGCAATGAATCCCGACGGGCGTGACGCGCACAGCCGTTGGCGCAATAGACATGCCCTCGGTCGCAGCGGCGACAGAGGATTACCTGGCAATGGCAACGGGCACAGTGAAACAGCCGTGCGCTCGGATTCATCGGCATCCCTGGCCGATGAGCACTGGAAAAACAGGGTGTTGGGTGCCACACTGACCCTGCTGTGCGATCGCACGGTGGGGGCGCAGCGTCGGTGTTGACCGTTCAAATCATGGCCGGCGCTACGCCCGGCTCGTCGGTACTTTCCTCTTACCGCTTTTCTGACTTGTTGTCAGCCCATCCGCACATAGAAACCGGCCGCCCGCGAGTCGCTGCGTCGTCAACTGCGCAGCCGTTGCCGATATCCGCCTCAAGGCTCCGCGGCACATAGCCGCACTATTTGGTCAGCACCTACAGCCCGTTCTGGCAGGCGAAACAACGACCGCAAAAGGCACCGTGGGAGATCAGGACCCGGTCACCCGGCTTGAAGACGCGGGACTCAGGAGCCTCGACCACCGTGCCGACACCCTCGTGGCCGCAACCATTCAGGGGGTGATCGAACCATTCGTGGACATGGTCGGTGTACATCCGGTCATCGACGCAAACTGCGGCGATTTCGGTCTTCACCAACACCGACCAGGGTTTCACCTGGGGATAGGGGCGCTTCTTCATTTCGACCCTTCCCGGCTCGGGAACGGTCAGGACAACATTGAAATCGTCTTGATTCATCGGGTGCTCCTGCGTTCTGCTAAACGGTGTCCGCCGGCACCTCTTCAAGCTTCTGTACAGAGAGAACCATCTAACCGGGCCACCATTTTGATTGAAAATACCTGCCATCCCATTGATAAATATCCAAATTATCGCGGCTGTTCGATCACACTCGGCACCGAGGTGCGAGAGCCGGCATGGGTGTCGCCGAAATTATGGTAAGTGCGAAAATAGGAATGCCGCTATCCAATTTGGGAAACCGATGGCCCGACCCATGCGTTGCAGGTTTGACCAGCGAATCTTCGACGATATAGAGCAATTTGGAGAGCACCTCTCTACGCAGCGAATCGAGCCCCTCCAATTGTCGAGTGGTAGACTCCGCCTGGGATTCAAGTCCCTTCGCTTCGAGGACGCCGTCGTTATGCGTCTCGAGTGCAACCGGGTGGTGAGCGATCGTCTCCACATGGATCCGGCCTGGCTCCTGCTCGTCGTACTGCTTGCGCCGCAGCGATGGGGCGCAAAGTTTGCCCCCGCCGAGAGCCTTGTCGTCATCGCTCCCGGCGCCGAGTACCGGAACAGGGTGTCAGAGGGTTTCCGCTGCGTAGAGGCGGCGGTCCGGCTGGACCTTGCGGATAAGCTAGGCCTCGCTCACTTGCGCCATTTGAAGGGAAAGGATGCGGTCATTCCAATGTCGCCCGCGGCAGCGCGGCGCCTCGAACACCGGATCGACCGGCTGCTGGATGCCTCGGCGGCCACCGGAGCCATAGCGATTGACGGAGTATTGGCCCAGATCCTACGCCAAGGCTGCCTCGAAATTCTCTGTTCGCTCCGTTGTGTGGCTTGTTCGTCGACGCGCTGCCCGCCGGGTTCGGAAATTTCGACACCAGCACACCGCTGGTTGGTCGCCGAGAAAGCGGTTCAGACGATCGAAGCCGCACCGATAGATCGGCCGCCGTCGGTCGAAACCCTCGCCACGACCCTTGGCACTACGCGGCGGACATTGCTGAACGCCTTCCAAGAAGCATTCGGCACGTCCCCGTCGCGGTATATTCTGGCGAAACGGCTAAACGGAGCGCGGCGTAGCATGAATCTTGGCGAAAGCCATTCCGTCACCGATGCTGCCCTTGAGTATGGCTTTGAGAATTTTGGCAGGTTTGCCTGTTACTACCGTAGGCTTTTTGGTGAAGCCCCTTCCTCAACGCTGTTCCGGGCGGGGAAATTTGGTCGAGAGGTGAGGAACTGACCGGTCCGTCGTCGAGACGAGTTGGCGCTGGCGCACTAAGCGTCGTTTGTGCGCCCGGGCAGGGGGTAACCGACCTGGGAGCGAAAATTGGTCGTCGTGCGGTTTGCCTCGTTTGGGTAACCGCCCACGAACGATAGTCCAAGGCACCGAGAAGCGGTGTATCCCTGCCTTCGGGCTAGGTCGCCATTTCGACGGATGGCGAATAGCCGTCGGCGACTCAAGGTGCCCGGCGAACCGGCGATTACCCCGGGCGCGGTATTGTTCAGGATCTGAGTAAGCATGCACCCCTCGTTTGGACTGGATTATGATCTCGGATTCGCTGCAGTTTGAAGAGTATCGTGTGGCAACCGATGAAATATCCGATCATCGTCCAGTGATCGCGGTGGTTCGTTATCAACCGGCAGGTGCGAAGTGATGGGACTTTCAAGGGACCTACTCTCGTGGTCTGTACTAGCGTTGTTGTCGTTGCTGCTCGCGGCATGCGCAACGATGGACAGCCCCGGCGACGGCACCCTGGCGCTCAGTGAGGCTCCGCCGAGCGGATCGATCCCTCAGGCATACGCCGATTGGCTCTATCGCTGGCGCACCTGGCGCCCCCTGGAGAGTCAGGCCGAGGATGCACAACAGCTTGCGATCGAGGCCGATATCCCGATTCAGGAGGCGCGGGCCGGTCTGCTCGGGCCCACGGTCGACGAAGCCCAGCGCTCGCTGGCGATGAAGCTGTGGCTGATCGAGAACGCCCGCCAGACGATCGACGTGAATTACTACATCTTCAAGCGGGACCGGATCGGAATGGCGTTTATCGGGGCGCTCTGCGACGCGGTCAAGCGGGGCGTGGACGTTCGCGTCACGGTCGACTCCATAGGGTCCATCGGGTTTGGGCATCCGGATCTGCGCGCCCTGGCGACCTGTGCCGATGAGGCGGGACTGGTCGCCGACGCCCGCGGCCGGCCGACCAAGAACCCGGCCCGGGCGCAGGTGGTGCTCTTCAATGCGTTGACCCGCTTCAATCTGAACCGGCGCTCCCACGACAAATTGCTGGTGGTAGACGGAATGGACCCGGAACGCGCCGTCGTAGTCACCGGTGGCCGCAATGTTTCGTTCGATTACTACGGGTTCAACAAGGATGGGACGACCGATCCAACTACCTTTCGGGATATGGAAATCGTGTTGCGGCCGGCCCGAAACCAGGCTTCCGAATCGCATCACGTCGGGGAAGTCGCCAGCGTCTACTACACCGTATTGTTCGACTACCGGGGTAACCGCTACTTAGAGCCGATCCGTGGTCAGGTTACCGACGATGAATACTCGCCTGCGGTGAGCGAACCCGCCGAGGTGTATAAGGCGCGCTTGCGGCTGGCGAGGGAGTCACTGCGCGACGTGCTTGCGTTTCCCGGCATGCAGGAGCTAATGCGAGACGTGCCTGGCTGGTTGGACACCGGGCTTCGCGACTCGAGGGTGTTGCTGGCCCATGAACTGGACAACCTGACCAACGTAAATGTGGTGGACGAAGCGAATACCAACAAGTCGCGCAACCCGAACTCGATCCTGAATCTGCTCGATGAAATCGCAGGGCGGGCCCAGCCAGGTGAAGTGGTTACCATTGTCTCGCCGTACCTCTTTCTGGCCCGGCTTACGGACAGTGATGGCCGGGTCGTCTACGACGAAGTCGATAACATCCTGCAGTGGCTCGATGAACACGGGAACAGCCGGCTCGAGATCATCACCAACTCGGTGCTGACCAGCGACAATTTCTTTGCCCAGTCGGTAATCGACATGGACACCGCGCCGCGTCTCCTGCTGACGCCTGAACTCCAGCAGGTCTGGCTGTCGGGGTGGAAAAGCGGCGACCTGAATCTGGAGTTGGTCGATAGTGCTGAATGGCACCAATTGACCGCCAATCCTCAAATCCGCATCTACGAGACCGGGGGCAGCGATTCCCTGGCCCTGGGCGGCCCCGTTCACTACGGGAAAATGCACGCCAAGTTCCTGGCCGGGAAGAATTTCGGATGGGTCGGGACGTCCAATTTCGACTACCGATCGCGGTTGCTGAACAACGAGATGGGGTTCTTCTTTGACGATGAGCGGTTGTGTCGAGACTTGCTCGAGGACGCCGAGGTGCTCAAGCGCCAGGCCCTGCGCTGGGGGTCCCCCGAATGGCTGGCGCTCCGGCGCGACGTCTCGGACGCGGGCGGCATCAAGGGCTTTACCACGCGCACCCAGCGACTCATCTACAAGACCCTTATTGGCTTGGGGTTGGTCTGGCAGTTCTAGTTCTCAGAAACAGCGTGAGATTCGAATCGCTCCGAATATTGGCCGACGTCATGTGTACCTTTGAGTGAATCGCGGGATTCTGGATTTGGTGAGAATTTCTCTGGAGGTTGGCTGATAGATGATCATCAACTTCTGCACCTCGACACAGACGTGGTATGGCCGGCAGCGGCCGCGTGCTGCGCCGAAAAGGTATCATCCCCACACATCATTTTCCTTACGGACCGCCGCTTCCTTGTTTCTGCTGTCTCTGACCTCAGTCGCAGAAGTTCGGGCGGATGACTCCTGGCAGTTGAGTGTCACCGAGCAGGAACTCAAGGAGATCGCCGATGGTGCCCTGACCATTACCAGCTTTTTCGGTCCCCAGCGCGGAGCCCTTGGATTCGATCATCTGGCCTCCGTCGGGGGCGGTTTCGAGATCGATACCAGCGCCTATACCGACATCGTCAGCCGTACCAGGCTGGTAGGGCGTTACGTATTCGGCGACAACGTATCCGGTTTTTCGATTGGTCTGGCGGCGAGTTCTTGAACAAGCGGTTTGCGTTGGTGTCGGCGTTTATTTCCCTGCCCATGAGTTTGGAGAGGGATCGGCGAGCTATTTCCCTGTTCTAGGGTCGTCGGGTAGGACCAAAGCCTTATAGGCTGAACTCGGGGGATACCGTAGGATTTGGTCAGGAGCAAATTATGAATGATATGAAACTGAAAATTTCTGGGGTTCTGGTAGGGCTCTTGTCTTTTATCGGCCCGTTGTGGGCATCGGTCCCGGTACCGACGGAGCTCGCCGCGGGAGTCGATGAAAGCCCGGTGATTGTCGCCAACGGAAGTATCCTCACCATGAATCCCGACCAACCCACCGCGTCTGCGATGGGGGTCAAAGACGGCAAAATTGCCGCGGTCGGCGATTTGGCGGCGGTGAAAAAGGCTGTCGGCAACAGCTACGAATATATCGACCTGGAGAGCAAGACCGTCGTACCAGGCTTCATCGAGAGCCACGACCATGTCGTCTTGTACGGATCGGTGCTGGGATTATTGGATGTATCGCCATTTGTTACCCCTTCCTTGGAGGAAGCCCTGCAGAAGCTGAAAACAGAGGGTAAGCCTGAGAAAAATGGATGGATTTATGCATTCGGGGCGGACCAGACCCTGTATACGGAGAAGCGCGGCCCGACTCGCCAGGAGTTGGACGAGTTGTTTCCCGACCGGCCGGCATTAATCGTTCACTTGAGCGGGCATGCCGCCTTCGCCAACAGCAAGGCTTTCGAGGCTGCGGGTGTCACGAAAAACCCCTAACCCGAAGGGCGGTGAGTTCGAAAAAGACAAGAATGGAGAGCTGAGAGGCTACATCAAGGGAATCCCCGCCTGGACCAAGGTAGGGACACTACCGCCGACCGATAAAGAAACCGTGCTCGAATCGGCCAACTTGCATGCAAGTCGCGGATTCAGGTCGACGACCGAGCTAGCGATCATGGCTCCGGAAATGGCCAGCTTTGTGGAAGAAGTCACTCGTAGCGGGGACTTTCCGGTTCGCGTCTATGGAGGGATGTTCATCACCATGCCCGGTCTGGATGAAGTCGCGCCGCAGGTCAAGAACTACGAGACCGATCTGTTCAAGATTCGGTATATCAAGACCTGGACTGACGGTTCCACCCAAGGCGGAACCGGGTACTTCACCGAGCCCTAGTACAAATTAGACGCGGACACGAAAAAGGGCGCACGCGGGACACAGGATGAGTTTAACCAGCAGGTAACCAAGATCCTGCAGCTCGGGTTTGCGCCCGCCATCCACTCGAACGGCGATGCGGCGATGGACCTGGCGCTAAACGCCATTGCGCATGCCCGAAAAGAGACCGAAAACACGCAGATCAGGCCGCACTTGATCCATTGTCAATATGTCCGTGAGGACCAATTCGACCGGATCGAGGAAATGGGTAATATTGGCATGACATTCTTTACTGCACACGTGCATCTTTGGGGTGATATGCACCGCGATGTCTTGTTGGGTCCGGAACGCGCGTCCAAGATCAGCTCCATAAACAGTGCCATTGAAAGAAACATCCCCTACGCCATCCATAACGATCCTCCGGTCACGCGTCCGGATGCGCTGCATTCCATGTGGGTGGCCGTAAACCGCCTGACCTCATCGGGACAAGTGCTGGGGCCGGAGGAGAGAATTACCCCGGAGCAGGCATTGCTGGCCTACACCCGGGAGGCGGCGATGGTTCTGGGTATCGAAGATCAGGGCGGAACCCTGGAGCCGGGTGAGTATGCCGACTTCGTGGTGTTGTCGGAAAACCCGCTGGAAGTCGACCCTATGAAGATCAAAGACATCGAAGTCGAAGCTACGGTGATGAACGGAGAGATCACCCATTTGGTGCCGGAGACCGGTGTTTATCATCACTAAAGCGGGCCTTGGACGAAACCATCCTCGGGACTTTTTAACTCGCAAAGTCTTACTAACCCGAACCCTGACAAAGCCACATTCAGAGTCCCACAGAGGGTCCGAATCAAGGCGCGCTCCGCAGGCAATGGTCGCCCCCTTGTCAAGGAGCGCAACGCGGAGTCGGGCCCTCTGTGGGGCTCCCTTCGGGCGAACCGCTGGGCGGCCATCCGCGGCGTTGCGCCGGCTCGCCATAGGGCTGGCTATGGCAGCGCCGACGCGCCTAGCGGGCTGACCGCCCAGCGATTCGCTGAGTGAGGCTTTGTCAGGGTTCGGGTTAGTAAGTGCGATTTTGACTCTGGTCCATTTTCAATTACGGGCGTACCTATTGAATGGAGTAACCATCATGAGAATCGCTAACACGATCGCCCTCACGGTTGTCTTCGCCGTCGCCTTACTCTGCGACCCGCTATCGATCGCCTGCGCCCAGGAGAAAGGCGAACCGGCTGTCGTATATACGGCGAAGAAGATCATTACCATGGATAAGTTCGTGCCGGAAGCGACCGCGGTGGCGGTCGCCGACGGTCGAATCTTTGCCGTGGGAAGCCTACAGGACGTCCGTAGGCAACTCGGAAGCGCCATTTACGTGATGGATGAGCGCTTTAAGGACAAAGTGCTGGTGCCGGGCTTCATCGACAATCACCTGCATCCATTGCTGGTGGGTGGTTTTGTCCTGCAGATGAATTTCATCACCCCATTCGATTGGAATCTCCCGAGTGGGCGGATCAAGGGTGTACAAGGCAGAGATGCCTATCTGGCTCGGTTGCAAGAGATTGAGGCTAGGATGAAAGACCCGGGTGAAATTCTTTGGACGTGGGGCCACCATCCTCTGTTCCACGGTGATATCTGGCGGGAGGATCTGGACAGGATATCATCGACACGTCCGATCGTTATCTGGGCTCGCTCCTTCCACGAAGTCGTGCTCAACACGCCAGCGCTAGAGGAATTGGGTATCGGCGATCCGGAGCACCCACAAGTCGACTGGATGAAAGGGTGGTTCATGGAAAGTGGCTACAAGGAGCACTTTCTTTTTAATGTGGCGCCGTACCTGTTGCAGCCGGAAAGGCTCATGCCCGCCTTGAACGAGGCTGGCATGGTGTTGCATCTGGGCGGCATCACCACTGCGGCCGACATGGCGGCCGGCGGCATGAATCTGGATACGGAGTTTAACAGCGCCAAAGCCGTCTACGAGAACGACGAGACGCCTTTCCGAATGTTTTACGTCCCCGTGGGCACGGAAGTGATCGCCGACCGATATGGCGGGCTGGAACACGCGGCCCATTTCTACGCCACCTTGCCGGATCGCAATACGCACCGCATCCGCTGGGTGAAGCAGGTCAAGCTTTTTGGCGATGGCGCGTTCTTTTCTCAACTCATGCAAATGCAGGACGGTTACCTCGACGGCCACAAGGGCGAGTGGATTCAGCCGCCGGATGAGTTTGAACGGGCGGCCAGGGTCTTTTGGAATCGTGGCTGGCAGATCCATGCCCACATCAACGGCGACCTCGGCATGGAGATGGCGCTGGACGTTGTTGAAAAACTGATGAGGGAAAATCCACGCCAAGATCACCGTTTCACCATGCATCACGCCGGCTACTTCACCGAGGACCAGACCAAACGCATGGGTGAACTCGGCGTGGTCGTCTCGGCGCAGCCGTATTACCTCCACGCCCTTGGCGACAAATACTCGGAGGTGGGCCTGGGACCGGAGCGCGCGCCCTACATGGGGCGTTACAAAGCCCTGCTTGATAACGGAGTGAAGCTCTCGTTCCATTCGGACTTCACCATGGCGCCGGCGGAACCCTTGAAGCTGATGTGGGTGGCAGTGAACCGGTTCTCCGCCAGCGGCAAGGTGTTGGGCCCCGAGGAGCGCATCACCGTCGAACAAGCGCTGCGCGCAGTCACCCTTGATGCTGCCTATGCAATCCGCATGGAAGAAGAGATCGGGAGCATCTCTCCGGGGAAAGTCGCCGACTTCACCGTGCTCGAGCAGGATCCCTACGAGGTGGCTGCCGATCAGCTCAAGGATATTCCGGTCTGGGGAACCGTATTCGAAGGGCAACCTTTTCCTGTACAGAAATAGCCGATGAACGATGAGAGACGAAAAATCCCCTTCATTGGCATTGTTGCCTGGAGCGCCGGCGTTATTCTTTGGAATATAGCCGGCGTCACCCTCATTGCACAAACTGGAATCGGCATCCGCCCAACCGCGTCGCTAGCCTTGGCGGGCATTATCGCCGTCACTGCCGTGCAGCTTCACTTGGCAGGGCGCTCCAATGGTCTCATTTTCGCTGAGCGGAGTGCTCTATTTGCGGCGTGTCATTCACGGTTGCGACAAGTTAGCCACGGACTCCTTCCTGCGGTTCTCGGCACTAATGTTTCTCGAATTCGGATCTTGGTTGTTTCTGTGCAGAGCCAGGAGGTTCTTCGTTCCCTCTGAGGACTTTTTAAACCCTTTCGTGAGGACCTACGGATATGATTACTATCTCCAGACACGCCGCCATTGCCATGCTAGCGGTAATTCTTTGTGCCCCCGTTTCCGGGGCCGTCATACCAGAGATTCGGGTTTTCGGTTCGGCCGACGAGATCGTCACCGAATACCAAAAGACTGGTTACTGGGGTGCGGTCGAGCAGGGCGCGGCCATGGAGGTGCCGCCCTATCTGACGGTTCTTGCGTCCGAGACCTGGGACAAGTCCGCCGCCAGCCTGCCGGTGGAAGTGAAGAAGGAGCTATTCTACCGCTCCCTTCTACCACTGATTCTTTATTCGAACGAGAGTATCCTGGAAGACCGCGCGCGGTTGCAGAAGAGCGCGGGTATCCTGGAAGGTCCGGAGCGCGAATGGGTGGCGGGCCTCGCTGCCAGCTATGGATTGCTCGAGCAAGGGGAAGCATTGCCGCAAGGTGACGCGCTTGCCGCCCTCATCGCCGAGCTCATGATGCGGGTAGACGTGGTTCCGCCCTCGTTGGCGCTGGGGCAGGCGGCTTATGAGAGCGGCTACGGTACCTCTCGCTTCGCCCGCGAGGGCAACGCCCTGTTCGGTCAGTGGACTTACGGTGGCAAGGGTATGCAGCCCAGGGAGAAGCGCGCCAGCAAGGGGGACTACGGGGTGGCCGCCTATGACTGGCCACTCGAATCCGTCCGGGCTTACATGCGAAACTTGAACAGCCACCGCGCCTACCAGGGGCTACGCGACAAACGGGCGGCGGCGCGGTCCCGTGGTCGCGCGCCAACAGGGGATGAGCTTGCCGATGCGCTCACCAGTTACTCGGAGAGGGGTGCAGAGTACGTGAAGACCCTCAAGGGCATCATGAGCACGAACGAGCTGGCTGTCGCCGATAACGCGACCCTTCAGGATGCGCCGGCGATTCTCATCATTGACGTGCCAGGCGAGGAGGAGGCGACGAAAGTGAAGGCCGAGATTGCCAGGCTGCGCGAGACAGGCGAGCTCGGCCGGGTCCTGGCAGACATGGGTGTCGATTTCGACTGACATTGTCCGACGGCCGCGCCTGGAACTCCAGGCTTCGTTACCTAACCAGAACGCTGTCAGATCTGAAGGAGGAAGGCCGCTCCCTGCGGCATAATTGTTAACGGATCAACCGGTTATGTGCAAAGCAAGGAACGGCCGTATGGTGGCCGAGTGCAATTCGGAACCGCTAGCGTTTCGAGAACGGGGGCGCGAGAACGCCATTGAATCACGGTGGTGACCATCGCCGCCTACAGCCTTAAGGGCAAACCGAGTGTAGCCAAGGGGATTGATCGATTGGCTCGCCGGGGTCTTCCGTTGACGTGCATCGCCTCACGCGTGGTCAGCATGATGATGGGTACATCGGGATTTAGGGAGGGGGCTCGGGTATGCGTCGTTTGGTCTTGATCCTCGTCGGGTTGCTCGCCTCGAATCTGACGGGCTGCGCCGGCTTTGGCCCTCAAACCATCCCTCGGGACCGATTCGACTATGTCTCGACCATCTCGGACTCCTGGAAGAGCCAGATGCTGCTCAATATCGTCAAGCTTCGCTATGCCGATACGCCGGCCTTTCTGGATGTGGGGTCCGTGATCAGCCAGTACGAGTACGCAGCGGAGCTCAATGCCTCGCTGGGTTGGGGGTTGCCGGAGCCGGGTTCCGACTCCCAGAGTCTGGGCGGAGCGGGCCGCTACGCCGAGCGGCCGACCATCACCTATGTTCCCATCGCCGGCGCAAAGTTCACCCAGAGCCTGATGACGCCAGTGCCACCCTCCGGCGTGCTTTTCCTTTTGCAGGCCGGCTACCCGGTGCGCCTGGTGCTCGGGATGTGCGTGCGAACCATCAACGACCTGGACAACCGCTCGGTGGACCCGATGTGGGCGCAGGAACCCGATCCGCAATTCGAGCGCCTGGTCGATCTGCTGGAAGGCATGCAGCGAGCGGGGGGGCTGTCGATGCGCGTCGAACAGCGAGACGACGGTGATGCCATCGTCATGACGCTGAGACGCAAGCGAGTGAGCGAGCACGATGCAAACGAGGTCGCCGAAATCCTCGGCATCAGCCCGAACGCCGCCGAGTATCGGATCACCTACGGTGCGGTGGCCAAGTCGAATCGGGATATCGCCATACAGACCCGCTCCATCTTCGAGATCATGGTCGAACTTTCGGCGCGGGTCCAATCGCCGACCGAGCACGTGAACAAAGGGTATGTTTCCCCCAACAAGATCGGCGAGACAGAAACAGACGTCCAGTTTCGCGTTCTGAGCGGCAAGAGTAAACCGCCAGAGGCCTACACGGCCATTCGCTATCTGGATCACTGGTTCTGGATCGCCCGGAACGACGAGGCCTCCAAGGTCGACTTCGTGTTCCTTATGCTGCTTTTCAGTCTGGTCGAACCGAGTGAGAGCCAGACCGCCCCGATCGTGACGGTCCCGGTGAGTTAGCGCAGCGGGCAGAACGATTGCAAACCCAGGTTTGAGTGGCTGGCCCTCGGCCAGGCGTTGCCGCGGTCCTTATCTGGCGGCTTTCGTGTTGGGCGAAACAAGAGGGTCAGGCAATTTCGGTTTATAGCTCGTAGCCCACCAGGAACAGCAGACCTGCTACTCCGAGAATCGCCACGTCGTAGCCTACACGCTCCTTCTGGTAGCCGATCGCCGGAACGAACCCGAGCCCCCAACTTCCGCCCCAGCGAATCGGCAAGGTGTCGTAGTGTTCATCCCGGTAGCCGTGAGCGACGCCGGCGGAAAGCTTGATTCGCACCTTCGGCTGCGAATCCCATGGGTGGAACTGCTTTCCGAGGTATAGGTACTGCGTAAATTGCCCAAAGGAGTTGTTAAAGAGCGAGAGCCCCCCAGCCAATTATCCGGTCTGTGATACTCGATGCCTCCGAATGTCTCTGGCTAGCGAACTATCGACAGGATGGTCTGCCCGGTTCAGTTTGCACGAGTTCTAGAAGAACTAAGGAAAAGCGACAGCGCAATCACGGCGCCAATTAACGCCGCAATGATCAACAATGTGGTCTGATACCCGCTCAGGTAGGCGTGACTCACGATGGAATCATAAGCCACGCTGGTTGTTTCGGGCAGAACGTCCAAAAAGGTTTGCCACCGCTCATCGGTGAGTCTCGCTGCCCAATCCTCCAATTCAAGTACCGCCTGCTGGCGATTCTCAGGGCTTGCCTCCGGGAGTTGGTGATAAGCGTCATAGCGATCAACGACGTTGCCGTACATCAGGGCCATGAAGATCGAGCCCAACACCGCGATTCCAAACGCCCCGCCCAGCTCCTTCCCGGTCGCGTTCCCGCCGGTGGCCTCCCCCAGCGCCTCGGGCGCGACCGTGGACAAGGCGATATCGGTCAGGCGGGACAGCACCATGCCTGCCCCCGCTCCCAAACAGAACAGAGAGGGAATCAAATCGCCCCAATTCAGCGTTAGACTAGCCGTATGATATACCCAGAATGCGCCCACTAGCATAGACAGCAATCCCGCCCGTACAATGCCAAAAGGGGAAACCGTGGCTGGCAATCGGGACGCAACCAAGGCGAAGAGGAAAATGCCCAGGGTGTAGGGTAGCAACACCAGCCCGGTCTGCAGCGCCCCTAAAGAGAGTGCGGACTGCAGAAAGACCGGCAGCACGAACAACAGTCCTCCGACAGCGGCGTTAAACAAGAAGCCCATCAGGGTACCGACCGAAAGGATGCGGTTCTTCAACAGGCTGATACGAAAAACGGGCGCGAGTCCTCGCCGGGCCCGCCGTTGAGCCCAATACCCATAGCTCAACAAGATCGCCAAGCCGACGAGGATGAACGCCGGCGCAGCCGAAAACCCCATCGGCGCCAGTTCCAGGCCTCCAATCACCAGAGGCCGTTTGGCCTGCCACCAACCAAGCTCGCCGGCGAGGGTCGCGCCCAACACGATCAGGCCCAGGCCGATAAAAGTGAGCACCGAACCCAGAATATCGAACGCTGCAATGAATTCACGCTTCTTCTCGGTAACCAGGCTGGCGAAGTACAACGATAAAACAATAAGGAACAGTTCTGAAGCCAGTCCCCAGCGCCAGCTCCAGCTACTGGCGAGCAGCCCCATCCACAACGGTCCGATCACCGCCGCGGCCGCGACAAAAGCGGAAAAGATGCCGAAGGCCAGGGTTCGCTGCTGGCCTTCATAATTGATCACGATGAGCGAGGCGGCGGCAGGAATCATCATTGAGCCGCCCAGGGGCTTGATCAGCGACCACCCCAGCAGGAAGACCCACACATTGGGGCTGAATGCGGCGATACCCACGCCGATCGCAAATACCAGCGCCCCGACTATAAAGATACGTTTCTCGCCAAGACGATCCGCTAGCTTGCCGGCCGCCAGATAAGCCGAGGCCATCACCAGGGCATGCAGCGCCATCGCCCCCTGGACAAAACCAACCTGGATGCGCAGATCATCGACGATCGACCCTATGGCAACCGGTATCATAGTGCCGTCGAGGGTGATGATGAAGATCCCCAGCGAGACAGCGATAAGCGCAGCCCAGGTTTCGAGAATCGATGTTGCAGGGTTTGGTATAGCTTCGGTCATGAGGTGGATGTCGGGGTGAATGCGAACGCCTTTGCCACTTGCCGAGAGTTTACCTCCTGGCCCCAAGACGGCGGATAGAACTGTGGTTAATGTCGTGAATTCAGTCGCTTAGGCTCTCAAGGCTAGCACATCAGGCTAGGGGTCCATATAGGCCTTTGGCCCTACACAAGGGTAGAAACCGCCGCCGAAATCAAGCAAGATCTGCGTCTTTACCCCAGAGTCACGGAAGGGGCTACCGCTGACGCAAGGTTCCACGGTTCAGGTTCCGCAATTGTCCTGTTCCTCGCCTCCGGTTACGAGGAACCAGAGAGACCGCTATCATTCTTCGGTGAAGGTGTCTCTTTGCCCTGGGCCTTTCCGGCCTCCGGTTGTGGGGTGTTGCTGCGGTCGGGTAGGTCCTCTGGCGCTTTTCGAGTACCCTCGATCATCGAACCCGCCCGGAGGTAACGGCGTCAGCAGCGCCCTCGACGGCTGAAGTGGCGGCGGATCGTGTCTGATCGGCGGCTAGGGCGACGCGGGGGTTTCCCGAAACTGCCTCGCCGTACAACTGCGGGGACACCCATTAGCCGGCCCTGTGTCAAGGATTAGTGTTACCCGTACCTGCCGTTTTTTTCCAGCGGCAGGAATATTATCGTGCGGACCTGGCCGTTGTTCCGGTCGAACCCGTTTCCTCGTTACTGGCTGCGACCGCGTCGCGCCTGTCACCCATATGGATCAAGCGGTCGACCGATACACTGGCGCCGCCCTGGCAGTCAGACTGCCCCAGAGAAACGTTGGTGCCGCCGAGGTGTCCGGACAGTGCTCACAGACCGGTGGCTCGCGCATAGCGCGTCCAATCCCTACTGGCTCACCCGGCAGACGACCCGGGGTACAACCCACAGGCGGTGGCGACAGGCCGCCACTCAGACCATTGGCTCGCGTCCAGTCCCCAGTCCGGGCTGACCTGCCACCACCTTTAACCGCTTCAGGAGAAACAGCGTTTCACGTCAAAGGGCTTGTTCTCCTTCATGATGTGGTAGCTCGCCCTCGCCAGCTTGTGGGCCAGCGCCTTGGTAGCAACCACGGAGTTGGTTCTGGCCCGCTTCTTGTCGAAGAAACGCTTGGCCTCGGCGCTGAAGCGCCGTGCGAAGTTGGCCGCCTCGATGAAGGCCCACACCAGGTAGGCGTTGCCGTTCTTGGTGTTTCCCGCACCCTTCTTCTTGCCGTTGGAGGTGCGCGCACTGTCGACGCAACGGGCATAGGAGGCGAAGTTGCCGACCTGGGCAAAGCGGCTGATGTCGCCGGTCTCGAGCAGAATCACGATGGCCAGCACCTCGCCGATGCCCGGAATGCTCCGCAACAAGGCGTATTCGGGCCGCGGGGTGGCCCCTTGCACAAGCCGCCTTTCCAACTGGCTGATCTGCATGTTCAGCGCCTCGATGATGGCCAGGTTCGCTTGCACAGCAAGCGCCACATCACCCGCCAGGCCGAGCGTGTCGACGCGCTCGCTCGATAACCGCTTGATGGCATTGCTCGAGGCGCGCGAGCCCGAGGTGCGCGCCAGGATGTTCTCCACCGACAGCACTTGCTGGGTGCGGGTGCGTACCAACTGGATGCGCTTTCGGGCCAGGTCGCGCAATGCGCGCTCTGCCGGCGGGTGAATGTAGCCGGTCGGCAGTATCCCCAAGCGCAGCAACTGAGCCAGGAACGCGGCATCATCTTCGTCCCCGCTGTGCTTGAGTCCGTCGTAGCGCTTCATCGCCACCGTGTTGGCCAGCTTGACCTCATAGCCCAGCGCCATCAACCCATCGACCAGCCAGTACCAGTTGTAGGTGGACTCGACCACCACGCCGGCCAGCTCGGCTTGGTGCGGCACCAGCAAAGATGCAATCTTGCTCAGATCGTTCCGACAGCGGCGCTTGACAATCACCTGGTCGGCCTCATCGCTAATCACCACCACGCTGTTGTTCGAATGCAGGTCTATGCCACAATATTTCATGACGGCCTCCTCAGAGTAAAAACAAAGTTCGCACCTTTAGTTTTACTCCACCGCCAACCGCGGTGGGAGGCCGGCTAGATGATTCTCAGACCAGTCGTAAGAACAAAGGGTTCAGGAGCTGTCGGCTTGCGGGAGCTGAGCCCGCGTCGAACGCGTCGCATATGCGGGCGGTGCGGGTTTCTTGCGGCCCGGGTTCCCTTGGCGGAAGGCTCGTCGCAAGAGTAAACCGAAAGGAAATGGGGGACAGGGACATGGTGCCCAACGTCATCTTGATCGAAGTCAAAGGTTGGGTTGGGCACCCGGAAATAGGGCGTTTTTTTTTTTGACTATCATCACCCTAAGGTCAGCGTAGGACCACAAATAATGCGCAATAATTTGAACGTGAAGTACCCATCCGATCTTTCCTGCTCCAACCCCCGGGGCCCTGTGCGCATCAGGGGTGTTTCGGCATTCAATACCGGTGCAGCGTCGCTATTGGTCGCGACGCTGATCCTTTCGGCCTGCGGAGGCAACCCCTATCGGCCCCAGAGCGAGGCGGCGTCGGTGCTGCAGACGAGGGCCGAATCCCAAACCATGGGTCAGGTCCAAGTCAGAGTCGCTGTACCCAGTCCCGAGGAAACCGAGGTCATCTTCGGCCTTCCACTCTACGACCGGGGTGTGCAGCCGGTGTGGCTTGAGGTGGAAAACGGCAGCGCCAGCGTTCTGCGCTATGCACCGGTCGGCACCGACCCGGATTATGTTCCGCCGTTCGAGGTGGCCTACACCCACAGATCCGGATTCTCGGGCGCTGCGCGCGAAGACGTGCAGCGGTATCTATACCGCAAGACCATGCCGCGAAGCATCGGCGCCGGGGAAGTGCGCTCGGGTTTCGTCTTCACTCAGGCGCGACCCGGTACCAAAGGAGTGAACATCGATCTGTTTGGTCCCGAGGCGGACGACAGCTACAGTTTCGTATTCTTCATACCGGTTCCGGGGTTTGTCGCCGATCACGCGCAGGTCAACTTCGAAGCCCTCTACTCGCCGGCTGACATGCCTAGCTATGATCTCGCGGGTCTTCGCCAGGCGCTCGCCCGCCTGCCATGTTGCTCCAGCGACCGGTCGGGCGCTCGCGAGGGCGACCCCTTGAACCTCTTCCTGGTCGGCGACGGCGACGATGTCCTGCAGGCGCTGTTGCGCGCCGGGTGGTTCGAGCGGATTGCCGAAGAGCGGGGCCGCAGCGACTCGTCGGCCGAGGCTGCGTACCTTTTCGGGCGCACCGCCGACGCCGTATTTCGCAAGCTGCGGCCCGGAACGGACCAACGCACCAGCGAGCTGCGTCTGTGGAAGGCCCCGATGCAGCTGGATGGCCAATCCGTATGGGTCGGCGACGTCTTGCACTTTCTCCCTGGCCCCGAGGGGCCCATCGGCCTGGATCCCGACCTCGATTACGCCAGGGACTTCTTCCTGCAGAACCTTTGGTACTCCCAAGGTCTCGCAAAATTCGCCTGGTTAAGGGGAAGCAATGTGGTTTCCATCGACGAACCCAAGAAAGATGTGATGGGGGCGGAATATTTTACCGACGGGTACCGTATCGTCATGTGGCCGAGCGGGAGCCCGGTCTCGCTGTTGGAAACCGACTATGTGTCCTGGGATAATCCGCCGGGTCGGTAGCGCTGGGGGCCGCCAGATGAATCAATTGATTCCGACTGGAATCTTTCGGGGCAGGGGCAGTCACCGGCCGAAGCACCTGCCTGACCGGGTCCTCGTGCGTCATCCAATGGTGCTTGGCGGATTGCTGATGGCCTTGTGTCTGGTTGCCGTTGCCGGTTGCTCGAGCACGGGGGAGGAGAGGACACCCGAGACCGCGGAAAGCTACCTCGATCGGGCCCAGACCCAGGTCGAGGGCCCCGTTCGCGTGACCGCCGCGGTGCCGAGCGCGAAGGAGACCGGCAAGCTGTTCGGGGCGCCCCTGTATCAGCGCCAAGTCCAGCCCGTCTGGTTGGAGATCGAGAACAAGGGCGGTGTCAGCGTGAAGTTCCTTCCGGTGGGCGTGGATCCGCTCTACTACACGCCGATCGAAGCAGCCCATGTGGGCAAGGACGGCAAGCCGGCGGCAAGCAACACGCAGCGGGTGCGCCGCTTCTACAACGAGGGTATGGGGGTCGTGTGGGTGCCCCCCGGTGAGACCCGATCCGGGTTTGTGTTTACCTCCCTGGACGAGGGAACCAAGGCGTTCAATGTCGACCTCGTAGCCGACGAAGAGGCATACCACTTCACTTTCTTCATGCCGGTTCCGGGTCTGCGAATCGATCATCACAACGTCGACTGGGAGAACCTCTATGCCGAGGACGCGCTGCTGTCAATCGAAGACGCCGGCTCGCTGATCGAGGCGCTCGAGTCCTATCCCTGCTGCACTACCGACAAGAAGGGGGAGGATGCGGGCGACCCGCTGAATCTGGTCGTCATCGGCGAGCTCGATGACGTCTACTACGCCTTTCTGCGGGCGGGTTGGGACGAAACCGAGACGATCTACGGCGGCTCAGGGCTGAAGACGCTCGCGTCGTTTTTCTCGGGCGGCGAGTATCGCTACTCTCCCGTCAGCGGGCTCTACGTCTTTGCCCGGCCGCAGGATATCGCGCTGCAGAAGGCTCGGGACAATATCCACGAACGCAATCATTTGCGCCTGTGGCTGGCGCCCGTGCGCTACCGGGGACTCCCGGTATTCATTGGCCAGATCAGCCGCGATATCGGTGTGCGCTTCTCCAAGCGGACGATCACCACCCACGAGATCGACCCGGACGTCGACGAAACCCGGGAATTCCTGTTGGAAGATCTGGCCTATGCCCAGAGTCTGGCCGCTTTCGCCTACGTCGGCGGAGTGGGAAAGGCGCCCATCGAAGCGCCCCGAACCAATCTCACCGGAAGTCCCTATTTCACCGACGGTCATCGGGTGGTGCTTTGGTTGACCGCGGTCCCCACGAGTATCGCCGATATCCAGGTGTTCGAATGGCGGGATCCGGCTGTTGACTGACTCGAAAAAGCGTTCTGATGGCGACCGCGAGCAAGCCACGCCGTAGTTTCCCTGGCAGTTGCATAAATTCGGCACTGTTTTTTATGGAAACAGCGCCTATACCGCGCGAACTGCCTGTGCATGGCGAATTGTTGTTCATGCTGCCACAGGTAACTTGTATAGCCCACGGCAATGAGATTTCCACTGGAATCGGTTGAGGTCAGCACGGCGGCTGGTGGTTTCACCAGTGGTTTCTGATGGTGTGTCGCCGTTGAGCGAAGTGTGCACGCGATGCGCATTGTCATACTGCCGGAATCCTTCGAGTTTTCGTTCCAGATCATTGGCATTCCAGAAGAACGCATGGTCAAGGAGTTCGCGGCGCAGGGTTCCGATCAGTCGCTCGATGAAAGGGTGCGATAAGGGCACGTAGGGAACGGATTTGATCTCCTGAACCTCCAGGATGCGCAGATTCGCCTTCCAGCGGTGGTAGCGGAATAGGGGGTCATTATCAGAACTGAGATAATGCGGAGCACCCTGGGTAGAAATCGCCTTGTTGAACATATGGCACAGGGCGATACCCTCGACATCACCGGCATGCACGCCGAAACCTATGATGCGCCGAGTGAACTGATCCATGACCACGAGCACCCAGTGGCTCTTCAAGTGAATGGATTCACACCGAAACAGGTCAATGCTCCAGAGGCTGTCCTTGGTGTGTCCGAGGAAGCTTAGCCATGACGGTCCACCCGTACCGGAACCCGGCCGGTAATGCGCGGCCAAGATCCGCCGCACCACATCTTTATCGATGTCGACACCGAATGCCTTGTTGATCTGTTGTGCGATTCGAGGGCATCCGAACCGTGGGTTGCGCTGCTTCATTGCAACGATGGCCTGGATGAGCTCGCGCGATGGTCCCTTGGGGCCAGGTTTCGCTCTGCGGTCAGCTGAAAACAGCCTTCGATACTTTCGCTGCCTGAGCAGGCTATGAAATTTCAACAGCGTTGAAGGCCGGATAATTACGGCAACTCGCTGGATGCGGCGTGGATCGAGAAACAATGACCAGAAGCCGAACAGGCATCGATCGAGTGCCGATAGATTCGGCGCACGTCGCCGAGAGCGATTGATAACCAGGAGTTGCTGTTTCATGAGCAGGCTGTCGGCGACGACTGCCCTGGTGCCACCGGGATCCAGAAGTCTGGCGATCGTGGTCAATAGCTGTGCAAAGAGTACCAGCAAGTCCCTCATGGCGGCGCAGCGAAGGGGAGTTTGCACTCCGGAGCAAGACTGCCGAAATTGCCGGTTCCAAGTGACAATCAAGAATTCTCGACCCTACCACGCAACGTTTGCTACCAGCTTTTGACTTGAATTCCCCTGAACGCGGCGAAATCGGCCTTGTTCAAGGTGACAAGCACCAGTTCGTGGACACACGCAATCGCTGCGATCTGTCCGTCGACGAAAGGCGGCGTACGACCTGCCCCCACGAGTCGTGCTCGCTCCAGCGCATGCCAATCCGCGGCCTGCTGGTCGTAGTCGAGGACCGGAAAGCTGACCGCCACCACGTCGTTGAGATAACGCTCGATGACCTCGCGCCGCCGAGACTTGGGAAGTCGAGCACAACCGAACCGCAGTTCGTGCCATACGAGAGCCGGAATCGCCATTTCGCCGTCATGTTCGTGAAGCCGACGCATGACGCTAGTGGAGGGATTCGGTCGCAGTGGTTCCGACACCACGTTTGTGTCAAGCAAGAATCTCGTTGTCATAAGCGAACGTCGCGGCCGCGGCTTTCGTCCCGCGCATCGGCAAGCAACTCATCGGGGTCGATCGCTAGCTCGATCAGATCAACGCTTTGCGTGAAATCTGCGTACGCGTCGGAGAAGCTGCGGTATCGGCCCGTGAGCCGCTCATACTGCCTGCGTCCAATCAGCACGGCGACCGGTTCGCCATGCCGTGTCAGCTCGACCGCTTTGCCGCTTTCGGCTTCGCGCACGAGCCGAGGGAGATTGGTTCGTGCTTCGGCTATGGAATGTTTGTCGCTCATGAGATCAGAAAATTATGTACATTCGTATGTACAGTCTAATTTGGATGGCGGATCTTGTCCATTCGCGCGGCGGATGAGAGGTCGGACCAGTGCACAGTGGAACGTTCTTCTCGCATGGGTCTCGAGAAGACATGATTTGGACGCGATGCCTTTGCAAGCTATTGAAATGACTGAATGTACCGAGGGTTCGAATCCCTCCCTCTCCGCCAAATTATATAATAAAAACAGTTAGTTAAGTCCAATTTTTTGGCAGCTTCAAAATCCCTCGGTACGGTCTGATTTACCGCACCGTTTCAAACAGCTACCAACACGATCGCTGCAAGTTGCCGTCTCGGCTTGCACCGAGATAGCCACGATCCTGGACGCGATACCGCAGAGGGGCGGGGTGCCTCCAGAGGGTGAGCAACTCGCTGGAATAAGGTATCCGAATGGTTGATAAGCCGCCGCGATGGGTGAAACTTCGATCCGCTCCCCATGTCCACTGCCTCCCACGGCACCGCTCTACTACTCTCCCCACAATCCGAATCGGCAGCGCGAGTTCCGTACGCCCCCCGCGCCGTGGCGGGTGATGCAACTGACCAAGCCACGAGCGGCCGTCGCGGTTGATGGCTGATCGTCTACTTCTCGCAGGACTGGGCGATAGTCGAAATGGCGAGGAACATTGGCGAGGGGTCACCGTGGAGCGCGCCTTCGCGAACACCTTCGAGCGGCACGAAGCCGAAACGCTCATAGAAAGCGATTGCGTCCGGTTTCGCATCGGCCACGACGCCAACGCAACCGAGCCGGTCACGTTGATCGAGGGCCAGTCCAAGGACGTGCCGCAGCAGCACACGGCCTACTCCGCTGCCCTGTACTCGAGCATGGACACCGAGTCTGGCAAGCCGCAGTACCGGCAGCGGATAGCCGGGAAGACGGCGTCGCAATCTTGCGGACGGAAGACGGTTACGCTCCAGGCTTGGCGCAGCCACCGTCGCGAAACCAAGAATCCGGCTGTCTGATGCTGCAACATACGTGACCGCCAAGTGCAGCTTGAACTGGTTCTGTCCGGCGTAGTGCTGGAAGAAGCGATCGAGATCGGGCTGTCCGCAGGAGAAGGTACTTCGGTCGTCGTCCGCGCGTAGGGGGCGGATCTCAATCGCTGTCGGCACGCATCAGTTCCCGAAGGCCTTCCGTCGGAGCCGGGGGTTCGGCGAGCATCGCGACAACGCGATCGAAGCCTTCCTCCTCCAGGACAATCCGGGCCGGCACGAGCGCTTCGTCCGGCAATTCGCGGCGCGCTTCCATGAAGAACAGCAACGCCTGTTCGACCACAAAGTTCTTCTTCAGGCCGTGGCTCTCGGTAAATCGGTCCAGCCTCTCTTTGGTTGCCGCGGAGATGGTCGCTGAGATCTGTGACGGGGCCGCACTCATGGTTGCCTCCAAACAGCCATGGAAAAACATGTTTTACCTTGTAAAAGATAGCGAATAGCTTGGAAGAGTGCAAGCAACACGAGAACGACTGATTTCGGCGGCGAGCTGGAATACTTGTGCCTGATGAACGAGGTTACGGCTTGTTGATCGACACGATCTGGACACGGTGCCTTTGTAAGCCATTGAACTACATAGAAACAGCGAAGGTTTGAATCCCTCCCTCTCCGCCATATTGAACGGAAGGACGCGGCTTTCAGGCGGATATTGATCGCCGCGTCTACAATCCCGTCTACATTTGTGTTCGGGGCGATGGTGAGGATAGGCCGCCGGCCCGCCCCCGTCTAGGCCCACAATCCCAACCATCTCCTCCTCTAGCCGAACGGCGCCCTTCGGGCGTCTGAGCGTATATTCGTTCCTCCCAGTCTCCCCGGCGATAGGCCTCCTGGTCAACGCTCCCCATAGTCATCCCGCTTGGTCTCGGTCTGGATGACTATGAGACTGTTGGGCTGTTCCCCGTGGTCCACGCTCCCGGTATCACGCAGAGACCGCCAACGGCACGGCGCATTGTTCGCCGCGGGGTGGGGTGGGCGGAGGCTTCAGACAAAAAGATGCCCCGGTCGCGTTTGCAGTCGGGACGCCAGGGCTAAGGTTGGCGAAGGTGAATGGCGCCATCGGTTCATCGTATTCCTTACGCGGCACCTTTCGGCGGCGACGGAGGGTTCGGGTCGCCGGGCTTTCTCGGCTCCCACCGCGTCTTGGACTTTCCGAGATGGTGCTCCCTGGGGTGTTTGAAATCAATGACCCTGCCGGCCTCATCTTCCGGAACGGGCCGGCGGACGTTCACCTTGGTGGGCTCGCCGGGGAGGCGGATCCTCAGCTTACCCTCGGGCGTGATCGGGCGGATATTGATCGCCGCGTCTACAACCCCGTCTACATTTGTATTCGGGGCGACGGTGAAGATAGGCAACATGCCTGCCCACGTCTAGGCTGCCAGCCTGTCGCGCTCCACCATCTACGGCACGGCCAAACGTGCGACTTTCCTGATAAACACTCGATCGGTTCGCGAGCGGTCGCCTGGCGCGAGGCCGAGGTTCTGCGGTGGCTGTGCAATCGGGGTGTTCCGGTCGGCCACGAGTCGCACGACCAGCACGTGCCGGATTTTGATGAGCAGGTCGCACGTGCAGTTCGACGTGCGTTTGCGAACCGAAACCGGCGAATCGACCTTGTGCGAAAAACTGTTTATTGACCCGCCATCTGGCAAGAAGCGTCGTCGGTAAGCTTACGGTGTACCGACCTTAATCCTATCCAGCAGCCAGTATCGGGTGCTGATTGTGAAAGATCGGGACCGGGCTTTTGCAATACGGGAGTACCGGTCGCTCGTAGGTTGCTCTGTGGTGGGAACGGTCACCTCTGAAGTTCAGCAGCGCGAACCGCCTCTTCAGAGAAAGCGGACTATCGAATTGTGCGGCGCAATAGACCGTAGTCGACCCTCTACTGCTGATCCGGAGGCTTCCGGTGACCGGCAGCTCCGTAACGAGGCTAATGTGTGAAAACCCCGCAGGTCGTGATTACCGGGAATAGCTCCCGGACACGTCATCCCCGGGTCATCTTCTGCCGCGCGTTGTGCGATCGATGCTCAATCTAGCCACTATGATTGGCGAGAATTTCACGCGGCTCACAACTGATCTGAGTCGCCCGATTTTGAGTTTTCACGCGATCCTCTAACAACTGCGGACGTAGCCCGTTG
>Ga0316191_10000505_pt1 | contig 25411 bp, 24 predicted proteins | sample Eddworburr2cm_MG_FD_204928 | JGI IMG/M metagenome (GOLD analysis project Ga0316191, IMG submission 204928) | Coastal sediment microbial communities from Maine, United States - Eddy worm burrow 2 cm | ecosystem: Environmental > Aquatic > Marine > Coastal > Sediment | place: USA: Maine... | reverse complement strand
GCCATCATGGTGTGGTTGTTCATGCTTGCCGCAGCGGGTGTGTTTGCGGTGTTTCTGATCCAGGCATCCGGTTTCGATATCGAAACAGCGATCAACCCGCAACCGGCGGCACCGGTCGCCACGCCCAAACAGGCATCAGAGCAGGAACGATTTGCCGTGCAGGGCTCCGAAGTTGCCGGTTTCGACGATGACCAGCAGCCCTATAACATCGCCGCTGTGGAAGCCCGTCAGGACAAGCAACAACCAAACCTGGTGCACATGCGCCAGGTGACCGGTCTGCTGAAGCGAAGCGACGGGCGCGCCATGGATGTCACCGCCAAGACCGGCCTGTTCAACAGCAGGGACAAATCCCTGCGCCTGTCCGGCGATGTTATCATCAGGCTGGCGGACACCTTCACTGCCAATATGGACACTGCAGACGTTGATGTGAAGCAAAAGACCCTGGCATCACAATCCGATGTAGTCGTTGTAATGGATGGCGGCGTGATAAGGTCCACCGGCATTGACGTTACCAACAATGGCGAACATGTGACTTTCAAATCGCGGGTTCGTGCGGTATTCGAATCTGCAGCTACGCAAGAAAGCCCCGCTTCGGCAACAGTTGAAACGACCAGTTCAAAAGGAAACTTGCAACAATGAAACCGAACAAGGCCGGATACGCGATTGCGCTGATGGTGATGACAGCAAGTCTCGCCGCGCTGCCTGCCCTTGCGCAGAAAACGAAAAACAAGGTCAATATCGAATCCGATCAGATGGAGCTTTTCGAAAGCAAGAGCCAGGCAATTTTTCGCGGCAATGTGCGCGCCCGCAAAGGCGATGTCAGTCTGGCCTCAACCAACCTGATCGCCACGTTCAAGAAATCCAAGGGTGGCGGAACGGACGTGACCTGGCTGGAGACAACTGGCGGCGGGGTAAAGATCACGACCCCATCACAAACCATAACGGGCGACCGCATGAAGATGAATGTCAGAGCCAACACTGCGGTGGTGACGGGCAAGGTTACGGTCAACCAGGGCACCAGCGTTGTGAATGGCGAAAAGCTGAATGTGAATCTGAATACCAACGAGGCGAAATTTTCAGGGGGCCGTGTCAAATTCAATTTCGACCCCGATCAGAACCCGACAGGCGCAACCAAACCCATAAACTGATCCGCAACTTTCCCTTCCCAAGAGGCTCAAACATGGTTGCAGCTTGCAAATTCAGCAAACATTAACCATACGGCTTCAGCAAACCTTAATCCTGTAGAGCGGTAAATACGTGAAGCGAACCGGCAAGTCATCGTTTTGGTCTTCGTTGTTTGGCAGACGGGCACAACAGCCCTCCCGCCAGACACTGCGGAGACCGGGTTCAGCACCGCAAGAGGGCCTTGTTGCGCGTAATCTGCGCAAGTCCTTCAAACGGCGCATGGTCACCAATGATGTCAGCGTGTCGGTCCGCCGAGGAGAAGCCGTAGGGTTGCTTGGTCCCAATGGTGCAGGGAAAACGACGGTGTTCTACATGATCACCGGCCTGATCGCTGCCGATTCAGGGACCATATCGCTCGATGGAGTAGATATCACTGACTTGCCGATGTATCAGCGAGCCAGGTTGGGAATTGGATATCTGCCCCAGGAAGCGTCCGTGTTCCGGGCACTTACGGTTGAGGACAATATTCGCGCGGTGCTGGAGTTACACGTTCCCGACCGCACTGAGCGCGAACGTAAGTTGCGTGGATTGCTAAATGAGTTTCAGATCACACATATCACGAATTCGCCAGCTATGGCATTGTCTGGCGGAGAGCGACGACGGGTTGAAATTGCCAGAGCCCTTGCCGCAAATCCCCGGTTCATCCTGCTCGACGAACCCTTCGCAGGGATTGATCCAATTGCGATCAATGATATTCGCCAACTGGTGCGACAGCTCACCTCTCGGGGCCTCGGGGTGCTTATTACGGATCACAACGTCCGAGAAACCCTCGAAATCATTGATCGAGCCCTTATCATCCATGAGGGCCACGTATTAATGGAAGGTACACCACAACAGATCGTGGCGCATCCCGATGTGCGGCGTCTTTACCTTGGTGAAGGTTTCAGCCTTTAATATCCCGTCGGCAAGTGCGGTGAGCGGATAAAATCCGGAAGAGCCGTCGATCACGCGCCTGATCAGGATGGTTTCTGGTTGCTGTAACCAGACCGGGAGACCTGATCGCCTGTGAAGTGTTGGAGCAACCATACCGGTTCAACCGAACCCGCGGTGCTCCGGTTTGTTGTGCAGGGAGTTTGCCAGCGATGGCCTTGAGTCAAAAACTGCAAATGCGCCAGGGGCAATCCCTGGTCATGACGCCGCAACTGCAGCAGGCCATCAAACTGCTGCAGATGTCGAACTTCGAGTTGCAGGCCTATGTGGAGAGCGAACTGGAGTCGAACCCGTTGCTGGAGCGCGACGAAAGCGATGACGCAGGCCGCGACATTGTATCTGACAGCGATGCCGAGACCGGTCGGGCGGAAGCCGCCACAGATCTCAAGGACACAGCAGAACAGATTGCGTCAGGTGAAAACACGCCGGAAAACCTCGATCAGTTCGATACCGGCCTGGAAAATGTTTACGCTGACGAGGCCACCGCCGATAAAATCAATCGTGAAGCCGCAGATCCCATGGCGATGCAGGATTCAGGCTGGCAGTTGTCCAGCACGGGCAACACCGCAGGCGGCAGTGGCGGCGGCCGCGGTTATGATGGCGAAATGGCTTTCGATGCGACCCTTGCCAGCGAAAACACACTTGCCGATCACCTGACGGAACAGCTTCACCTGACTGTGTCTGACCCTGCCATGCGCATGATCGGTGCACACATGATCGGCATGGTCAACGAGGCCGGTTACCTGACCGGGGATGTCGGCTCGATTGCCGACACGCTCGGCGCCAAGATGGACCTGGTCGAACAGACCCTGGCGATTGTGCAGACTTTTGATCCACCCGGCATCCTGGCCCGCGATCTGAAAGAATGCCTGTCCATTCAGCTCGCGGAGCGTGACCGGCTCGACCCTGCCATGCAGATTTTCATAGACAACCTGGACCTGCTTGCCAGGCATGATTTTGCGAAACTCAAGTCCATGTGCAAGGTCGATATGGATGACCTGCGTGACATGGCCGATGAGGTGCGCTCGCTCAATCCGAAACCCGGCAACGTGTTTGGTACGGTGATCGTGCAACCCGTGGTACCGGACGTCATCGTGCGGCCTGCCCACGACGGCAGCTGGGTTGTCGAACTGAATACCGAAACACTGCCGCGGGTGCTGGTCAACAATCAGTATTTTGCACAGGTGAGCAGCGGCACGACGCGTGATACGGACAAACTGTATCTGTCCGACTGCATGTCAAACGCGACCTGGCTGGTCAAAAGCCTGGATCAGCGCGCCCGCACCATTCTGGCGGTGGCCCGCGAAATCGTGCGGCAGCAGGACGCCTTCCTGATGTATGGCGTCGAGCATTTGCGCCCGCTCAATCTCAAGACAGTCGCCGATGCCATTTCCATGCACGAATCCACGATCAGCCGCGTCACATCGAACAAGTATTTCGAAACCCCGCGCGGCGTGTTCGAGCTGAAATATTTTTTCACGACGGCGATTTCTTCTTCAGCCGGTGGTGATGATCATTCTGCTGAATCGGTACGGCACCGAATTCGGGCAATGATCGATGAAGAGACCGGTGGAAAAATTCTGTCGGACGATCAGATTGTCGACCGCTTGTGCGCTGATGGTGTCGACATTGCCCGGCGAACGGTGGCGAAATATCGTGAAGCCATGCATATTCCATCGTCCATCATGCGGCGGCGGCAAAAACGCATGCAGGAAGCCAGCTAGAGCCGTGCGGTTTTCTGACTGAGCCAAAACCAGGCTCCAAGCTTTTGTTTTTGCATATCTTTGTTTGCAGACCGGGGCACGTTTTCGGGGCGGCATGTTGCGCAAGCAGACTGCAATTCTCGATTGAACAAACCCGAATCCATAATTGCATGCACGCCAAAAACGGCCGACAAAACTTTCCCACATTCTTTTCATAGGTTGATTGACAAGCTGGCCGCGTCGCAATAGGTTCCGCGCGCCTTGATCGGGGAAGTCAGATTCAAAACAGCAAATCGGGCATTGTTACCGGAACGCGCTTAAGCAGGTCCGATCGAAACAGTCAATATTGAAAATGTAATCAGCTTTCGACAGACTTGGTCTTCGAAACAGGGATAGTCTTAAATCATGCAGATTCAGATAACCGGCAAGAACCTCGACATTGGTGACGCATTGCGTGAGCACGTCGAAGGGCGCATCCACAAAGATGTTGCAAAATATTTCGACGGTATCGTTCGCTGCCTGGTGGTGGTCGAAAAACAGCGCTCCGGTTTCGACTGCGAGATCACGCTGCATCTGACCACCGGCCTGGTCCTGAATGCCAACGGCAACGGCGGTGACGCGCACAGTGCGGCGGACACGGCCGTGGGGCATCTGGAAACCCGGCTGCGGCGTTATAAAAGACGCCTGAAGGATCATCACCTTGCCCGCAAGGAACCTGTACACGTGGTTCCCGCTGCTGCGTATGTCCTGCAGGCGGATGCCGAGGGTGCAACAGAAGAGCCGGTTGATCTGAACCCGGTGATTATCGCGGAATCAGCGGCCAGCATCGATGAGCTGTCGGTTGGTGAGGCGGTTATGAAGCTTGATTTCACGAATGAACAATTTGTGCTGTTCCGCAATGGCCGCAATGGCAGCCTGAATGTGGTCTACAAGCGCAAGGACGGAAATGTCGGGTGGCTGGACCCGGGCGGGAACTGACAAGCTGACCGACTGAACTGCCTGAGCCTTCCGGACCTTCGATGGACCGGATACTGATACACAAAGTGCATGGAGAACAGTCAATCATGCAATTGTCGAACATAATTTCCAGTAATGCCGTAGTGCCTAATCTCAAGGCGTCCAGCAAACGCCAGTTGCTTCAGGAACTGGCGCAGGAAGGCGCGCGGATTTCGGGCCTCGAGTCGCAGGTGATCTTCGAAACCCTGTTGCGGCGGGAAAAGCTGGGATCAACCGGTCTTGGACAGGGCATTGCCATTCCGCACGGCAAATTTCAGGCGCTGGACAAGGTACACGGGCTGTTTGCGCGGCTGGCGTCCCCGGTCAAGTTTGACTCTGTTGACGACAATCCTGTTGATCTGGTGTTTCTGCTGCTGGCCCCGGAAAGCGCCGGCGCAGACCATCTGAAGGCACTGGCGCGTATTTCACGCCTGCTGCGCGACGCTACAGTGGTCGAAAAGCTGCGCGGCACAGACAAGGCGGAAGGGCTTTATGCCATTTTGACCGAACCGGCTGCCACGGCAACGCACGCGGCCTGACCTGATTGCCACGCCCGACCTGTTCGCATGTATCAGAGCAATATCCATCCGTGTGAACAGATATTGCTCTGGAGTATCTCTATCAATTCGGGTTGATGGCTGCCAGATCGTGCTCGAACGCATTGGCCAGGGCGGCTTCGCGGCTGTCTGACACCGATACCGGCGTGCCATCTGCAAGGTACAGACAATACAAAGGTGTAGTCGGGTCGGTGGCAATTTTCTGGCCGATCATGTGTTCAACCTCAATGGCCGACACCTTGCGTACATAAGCCACCTCGCCCAGTCCCATGTTGGCGAGTGCAATTTCACTCTTGGGTATTTGAGGTAACCGTTTCGTCTTGTTATCTGTCATGGTCTGGGTTCCTTCAAAAATAGCGCCTGTGCGCAAAAACATGATTGCAGTATCATTTGGTGCCTGGTTGCCGGATTTCAATCTTGCGGACAACCCGCTGCGGTTCCGGTCTCTCCAGGTTGATCGCCAGCAGCCCGTTGTCGAGGCTGGCTGATACGACATTCATGCCGTCTGCCAGCACGAATGTGCGGCGGAACTGGCGGGCGGCAATGCCGCGATGCAGGAATTCCCGGGCCGGTTCATCGGTCTGACGGCCTTCGATAACCAGTTCCTTGTCTTCGAGTGTCAGTTGAAGCTCGTCCGGGGAAAAGCCCGCCACTGCCAGCGTAATGCACAATTTCTCGGCATTGTCGTCGCTGCTCGCCGGCGGCTGTTTTTCCACATTGTATGGCGGATAACCGTCGGTGGCGGTTTTCGCGGTTTGTTCCAGCAATCGCTCGATTTCGTCAAATCCAACGAAAAAAGGCGACGGAAAGGCCGTATTGCGTGTCATTTGTTCAAAGCCCTTTGATAAGCAGCTTGATAATCAACCGGTACGGTTATTGCGGTCTGAACGCTCAGCCCCGCTTTTGCCGACCCGGCAATCAACTTCATGATCGGATATTGTGTTGCAAGCCTGCAACGTCAAGACGCCGCAACGGGCCAGCGCCTCACGTTTGCGGCATGAAACGACAAGCACGGGGTTTTGCAAAGGCGCAGGAGCAGGTCGACTGCTCTTCGTACATGGTCTAAACAAGGTTCAACGATCAATACTGGCCAGACAAAGAGTCCACGCTGATGCAGGAAATTTTCGAGCAGTTCGTCACGCTTTGGGTGGTCATTGACCCAATCGGCACCGTTCCGGTGTTCGTGGCCGTTACAGCCTCAATTGACGCTAGCAAACGCACCGGAGTGGCCATTCATGCCGCACTGCTTGCGATTTGCGTATTGATGTTCTTCCTGCTGGCAGGCCAGTTCCTGATCGACGCTCTCGGCATCAGCCTGCCCGCATTCCAGATCGCCGGCGGTCTGATCCTGTTCCTGTTTGCACTCACCATGATTTTCGGCGACTCCAAACCCGACCAGGAAGTCAGTTCGGCGGGCAGTGGCGATGAGCAAACCAGCCCGGCGGTGTTTCCGCTGGCAGTTCCGTCACTGGCTTCGCCCGGCGCGATGCTGGCGGTTGTCCTGCTCACCGATAACAACCGGTTCAGTTTCGCGGAACAGGCTGTCACAGCCGGCATATTGGTGGCCGTGGTTGGCGTTGCACTGGTGTTCATGTTGCTGGCGGCACCAATCCTGAAACTTATCGGCACCAGCGGAGCGGCCATCGTCAGCCGCGTAATGGGGATGATCCTGGCATCGGTCGCCGTTGACAACGTCATCAATGCGGTGCTGGAACTGATAAAAACCAACGCCGGGTAAAGTCGGGACACCGGCAAGAGCGGTCCGCACGCTATCCGTTACGGCGAAATTCGATGCTGCAGTTCTTCCGCGCGGAAATTTTTTCGATGGCTTCCATCTCGCCCTTCAAGCGACCCAGCTCCACTGCAGTCGGACCATCACCTTCGAGGGCGAACAGGACCGGCCAGAACACGACCACGCCAACCCCCGTCAAGACTTGATCACTGCCGCGTTTTTTATCCTGCTGTCCAGCCACGCGGGCAGCTGCCGACGATACACGCTGCCCCTCCGAAGCCAATTGCCTGCAGCTCATGCTCTCGTACTGGACCGGCGACACGTAAGCCGCTTCGATATCAGCGGATTTTGATGACGCATTCAATTGAAAAAATTACGTTAACGCAAAGATCATCTACATTTACAGCATTGCGCTGCAATGCATTGCCGATGAACTGTACAATGCCTCAGGAACTGGCCGATCGCTCTTGTGAAAATGCAAAAAAACGGCCGCCTGCAGGAAAGCAGACGACCGGTATATTGCTATGCAAACACTACATTCAGGCAGCAGCAACCTTGGTCAGTGCGCGGTCCACGGACGCCACGACTTCATCCAGGTCTGACTTTGTGCAGATCAGTGCCGGTGAGAAGCACAGCGTGTTGTTAAGACCGCTGAGCGAGCGATTGGTCGCCCCGATGATGACTGCATCGGTTGCAAAACAATCAGCCACAACCGACTGTGCCACGCCTTCAGCAACCGGTTCGCGGGTCTCGCGGTCAGCCACCAGTTCGATACCGCAGAACAGTCCCTTGCCACGCACATCGCCGACCATGGCATGCTTGGCCTTCAGGCCCTCAAACCGGTCCATGAGGTACTCACCCATGGCAGTGGTGTTTTCCAGCAGTTTCTCATCTTCGAGAATGCGCATGTTTTCAAGCGCTGCCGCCGGTCCTGCCGCACAGCCGCCAAACGTGGAAATGTCACGGAAATAGCTCATCGGGTCAGACGGGTCGGCCTTGAACTCGTTGAACACGGCCTCTGTTGTCACCGTGCACGAGATGGCGGCATAGCCGGATGCCACACCCTTGGCCATGGTCACCATGTCAGGCTGAATGCCATAATGCTGATAACCGAACCACACGCCGGTGCGACCCATGCCGCAGACCACCTCATCGATAATCAGCAGAATGTCATACTTCCTGCAGATTTCCTGGACGCGGTCCCAGTAGCCCTGCGGCGGGGTGATGACGCCGCCGCCTGCGGTGACAGGCTCCAGTATCAGACCGCCGACAGTGTCGGCACCTTCGCGCAGAATAACCTCTTCGATGGCATTGGCGGCGCGGATGCCGTAATCATCCACCTCGCCCCATTGCGAGCGATACTCAAGACAATGCGGCACTTCCACGAAGCCGGGCGTGAACGGGCCATACTGGTCGCGGCGTTCGTTCTGGCCACATGATGACAGCGCGGTGATTGTGGTGCCGTGATAATCGCGGTCGCGATACAGGATCTTGTGTTTCTTGCCGCCATGCTTGTTGTGCGAAATCTGGCGGACGATCTTGTAAGCCTTCTCGTTGGCTTCCGAGCCCGAGTTGGAATAATAGACCCGCGTCATGCCCGGCATTTTGGAGATCAGCCGCTGGGCGAACCTGGCGCCTGGAATGCTGCCAGCCGAATTGGCGAAATAGTTCAACTGAACAAGCTGGTCGCGAACCGCGTCGGCAATGCTCTCGCGGCCATAGCCGACATTGACGGTCCACACGCCGCCGGATACCGCATCGAGATGTTCACGGCCTGCGGTGTTCCACACGCGCATTCCCTTGCCTTCGATGATCACCAGCGGATCCACGGTTTCAAACTTCTTGTGCTGGGTCAGATGGTGCCAGACGTGTTCACGGTCGGCCTCGATGATCCCACTGAAGTCATTTTCATTCGCCTGAAGGTTCATGGCACTGCTCCTTAATGAATAAGTCTCATTATCCATCCATCCGGGGGGGGCTTGGCAAGGACATTCAGCCATCCAGAACGGCAAATAATGTGGAACCACCCTTGTGCAACGGCATAACCTGCCAAAAAAGGCATCATGTCAGGAAATGTCAGCAAGCAGTGCCAACCCTGTGCAAACAAGCATTTCAGCTTATGGCAAAGGCGCAAGGCAAGTGGCATAGTGCGCGCACCATGAGCACAGCAGCAACCCGCCCCATCCAGTCCGGTGACCATCTTTATCTGATAGATGGCTCCGGCTATATTTTCCGAGCCTATCACGCATTGCCGCCGCTGACCCGCAAGTCCGACGGGTTGCCGGTGGGAGCCGTGCAGGGCTTTTGCAACATGTTGTACAAGCTGCTCAAGCAGATGTCCGCGGACGACAAGCCGACCCACATTGCGGTTATCTTCGACAAGTCCTCAAAATCGTTTCGCAACGATATTTACCCCCAGTACAAGGCGCATCGCCCGCCTGCTCCTGAAGACCTGGTGCCGCAATTCGGCCTGATCCGGCAAGCGACGGAAGCTTTCAACGTGGCCTGTATCGAACAGGAAAACTATGAAGCTGACGACCTGATCGCGACCTATGCCACACAAGCTGCCGCAGTTGGCGCAACGGTTCGCATTGTGTCATCCGACAAGGACCTGATGCAGCTTGTCACCGAACAGGTGATGCTGCTCGACACCATGAAGGACAAGGCCATCGGCCGGGCCGAGGTCATCGAGAAGTTCGGCGTGCCGCCTGAAAAGGTCGTCGAAGTGCAGGCGCTGGCCGGCGACAGCGTGGACAATGTGCCCGGTGTACCGGGCATCGGCATCAAGACTGGTGCGCAACTGATCGAGGAATATGGCGACCTTGAAACCCTGCTGGCGCGCGCAGCAGAAATCAAGCAGCCCAAGCGTCGCGAAAAACTGATTGAGTTTGCCGACCAGGCACGTGTTTCAAAGCAACTGGTAATTTTGAAAACCGATGTGACCGTCGATCACCCCATAGAAGATTTCGGGGTCGTTGAACCGGAAGCAAAAACCCTGATCGGCTTTCTGAAAACACTCGAATTCACCACCCTGATCCGCCGGGTATCCGGCGATTTCGAAGCCAATGCAGCCGACATAGACCCCATAGAAGTGACCTTCACCGGCTGGCCGCCCGAAGGTGCCGATGTAGACGAACTCGGCATACCGGTCGGTGACACTGCGGATGCAGGCAATGCCCTCCAGCTGGATGAGGCATCTGCCGCAGACGCAGATAATGCAGCCAGCGTCATCGCTGAAAACATGCGCAAGCTACCGCTGGATCACTCGGCGTATGAACGGGTGACGACCACCGACCGGCTGGACGCATGGGTTGCAATGATCCATGAGGCCGGGCTGGTTGCCGTCGACACCGAAACCACCTCGCTCGACAATATGCGGGCCAAGCTGTGCGGCATCTCGTTGAGTGTCGAGCCCGGCAAGGCCTGCTACATTCCCACGGGCCACCGGGCATCGGACGGCCTGGATTTCGGGGGCGGCGACGATCTGCAGCAATTGTCCGAGGCGGCGGTTATCGGCGCGCTCAAGGGCGTGCTCGAGCATCCCGGCATTCTGAAAATCGGACAGAACCTGAAATACGATCTGACCGTGCTTCAACGCCTTGGTATCGATGTTACGCCGATCGATGACACGATGTTGCTGTCATATGCGCTGGATTCCGGCATTAACGGCCACGGCATGGACGAACTGGCCGAGGTCCACCTCGGTCTCAAGCCGATCAAGTTCAAGGATGTTGCCGGCAGCGGAAAATCCCAGGTGACATTTGACCTGGTGCCGCTGGACCAGGCGACAGGCTATGCCGCCGAAGATGCCGACATCACGCTCAGGCTGTGGCACGTGCTGAAACCACGGCTGGCAACCGAACATCGTGCAACCGTCTATGAAACGCTGGAGCGGCCGCTGGTGCCGGTTCTGGCGGCAATGGAACGCGAGGGGATACTGGTAGACAGGACCGTGCTGGCCCGGTTGTCGGGCGAGTTTTCCAAAGGCGCAGATGCGCTGGAGGCACAGGTGCATGAGCTTGCCGGCGAGGCGTTCAACCTGGGATCGCCAAAACAGGTCGGCGAAGTCCTGTTTGGAAAAATGGGCCTGCAGGGCGGCCGGAAAACCGCAACCGGTGCCTGGAGCACCGACAGCCAGGTGCTGGAAGACCTGTCAGCCGACGGTGTTGAACTGGCCCGGAAACTGCTGGACTGGCGGCAACTGACCAAGCTGCGTTCGACCTACACCGATGCGCTGACCGGGCACATCAACCCCGAGACAGGGCGTGTTCACACGTCATATTCGCTGGCAGCCACGTCTACCGGCAGATTGTCGTCAACCGATCCGAACCTGCAGAACATCCCGGTGCGAACCCCGGAAGGCCGGCAGATCAGAACCGCGTTCGTGGCAAGTCCCGGCCACAAGCTGGTGTCTGCCGACTACAGCCAGATCGAACTGCGGGTGCTGGCGCACATTGCCGGGATCGATCAGCTCAAGAAGGCATTTGCAGACGGGCTCGATATTCACGCCATGACCGCATCGGAGATGTTCGACACACCGGTCGAAGGCATGGACCCTTCCATCCGCCGCAAGGCGAAAGCCATCAATTTCGGAATCATTTACGGTATTTCCGCGTTTGGGCTTGCCAACCAGCTGGCGATACCACGCGAAGAAGCGGGCCGCTACATCAAGACCTATTTCGAGCGGTTTCCCGGCATCAAGGACTATATGGAACACACCAAGGCATTCTGCAGGGCCAATGGCTATGTGGAAACCGTGTTTGGCCGGCGGATGCATTTTCCGCGTATCAAGTCCCCCAACGCGTCGGAACGGGCCTTCCAGGAACGCGCCTCGATCAACGCACCAATCCAGGGCTCCGCAGCCGATATCATTCGCCGCGCCATGATCCGCATGCCGGATGCCCTGGCAGAAGCGGGCCTGGGCGCTCGCATGTTACTGCAGGTGCATGATGAACTGATCTTCGAAGTGCCCGAAGCAGAGACCGATGCAACCATCAAGGTCGCCTGCGACGTGATGATCGCCGCGCCATTGCCTGCGGTATCGTTCTCGGTGCCCATTCAGGTGGACGCACGTGCGGCAGACAACTGGGACGAGGCGCACTAGGTTTGCATTGACCAGGAAAGCCAGCGGAGAGGGCGAGAATCCATTCCTGCCGTTCCCTCGCGATCAGGGTACCCGCGTACTTGTTGCCGAATACGGTGGAATGCCGGTTGGCCTGGGTGCAACTGAGCATGGCGACAATAATATCAGCGACATATGGATATCACCTTTGCATGAGGGCAAGGGCGCTGGATCTGCGCTGATCAAGGCGTTGGAGCAGGTTATCAGGGACAGAAGTTATGGCGACGCATCCATCCAGGTCGCCGCAGCCAACAAACGCCGCTGTGCTGTTGTCCGTGGGAGGGATTATGGATCCATGGGATCTGATCCCAGAGACTCCGGGAACTCCGCGTGTGTGGGCACTTGCTCCAGATCCGACGCCCATGAAGGTTGCTCTGAGGCGAATATTCTGACCCGTTCGACGACGTTAGCCGGTTCGCTCAGAGATCCGGCCGGAACGATCATCTTTGTTCCGTTACCATTTGCCCAGGGAACGCCGGACCCGCAGACCCGGCAGAACGACTTGGAGATATCCCGGCCCGGCACCTGGTAATTGATAATATCGCCAGCGCCCCCAAGCCAGTCGAACCCCTCGACGCCCACGAACAGGTTAGATGCAAACGCCGACCCGGTGATTTGGCGGCACTGGTCACAGCTACACAGAAACAGTTTTTCGAACGTGTTGACCACCTCGAATGAAACTGCTCCGCAAAGGCAGCCCCCCTTGATTTTTCGGATAGATGGGAACCTTTGTGTGGGCATCACTTGTGCCTTTCATTTTGTGCCAATCCGCATATTTTCAACATATAGTAATCTGGTCATGGCTATCGTGTTAATCGGTTCAGCGAGGATCAGGCAGATCGAAAACCGGGACTCCGCGTGCGAGCGAGATCCCCAACTTCGCGTGCTACCTAGCCACTGCGATCAACTCGATGCTGTATCCATCGGGATCCTCGACAAACGCGATGAGTTCCTTTTCTACGGTTTCAACGGGTGCGAATCTCATTGGCCCCGCCGATCTAGTGACCTTCACGCCCATCTTTGTCAGACGCTCACAGGTCGCGTAGATATCCGATACTTCAAGCGCGATATGACCATACCCGTTACCGTGCTGATAGCTGGTTTCGTCCCAGTTCCATGTCAATTCAATCGTGGGGGCCGATGGGCTGTCGCTGTATCCCATAAAGACCAGGGTGAAACGGCCTACGGGGAATGTCTCGCGCCGCATCTCACGCATACCCAAAGTGTCCCGGTAAAAAGCTACTGAGCGATCGAGGTCGCCCACGCGTACCATCGTGTAAAGAATGCGTGTGGGAAGGCTGGTTTGTTCGATCATTCCATTGGTCCTTGCGAGAGATAAGGTACCGACAAGCCACAACGCCCGGCTTGTCGGATAGAGAAAGTAACTTGGGCTTATTTGCAGATCTCGCCGCTGTAGCGGACCAGGCCTTGAAGGTTGTTAGGGTCCCGCAAGTCAACCAAGCCATAGCTGTTGAAAGAACCGTTGGCACCTTTCATCGTACCGCGTGAGGTACCATCTTGGATGTCATAGGTGATCTCAATCATGAAACGTCCGGGTTTGCCCGGCACAGCTGTCAAAATCCCAAGATCTTTGGTCTGGAACGCGCCACCATCGTCGCGGCCGAAATAATGCTCCATATCCATTTCGAGGCCCGTGGGCGTTTCGCGCTGAGCGGTGATTTTGCCCGCAGCGTTTTGCACACTGCCCGTCAAAGCGGCAGAAATAATGATGGGATTGCCTTCACCTTCTGCGAAGAAATTAGGGATTGCGACGCCACCGATAGGTGAACAGATACCGGGATCAGCGGACGCGCTTGAGGTGCCTGAAAGGGCGATACCGGAAGCGAGGGCCAGTGCGACAAGAGATAGTTTATTCATGTTATATTCCTTTGGATAAGATGGGCTCAGACGTAAGAGTTTCGTTTGGGTGTGTGCACCCGTGCGCTGGCCCGGATTTTTGGGCCAACTGCCTGTTCTAACTGCGATATTGTAGTTGCTTCGTGGCTTAGACGGCCTTGATATCCATCGCGTGTTGGATGTCACCAAGGCGGAAAACCTGCCCTGCCCCAGCCCAGCCGCCGTCAGTCACCTCATAAAGCATGGCCCAGTGGTTGAGCCTGCCGTCGTAGGGGCCGACAATATCATCAACGACACGACCGATTTCAGCGACCAGGCTCTTTCTGGTCTCATCGTTCAACGCGCCCTGCGGCGTCGTTACAGCGATGCGAAACGGAGGTTTCTCCAGCGGCACGCCGCCGACATAGAATGTTCCCTCAGGCTTCTCATTGAAATGGGCCCAGACCAGCGATTGTGCGCCTGCGCTTTCCAATGGTGCACCTTCAGCCCTGAGCACAGCACTCGAAAGTTGCGACATCAGCGCGTCTTGCTGCGGTTTATCCAGATCACCCTGTGGGGCGTCTACTTGAATGAGTGGCACGGATCTTTCCTTTCTTTCCCAAGGTTACGTGTAATATGGGGAATGGAGGCCACGGCTGGCTGCCTCGGCGACGCTTGCGTCAAACACACGGGTATAAAAGGCTGCGTTGAGTTTCGCCGCGGTTCTCGGGAAAACTTCAACTGCGAAGGCAAGCGCGTTTCCCACGGTATCGAACGCATCAACCCCACCAAGTGTATTGGTATCCAGCCCACTCAGCCAAAGCTTGGAGATCAAACCTTTTTGCTGCTTCAGGACAGGATTGCGATCCTGCCACGGAGCTTTTTCAAAAGGTACATTTACCTGCACTTCGGTGTAGACAAAGGCACCAGGGGTCTGCGTTGGGACAGCCCCAAAATGCGGTGATCCCATGTCACGGCTTGCATCCGAAACGACCCCTGCATCGAAGACCCGGGTTGTTTGGGCGACGCCAAATTTCTTGGCGGCTGCGGGGAAAAAGGTGGTGCAATAATGCTGAGCAGCCTCAACACTTTCAAAGCTGTAGATGCCACCCACCGAGTTGTTCCCTACCCCCGAGAACCACGTTTTGTTGAGGAAACCCGGTTCATTCGCGATCTGGTCGTTCAGTTCCTGCCATGGGACATTCTCGAACGGCGCGGAAATTTGCAGCTCTGTGTAGACAAACGCTTTGGGGGTCATTTGTTCTTCTCCATTTCCAATCACGGTACCGGCCATCACCAGTTTGCCGCCGAGTGCGAGGTTGACAGTCGTTACAGCCGCAACCGTGCCCGCCATGATGTTACGTCGGCTGATCACTTTTACGATTTGCTGTTCTGTCCGATGTTTCATCTGGCTTTCCTTTCCTTTCCTTTGCTGCCGCGGCACGGGGAATCATCGGTTGCAGTGCGGTAGGGTTTGTTATATAACGATCACTATATATTGACTATATAACGATCGCTATGTTGTCAACACAAAAAAATATCGACCGCTATAAAAAATCTGAAGGGACAGTTGATGACGCAGTTGCCAACGAAAAAAGAGCAAACCCGGATGCGTATCCTGGACGCTGCAAGCCGAAGCTTCAGAAGTAGTGGTTATGCGGGAACCGGAGTTGACGGTATTGCAAAGGCCGCCGGTGTCACATCAGGCGCATTTTATGCTCATTTCGGATCGAAAGATGGTGCGTTTGAAGCAGCGCTGGCGGCTGGGATGGACGAGGTGATTGAAAGCATTCCGAATTTTCAAAGAGAGTTTGGACCTAATTGGATTGGGGCCTTTGCCGATTATTATCTAGGTGAGGCGCATCGTAATGATCTTGCCTGCGGGTGCGCGATGACAACACTGTCACCCGAAGTTGTACGGGCAGATCCCAGTATGCACACGGCTTATGAAGCGAAAATGAACAGAATTGTAGGCCTGATTGCCGATGGTTTGGACGGGGACTCAAAAGAGGCCCGACACGCCCGGGCCTGGGCGATGTTAAGCACCCTGATCGGCGGACTGACATTATCACGCGCCGTTGCAAACCCGGATATCGCGAACGGGATTGCTGCGGCGGCCCGCACTGCAGCCGTGGCCGCCTCTGAGGCCTAAATTACTGGCCAAGATTCCGAAGGCCAAGTCTGTTCCCAGTCTTCTGTTCGGCTGTGTCCTTGCCGAAGACGGCTGGAACACACGCGATGCAGCCAAAGCCGCCACGACCTACTCGCTTGATACCAGATGGCGCAACCGTGCGGCCTTTGTGACCAACCGCGCAGAGGCGGAGAAATTCCTGACTGCAAAATGGGTGGAAGATGAGCTTATGGTCGGCTCAGAGTATCTCTGGCCAGGGCGCTTTCACGAACGCCTATATATTTCGACGCGGAAACAAGCGCGCGGATCGTTAGAGATTGGCTCACGTCAATTGGCCTTGAAGCAACCGCCTATGGCAGGCACTCCATGCATCGAACTAAGGTCACGCAGATTTACAAGAAGACTGGAAACTTGCGCGCTGTTCAGCCTTTGCTTGGTCACACCAGAATGGACAGCACGGTCCTATGACCCAGACTGCCCGCCGGACGACCTGACACGTCCTCTTCTCTCACCAATTGGCTTGTTATAACGTTGTCGCGCGGCTTCAGAGTGATCCGCGACGGCGCTGAAGCCGTTTAATTACGGACAACTAACCGGGAGACGTGATGGCCAGCGACCTGAGCACCGATGACATGATTATCGTGCTGGAACGCCTGAGCAGGCTGGTGCGGGCGCAGGAGCATGCATCCGACCTCAACCCTGCGCAATGGGAAGCGCTGCGCTACCTGTCGCGGTGCAACCGGTTTTCAAACTCACCGGCTGCATTGACCCGATACCTGTGCGCGACCAAGGGCACGATATCCCAAACCCTGATTGCCCTTGAACGCAAAGGCCTGGTGATCAAGTCACCACGGCCGGGCGAGGCGCGCTCAGTGGTATTGGCACTGACGGGCGATGGCGAGGTGAAACTGCGCGACGATCCGTGGAAGCAGGTGTCCACCATTATCGAGGCAAGCGGATCAAAAACCCGTAAAAAACTCGCGACCGGATCACAGAAACTGATCAACCAGATCATCAAGTCACGCGGCCTGCCCAGTTTCGGCACGTGTGGCACCTGCCGGTACTTCCGTGAAGGCGGTGCGCCTGACGACGTCAAGGGCAAGCACTGGTGCCTGCTGTTTGAACAGCCGGTCACAAAGACGGAAGCCGGAAAAATCTGCGCCAGCCACGATACGGCCTGAACCCACGCGCCGTTCACGATTTCAGTCAGTTACCCTGCTGGATCAGGATGATTTCTGGTTGAATCAACCAAAAATCATGAACCTGATCGCATCCAAAGTGTTGGAGCAACTTTATGGGTTCAATTGAACCCATGTTGCTCTAGGCAGCATCTTGCACTGCCGGTGCTGCGGCCAGCACCTCGCTGTCGACGTGTGAGGTAAACTTCTCGAAATTGTCGACAAACATGCCGACCAGTTCGCGGGCCTTTGCATCATAGGCTGCAGGATCGGCCCAGGTGCCACGCGGATCAAGCACAGTGGTGTCAACATTCGGCACCAGTGTCGGCACTTCAAAGCCGAAGAAGGCGTCGGTGCGCATCGGCACATCGTTCAGACTGCCGTCCAGTGCAGCGGCCAGCAAGGCGCGGGTTGCCTTGATCGGCATGCGGTGACCTTCACCGTAAGGTCCGCCGGTCCAGCCGGTATTGACCAGCCAGCAGGTGGCGCCATGCTCGGCAATCAGCTTTTTCAGCAGATTGCCGTAAACGCTGGGGTGACGCGGCATGAAAGGTGCGCCAAAACAGGTTGAGAACGTGGCGACCGTGCCCTTGACGCCTTTTTCGGTGCCGGCCACCTTGGCGGTGTAGCCGGACAGGAAGTGATACATCGCCTGCTGCGGCGTGAGACGCGCAATCGGCGGCATGACACCGGATGCATCTGCGGTCAGCATGATGACATTCTTCGGATGCGGTGCGGTGCCGTCTTCCGACGCGTTTGGAATGTAATGCATCGGATACGCAACCCGGCCATTTTCGGTCAGCGACACATCATCAAAGTCCGGCGTCCGGGTGTCTGCATCGACCATGACGTTTTCCAGGATCGAACCCCAGCGCTGCGTGGTGGCGTAAATTTCCGGCTCGGCTTCCGCGGACAGATTGACCGTCTTGGCATAGCAGCCGCCTTCAAAATTGAATATCCCGTTTGGCGACCAGCCATGTTCATCGTCACCAACCAGCGTGCGTGTGGCATCGGATGACAGTGTGGTCTTGCCGGTACCCGACAGACCGAAGAACAAGGCAGACGTGCCATCATCGCCGGCATTGGCCGAACAGTGCATCGGCATGATGCCCTTTTCCGGCAGGAAGTAGTTGAGGGTGCCGAACACGGATTTCTTGGTTTCACCGGCATATTCGCTGTCGCCGATCAGCACCAGCTTTTCAGCGAGGTTGATCGCAATGACGGTCTCCGTGCGCGATCCGTGTCTTGCGGGATCAGCCTTGAAGCTCGGCTGATTGATGATTGTCAGTTCCGGCGTGAACTGCATGACCTCTGCACGAGACGGACGGCGCAGCAGATAACGGATGAACAATGCGTGCCATGCAAACTGCGTCACCACGCGAACCTTGATGCGATGATCGGCATCGGCACCGCCATACAAATCCTGAACAAACAGCCGCTTGCCCTTGGCATGATCCAGGAAGTCAGTTTTCAGGGTGGCAAAATGGTCGGTAGACATGCCCTTGTTGTTGTCCCACCAGATAGTGTCTTCGGTGCTGGCGTCACGAACGATGAACTTGTCCTGGGCAGACCGTCCGGTATGTTTGCCGGTGATAACCGCAAGTGCGCCGTTTTCGGTGACCATGCCTTCGTCCAGCTTGATCGACATCTCGAAAAGCTGCGCAGCGTTCAGATTGTAGTGAACCTCCTGCGCCCCGTTGATCCGGGTTGTCTCAATAGGAAAGGCTGGATTGAAATGGCCTGTGTGTTGCAACGCGCTGCTCCTGACACAGTAATGAAAGACACATGGCACCTGACAGCCATGTCGTTGTTCATTACGTCTGTGATCTCTTGTTCTGTGGATGAAACGGGCTGTGATTTTACGGCGCATCGCCATCAACTGAACCCAATGTAGGATTTAAACTAGGCAATCTTTTGATCGTCATCAAGCCGTCAAAGCAATGAATTGCGATTTCTGTTGATAGCGCGCTATCGGCAGACGGCAGAAACCGACCATACCGGGCGGAATTCCGCCGTTCTCACAATTTGGCCAACGCTCTTGTTATCATTTGTCAACATCACCATATTCTGGCCATGTTTGACTTTGCGACAGCGTCAGACATCCTGCCACAATTTGTGCCAGATCACTCTATACGGCTCGCCATCAGGACGGAGACAAAGCATTGGGAAAACGCATGCCAACAATTGCGCTCGTCGATGACGATCGGCATATTCTGACATCGGTGTCCATGGCACTTGAGGCAGAAGGTTACAGCACCAACACCTACACAGACGGCGTTGCCGCTCTGCAGGGGCTGGAAGATACGCCACCGGACATGGCTATCTTTGATATCAAGATGCCGCGCATGGACGGCATGGAGTTACTTCGCCGCCTGCGCCAGAAGTCAGATTTGCCGGTTATCTTTCTCACTTCAAAGGATGAAGAGATCGACGAGTTGTTCGGCCTGAAAATGGGTGCCGACGACTTTATCCGAAAACCTTTCTCGCAGCGTCTCCTGGTCGAGCGCGTCAAGGCAGTATTGCGCCGGGCCCAGAACCGCGAGGGCATCGAGGTTACAGGTGAAGCCAGCAAGATTATCGAGCGTGGCCGCCTGATGATGGACCCGGATCGCCATTCAAGCACCTGGGACGGCAAATCCGTGACCCTTACGGTGACCGAATTTCTGATCCTGCAGGCTCTCGCCCAGCGGCCCGGCATCGTCAAGAGCCGTGATTCGCTGATGGATGCTGCCTATGATGACCAGGTCTATGTTGATGACCGCACCATCGACAGCCACATCAAGCGTCTGCGCAAGAAATTCAAGGTAGTCGATGATGATTTCGACGCCATCGAAACGCTTTATGGTGTCGGATACCGGTTCCGCGAGATGTAAACCGGACGTCGATCAGCATGACTTTTGGATGAGGCAACCAGGAAACACATGCTGATCTCCATCAAGGTCCCGGAGCAACTTTGTGGGTACACTGGATTCCATGTTGCCCCGGACGGTAGCTATCAACTCGCCGCGATTCCTGGCGGAAAAAGACAGGTTTGACGATATCAGGGTGATTTCCGGTTGTCCCAACCATCAGTTACCCCGATCACTTGCAAGATTATGCTAGCAGCGCTTCAGTAGGGACGGCCAATGACGATCCAATCGGATCTTGGACATAATGATCAAGCGGCCCCGGTATCGGAAACCATGCCGTCCGACGATCAGCCGACCCGACCGGCTGCATGGTGGAGTCGACTGGCACCGGCCCACCTTACAAGCCGCATTCTGATCATCAACCTGTGCGGCCTGGTCATACTGGTGCTTGGTATCCTGTTCTTCAATCAAAGCCGCAAGAGCCTGATTGACAGCCGCGTACAAAGCCTGATGACGCAGGCCCAGATCATGGCGGCCGCCGTTGGTTCCTCGGTTTCGGTGGAGACAGACCAGCTCATACTTGACCCGGAGCAATTGATCGAGCAACAGCTCAATCCCAATGCGGCATCACCTGCAACGCCGGGGCAGACCGATTTTCTGGTCAACCCGGATCGCGCCGGACCAGTCCTGCGGCGGCTGGTGTCAAACACCGACATCCGGGCGCATTTGTTTGACCGCGACGGTGCCATGATTGTGGACAGCCGATATTTCTATGGCCGTGGAGAAGTCTTGCGGATCAACCTGCCACCGCGCGACACCAAGGACAAAAACGCCCTGTTCGACGCGCTGTGGGACAAGTTCAACGAATGGTTCCTGGCCGTCGGTTACAAGGAACAGCGCGAATATACCGCCACCAATGGCAGCGAGTTTGAGGAAATCCGGGCGGCTCTCAACGGTGCATCGGTCTCGGTCGTCCGCGTCAACAAGAAAAAAGAGGTGATTGTTGCCGTCGCGGTGCCGGTGCAGCGGTTCAGGGCGGTGCAAGGTGCACTTGTACTGACCACACCCGGCGGCGAGATTGACGCCGTGCTGCGCGAAGACCTGCGGATTATTCTGTTCATATTCATGTTCACGTCGCTCGTCACGATCATCTTGTCATTGTTGATGGCAGGTCACATTGCCGAACCCATCAGGCGACTGTCCTACGCTGCCGCTGCCGTGAGCCGCGGTAACACCAAACGCGTGGAAATTCCCGATTTCTCATCCCGCCGTGACGAGATCGGGCACTTGTCCAGCTCGCTGCGGGAAATGACCAGTTCCCTGTACAACCGCATCGAGGCCATCGAGGCTTTTGCAGCAGACGTTGCGCATGAACTGAAGAACCCGCTGACTTCCTTGCGCTCTGCCGTTGAAACCATCGAATATGCCCGCACGCCGGAACAGCGCGACCGCCTGGTCGCCATCGTCAAGGATGACGTCAAGCGGCTGGATCGGCTGATTTCGGACATCTCCGATGCGTCGCGGCTGGATGCGGAACTTGCCCGCAGTGAATCCGGTCCGGTTGACATGCGCAAGTTGCTTGAGACCTTCGTGGAACTGGCAAACGAGACCCGGCGCGAAGTTCAGCCGCGGGTGACCCTGAAAATCGAGCCCCTGGCAGGCGACGTCTCCGACAAGAACGGGTTCACGATCCGGGGCCATGACAACAGGCTGGGTCAGGTCACGCGAAACCTGATAGCCAACGCGGTTTCATTTTCACCACCCGATGCCGAGGTTGCAGTGACGTTGCGGCGGACCGGGCGCGTTGTTGAATACGTGGTGGAAGACTCAGGGCCCGGCATTCCGCCGGCAAACCTGGAGCGGATTTTTGAACGCTTCTACACGGACCGGCCGGAAAACTCGTTCGGCAAGAACTCCGGGCTCGGCCTGTCAATCTCACGCCAGATCGTGGAAGCGCACAACGGAACCATCCGGGCCTCAAATCACTATGGCGCCGCGCCGGCCCCGGGAACCGACGCGGACATCAAGGGGGCCCGCTTTACGGTACGCCTTCCGGTTGATCGCTCGGCCTCCGATTTGCCGCGCCGCAAATCCTGACGCTCAACAGGCAGTGACATGAACAGTTCAGTACCGGTTCGAACCAATACACATGGAACCTGCATCGTACTGTCGTGTGCCGGACGGTGCGCCGGGGTGTTGCTGCAGGGCGAGCCGGGCACCGGCAAGTCTTCACTGGCAATGCGCCTGATTGACCATGCAGGGTTCGGCGCCGGGTCACCCGAGCCTGTCCGCGGGCAACTCGTAAGTGACGATCAGGTCCTGCTTGAAGATGTTGGCGGTGTGTTGACAGCCCATGCGCCGGGCGCCATTGACGGCCTGCTGGAAGTGCGCGGCATCGGCATCATCAAGGTGCAAACGGCGATTTCACCGGTGCGCCTTGATATGGTCATCACTCATGCCAACGCCGCAGACATCGAACGAATGCCTGAACCCCGGACTGTGACACTGGCGGGGCTGGCCTTGCCAATGCACAAGATTGACTTTTCAAACCCCGCGTCAGCAGCACAGGTACGGACGCTGGCGTTGATGGAGTGGCAATTGGCGAGTTTCAGCAATCCGTGAGTATCCTCGGATCGGGCCTTGCAGACAGTGGCCGAAGCGGTAATGTATCGGCCCCTGCAGCAAAACGGCTTCATATGGACCGTAAGATTGCCGGCAACTTTGTATAACCACATCGGGCATTGCACACATGATCGGACTCGTACTGGTTTCACACGGCAGGCTGGCGCAGGAACTATACAATGCGCTGGTTCACGTCGTCGGACCGCAAGACAATATTGAGGTGATCGGGATAGGTCCTGATGATGATGGTGACCAGCGGCGCGACGACATTCTGTCAGCCATAAAAAAGGTGGATAGCGGTGCCGGGGTTATTGTTGTCACCGACATGTTTGGCGGAACACCGTCCAACCTGGCCATTTCGGCAATGGACGACGGTGACATAGAAGTGCTCGCCGGTGCAAACCTGCCAATGTTGATCAAGCTTGCCAGCGTGCGTGCCTCGCTGCCTTTGCAAAAAACTGCCGAAGAAGCCCAGAATGCCGGCCGCAAATATATCAACCTTGCAGGAAGCCTGCTCAATAAATGAAGCATGCACGCAACCTCGAGATCACCAATCGCCGTGGGCTGCATGCACGTGCTTCGGCCAAGTTTGTCAAATGCGTCGAGCAGTTTGACGTGGAAGTGACGGTCTCCCATGACGGGCAAAGCGTGCCGGGAACATCCATTCTCGGACTCATGATGCTGGCGGCCTCGACCGGCACGATTGTCAATGTTGTCGCGACCGGCAAGGATGCAGGACCAGCCCTTGATGCAATCACCGCCCTGCTGGCCGACAGGTTTGGTGAAGACCGCGAAGACAGTGCAAAAGGTGGCGCCAGCGCTGCAGGCGGTATATAAAGATTTATTTATATGTTCATTGCGAACGTGCGCGCGGCCTGTTATAGACCGGCCAAATTAACGTCCTATTCCAAACTTCACACAGGAATTGCTGCCCATGACCAGCTCAAATGACTATGCCGTCGCCGACATTTCTCTTGCCGGGTTTGGCCGCAAGGAAATCACCATAGCAGAAGTTGAAATGCCCGGACTGATGTCGGTGCGCGAGGAATATGGTCCTGCCCAACCCCTGAAGGGAGCGCGCATTGCCGGGTCGCTGCACATGACCATCCAGACAGCCGTGTTGATTGAAACACTCGTGGCACTGGGTGCAGAGGTTCGCTGGGCGTCGTGCAACATCTTCTCCACGCAGGATCATGCCGCAGCAGCCATTGCCGACAGCGGCATCCCGGTTTTTGCCCACAAGGGTGAAACGCTGCAGGAATACTGGGATTTTGCCGACAAGATATTCGATTGGCCGAATGGTGAAACCGCCAACCTGATCCTGGACGATGGCGGCGATGCCACCATGTACATCCTGATCGGGGCCAAGGCGGAAGCCGACATTTCCGTGCTGGACAATCCCGGCAATGAGGAAGAAGAAATATTCTTCGCAACCATCAGGAAACGCATGGCGCGTGACCCGGGCTTCTTCACCAGGGCCCGCGCGGCCATCAAGGGCGTTTCGGAAGAAACCACGACCGGCGTCCACCGTCTGTACGAGCTGGAAAAGAAGGGTGATCTGCCGTTCCCGGCCATCAACGTCAATGACAGTGTCACAAAATCGAAATTCGACAACAAGTACGGCTGCCGTGAGTCGCTGGTAGATGCCATTCGGCGCGGCACTGACGTCATGCTGGCCGGCAAGGTTGCCATCGTGGCCGGGTACGGAGACGTCGGCAAAGGCTCGGCGCAGTCGCTCGCAGGTGCCGGTGCACGCGTGCTGGTGACCGAAGTCGACCCGATCTGCGCTCTTCAGGCCGCCATGGACGGCTTTGAAGTGGTCACGCTGGATGACGATATTGAACGTGCCGATGTCATTGTCACTGCGACAGGCAACAAGGACATTCTGACCGTAGACAACATGCGCCGCGTCAAGGACATGGCAATCGTCTGCAATATCGGTCACTTCGACAATGAAATTCAGGTTGCCGGTCTGAAAAACTTCAAATGGACCAACATCAAGCCCCAGGTGGACATGATCGAGTTTCCCGCCGGCAACCGCATGATCCTGCTGTCTGAAGGCCGTCTGGTGAACCTTGGCAACGCCACAGGTCATCCGAGTTTCGTGATGTCTGCCTCATTTGCCAACCAGACGCTGGCCCAGATTGAACTGTGGACCAAAGGCGATCAGTACAAGAATTCGGTTTATGTTCTGCCGAAGCATCTGGATGAAAAGGTTGCCATGCTGCACCTTGCCAAGGTTGGCGCAAAGCTGACCCGGCTTTCCGAAGAGCAGGCGGCCTATATCGGGGTCACACCGGAAGGCCCGTTCAAGCCGGACACCTACCGCTACTGACGTGGCGTCCTGACACCTCGCAAAATGTTTCAAATTTGCTGCCCCGTTGATAAGATCTCAACGGGGTAGTGTGTTTTTTGCTCCCGTACGGCTATATCTGTCGGAGGGTATTGCGTGTCCGATTCGCGCGCGGGAGCACTGTGTGCTCGGGTAACGCCCAAACAGGTAAGTGTTGTTGCTTTGCGTCTGGGACACCATGCATTCACATGAATGCTTGATGGTATAGGGAAATCGT
>Ga0316191_10000504_pt1 | contig 25439 bp, 29 predicted proteins | sample Eddworburr2cm_MG_FD_204928 | JGI IMG/M metagenome (GOLD analysis project Ga0316191, IMG submission 204928) | Coastal sediment microbial communities from Maine, United States - Eddy worm burrow 2 cm | ecosystem: Environmental > Aquatic > Marine > Coastal > Sediment | place: USA: Maine... | reverse complement strand
CACGGTGATGCGCCGGGTTTTGGTGCGCCCGCCCATGGCCTTGCCCAACATGTCGGACAGGTTGACCATGCCGACGGATGAGCCCGGCATGCCGGGAATATCCATTGTCGGCATGCCTGAACTGTTGTCGACGACCTCGAGCTCGATTTCCTTGTCGTCCAGCTCACCACTGCGCAGTTTCACCCGGAAACTGTCGCGCGTGCCCTTGGAGGCATTCGGTCCCACCAGTGCGTCCAGCACCCGGTTTTCAGCATTGGCCTGGGCATTGGCCTCAACGTCCTTGCGGCGTGTTTCGCGGGCAAGGCCGATGCCGACTTCAACAAGATCACGGACAATCTGCTCAACGTCCCGGCCGACATAGCCCACCTCGGTAAACTTGGTGGCCTCCACCTTGATGAACGGCGCGTTGGCAAGTTTCGCCAGGCGTCTTGCGATCTCGGTCTTGCCGACACCGGTGGGCCCGATCATCAGGATGTTCTTCGGCATCACTTCGTCGCGCAGGTCGGCATCCAGCTGCTTGCGGCGCCAGCGATTGCGCAAGGCGATTGCAACCATGCGCTTTGCGTCCTGCTGACCGACAATATGCCGGTCAAGCTCCGATACGATCTCGCGTGGAGAGAAGTCAGTCATGGTGGTGCAGTGTCCTACTTGGATTTATCGAGTTTCTCGACCGTCACGTTTTCATTGGTGAAAACACAGATATCGGCGGCTATTTTCATGGCGCGCCGGGCAATTTGTTCGGCGTCCATGTCGCTGTCGGCAAGCGCGCGTGCCGCAGCAAGTGCGTAATTGCCGCCGGACCCGATGGCGATGATGCCGTTTTCCGGTTCAAGCACGTCGCCGGTGCCGGTCAGCACCAGGCTGGTTCCCCGGTCAGCTACAATCATCATGGCCTCCAGCCGGCGCAGATACCTGTCGGTGCGCCAGTCCTTGGCCAGTTCCACGCAGGCCCGGGTCAACTGGTTGGGATATTGTTCAAGCTTGGCCTCAAGACGTTCAAACAGCGTCATGGCATCAGCGGTCGCACCGGCGAACCCGGCAATGACGTCTCCCTTGCCCAGTGGCCGCACCTTGCGGGCGTTCGATTTGATCACCGTGTTGGCCAGGCTGACCTGGCCGTCTCCCGCAACCACCACGCAATCGCCCTTGCGGACGGTGACGATTGTCGTGCCATGCCAGAGGCTGGCATCAGTGTTATGTGTCATGAATCAACTCTCAGTTTTATGTCTGGTAGTTATTTGGGAACTGCCTATGGCCAATAAAAGACCCTGCCCGGTTAATCAAGCCATGGTTGGGGCCTTGCGTCGCCGTCGCAGCCTGCTAAAAGTCAGCCCCGAAGGCGCACCACGATGGAAGTTGACCATGCGAACAGCCAGTATAACACGCAAGACCAACGAGACCGATGTCGCCGTTGAGGTTAACCTTGATGGAACCGGTAAACGCTCGATTGAGACCGGCATCGGGTTTCTGGATCACATGATTGATCAGTTGTCGCGCCACTCGCTGATAGACATGACCATCAAGACCGCCGGTGATCTGCACATCGACATGCATCACACCACCGAAGATACCGGTATTGCACTGGGCCAGGCGATATCGAAGGCCCTGGGTGATCGCCGCGGTATACGCCGGTATGGCCACGCCTACCTGGCGATGGACGAGGCACTGTCGCGGGCCAGCATTGATGTATCCGGCAGGCCGTTTCTGGTATGGCGTAGCGAGTTCAGTGCCGACAAGATCGGGGAAATGGATGCCGAGCTGTTCCGCGAATTCTTTCAGGCGTTTGCGCAAAACGCCGGTATGACCGTGCACGTTGAAACCTTGTATGGCGTCAACAATCACCATATTGCGGAGAGTTGCTTCAAGGCCGTTGCGCGCGCGCTGCGTGATTGCCTCGAAATTGACCCGCGTATGCCGGACGCTGTCCCGTCGACCAAGGGAACGCTTGGCGGAGAAGGATGATGTCATGCTGACCTATACTGCTCATCGCAAACAGGACGAGCTCGCGCCGGATCAGATCGATGACGGCAAGGGTGTCGTGTTCGTCAAGGACGGGTTTTCCTGGCTGGCGTTCTTCATTCCGGTTTTCTGGATGCTGTGGCATCGCTTGTGGCTACCACTGGTCGGCTACGTCGTCGCTGTGGCTCTGATTGCTCTGGCCGGCTATGTGTTTTCCTGGCCGGAGAACCTGACCGGGTCCGTTGGCCTTCTGGCCAATCTGTTTTTCGGCCTTGAAGGCAACAATTTCCGCCGCCGGGCCCTGGCCAAACGCGGCTTTGATGAAGTTGCCGACATTGTCGCCGACAATGGCGAAGAAGCCTCATACCGGTTTTTTGCCGCACGGCTTTCGGATCAGAACGGATAGATGAGGCATGCGGGTTGCTATCATTGATTACGGCTCAGGTAATCTGCGCTCGGCCCAGAAGTCGTTTGAGCGGGCTGCATCCATGCTGGACAGCGCCACCAGCATTGAACTCGTTGACACACCGGAACAAGTGGCAAGCGCTGACAGGGTAGTGCTGCCGGGTGTCGGCGCCTACCGCGACTGTCACGACGGCATTCACGCCATTGACGGCATGTGGCAGGCCATTGAGGAACACTGCACGGCAAGAGCCCGGCCGTTTCTGGGGATTTGTGTCGGCATGCAACTGATGGCCACGCGTGGCCTTGAACATACGGTAACACCGGGCTTTGGATGGATCGAAGGTGAAGTGGACCGCATTGATGTAGGTGATACCGGTCTCAAGATTCCACATATGGGCTGGAACACGCTGGATGTTACCCAACCGCATGCGCTGCTGGACGGCATCGAAACCGGCTCCGGTGGTCAACATGCCTATTTCGTGCATTCCTACCACCTGCGCGCGCGCAATGCGGCGGACGTTGTTGCAACGGCCCGGTACGGCGAGCCGATCACTGCCATGGTTGCCAGCGGTAATATGGCGGGCACGCAGTTCCATCCGGAAAAAAGCCAGACACTTGGTCTGGCTTTGATTTCGAATTTTCTGACCTGGGCACCCTGAGGACCACCTGATCAATGATTCTTTTTCCCGCGATTGACCTCAAGGATGGCCAGTGTGTCCGCCTGAAGCTGGGTGACATGGAGCAGGCAACTGTATTTGCCGATGATCCTGCCGCACAGGCGCGGACATTTCAGGACCAGGGGTTCGAATACCTGCACATGGTAGACCTGAACGGTGCTTTTGCCGGCACATCGGTTAATGGCGAAGCCGTTGAGGCGATATTGAAGGCGGTGTCCATTCCGGTTCAGCTCGGCGGTGGCATACGCGATCTGGATGCGATTGCCGGTTGGCTGGACAAGGGCATTGCCCGGGTCATTCTCGGCACGCTTGCGGTCCGTGACCCTGAGCTGGTGCGCCAGGCCTGCCGGGAATTTCCGGGCCGTGTTGCGGTCGGCATTGATGCCAAAGGTGGTTATGTTGCGGTTGAAGGCTGGGCGGAAAGTTCCACCTTGAGCGTGCTGGAGCTGGCGTCCAAGTTTGAAGATGCCGGCGTTGCTGCCATCATCTATACCGACATTGACCGTGACGGCATTCTGGCAGGCCTGAATATAACATCGACCCTGGAACTGGCGGGCGCCACGAGCATTCCGGTCATTGCCAGCGGTGGCCTGGCGTCCATGGACGATATCAACCGTTTGACGCACAAAGACTGTGCGGTGCTGGAAGGCGCGATCAGCGGGCGGGCACTGTATGATGGCCGCATTGACCCGGCCCTGGCATTGCAAACCCTGAAAGGCGCAAGCCATGCTTAAGGCCCGTATCATTCCCTGCCTGGACGTGAAGGATGGCCGGGTTGTCAAAGGGGTTAATTTCGTTGACCTGCGTGATGCCGGCGATCCGGTGCAGATCGCAAAAGCCTATGACGCGGCCGGTGCCGACGAGCTGTGCTTTCTGGACATCACCGCAACCCATGAAAACCGGGGCATTATTTTCGACGTTGTGCGGCAAACCGCCGAACAGTGTTTCATGCCGCTGACGGTAGGCGGCGGTGTTCGCACCACCGATGACATTCGTAAATTGTTGCTGGCCGGTGCCGACAAGGTGTCGATCAATACCGCGGCGGTGAAGGATCCGGAATTCGTGGCTGAAGCCGCCCGCAAGTTCGGCTCGCAATGCATCGTGGTTGCCGTTGATGCCAAAAAGGTCAGTGGCGACAATGAACCGCTGCGCTGGGAAATCTTCACCCATGGCGGACGTGAACCGACCGGCATCGATGCGATCGAGTTTTCCCGCAAGGTGGTTGCACTGGGGGCAGGCGAAATACTTCTGACCTCAATGGACCGGGACGGAACCGGCGATGGCTTTGACATCGAGCTTACCCGGGCGGTGTCGCGCGCGGTCAATGTGCCGGTTATAGCGTCCGGCGGTGTGGGATCTCTGCAACATCTGGTTGACGGCATCAAAAAGGCCGAAGCCAGTGCAGTGCTTGCCGCCTCGATTTTTCACTTCGGAACCCATACGATTTCCGAAGCCAAGCAATTCATGGCACAACAGGGTGTGCCTGTGCGACTGGTGTAACCGGTCGCGCGAGAATTGGAGATGACAATGCAGACGCTGGACAAATTGCAGACACTGGCTCGCCTGGAGGCAATCATTGCGTCCCGGGCTGCCGCTGCTGACGGGGAAACCTCCTATACTGCCGGTTTGCTGGCTGCAGGATCGCAAAAGTGCGCGCGTAAATTTGGCGAAGAGGCCATCGAACTGATACTTGCATCGCAAGGCAGGGATGCAAATCACACAACAGCAGAAGCCGCAGATGTGGTGTATCATCTGCTGGTACTCCTGAAGGCGACAGGTGTGTCGCTTGAACAGGTGATGGACGAACTGGACAACAGGTTCTCGCAAAGCGGTCTGGAAGAAAAGGCATCCCGCAACCCGGGTTGATATGGATCCCATGGATCAGAACACAACACAGCTGTCTCCGTATCGCATCTTTACGCGAACCGAATGGGCCAAGCTCCGCGCCGATACCCCGCTGACCCTGTCGGCTGCCGAGGTCGAGGAACTGCGCGGTGTAAATGATCGTGTGAACCTGGATGAAGTCGTGGCCATCTACCTGCCATTGTCGCGTCTGCTGAACCTGTATGTTGCGGCCAGCCAGGACCTGTTTTCGGTCACCCAGAATTTTCTCGGCGGCAATAATCACAAGGTTCCCTACATTATCGGCATTGCCGGCAGTGTGGCAGGCGGCAAGAGCACGACCGCCAGGATCCTGCGCGGTTTGCTGGCGCGCTGGCCCAATCATCCAAAAGTTGCGCTATTGCCGACGGACGGATTTCTGCTGCCCAATGCCGTGCTGGAGCGTGAAGGGCTGATGAACCGCAAGGGCTTTCCCGAAAGCTATGACCTGCCGGTGCTTTTGAAGTTCCTGTCGGACATCAAGGCCGGTAATCACAATGTGCGGGCACCGGTCTACTCGCATTTCAGCTATGACATTGAACCGGGCAAGCACATCACCATTGACCAGCCGGACATACTCATTGTCGAAGGCCTCAACGTGCTGCAGACCGGCCGGCCGCCGCGCGACGGCAAGGCCATACCCTATGTGTCGGACTATTTTGATTTCTCGATCTTTATCGATGCGGATGAAAACGATTTGCGCACCTGGTATGTCAACCGGTTCTTCTCGTTCCGTGAAACCGCATTTGCGGATCCTGAGTCATACTTCCACAGATATTCGAAACTGTCGGACGTGGAAGCCCAGGAAACCGCCACCCGGATCTGGGAAACCGTCAATCTGGCAAACCTGCGCGAAAACGTTCTGCCGACCCGGCAGCGCGCAGACCTGATATTGCGCAAGGGTCCCGATCACCTGATCAATTCGGTTTACCTGCGAAAACTGTAGAGCATTTCTCGCAAAAGTGGATGCCGGTTTTGCGACAAAGAAAAGCGGCGAGAATAGAATCCACCTAGATCAGTGATTTAAGGGCTGCTTGAGGCCTTGCCCCGATATGCGAGATGATTTCCGCGGCAGCCACATGTCCAAGCCGGGCGCATTCGGCCACCGGCTTGTTGTGCGCATGGCCGAACAGGAAGCCGGAAGCATACAGATCGCCGGCACCGGTGGTATCCACGACCCTTGCGACCGGTTGGGCGGCGACTTCCGTCACCGTGCTCCCTGCCACAATGACACTGCCTTTTTCCGAACGTGTGATCGCCGCCAGCGAGCAATCCTGCGCTACGGCTGCCATGGCTTCCTGCAGGTTTGATGTCTCATACAGCGACAGAATTTCCGCTTCGTTGGCAAACAATATATCGACGCCGTCGCGGATCAGGGACAGGAAACTGTCGCGGTGCCTGTCCACGCAAAACGAATCCGACAGGGTAAGAGCCACCTGCCGCTTGTTGCTACTGGCCAGCTGTGCGGCTTTCCTGAAGGCCTCCATGGCGTTGGGCCGGTCCCAGAGATAGCCCTCAAGGTAGGTGATGGTGGCGGCAGCCACCTGCTCTTCGCTGACATCGTCGGGGCCCAGCATGGCGCAGGCACCGAGATAGGTGGACATGGTGCGTTGCCCGTCCGGTGTTACTATCACGATGCAGCGCGCCGTCTGCGGTCCGCCATCGAGAGCAGGTGTATCAAAACTTACCCCGGCGGCGCGTATGTCATGGGCGAACACATCGCCAATCTGGTCCATTGCCACCTTGCCGATGTAACCGGCAGAGCCGCCAAGCGACGTGACACCGGCAATTGAGTTTGCTGCGGATCCACCGGAAATCTCGGTGGCCGGGCCGATTTTGTCATAGAGCGCCAAAGCGCCATCTTCATCGATCAGTTGCATCGAGCCCTTTTCCAGCGCGTTGTCATCGAGAAATGTGTCGTCGTGGCGGGCGATCACATCGACAATCGCATTGCCAATTCCAAGGACGTCTACATTCTTCTGAGGCATGGGTGGGTTCCTGATCCGGGTAAATTGAAGCTCGCCAGTGCATACACAAATACGGTGCTGTGTTGCAATCGACACTTGCATAGCACCCGAGACCTTCTTATTTGCCGGTGACAGTCCCGTTTCATTTTGAAAGCCGTTACATGATCGCCTCAACATTCCGTGCCATGCGTGATGTTCTGTCACCTGAGTTCCGTTCAATCCTGTGGAAAGCCATCGGACTGACACTGCTGGTGTTCATCGGCCTGTTGGCGGCGTTGTGGGTCGGCAGCGCAGCATTGCTGGTCTTGCCCTGGCCGTGGCTCGACGAGGTTATTGCCGGGGCAGCGAGCCTTGTTCTGCTGGTGGTGTTTTTCTTCCTGATGGCACCGGTAACGGCGATCTTTGCCGGCCTGTTTCTGGATACGGCAGCTGATATCGTTGAAGTCAGCCACTATCCGGGCGACACTAAGGGCAATCCACCGTCGGCATGGTCGTCAGCTGTAATGGGGCTGCAATTCGGATTGCTGGTACTGGCGGTAAACATTGTTATCCTGCCAACCGTGTTTCTCGGTATCGGCGTGGCCATCATGCTCATCGCCAATGCCTATCTGCTGGGCCGGGAGTATTTCACCATGGTCGCCATGCGGCATATGCCGGCAAGGCAGGCTGCGAATTTGAGAAAAATCAATTCGGGCCGTGTCTGGGCTGCGGGCCTGGTGCCCGCCGGCCTCGCCCTGATCCCGTTTCTGAACATCCTGGTCCCGCTGTTCTCAACCTCCTATTTCGTCCATATTTTCAAGAAAATAGCGATGGACCAACAGGTGGCAGAAACAGGTTAGACACTCTTGCCCGGAAACAGGCACAGGTCTGAAATCAGGCATCTCTCACACTCAGGCTTGCGCGCCTTGCAGATGTAGCGTCCGTGCAGGATCAGCCAGTGATGGGCATGCAGCAGGTAGGCTTTCGGCACCCGCTTGAGCAGGCCCTGCTCGACGGCCAGAACCGTCTTGCCGGGTGCCAGGCCAACCCGGTTGGCCAGCCTGAACAGGTGCGTGTCTATGGCGATGGTGGGTTGCCCGAAGCAGTTGTTCAAAACCACATTGGCGGTTTTTCTGCCGACACCGGGCAGCGCTTCCAGCGCCTCACGATTGTCCGGAACCTGGCTGTCATGCTTTGCCACCAGGTCATGCGACAGCGCGATGACATTCTTTGCCTTGTTTCGATAAAGCCCGATGGTCCGGATGTGCTCGCGGATCTTGTCTTCACCAAGCGCCAGCATTTTTTCCGGCGTATCGGCAGCTTGAAACAGACCGCGGGTGGCCTTGTTGACACCCTCGTCCGTGGCTTGAGCTGACAACACCACCGCCACCAGGAAGGTGAAGGTATTGACCGATTCCAGTTCGCCTTTCGGCTCCGGATTGTTCTCGGAGAGGCGCTGGAACACCTGCTCCATTTCTGCGGCATTGAGTTTCTTGCGCCGTGCCATCGAAAAATGCTCTCCTTTGCCGTGCCGGGATCAGGTTTACGGGTTGCATAGAACCCATGCTGCTCTGGCCCAATCGAACTCAACCGGGAAATTCTTGTGAAGTCATCTCCTATTACCATTGAACTGTATCCATATCGATCCCTGTCCCGGAAGGGTTTCATCATTTTGATGTCCTGCATTGCCGCGGTCAGCTTCATTGCCGGTGTGGCGTTCCTGATGATGGGTGCGTGGCCGGTGTTCGGGTTCTTCGGGCTCGACGTGGCGCTTATCTGGTGGGCGATAAAGCGCAACTACCGTGACGCGGAGTGCCAGGAGAACATCTGTATCAGTGATGAGGAGGTGACCATCACCAGGATGAAGGCACACAAACCGGATCAGACCCAGACGCTTGTCCGGGCCTGGGCAAAGGTGCGCCTGGAGGAAGATGTTGAGCGAGAGCTGATCGGCCGCCTGTTTCTGTCCTCACGCGAGATGGTGACGGAGGTCGGAAGTTTTCTGGCGCCTTACGACCGGAAATCCCTGGCAACAACGCTGAACGAAATACTCGCCCGGCCGCGTATCTGAAGCCGATGGTCCGTAAAACGGGTGGCTGTGCGCCTCTGGACGACCTATTGTCCGGACAGTGAAAAATAACCTCAGGATCGCTCGTCATGTTACAGACCGTCCAGACCAATGATTATGAGCTTGTCCGTCGCACCATCGAGTTTGTGTCGCAACACTGGATTGACCATCCTTCGCTTGATGAGATAGCCGGCAATGTCGGCGCCAGCCCCGATTCTGTTCAGCGCAGCTTCTCGCGCTGGGCAGGCTTGACACCGAAATCGTTCATGCAGGCCATCACCGTCGACCGCGCCAGGCAACTCTTGCAGGATTCCGCAACCGTGCTGGATACGGCATACGAGGTTGGCCTGTCCGGTGCCGGGCGCTTGCACGACCTGTTCGTCACCCATGAAGGCATGCCGCCAGGTGTCTACCGGGCCAGGGGTGCCGGCCTGACCATCACCTGGGGCTGTCATGCATCGCCTTTCGGGACCGCCGTGGTGCTGACCACCCTGCACGGACTGGCCGGCCTGGCATTTGCCGATGAAGGTGGAGAAGTGGCGGCCTTTGAAGACATGGCCAGACGCTGGCCCAATGCTGAATATGTGCGTGATGACAAGGCAACTGCCGCCATGGCCAGGCGCATATTCGACCGCGATGAATGGCGCCCTGATCAACCCTTGCGCATTGTCATGATCGGCACTGATTTTGAGGTGCGCGTCTGGGAAACCCTGTTGCGTATTCCGCTGGGCTCGGCGACCACCTATTCGGACGTGGCCGACACCATCGGCAAGCCCAAGGCGGTCCGTGCCGTCGGCACCGCGGTCGGCAAGAACCCGATATCATTTGTGGTGCCCTGTCATCGGGTACTGGGCAAGTCAGGCGGCCTGTGCGGCTATCACTGGGGACTGACCCGAAAGAAGGCCATACTCGGCTGGGAAGCCGGTGCGGTTGGCACCGCCTGATCCAAAGCGGTTCCGAAGAGTTCAGTGCTCCAGCACCTGTGAGCTGGCAATGGTGCCATTGGCATTCAGCTTGTAGATGATCGGCACGCCTGTCGCGATTTCGCGTTTCAGAATTTCTTCCGGGCTCAGGCCTTCCAGTGCCATGACCAGCGCGCGCAGGGAATTGCCGTGTGCTGCAACGATGATGGTTTTGCCGTCAAGGACGTGGGGCTGGATTGCCTTCATGTAATAGGGCAGGGTGCGCGCCAGCGTATCGCGCAGGCTTTCACCGCCAGGTGGTGGAATATCGTAGGACCTGCGCCAGATGTGCACCTGCTCTTCACCCCATTTCTTGCGCGCGTCATCCTTGTTCAAGCCTGTCAGATCACCGTAGTCGCGCTCGTTCAGGGCCTGGTCACGGGTGGTCGGCAAATCTGTCTGGCCCAGTTCTTCCAGCATGATGGTAAGGGTGCGCTGGGCCCGGTCGAGAACGCTGGTGAAGGCCATGTCGAACACCAGTCCCTCAGCCTTCAGATTGCGGCCTGCCGCATGGGCTTCCTCGACGCCCTTGTCCGTCAGGCCGGGGTTCTTCCAGCCGGTGAACAGGTTCTTCAGGTTCCATTCGCTTTGTCCGTGCCGGACAAGCACAAGAGTTCCGCTCATGTGACATATCGCTTTCTGGTTAGGTTCAAGTCAGTTTTTCAGATCAATGCCGAGTACATCCGTCATCGAGTATAGCCCGGGTTTCTGGTCATGCGCCCACAACGCCGCCTTGATGGCGCCATTGGCAAAAATTTCCCGCGACTCAGCCTTGTGAGACACCTCGATGCGTTCCGACTGTCCGGCAAAAATCACGCTGTGATCGCCCACCACACTGCCGCCGCGCAAGGTTGCAAACCCGATGTCGCCTTCCTTGCGTACACCCGTATGGCCATCGCGGCTGCGCACCGAATGGGCTGCAAGATCAATCTTCCGGCCTTGTGCGGCCGCTTCGCCGAGCAGCAGGGCGGTGCCCGACGGCGCATCGACCTTGTGCCGGTGGTGCATCTCCACCACTTCGATATCGAAACTCTCGTCAAGCGATGCGGCAACCTGCCGGACAATCGCTGCCAGAAGGTTCACGCCGAGGCTCATATTGCCGGACTTGACGATGCGGGCATGCCGCGATGCAGCCTTGATGGCGGCTTCATCCGTGGCACTGAAACCGGTGGTACCGATTACGTGGACAATGCGGGCCTGAGCCGCAATGCCGGTCAGTGCAACGCTGGCTGCGGGCAAGGTGAAGTCGATTATGGCATCGGCCTTTACGAGGACGGAAAGCGGGTCATCGGAAATCAGCGTGCCGATATCACCCAGACCGGCGACGGCTCCCTGATCCTTGCCGACAACAGGTGAGCCTTTCGGTTCGAGGCCACCGGCGACTTCGCAGGACGGATGCGCGTGAATGAGCCGGGTCAGCGTCTGACCCATGCGCCCGCCGGCACCTGCAACAACAAGCTTGAGCATTTTTCAAAAGGCCCGTTCATTGGAATTAAATTGTGTCGGACGTGATAACAGTGTCTGGCAACAATGCCTAGGGCCTGTGTTTCCACGATGTATTGATATTTGCCCGATGGACAATGCCGGCTCCAGCGGGCAGACTTGGCATATCTGTTTAATTGGGGAAAACGCTTATCATGTTGAATGTTCACGAGTCTGCTGAGTTGAGTGCCGGTGCTGCCGAGGTCTGGGCGGCGATCAGCGAGTTCGGAAACCAGGCCGAGTGGCATCCTGCGGCTGTGACGTCAACCATTGAGACGCGCGGCAGCGACACGGTGCGTGTCATCAACATATCCGGTGGCGGCGTTTTGACAGAGAAACTGGAAGCGCATGACGATGAGGAAATGAGCCAGAGCTACTCCATTCTTGATGGTCCTTTACCGGTTTCCGATTACCATTCAACCATCAAGGTCACAGCTGGTGACGAAGACAAATGCACCGTTGACTGGACCGGAAAGTTCAACGCTGACGGGGCCGATGATGCAACTGCCTCGAAAATCATCTCGGGCATCTACACCGCAGGCCTGTCGGCTCTTGCGAAGCGGTTTGGTCAGGCCTGACTCTAAATACCTTAAATACCTTCGACGATCACGATATCGGCTTCACCGGCACCCAGACGCTTGGCCCGCGCCGCCTGGTACTCGTCGCTGTTGAAGCAGTCGACGGCATCCTGGTAGCTGTCGAATTCGATCACCACATTGCGCGCCTTGCCGGTGCCTTCCATCTGGGAGTGCTTTCCGCCGCGAGCCAGCATGCGGGCATTGTATGTCTTGAACGCTTCGGGCGCTGCATCCGCATAATGCTTGTACTGATCGGGATCGCTGACGGTGACATGTGCTATCCAGTATCCCTTGGCCATTCAGGTATCTCCTCGAGAAATTCGGGTTTTGTTTGACGTTTGAATACCGTTAGCCGTTTAACTGCCGAAACTGTCCCAGAACGACCGCGCCTTGGTGAAAAATCCTGCCGACTGCGGAGAATTGTCTTTGGCCTGGCTTTCGAAATCGCGCAGCAGTTCCTTTTGCTTGCGGGTCAGGTTCACCGGTGTTTCAACGCTTACCTGAATGTACATGTCGCCGTGCTGGCTTGAGCGCAGCACCGGCATCCCCTTGCCCTTGAGGCGGAACTGCTTGCCGCCCTGGGTGCCTTCGGGAATGGTCACGCGCGCCTTCTTGCCGTCAATGGTCGGCACTTCAATCTCACCGCCAAGGGCAGCCGACGTCATGGAGATGGGCACGCGCGAAAACAGGTCGGCACCATCGCGCTGGAAGAACTCGTGCTGTTTGATCGACAGGAAGATATACAGATCACCGGACGGGCCGCCCCGCACGCCGCTTTCGCCTTCATTGGCAAGGCGAATGCGTGTGCCGTCTTCCACGCCGGCGGGAATGTTCACCGACAAGGTGCGTTCTTTCTGGACCCTGCCCTGGCCGGAGCAGTTCGTGCATGGATCGGATATGACGTTTCCCCGGCCCTGACATGTCGGGCAGGCGCGCTCAACCGTGAAGAAGCCTGATGATGAGCGCACGGCGCCCTGGCCGTTACAGGTCGAACAGGTGCTTGGGCTGGTACCGGGTTTGGCACCGCTGCCGGAGCAGGTCTCGCACGAGACGGATGTCGGCACGCGTATCTGGGCCGACTTGCCGGCATAGGCGTCGGTCAGCGAGATTTCCATGTCATAGCGCAGGTCTGAACCACGCGCTGCACCGCTGCCGCCGCGTGCGCCCGGCCGCCGGCCACCACCACCCATGAACTCGCCGAACAGATCCTCGAAAATATCGGACATTGAGGATGAAAACTCAGGGCCGAACCCGGCACCGCCTGCGCCACCGCGGCCATCTTCGAAAGCAGCGTGGCCGAAGCGGTCATAGGCAGCACGTTTTTGCGGCTCCTTCAGGACCTCATAGGCTTCACTTGCTTCCTTGAATTTCTGTTCTGCTGAACTGTCATCCGGATTGGCGTCGGGATGATACTGTTTCGCCATTTTGCGAAAGGCGCTTTTCAGTTCCTTGTCATCGGCAGTTTTGCCGACGCCCAGCACCTCGTAATAATCTCGTTTCGCCATTTTGTACTCAGCCTGCTTGCTGCTCGCCGGGAAGACCATCGCGGGAATGTGCTGATAAAGCAACTATCGCGGCGCGTCATCCCAAATGCACTCTGGAGCCAAGCCGGCTCCAGAGCTATTCATTATGACATTGCCGTCTCTTAAGACGCCTTTTTGTCGTCCTCATTGTCCTGGACTTCTTCAAAGTCCGCGTCGACGATGTCTTCTTCCGGTGCACCGCCGCCTTCGCCGGGTTCACCGTCAGCTTCTGCAGCAGCCTCGGCCTGAGCCTGATACATGGCTTCACCAAGCTTCATGGCCGCTTGCGACAGCGTGTTGGTCTTGGTCTGGATTTCCTCGGCACTGTCGCCTTCCAGGGCTTCCTTGAGATCGTCGATGGCTGCGGTAACAGCAGACTTGTCGGCATCCGAAATCTTGTCACCATGTTCAGACAAGGACTTTTCGGTCGAATGGATCAGGGCTTCGCCATGGTTCTTGGCTTCCACCATTTCCTTGTTCTTCTTGTCTTCCTCAGCGTGGCTTTCGGCGTCCTTGACCATTTTTTCGACTTCGTCGTCCGACAAACCACCAGATGCCTGAATGCGGATCTGCTGTTCCTTGTTGGTCGCCTTGTCCTTGGCCGACACATTGACGATGCCGTTGGCATCAATGTCGAATGTCACCTCGATCTGCGGTACGCCGCGCGGTGCGGTCGGAATGCCCATCAGGTCGAAATTGCCCAGCATCTTGTTGTGCTGCGCCATTTCGCGTTCACCCTGGAACACCCGGATGGTCACGGCCGTCTGGTTGTCGTCGGCCGTTGAGAACACCTGGCTCTTCTTGGTCGGGATGGTTGTGTTGCGATCGATCAGCCGGGTGAATACACCGCCCAGGGTTTCGATGCCCAGCGACAATGGCGTCACGTCGAGCAGCAAGACGTCCTTGACTTCACCCTGCAGCACGCCTGCCTGGATGGCGGCGCCAATGGCCACAACTTCATCCGGGTTCACACCCTTGTGCGGCTCCTTGCCGAAGAACGACTTGACGGTTTCGATGACTTTCGGCATGCGGGTCATGCCACCGACAAGTACGACTTCGTCAATATCGGATGCTTTCAGACCGGCATCCTTGAGGGCTGCCTTGCATGGCTCGACTGTCCGCTGGATGAGGTCATCCACCAGTGATTCCAGCTTGGCGCGGGTCATCTTCAGGGTCAGGTGCTTCGGACCGGATGAATCTGCGGTGATGAACGGCAGGTTGATTTCGGTCTGGGTACCGGAGGACAGCTCGATCTTGGCTTTTTCGGCAGCTTCCTTGAGGCGCTGCAAGGCAAGCTTGTCGGAGCGCAGATCAATGCTGCTTTCCTTTTTGAACTCGTCGGCGAGGTAATCGACGATGCGCATGTCGAAGTCTTCACCACCAAGGAAGGTATCACCATTGGTGGACTTCACTTCAAATACGCCGTCACCGATTTCCAGGATGGATACGTCGAACGTACCACCGCCAAGGTCATACACGGCAATGATGCCGGCATCCTTCTTGTCGAGGCCATAGGCAAGAGCTGCAGCGGTTGGCTCGTTGATGATGCGCAGGACTTCAAGCCCGGCAATCTTGCCGGCATCCTTGGTGGCCTGGCGCTGGCTGTCATTGAAGTAGGCAGGACAGGTGATAACGGCCTGGGTAACGCTTTCGCCCAGATGGCGTTCAGCGGTTTCCTTCATTTTCTGAAGCGTCATGGCGGAAATCTGCGAAGGCGCATATTTCTTGCCCATGGATTCAACCCACGCATCACCATTGTCAGCCTTGATGATCTTGTAGGGAACCAGCTTCTTGTCCTTTTCGACCATCGGGTCGTCCATGCGCCGTCCGATCAGGCGCTTGATGGCGAAGAATGTATTTTCGGGATTTGTGACACCCTGGCGTTTGGCCGGCTGGCCAACGAGTGTCTCGTCATCGCCTGTGAAGGCAACGATGGAAGGTGTGGTACGCGCACCTTCAGCATTTTCGACTACTTTCGGGCTTCCGCCCTCCATGACTGCAACACACGAATTTGTGGTTCCAAGGTCAATTCCGATTACCTTACCCATTATGCCCTCCATTAGGCCGTCTGTTGCCATGCCCTTTACAATCGGCGCATGGGTATCCGGTTTCGCCGGTAACAGACTCCAGTTGCTATCTGACTTTCCGGACGTCGCCAGCCTTGCGGCAATCACAGCGTTACGTTCGGCGTTCGAGACGCTATATAGGGAGGCTTGGTGCAGTCATCAAGACAGTGTTGTAACAAGATGCAAATTGATGGGTTAAAAATGTATCCGGGTTACCTGGACCGTGACGCACAAACGGCGCTGATTTCGACCCTGCGTGAACAGATTGCCGGGTGCCCGTTTTACACACCGGCCATGCCGCGGTCAGGCAAACCGATGTCGGTCCGCATGACAAATTTTGGCCAATTGGGCTGGGTGGCCGACAAGGCAGGTTACCGGTACCAGCCTTGCCACCCTGAAACCGGCAGACCGTGGCCCGCCATACCGGCCCAATTGCTGGACTTGTGGGAAACCCTGGCGTACTACCCGCATCCGCCGGAAGCCTGCCTGGTCAACCATTACACCGGCAAGGCGCGTATGGGGCTGCATCAGGACAAGGACGAGGTGGACTTTGACGCGCCGGTATTGTCGGTTTCGCTGGGCGACACGGCGGTTTTCAGGATCGGCGGTAGTGCCCGAAAAGACCCCACGCGCTCATTCAAGCTGCAGTCGGGCGATGTGCTTGTCATGGGCGGGCCTGCCCGGATGAACTTTCACGGGGTGGACAGGGTAATGCCTGCCACGTCGACGCTCCTGAACGGCGGCGGCAGGCTCAATCTCACGCTGCGCCGTGTGAATTTACCGGCAAGATGACTATTTCTTCTTGCCTTTTTCTTCCTCGGCGGGTGCAGCCTGCTTGGCGACACCAACCAGCGCCGGGCGCAAGATCCGCTCGCCGATCTTGAATCCGGTCTGGACTACCTGGACAACGGTACCGTTGGGCTTGTCCGAGCCGGGCACTTCAAACATCGCCTGATGATAGTTGGGATCAAACTTCTCATCCAGTGGATCAACCTCGACAATACCGTGTTTCTGGAATGAATTGAGCAATTCGCGGCGGGTAAGTTCAATGCCTTCAATAAGGTTGCGGGTGGCTTCGTCCGCGGTCTTGCGCGCGTCATCCGGCATCATTTCCAGCGCCTTGGCCATACTGTCGCTGACCGACAGAAGATCGCGGGCAAAATTCGTTGCTGCGTAAAGCGTCGCTTCCGCCTTTTCACGTTCGGCGCGCTTGCGCAGGTTCTCGGTCTCGGCCATGGCCCGCAGGACACGGTCCTTCAGGTCGGCGTTTTCGGTTGCCAACTCCTCATAGGTGTCCATCTCGAAGGCGTCTTCGCCCGTGTCTTCATCAAGCAGCGCGTTGGCGGCGGCTTCAAGCTGTTCCTCGGTCAGGGCTTCTTCCGGAACATTGTCGTTTTCAGGTACAGGCTTGTTTTCGGTCATGGCATTTGATCCGCAAATTCGTGAAAGTTTTGATTTATGTAACGCATATCAGCTTTTCGCCGCCAAGAATCAAGAGATGAGACGGCCGATTGCCTGCGCTGTATAGTCCACCATGGGAACAATACGTGAATAGTTCAATCGCGTCGGTCCGACAACCCCGAGCACGCCAACAATATTATCCTTGGCATCATGATAGGGCGCGACCACCAGGGATGAGCCTGACAGGGAAAACAATTTGGTTTCCGAGCCGATGAAAATCCGCACGCCCTCGCCGCCTTCGGCAAGACCCAGCAGGTTCATCACCTCTTTTTTGTTTTCCAGGTCGTCGAACAACTGGCGGATGCGTTCGATGTCATCGACATGGGCTGCCTCGTCGATAAGGTGCGAGCGGCCGCGCACGATGAGCGATTTCTTGCCGTCGCCGGCATCATCCGACCATACGGCAAGGCCGGTTTCAATGACGCGGGCCGCCAGCGCGTCCAGCTCCTTTTCAACGGTTTGCAACTGGTCTCCCAACTGGCGCTTGAGCTCACCGATGGTCAGACCCTGACAGCGGCTGTTCAGGAAATTGCTGACCTCTGCCAGCATTGAGGACGGCAGTCCGCGTGGCACTTCGATAGTGCGGTTTTCAACGCTGCCGTCTTCCGAAACAATGATAACAAGTGCTTTGGACGCACTGATGCTGACAAACTCGATATGCCGCATCCGGGTATTGGCCTTGCTCGACAACACCAGGCCTGCACAAGATGACAGCCCGGACAAAAGGTTGGTGGCGTCAGCCAGCATGTCGTCAGTGGTCTTTTCCCGGTTGAGACCGGCAATCTGCGCATCAATCTGGGCGCGTTCTTCGGATGTCAGCCGGCCCACTTCCATCAGCGCATCGACGAAAAACCGCAAACCGGTTTCCGTAGGCATGCGCCCGGCGCTGGTGTGAGGCGAGTAGACAAGCCCGGCCTGTTCAAGATCCGACATCACATTGCGGATCGATGCCGGTGACAGGCCGACCGGCAGGTTGCGCGAAATGGTCCGCGATCCGACCGGCCCGCCGGTTTCCAGAAAGGTTTCCACCAGGCGCCGGAAAATATCGCGCGAGCGCGTGTCGAGGACAGACAGCTCGGTCAAACGATCATCAATGGCTTTCATGGATATCCGGACTTTGATCAGGTTACATAAGATGACACATCCTAGAGCGACATGGGTTCAATTGAACCCATAAAGTTGCTCTAGCACTTTAGAAGCGATCAGTTTTATGATTTTTGATTGGATCAATCAAAAATCATACTGATCTAGAACTTAGGTACGACCCCGGGCAGCGTCAATCGCCGGCGCTCAGGCGTTGCGAATTTCCTCGCGCAGGTCTACACCACGCCAATCAAAAATCAGACAGTCAACAAAGTCAGGACAATCACATGAGGCCATCAGGCAGGAAAACCGGGGAATTGCGCAAGGTTACCATGGAGCGCGGGTTCGCCATGCATGCAGAGGGCTCCTGCCTGATCAAGTTCGGCGACACTCATGTCTTGTGCACTGCCAGCCTGGAAGACCGGGTGCCGCCATGGCTTCGCGGTGGTGGCAAGGGCTGGGTGACAGCCGAGTACGGCATGCTGCCGCGCTCGACAGGCGGCCGCATGCGCCGCGAGTCAACCGCCGGCAAGCAATCCGGCCGCACCCAGGAAATCCAGCGCCTGATCGGGCGGTCGCTGCGCGCGGTCGTCGACATGGAAGCACTGGGCGAGCGCCAGATCACGGTGGACTGCGATGTCATTCAGGCTGACGGCGGAACGCGCACAGCATCCATAACAGGGGCCTGGGTGGCACTGCACGACTGCATGGCGCACATGATCAAGCAGGGCATGATCGAGACCACGGCCCTGACCGATCATGTGGCTGCGCTGTCGTGCGGGATCTATCAGGGCGAACCGGTCGCTGACCTCGATTACGCCGAAGATTCAACTGCTGAAACCGATGCAAACTTTGTCATGACCGGATCGGGCGGCATCGTTGAGGTGCAGGGCACTGCGGAAGGCGTACCGTTTTCGCAAGCCGAACTGGTCAAGTTGCTCGACCTGGCCACCAACGGCATAGGCGAGCTGGTTGCATTGCAGAAGGCAACCGTGGCTTGACCATGCAACTGGAGCTGCCGGACAACAAGCTGGTCGTTGCCAGCCACAATCAGGGCAAGGTGCGCGAAATCTCCGCCTTGCTGGCACCGCTCGGCTTCAGTGTCGTGTCAGCCGGTGAGCTTGACCTGCCGGAGCCGGAAGAAACCGAGCCGACATTTGAGGGCAATGCCCGCCTGAAGGCGGAAGCGGCCATGACCGCATCCGGTCTGGCGGCGCTGTCGGATGATTCAGGTCTTTGTGTTGATGCGCTTGACGGGGCACCGGGCATCTATTCAGCGCGCTGGGCCGGGCCGGGCAAAGACTTTGCCATCGCCATGCGCAAGGTTGAAGACGAGTTGATCGCCGCCGGCGCAACAGCACCGGCAGCGCGTTCGGCGCATTTTGTCTGTGCCTTGTGTCTGGCAATACCGGGCCGGCCTTCACGCGTGTTTACCGGCAAGGTGCACGGTGAAATGCAATGGCCGCCCAGGGGCGAGCATGGTTTCGGTTATGATCCGGTGTTCAGGCCCGATGGCCACGCCATCACCTTCGGGGAGATGGAGCCGGACGCCAAGCACGCCATGTCGCATCGCGCTCTTGCATTCGCCCAGCTTGTTGCAGCCCTGTCACCTTCTGACGGTTAGGGGCAAACCAGATGAGCCAACGCAAGCTGGGCATTTACGTTCACTGGCCGTTTTGCAAGGCCAAGTGTCCCTATTGCGATTTCAATTCCCATGTCCGCCATCAAGGTGTCGATCCGGAAAAGTTCGGTGATGCACTTGTCCACGAGCTCGGCTGGTTTGCAGGCCAGACGCCGGGCCGCACGGTGACCAGTGTATTTTTCGGCGGTGGCACGCCGTCGCTCATGCCGCCTGCCATTGTCGGCCGGGTGATCGACGCGGTGACCGGCCTGTGGCCGGTGGCCGATGACGTGGAAATTACCCTGGAATCCAACCCGACCAGCGCCGAAGCCGCCAATTTTGCCGGCTATCGCAGCGCCGGCGTAAACCGTGTTTCGGTGGGCATCCAGGCGCTTGACGAGGCTGATCTCAAATACCTGGGCCGGCAGCACACGGTCCAGGAAGGCCTGGCCGCCTTTCAGATGGCCGCGCGGGTCTTCCCGCGCACCTCGTTTGATCTGATCTACGCACGCCCCGGTCAGACGCCTGATCAGTGGGCATCCGAACTCAGCCGGGCGTTGGCGGAGCAGGCCGGCCACATGTCGCTGTATCAGTTGACCATTGAACCGGAAACGGCGTTCTTCAGGCTGCATGAGGCAGGCCAGCTTGTGACACCTCATGAAGATCATGCAGCCGAGATGTATGAGATTACCCAGGAGCTGACGTCGGCATCGGGTCTTCCGGCCTACGAGGTCTCCAACCATGCGCGCCCCGGTCACGAGTGCCGGCACAATATGGCGTACTGGACCTATGGCGAATATGCCGGTGTCGGGCCGGGAGCCCATTCCCGGCTGATCGCAGATGACGGTTCACGGCGGGCCCTGGCCATTGAGAAGCATCCCGAGACCTGGCTGCAGAATGTTTCGTCTCAATCACATGGCATTGTGGAAAACACTGAAGTTGCGGGTCAGAATGCTGCCCACGAATGCCTGTTGATGGGCATGCGCACGACGCAAGGCGTCAGCCTTGAGCGCCTGGAACAGATGAGCGGCAAGCGCATCGACCGGGTCCAGCTGGACCATCTGGTATCAGACGGTCTTGTTTGCCTGACGGACGGCGACACCGGCATCGTGGCCACCCCGGCGGGGCGTCAGGTGCTCAACTCGGTGATTGAGTACATTGCCGTTAAAACGATGCGCTGAACCTGTCCGGTGCAGGAGAGACTTCACGTGGCCCGGTCGGTGTGACTTCCAGAATGGCAAGACCGCGTTCCACCAGGCCGTTCTGACGGAAGCGGAACAGGCCGTTGACGCCCTTGAAACCTTCCGGATTGGTGATGTCTTGCGCAGATACCCGCCCGCCAGGCGCATTCCGTGTCACGATGACCGCGAGAGAAACCGCATCATAGGCCAGGCTGGCAAGTCTCGGCGGCGTGTTGCCGTAGGCTTGCTCATAGCGTCCTGAAAAGCGCGCAATCAGCGCCGGTGACACACCGGCATACCAGCCGCCGCTGACCAGCTTGACATTGGATGTGGACCGTTCATCCCACAAGCCCGTTCCCAGCATGCGGACCTTGCCGGATGTGACGCCTGCGGCACTCAACCCGTTGCCGGCATTGGCCAGCATGGAGCCGCCTTCGGGCAGGAACAGCCCCTGGATCTCATTGGTGGAGTTGGCAATCTTGCCCGCAACGGCCTTGCTGGTGCTGGCGACACCGGCTGCCGAGCGCGGATACCGGTCGAGCGCCACAATCCTGGCGCCATTGGCCGCAGCAGCCTTGTTCAGGGCATCTTCAGCGGTGCCGCCGTAAGCGCTTTGCGGCACCATGGCAGCGATATTGCGAATGCCTTGCGTGGCGGCATAGCGCACCAGGTTCGACACTTCCTCGCTGGGCAGGAAGCTCATCAGATAGACGCCGTTACCTGCAACCCCAGCAACGGACGAAAACGCGATAACCGGCACATTTCGCTGGCGCGCAATGGGAGATATGGCCTGCACTTCGGCAGACAGCAACGGACCCAGTATCAGCGTGGCGCCTTCATTGAGTGCGGCGTTGACAGCCGTTCGGGCACCGTCGGCATTGCCGCTGGTGTCCTTGGTGATCAGCTGGATGCTCTGGCTGCCGGAATCAAGCAGGGCGGCTTCCGCTGCATTCTTCAGGGCCTTGGCGATGGCTGCCGTCTGTCCCGGTGCCGACAACGGCAGCAGGATGGCGACCTTGACTGGACCGCCGGTGGCAGGCGCGCCGAACGGCGATGTACCCTGTGCCTGCTGCCCGGTATTTCCGGCCTCCGGCTTGTCGTCTGAGAACAGGCTGCCGACACTGACCCCGCCGGAACTGCAGGCGGAAATCAGCAGCAGTGTCATCAGCATGGCCGCCAGCGTGACAATGCGGCGTGCAATCGATTTGCGTTGCGGCAGTACAGTGATCATGATGTCCCCACATCGACCGGGCAAATAGTCGAGAAAAAGTTGGCCCGGACCTCTGCGATCCAGTTACTAGACTTAGCTTTAGCCATTTTTGCGGCCCGTTTCAAACTTTCACCAACGTAAAAAACATGCGTATTCAGACAACCAGCCCGACCTACACCATTCAGGGTCACGAATTTCAGGCGCCTGCACTGGTTGCGGGCCTGCATCTGGTTGCCACGCCGCTGGGCAATCTGGCTGATGTAAGTCTAAGGTCTCTGGCTGTTCTGGCGGCTGCAGACATCGTGCTGTGCGAAGATACCAGGATCACCAGCAGGTTGCTGCAGCGCTATTTCATTGAAACACGTCTAAAGCCCTATCATGACCATAACGCGGCCAGTATCCGGCCCATGTTGCTGGAACAGTTGAGCGCCGGTGCTGCCATTGCGCTGGTGTCCGATGCCGGCATGCCGATGGTGTCGGACCCGGGCTACAAGCTGGTTCGCGATTGTGTTGAGCGCGGCATTGCGGTGGATGTGATACCCGGCCCGACCGCACCGGTGACCGCACTTGCCTTGTCCGGCCTGCCCAGTGACCGGTTTCTGTTTGCAGGTTTTCTGTCGCCCAAGTCGGGCGCACGGCAGCGCCAGTTGCAGGAACTGGCGGCAATCCCCGCCACGCTGTTGCTGTTCGAAAGTGCCGCAAGGATAGTTTCCAGCCTCAAGAGCATTGCCGAGGTCATGGGCAATCGTCCGGTGGCGGTGGCGCGTGAGATGACCAAGCTGCACCAGGAAGTCCTGCGCGGTGATGCGGCGCACATACTTGCGCAATTGTCTGACAGGCCCGCCCTCAAGGGTGAAATCAGCATTGTCATCGGACCGCCCGATGGCGAAACCGACCTGTCCGAGGAAGATCTGTCTGCCCGGTTGTCGGACCTGTTGCGCGATCATCCCGCCAGCAAGGCGGCAACCCTGCTGGCCAAGCAGACCGGCCGGCCCAAGGCGGCACTGTATGATCTGGCAGTGGCCCTGAAAAACGGTGGCTCATGACCAGGCCGCCCACGACAAAGCCGTCCACCACCAAACAGCAAAATGCGCGCCGGCAGCAGGCAGAACGCCTTGGCCGTCTGGCGGAGGCCAAGGCAGCCATGCTGCTGCGCCTGAAAGGCTACCGGATTTCGGCCCGGCGCTGGAAATCACCGGCCGGTGAAATCGACCTGGTCGCCCGGCGCGGGTCTGCCGTGGCCTTCGTCGAGGTCAAGGCGCGCAGCACTGCCGATGACGCACTGGCCTCTCTCGGGCCACATCAGCGCCGCCGCATTGTGTCCGCAGCCCACCACTGGCTGGCGGCAAACCCGGACGCGGCCAACTGCGATTGCCGCTTTGACATCGTATTGGTGACGCCGTACCAGTGGCCGCAGCACATCGCCAATGCGTTCGCCGCAGATGACCAATAAAAAGCCTGGAGTTTGACCCCCCATGACGCTCAAGATTGCAGTTCAGATGGATCCGATCGAGGCCATCGATATCGCAGGTGATTCCACCTTCGCCCTGATGCTGGAAGCGCAAGCGCGCAGCCATGACCTGTTTGAATATCATGCCGACACCCTGGCGCTGCGCGACGGCAAGCTGTCTGCCTCCGGTGCCGATGTGAAGGTACGCGATGAGGCCGGCAGGCATTTCGAAAAATCGGAAAACCGTACCGTCCATCTGGAAGACTATGATGCGGTTCTGATGCGGCAGGACCCGCCGTTCGACATGAACTACATCACCTACACGCACATGCTCGAGGCCATTCACCCCAAAACCCTGGTGGTCAATGATCCGGCTGAAGTGCGCAATGCACCGGAAAAGCTCTATGTGCTGCAATACAATGAATTCATTCCGCCGACGCTGATTTCGCGCGACCCGCAGCGTTTGTCGGAGTTCCGCGATGAATACGGCGACATCATTTTGAAACCGCTCTATGGCAATGGCGGCGCCGGTGTTTTTCGCCTGGCCCATGGCGATGAGAATTTTGCCTCGCTGATGGAAATGTTCACCCAGTCGTTCCGCGAACCGTTCATCGCCCAGCAATACCTGTCCGACGTGAAAAAGGGCGACAAGCGCATCATCCTGGTCGATGGCGAACCGGTCGGCGCCATCAACCGGGTGCCGGCGGTGGGCGAAACCCGTTCCAACATGCATGTCGGCGGCCGGCCGGAACCGGCTGACCTGACCGACCGCGAACGCGAAATCTGCGCCCGTATCGGCCCCGACCTGAAAAAGCGCGGCCTGATTTTCGTCGGCATCGACGTCATCGGCGATTACATGACCGAAATCAACGTCACCTCGCCAACCGGGATTCGCGAAGTCAAAAAGTTCGGCGGCGCTGATATTGCCGCCCTGGTGCTGGACGCCATCGAGGCACGCCGAGGGTAGCATCAGAAAATTTGTTCCCTGAATGTTCTTGACGGCCATATTTGTGTCTGTATGCTGATTGAGAGTCAATAAGGGGCACAAACCCATGGTATCGCGTGTCGCGACAGTTGCGTTCAAGGGCATTGAGGCCGTGCCGGTCGATGTGCAGGTGCACATGGCGTCCGGCATGGTGGCGTTTTCCATTGTCGGGCTCGGCGACAAGGCGGTTGCCGAAAGCAAGGAACGGGTGCGCGCAGCCCTGTCTGCCATCGGGCTTGCCATGCCGGCCAAGCGCATCACAGTTAACCTGGCTCCGGCGGACCTGCCCAAGGAGGGCAGTCATTTTGATCTGCCCATCGCCATTGCACTGATGGCGGCCATGGCGCTGTTGCCGACCGACTTCATCAGCCGTTATGTGGTGCTGGGCGAACTGTCGCTGGACGGTTCGGTGGAGCCGGTGTCCGGCGCGCTGCCGGCGGCAATGGCGGCCAATGGCCGTGATCTCGGGCTGATCTGTCCTCAAGCCTGCGGTCCTGAAGCGGCCTGGGCGTCGGATGACATGGACATACTGGCGGTCAACTCGCTGGTCCAGGTGCTCAATCACATGAAGGGCACCCAGGTGCTGACCAGGCCAAAGCCGGGGATCGCTGACACACATGGTGAACTGGCGGATTTCCGGGACGTGAAAGGCCAGGAGACGGCAAAGCGCGCGCTGGAAGTGGCCGCTGCCGGCGGTCATCACATGCTGATGGTCGGACCGCCCGGCGCCGGCAAGTCAATGCTGGCCTCGCGCCTGCCGTCCATACTGCCGCCGATGGATGCATCTGAAATGCTCGAGGTCTCAACCATCGCATCTGTGGCCGGTGAATTGCGGGCCCGCGGTGTGTCTACGTTCAGGCCCTACCGCAACCCGCATCATTCGGCCTCGCAGGCAGCCCTG
>Ga0316191_10000503_pt1 | contig 25459 bp, 26 predicted proteins | sample Eddworburr2cm_MG_FD_204928 | JGI IMG/M metagenome (GOLD analysis project Ga0316191, IMG submission 204928) | Coastal sediment microbial communities from Maine, United States - Eddy worm burrow 2 cm | ecosystem: Environmental > Aquatic > Marine > Coastal > Sediment | place: USA: Maine... | reverse complement strand
AAAGGGTAAAAGGGTAAAAGGGTAAAAGGGTAAAAGGGTAAAAGGGTAAAAGGGTAAAAGGGTAAAGGAGAAAAATGTGGTAAGCCCGTCATGAGCACCATAGAACTTCACGACTATCGGACATGCGACAAGGCACTGCGGGAGGCCGACCTCAAACAGGCGCTGTATGACGAGGGCGCGCTGCTGATGGATCGTGTGCTGGTGACTCTGCACGGCGAGGAACACCGCGAGCGCCGTCTTTTGGAGATGCGCGTGTTCCGCCGCGACTTCTTCCGTCATTACGAAAACGAGGTGATTCCGCAGATATTTGGCAGCGTTGTGGCACCATTTCTGGAACGCGGCAGTGCCGACGTGGTGGATTTTGGCTATCGCGTAATGGTCTATCTGGCCATTACGTTTGCCGGTATCGATCGCCAGGATGGTAGCGAGTCGGAGTTCGACGACCTTGTGCGTCTGCTGCGCACATTTGGGCTGGCCGCCACTCTCGGCCAGTCGAAAGTAGACCGCGAGAGCGGCAAGGCGGAAATTCGCGCGGCGCTTGACGAGTTCGATCAGCGTTTCTTCACGCCGTCCGCGGCGCGCAGACAGCGCCTTATCGAGCGTTTTCGCGCGGGCGAAATCGGCGAGGAGCAGCTGCCCATGGATATCCTAACCGTACTGCTGAGAAACGAGGACGACCTTGACCTGGCGCGAGATATGGTGCTTCGCGAGACAGGGTTCTTCTTTCTGGCCGGCGCTCACACGTCGGTACATTCACTGGGACATGCGGTACACCATCTGCTGACCTGGTGCGAGGATCATCCCGAGGACCGGGCTCGACTCCTGCAGGACAGCGCGCTGGTGCAGCGGTTTGTTCACGAAAGCTTTCGTCTGCATCCATCCAGCCCGGTGGCCTGGCGGAAAGCCCTGGCGGACGTGAATTTCGATAATGGAACCGTCGCCCACACAGGAGACAAGGTGGAGATTAACCTGCGCCTGGCCAACCGCGACCCGAAGGTTTTCGGCGCGGACGCGGACGGGTTCAATCCTTACCGCATGCCTGTCAAAGGCGTGCCCGAGACGGGCATTACCTTCGGCATAGGTATTCATTCCTGTCTGGGTAAAAACCTGGCCGCGGGAATTCTGCCATTGCCGGGCCAGACCATAGAGGAGGACAAACGGCAGCTGGGCATGGTCACCTGGATGGCCCGCGGCCTGTTGGCCGCGGGCGCGGTTCGAGATCCAGAGAGACCGGGCCGAATGGATGCCACCATCGATCGCGAGACCTGGCAGACGTACCCCATCCTGTTCGCTCCTGAGCAGGTAACGTCCATGCCTGGCAATCAGGAGGGGACATGATGGATGATCGCACTGTTCTGATTACGGGCGCCGCGCACGGCCTTGGCGCCTGCATGGCCGAACATGCGGCCCGCGCAGGATACCGGGTGGGCGTCATGGATCTGGACGCGGACGGCTGTGCTATGTTGGCAGACCGGCTGCAGAACGCTGTGCCCCTGCCGGCCGACGTCTGCGATCCCGAATCCGTGGAGGAGGCGCTGAACACCCTGGGTTCGGTGCCCGACGTGCTGATCAACAACGCCGGCATACTGCGCACCGGCCCGCTCATCGACCACCCGGTGGAACACTTTCGGACCGTGATCGAGGTGAATCTCAACGCCGTGTTCATCGTCGCTCAGGCCGTGGCCCGGCGCATGCGCGACAACGGCGGTGGCTGCATCGTCAACATGTCGTCTATCAACGGCATACATCCCGCGATGTCATGCGGTGCCTATCCCGCGGCCAAAGCGGGCGTGATAGCGCTGACTCAGCAGATGTCCCTGGAATGGGGAGAGTTCAACATAAGGGTGAACGCTGTCGCGCCGGGGTTCATCGATTCCGGGATGTCGGCCCCGTTCTATCAGAACGCGCAAGTCCGCCAGCAGCGGCAGGGCGCGGTGCCTCTGGGACGCCTTGGCAGCGCCGATGATGTGGCCGAGTGCGCCATGTTCCTGGCGTCCGACGCGGCTTCCTATATCAACGGCCAGACCATCGCGGTGGATGGTGGGGTGATCAACAGCGTGCTGATGCAGCTGCCTCGCGAATAGCCGCTGGCGGTCGATCGACGTCTAGACAACCGGGAGTAGATCATGAGCCTTCGAGACGCGGAAACCATTGATGTTCATGCGCACGCCGTGCTGGAGGAAACCATGGGGGCCGCGGGGGACCACGGGCCGGAATTGGGCCGGGAGGTGGCCCCGCGATTTCGTGTCGGCCGCTACGAGCTCCATGGCGTTCGGTATCGAGGCAGCCCGTTCATGGATCCGGATAAGCGACTGGCCGCCATGGACGATGCGGGCCTGGACTATCAGGTGCTGTCGCCTAATCCTCTGACCTACTTTCACTTCATCGAAGCGCAGGCCGCGCAGAACTTCTGCCGGGTACATAACGATGCGCTTGCAGACATCGTGCGGGCGCGTGGTGATCGACTCGGCGCCTTTGCTGCGGTTCCCATGCAGGACATTGGCTTTGCCATCGAGGAAACGGCGCGTGCGGTGGAAGCGTACGATATGTTCGGGCCTTACATCGGCACAGATTTCGGCAGACCATTAAACGATCCCGAAATGGATCGCTTCTACAGCTTTCTGACGGAGAATAATCTGCCGTTGTTCATTCACCCGGCGCCGGCGGGCATTGACGGCCCGGCGGGCGACGCCAACCTCAAGCAGTTCGATCTGGACATCATCGTCGGGTTTGCCGCGCAGGAAACCATCGCCGTGTGCACCCTCATTTACGGCGGCGTGCTGGAGCGGCATCCGGCTCTGGACATCTGTATCAGTCATGGCGGCGGCGCGACGGGTTACCTGTTCGGACGTATGGCCATGGCCGCGCGCAAGCGCCCCTGGGCCAGCGAAAGTCTGCGCAAAGACGGCGCTTTCGAAGCCCTGCTGCACCGGCTGTGGTTCGACATTCACGTGCATGCGGAAGATTCAGTCACCTTGCTGAAAAGCAAAGTTAACCCGCAGCGCCTGCTGTTCGGCACCAACTTCGCAGGCTGGGACCAGCAGCCGGGCAACGTGCGCGAAGAGGCGAAGGCCTATGCGGATAATGCCCGGCGCCTGCTGCGCGCGGGCTGATCAGACGATCAGCTTGCCTCTGGGTGGAGGCTCGAGATCTGCCCAGTGCAGATATACTGGACCGCCGCTGCTGACCAGGATGAACTCGACGCCGTCAGCGCCGGGTTCTTCCGGACCGTAACTCTGCCCGCCGCTGACCCAGCGGATATCGCCGGTTTCGTACCAACCCTCGTCGCCAAAGCGCATGCGGCCCCCGGTTATCAGGTAGAGAGTGTCGAAGTCGTGCCAGTGCTCGGCCGCCGAAAACCCTGGTACGAAGCGCGTGCGAAGCACGTAAGGGTCGGTGTCGAACAGTATCTGTACGGGTTGCGTTGGTCGCCCGGCCGGATCGTCGAATTCCTGCCAGGCGACCTCGTTCAAGCTGACGCGCTGCCAGGCTGTCTCGAAGCCATCGAGGCGTGCACTTAGCGTATCGGGAACCGCGTTCGCAGCCTCGTGGAGGGCGGCGTTCGCGCCCAATCCGATCAGCAGCAGCCGACAGCCGGACTCGCCAACCGAGATCCCGTTGCAGACCATGCCGGCTCTTGCAAGACGGATTTCGCCCGGACGGTAGTCCCCTTCGCCGGCGGCCGCATATGCCCCGGTCTGGCATATCCACAGCGTGTCGACGTCGCACCAGTGTGCCGGCAAACTGCATGAGGCCGGTAGATCCAGCAGGCGCAGACAGGGCTTGGCTTCGCGCAGGCGCCGCTCTCTGGCTTTGGGCACGTTCACGTCGGCGGGGTTGGCCAGCCAGCGCTCTTCAGATGGTCGGATGCGGCTCCAGCCCGGGTTCTTACTGGTACCTTCGTTTACCGTCACAGTTTCTTACCTACCGGCTTGTTTGGCTAATTAGGGCGAAATGATACCTCGACCCCGTAGGTCCGTGGCGGGCCGTAGGTGGAGAAGCTCCATAGATTGGCGACGCCCAGACCGGTGGTCCGATACTCCTTGTCAGTGAGGTTCTGGCCGAACAGCGAAATCTCCCAGACGTCGTCGGCAGACGTATAGCGCAGGCTCGCGTTGAGCAGGGTGCGGTCGTCACCCTTGCCTGCTGAGGAATTCAGCGTGTCGTTGTAGTATTCGTCGCTGTACACAACCCCGACGTTCGCACCGATGAGGCTGCCGCTGGCCAGCGGCCAGACGTAGTCGGCGCGCACGCTGCCTGTCCACTTCGGTGCGCGTTTCGGGTCCAGGAAAGTACAGTCGTACAGGTTGAGCGCGGGGTCCACTAGCTGGCTGCTCGGGGGTCTGGCGTCAGGGTTTCCCAGCGCGCAGGCGTAAGAATCATATTCGGAATGCAGATACCCCAGAGTAGCCTGGATCAGCAGCTGGTCGGTGATCGACGCCGCTCCCTCAACCTCGACACCCCAGACCTTGGACTCGCCGGCATTTGTCACGCGGCTCTCCTGACCGACGGGCGAGCTGGGTTCTGGAACCACGGAGTCCAGCTGCAGGTCATCGTATTTGACGTGGAAGATGGCGAGGTTGAAGCGCACTCGCTGATCGAACAGGTCACTCTTTATACCTATCTCGTAGGAGTCTGCCGTTTCTTCATCGAACGGGCCGATGGCGGTGAGCGTTGACGCCTGCTCGTTGTAGCCCCCGCTCTTGAATCCGGTAGAAAAGCTGAAGTAGGTGAAGATGTTGTCAGTCACCTGATAGTCGACGCCTACGCGGTAGGTGACGTCGTCCCAGCTGTTGCTGTCACTGGTCGAGCCTACTTCTCCGGCAAGCTCAAGCGGGCGCAGTTCAAAATCTTTCTCCTCGTCCGTGTAGCGGATGCCGGCGAAGAACCTGAGCTGATCGGAAAACTGATAGCTGGCCTCGCCGAAAAAGGCCCAGGCGTCTGTCTCCTGACTGCCGTCGGCGGAAAGGAACAGGTTTGGTGCGAAGGGGTGTGCCGGACCGAGGCTGGTGTAGTTGTAGTAGTCGAGCTTATTGTGCTGATAGTAACCGCCCACCACGTACCTGAGGTTTTCGCTCAGGTCAGCGTTGTAGCGCAGCTCCTGGCTCCAGGTATCCCGGTCCACGCCCCGGATCGTTGCGTAGATGGGCACCGGCTCGCCCAGGTAGTCGTTGTACAGTTTTGAGTCCACCGATCGATAGCCGGTGATCGACGTCAGCGTGCCGCCGTTATCAAAGCCGTATTCGGCATTCAGGTAGGTGCCCCAGATATCGAAATCGTGAGAGTTGGTGGGCATGGTGCCGGGACCGTTGGGGCCGAGATGCGTGCTCGAGTCCACCAGATTGATGTTGTGAGGATTGCCAAGCGGCTGGCCGCCGGGCACGCCGCGCCCCGGATAGAATCCGAAGAACGCATCGCCGCCGTACACGCCGTCGCTGGCAATGGTGGTATTGATCACGGGTGGCGTGTCGCTGCGATCCTTTTCGTACTCCAGGGTCAGCAGCGCTTCGAGGTTTTCGTTCGGCGTCAGCAGAAATTTTCCCCGTACCGCCTGCACGTCGTCACCGTTGGCGTCGTCGCCGTTTACCTGGTTGTCGTAGTCGCCGTCGCTGTTGTTGGCAAGGACCGAGATGCGGGCTGCCAACAGGTCTTCCATGATCGGAAAGTCCAGCGCTGCGCGGACGTCGAAGCGTCGATGGTTGCCGGCCCTGATCGCCACCTCGCCACCCAGCTCCCCACTGGGCCGCTTGCTGCGCACGTTGACGACGCCGCCGATGGTGTTTTTACCGAACAGCGTGCCCTGCGGCCCGCGAAGAATTTCAATCTGCTCGATGTCGAACATGTCGAGCAGAGAGGTCTGGGCGTGACCGTAGACGAATCCGTCCACTACGATGGCAACCGCCGGGTCGAAGCTCGATGGTATATCGCCCTGGGAAACGCCCCTGATGGCCACGGATGCCGCGCGGAACCCGGGTACCGCCTGGATGGTGACGTTGGGTGAGTAGGCGCCAACGTCCCGCAGATCCTGGGCGAACATGCGATCGATCTCGGTAGCGTTGAATGCGGTAACGGCTACCGGAGCGGATTGCAGGCTCTCCTCTACGCGCCGCGCCTGTACGACTACCTCTTCGATTTTCAGCGTGCCTCGCACCGAGCCCGGGTCTTCAGCTGCTGCTGCGAAGGGTGCTGACACGACTGTAGTGAGGGTTGCCGATGCCAGCATCAGGCACTTCGGTAAGCCCGCCCGGCGTCTCTGCACGGTTGATTCGATCACAAGAATTTTCTCCCCTGATATCCTGTTTTCATAATGAGCGTGAGCCCCGCGCCGCGGGATGTTAACTTAAAGCCGGAAACGGACCCAGCTTCGCTGTACAGGTCCCATGCTGTGCCCACGGGCCGCGACATTCATTCATTTAGTGCAGGGAAGCTTTATGCCAGCACCGCGGATTGCCATCAACGGGTTCGGCCGGGTCGGCCGCACCGTAACCAGAATTGCCAAGCTGCGCGGCCACTACGACGTGGTCGCGGTGAACGATCTGGCCAGTCCCGAGCATCTGGCCTATGCGTTCAAGTACGACAGCATTCACGGTACCTACCCCGGCTCGGTGGAGCAGCGCGGTGACACCCTGGAAGTGGACGGCGATCCTTTCGTGGTGCTTTCCGAGAAGGATCCGGCCAGGCTGCCCTGGAAGGAGCTGCAGATTGACTACGTGGTGGAAAGCAGCGGACAGTTTCGACGCCTCGAACAGCTTCAGTGGCATCTGGACGCCGGCGCCCGGCGGGTCCTGATCACGGTTCCCACTCGCGACCCCCTGGAAGCGACGCTGGTGATGGGTGTCAACGATCACGTCGTCAGCGCGGAAACCACCATCGTCAGCAACGCCAGCTGCACCACCAACTGCGCCGCCCCGCTGGCCAAGGTGCTGCACGAGGCTTTTGGTATCTCCCACGGGCTGCTGACCACCATACACGCCTATACCTCGGATCAGCGGCTGATTGACGCGCCGCACAGCGATCTGCGTCGCTCCCGCAACGCGGCGACGAACATCGTGCCTACTTCCACAGGTGCGGCAAGGGCCATCGGTATCGTGCTGCCAGAGCTGCAGGGGCGGCTGGATGGGTTGGCCATGCGGGTGCCGGTTCCGGACGGCAGTCTGGTCGACCTTACCGTTGAGCTGCAGCGAGACGTCACCGCTGAGGCGGTGAACGAAGCGATGCGTGCGGCAGCAGAAGGTCCGCTCAAAGGCATACTGCAATACTGCACCGATTCAATCGTGTCCTCGGACATCATCGGCAACAGCCATTCCAGCGTTTTCGATGCGCAGCTTACTCAGGTCATACAAGAGCGGATGGTCAAGGTGATCAGCTGGTACGACAACGAGTGGGGTTACAGCACCCGTATTGAAGAACTTATCGGCCGGTTCGCCGAGATGGACGGGCTGCGGCTGACCCTGGAGTCAGGATCAGAAGCGGACTGACACCCAAGGACTGAGTCCCACGGGCTGGGTCTCACAGGCTGAGTTTCAGCCCGAGTATTTTTGTCCAGAGAACATTGGCCATGACCACCGAACGCAAGCCGCACTCGCCGTTCTTCAGTCACGCGGAAGAGAAAGGCGTCAGCCCAGTCGAGCAGCTGGACAGCTATCTGCTGGCCTACGAGGATGTTGACTTCCTGCTCCAGGACGAGCTGCGGCCAGTGCGGCTGCAGCTCGAGTTTCTCAAACCCGAACTCATTCAGCAGCAGCTGCAGATACATTCCACCGTTGTCATATTCGGCAGCGCGAGGGCCCAGGCAGACGGTGAGAACTACGCCAATGCCAGGGAGCTTGCGCGGTTGATCACTGCTCATCGCGTGGCTCAACCTGACCTGGGAATGATGGTCCTAACCGGTGGCGGGCCCGGGGTCATGGAGGCAGCGAACCGCGGCGCCAGCGATGCCGGTGGCGAAAGCATGGGTCTCAACATCAGCCTGCCGCGAGAGCAGAGGGTGAATCCTTACGTCACGCCCGAGCTCTCTTTCCAGTTTCACTACTTTGCCATGCGTAAGATGCATTTCATCGCCCGCGCCAAGGCGCTGGTGGTTTTTCCCGGCGGCTACGGAACCCTGGACGAGCTTTTCGAGATGCTGACGCTCATTCAGACAGGGAAGTCCAAACGACTGCCGGTGGTGCTGTTCAACCGCACGTTCTGGGATCGAGCGGTGAATTTTGATTTTCTGATTGAGCAGGGGATGATCACGCCAGATGAGCGGGATCTGTTTTCGTATGTCGATACGCCGCTACAGGCCTGGCAGGTCATCCAGGATTTCCACGGCATTGAGAGCTGAATTCCAGGGCCTGACGCGCACCGCCTCGCCCTGCCCGGAGTCTCTTGCTTGAGGCGCAGCCGCCTAATCGAGGCGCAGCCGCGCCGCGATCAGATCAGCCACCTTCTGGTGACCGAGAGGGCTGAGGTGGCCCACCGAACCGTTCGGGCGATGGTAGTAGTGCGTCTGGTAGACCTCTGACGGCGTCGAGTCGCTGAGCAATTCGGCACTCAGGTCGATGGTGTTCAGCTGCAGGGCGGCGTATATCGCCAGCAGGCGACGGCTCATTTCGTTGCGGAATGCCTCCTGCTCGATGAAGGTTTCCGCTCGCGGGATGTGTACGATCAGCAGCCGCTGATGTTCCGCAAGGCTGTCTCTGAGAGACTTGAGTATGTGGGTCACGGTGCGGTCTGTTTTGTTGAAGAATGCCTCTTGCTCCGCCGCGCCTGTGGCCAACTTCCGCCAGCCGTTGCGGAGCGTTTCGAGCAGGTAGCTTCTCCCTTCCAGAGCCCGGGAGATGCGGTTCAGCTCTACCAGCGGTTCGGGTACCGGCTGGTTCGCAACTACGAACCCCTGTGTCGTTTCGACAAATTTCGGCTTGGCAAAAGTGGTGAACGCCATGCTGCTGCGCTCGTAGTCGGACACGTAGATGCCCAGCACGACTACATGAGGCTGGTAGGTTGCGCCGAGGTGCACATATTTGAGGTAGGCCTGGTCGATACCGTAGCCGGGCACGCCCATGTTGAGCACTTCGGTTTCCGGCGCTCGGGCGTTGAGGATGGCGGCGAAATTTTCGTCCGCTGCCACGTCGGTGCCGTAAACAAACGAGTCGCCCAAAGCGACGATTCGGGTGACCCCTGCTTCGGGTTCTGGGACGACCCTTGTCGACCCGCGGACCCCATCCCCGGAAGCTTCGGATTCCCAGCCCAGCACCGGGTCGTAGCTGGCAAAGTTCGCCTTGTCCGCCTCGTTGTTGTATCGCTCCCAGAACGACACCTCGTTATGCCACTGATTCAGTTCGGGCACGGTATGGAAATTGGAGTACAGGCTGCTTGGGTTCAGGATATGGCGGGCAGCGACATCGACCAGGAACAGTCCGATAATCGCCGATATAATGAGCAGCGCCGTGTTCTTCATCTCTTCATCCAGCAGGAACGTTCTCTGAATATTCTTGGTATATCCGCCTACTATCATGACAGCGCTGCCGCGCTGCTCAAAGACGGTATGATCGTCGCCGCTGCTCAGGAAGAGCGTTTTACTCGGAAGAAGCATGACGCGGCCTTCCCGGCCCATGCCGCCCGCTACTGCCTCAGCGAGGGCCGGATCAGCCTCGACGGGATCGACAGGGTGGTTTTCTACGACAAGCCTTTCATAAAGTTCGAGCGGCTGCTGGAAACCTATCTGACCTACGCGCCACGAGGCTACCGCTCCTTTGCCGCCGCCATGCCGGTCTGGTTGAAGGAGAAGCTGTTTCTTAAGACTACATTGAAGCGTGAGCTGAAACAGCTGCTGGACGACGACACTGCCGAACCGCCGCAGCTGCTGTTTGCCGAGCATCATCAGTCGCATGCCGCTTCAGCCTTTTTCCCGTCACCCTTCGACAAAGCCGCCGTGCTTTGTCTCGACGGTGTGGGTGAGTGGGCGACTACCTCCGCCTGGCTGGGCGAGGGCGGGCGGCTGAGGCCCCTGTGGGAGGTTCGCTTTCCGCATTCCCTGGGTCTGCTCTACTCGGCATTCACCTACTTCACCGGCTTCAAAGTGAACTCCGGGGAGTACAAGCTGATGGGTCTGGCACCCTATGGTGAGCCGAAGTACGCGGATCGAATAAGGTCCGAGCTGATCGACATCAAGGAAGACGGCACTTTCAGGCTGCACATGCCGTATTTCAACTACTGCACGGGACTCACCATGACGTCACCCCGTTTCGACCAGCTGTTCGACGGCCCGCGGCGTGAGCCCGAAGCCGACCTGACTCAGAGGGAGATGGACATTGCGGCGTCCATTCAGCAGATAACAGAAGAAGTGGTGCTGAAGCTGGCGGGCACGCTGCAGCGTGAGACAGGTGCGAGGAACCTGTGCCTTGCTGGCGGCGTAGCCCTGAACTGCGTAGCCAACGGCCGCGTTCTCCGGGAGTCCGAATTCGATCGGGTATGGATACAGCCGGCAGCCGGAGACGCCGGCGGCGCCCTTGGCTGTGCGCAGGCTGTCTGGTACGACGCGAATCCCGATCAGCGGGTCGTTGATTCCGCAGACAGCATGCGCGGCAGCTATCTCGGGCCTCGATGGCCGAGCACGGAGATTGGCGCGGCGCTGGCCGCGTTGGGGGGCATTTCACGCCGGCTGGGCCATGAGACGCTTTACGATGAGGTGGCCCGGCTGCTGGATGAAGGGAACGTGGTTGGCTGGTTTCAGGGCCGAATGGAATTCGGGCCGCGGGCGCTCGGTGGCCGCTCTATTCTGGCCGACCCGCGCAGCACACACATGCAGACGACGCTCAATCTCAAGATCAAGTATCGGGAGTCGTTCCGGCCGTTTGCGCCCTCGGTTCTTGCCGAAGATGTTGGCCAGTATTTCCAGCTGCAGGGGGAAAGCCCCTACATGCTGATCGTCGCTGAAGTCAACGAGAGTCTGCGCGTCCCATCACCCGCAGGCGGGGATGTTCTTTTCGGTATCGATAAGCTCAAGCAAGCGCGCTCGGCGCTTCCGGCCATTACCCATGTGGACTATTCCGCTCGGATACAGACGGTGCACGAATCGACAAATCCCGGTTACTACCGGCTGCTCGAAGCTTTCAAACGTCGTACGGGATGTGCTGTTCTGGTGAATACCTCTTTCAACGTTCGTGGCGAACCTATCGTCTGCACGCCTGAAGACGCCTATCGCTGCTTTATGCGTACGGAGATGGACTACCTGGTGATGGAGGACCACCTCCTGGCGAAGGGGGAGCAGCCGGAGTGGCAAACTGACGATAGTTGGCAGGCAGAGTTTGAGCTCGATTGATGGGCCTTGAGTTACCCGACCCCGATCGTGCCGGCCTGCGCAGCTTCGGCCTTCAGTTCGCCGCGCTGGTCGCGTCCATATTCGGCCTGCTGCTGCCCTGGCTGCTGGATTTCAGATTTCCGGTCTGGCCCTGGATTCTGGGCGCTGCCGTTAGCGCCTGGGCACTGGTCGCGCCGGAGACGATGCGACTGTTTTTCCGGAGCTGGATGCGGCTGGGGTTGCTGCTCAATCGGGTTACTTCGCCCATCGTGCTGGGCGCGCTGTACTTTCTCGTCTTTACGCCGGTAGCCGTGGGTCTCAAACTGTTTGGCAAGGACCTCTTGGCGCGATCGCTTGAGCCGGAAAGCGATACCTACAGGGTTGTTGCCAGCCTGCCGGAAGGTTCGCTGGCACCCGAGGGAGAGGCCGATACCAGTTCACGCAGTTTCGAGAATCCGTTCTGATGTTGGAGCTTATTTCCGATCTCTGGCGCTTCATGAAGGCGCGCAAAAAGTTCTGGCTCGCGCCTATCATCATCATCATGCTGCTGTTCGGAGGCCTGCTGATTTTTGCCCAGGGTTCGGCGGTTGCGCCTTTCATATATACCCTGTTTTGAGCAACGGCCCGGCAAGCCTCTCGTCGACGCTATCGAACTCGGCCAGGGCCTCAGCTCTGCAGGCCCTGATCCAACTCCTCGGCGGTAGCTGCCCTGACGTGCTCGACCGCCACATCGAAGTTCAGCACCGCCCCTGCCAGCGCGTGGTTGGCATTCAGCGTCGCAGATTCCTCTCCGATGGCTTCTACGGTCAGCATCTGCATCTGGCCGTCCGGCGAGCGGGATTGCAGCCGCATGCCGACCTGAAGGTCGTCGATGCCGGACAGCACGTCCAGCGGGACTTCTTGAATCAGCGCCGGATTGATCTCGCCATAGGCGTCCTCGGGCTGAATGCTGGCTTGAAATCCGTCCCCCGCCTCACGCCCCTCGAGCTCCCGTTCCAACCCTGGAATAAGACCCTGGGTGCCGTGGATATAGGTCAACGGCGCCGCGCCGCGAGAAGAATCCAGCTCCTCACCCCGCTGGTCGGTGAGGGTGTAGTGAATCGAAACAACGCATTCTTTGACAATTTTCATGGGTAATATTCCTTGCTCGATAGTCCAACCTCCGCGGTCTGCTTAAGGCCGCTGACGTTTCCAGGTTCCTGCGCTGGGAGGGCTCGAGTCTCTGGTGATTGTTTCCAGCGTTTCTACGGCTGGGCTTGGTTCGATGAGGGGGGGCGGCGGAGGAAAGCATAACGAGAGTTCGGTTTGGTGGCCAGGCGGCGTGCCGGATCTTTGGGTCTGGCGAGTGTGGATTCAGACCGGTCATCCCCTATCATGGCAGCACCAGTTGATGGAGCGCCGGCGCGGCGCAGCAAATGGAGGAGGGAAATTCATGTCAATCAAGCAAAGGACCGGGCGATGGTTTCGCGTCGCCATCTGATCGCCGGTTTTGGAACGCTAGCGGGGGCCGCGGCAGTGAGCGCGGCCCCGATAATGTCAGTAGGAGGATCTATGGGTGATGCAAATCGGGCGAGCGTGGACGAATGGCTGGCCAAAGAGGAAATTGCTGAGCTTCGGCGGCTGTATGGCCGGGCAACGGACCTGATCGGGTTGGATACCGAGGCGTCCGTCGAGCAAGGGCGCAAGATCTACCACCGGGTCTTTACCCCCGATGCCAAGATCGGCGCGACGGGTCAGCCGGGAGTGACTGGCCCGGATGCCTGGGTGAAGATTGTCAGCGATGCGCTGCGGCCGTATCAGGACACTCAGCATCTCATGGGTACGCAGCTGGTTGAAATTGTCCAGTTGCCCGATGAGCAGGGGGCCGGCGGCGAAGCATCCATGACCAGCTATTTGCAGGCCTGGCATGCCAAGGCCGATGGCGAGGTGTGGCTCTTCATTGGTACCTACTACGACAAGGTCAGGTATACGCCCGGAACGGGTTGGCAGGTTTACGACATGTCGCTGGATCAGGTTTCAGGTGAGACTCGAAAGCTAGGAGTGGTTTAGCCGCGCTTCGCGGATGGCCCGGGGTGACGGCGGCCAGCGCTCAGCATTGATTGCGATCCATGGTCGTCTGAGCTCTTCGGGTGGCGCGGAATACGGCTTGTATTTTGTGGGGTTATGGCATATCGTAGCGCCACGATCTATGTTTTGGCCTGCCTTTCAACTACCCGCCCCGTCAAAGGGCGTTCGTTCCAAGTCGTCCACTACACCCAGATTGTTCGTTGTCGCGTACGATTCGCGCGTCTGTTTGTTTTTGGAGGTCAATATGACTGTAGGAACGGTAAAGTGGTTTAACCCGGCAAAGGGTTTTGGTTTTATTCAGCCGGATAATGGCGAGAAGGACGTATTTGTCCACATCAGCGCTGTAGAGAAAGCGGGTCTTGGTGTTCTCAACGAAGGCCAGCGCGTAGAGTTCGACGTGGTAAGCGAGCGCGGCAAGACCGCCGCCGGTAACCTGAAATCTGCCTGATTCGGGCTGCCTGCGACCCGATCTCTATCTCGATATGCGGGGCGGTCCTCACGGCCGCCTTCGCTGCTTGCCCTAATATTTTCCTTCGACCTGCCGCCCGGGCTGAGCTTACATACCATTTGCGTGGTGGCAACGAAGGCCAAGGATTCTTATGAGCAAGAACCGACATACGTTTGCCAAGCGTCAGCGTGAAATCGAGAAGAAGCGCAAGGCGGAAGAGAAGCGGGAAAAACGTCGCGGCAAGAACCTGGACTCGGAAGACTTGCCGGAAGCTTCTAACGATGTAGAGCAAGCACCCGCTGTGCAGGAAGATGTCGTTATCTCGATTACGAAGACGGCGGTCAAGACAGACAGCTGAACCGCCGACCCGCGATCGGACGGCCCCGCGCTGTGATCAGTAGCGCCCTTCGGCTGCTGCTCAGTCGGAAGTCGCCCCCGCGACTCTCACTGGCTCAGTAACTCCTCTAGAACCTGCTGATGAAGAGCCAGGTCTTCTTCGGTGAAGAGCACGAACCTTATGTGTTTTACCCAGCGCAGATGGTCTGCGACCTCGAGCAGGGTAAGAAAAGCCACACGGGCGGCCGGCGCCACCGGATAGCCGAATACCCCTGCGGAGATAGCCGGAAATCCCACGGACGAGAGTCTTCTGTCATCGGCGAGCTGAAGTGCCTGGCGATAGCATGAGGCGAGCAACTGATCGGGCGGTTCGTCCTTTCCGTAGATAGGCCCCAGGCAGTGAATGACGTGTCGATTGGGCAGCCCGTGTGCGTTGGTGATGACCGCTTCCCCTGCTGCGATGGGTGCGAGGCTCCGGCATTCTTCTTCGAGCCCCGGCCCCGCTGCGTTGTGGATAGCTCCGGCTACGCCGCTGCCAGGCAGAAGTGAGGCGTTTGCGGCGTTCACCACGGCGTCCATGTCCGGCTGGTTGGCGATGTTGCCTCGAACCAGTTCCACCGTCACGCGGCCTGAGTTCGTTTTTACGATTGTCACCGAACCCCCCTCTCTGAACTTCTTGACTCTCGGGTTGCAGGACGATGGTAGTGTTTTGATCGACTTCCAGCTTGCCAATGAAATATTCCTGGATAGCCGGGTCCACGTTGGGCGTTGCTGCGCTGAACACCCTCACGAATACGCAGTGTTCCTCATCTCAGGCATTTACGCTCGAGGCACGGCGATCTCTATGCTCCTTTCGATTCTGACCATGATTCGCGTCCGGGGTTCGCTGCTTTGACTGGGCACGTAGCGCTGCAGCAGACTTCGCAGCACAATGCCTGCATCCATATTGATTCATTCGGGAGCCACAATGAGCGAGTCAGCAACATCAAGCCACATCGAAAGCATGCAGCTGTCGGGCCCGACGAAGCAACCCGTCTGCGACGAGATGCAGGTGATTGCAGAGCTGCTTCCCCTTGACGGCGCGCGACTGCTGGAGCTCGGCTGCGGCGCGGCGGAGAAGACCCGGCAGATCGTGGAGCACAGCGACGTCCACGAGATCGTAGCCGCCGAGGTTGATCAGATTCAGCATCGGATGAATCTGCAGCGCGATGACCTGCCCAAGGTGTCGTTCAAATCCTACGGCGCAGAGGCGATCGACGAGCCCGACGGCAGCTTTGATTGCATCCTGATGTTCAAGTCGCTGCACCACGTGCCGGTGCCTCTGATGGACACGGCGCTTGCCGAGATCGCGCGGGTACTGAAGCCTGGTGGGCTCGCCTACATCTCCGAACCGGTTTTTGCCGGCGAGTTCAACGAAATCATCCGCCTGTTTCACGACGAGTCGCTGGTGCGCCGGGAAGCCTTTGAGGCCATGCAGCGAGCTGTCGCCGGGGGCGTGCTCGAGCTGGCTGATGAACGTTTCTTCGGAAACCGGATCAGGCTCCAATCGTTTTCCCACTTCGAGCAGGGTATTCTCAATGTCACGCACACCGAGCACAACGTGACGCCCGAGCTGCTTGATCTGGTGCGTTCGAAATTCGAGAGCTATCGCGGGCCGGACGGCTACGTCTTCGAGATCCCCAATCGCGTGGATCTCCTGCGCAAAACGGGTTCATCAAAAAGGGGAAGGGAGAGCTAAAAATGGATCTTTCAGAGGAACAGATGCGTCACATGCTCGAGCAGATGATGCGTATTCGAGAGTTTGACGAGCGTGCAGCGCTGCTCATGGAGCAGGCGCGGGTTCATGGCTCCGTACACCTTTACTGCGGCGAGGAAGCCATTGCCGTAGGCGTCTGTGAGGCCCTGCGGAAAGATGATTACATCACCTCCACGCATCGGGGCCATGGACACCTCATAGCCAAGGGCGGCGATCCCCGGCGCATGTACGCCGAGCTCTTTGCCAAATCCACGGGTTACAACCGGGGTAAGGGCGGATCTATGCACATGGCTGCGCTGGATCTCGGTATTATCGGCGCGAACGGCATCGTCGCCGCCGGCGCGCCCATCGCGCTCGGTGTCGCCTTCGCCAGCAGCTATCAGGACAACGGCCGGGTCACCATCTGCTTCTTCGGCGACGGTGCTACCAACGAGGGCGCCTTTCACGAGGCCGTGAACATGGCTGCGATACTCAAGGCCCCCGTCGTGTTCGTCTGTGAAAACAACGGCTACGGTGAATGGTCGCCCACAGCATCGCAGACCTCCGTAAGTGATATCGCGGACCGTGCAGCCGCCTACGACATTCCCGGCGTGATTGTAGACGGCATGGACATCATGGCGGTGCACGAGGCCGCCACAGAAGCGATATCGCGGGCCCGGAGTGGGCAGGGCCCCAGCCTTCTCGAGTGCAAAACCTACCGATTTTATGATCACGTTGGTCGGGATTTCGGCATTCTGAAACGCGACGAGGACGAGGTCGCCTACTGGCGGGCCCGTGATCCCATAGTGTTGTGGCAGCGGGCGCTGGTGGAGCGCGGTTTGATCACGGAACAAGCGGCAAACGCGATGCGTGATGAAATAGTCCAAGAGATGGAGGACGCCATTGCCTGGGCCGAGCAGGGTCCTGATCCGGAACCGGCGGATCTGTGGCGCGATGTCTACACGGAGACGCAGGCATGAGGACTATCAATATGACCGCGGCCATTGCGGAAGCCGTCGATCAGGAAATGTCCCGTGACGACCGGGTGTTCGTGGTTGGAGAAGATGTCAGGGTAGGGGGTCCTTTTGGTACCGATGCCGGCCTGTTCGAGAAGTACGGTGGCAGACGGGTGGTCAACACGGCCATCTCGGAGCTGGCGCTTGCCGGCCTGGGGGTCGGGTCCGCCGCAGTGGGGCTGCGACCCGTGGTAGAGATCATGATCATGGACTTCGTCGCGGTGGCCATGGATCAGATCGTCAACCAGATGGCAAAGATGAAGTACATGCTGGGTGGCCAGGCGGTACTGCCCATCGTGGTTACGACCCACGCCGGCGTAGACAGCAGCAGCGCGGCTCAGCACTCGGGCAGCCTTGAAGCCTGGTTCTGCCACGTGCCCGGACTCAAGGTCGTCATGCCGACCAACGCCTACGATGCAAAAGGGATGATGATTTCCGCGATTCGCGATGACAACCCAGTGATCTTCATCAGCAACAAGCGCTGTCTGCAGACAAGCTGTGAGGTTCCGGAAGACGCCTATACGGTCCCGCTGGGCGTTGCCGAGGTGAAGCGGACGGGGTCTGACCTGACGCTGGTTGCTACGGGCCGAATGGTGCTGGATGCCCTCGAGGCTGCAGAAGACCTGGCGGCCGACGGTGTCAGCGTGGAGGTGATCGATCCGCGCACCCTGTCCCCACTGGACATGGAGAGCATTCTTGCGTCCGTTAGAAAGACCTCCCGGGCAGTGGTCGCGCAGGAAGCAGTGCGCTTCTGCGGGTTGGGGGCGGAGATCGCGGCAACCATTGCGGATGAGTGCTTCGACTTTCTTGATGCGCCGGTGAAACGGGTTGGGGCGCCTTTCACCCCCGTACCCTTCGCGCCTGTGCTGGAAAAGGACTATCTGCCTGGAAAGGCGTCAATTATTAGCGCGGTGAAGGACATATTTGGCGACTGATCCGGTCCGGGAGAAATTGGCATGACAGAAATGTTCGACGGCAACCGGCTCGTTGCGCACACGGGCGCCCGGTATCCAATCCTCCAGGCACCGATGACGTGGATCGCCCGCGCGCAGCTGACCGCTGCGGTTTCCGCCGCAGGCGGTCTTGGCATCATGGAAACCTCCAGCGTAGATCTCAGCGTCACCCGGCGCGAGTTCGAAGCGATCAAGGCGGCCACCGATCGGCCATTTGGAGTGAACCTGCCCATTCTCTTCCTCCGCCAGAACGAGCAGATGGAACGAGCCATCATCGACTGGGTGATTGAGCACGGGGTCGGATTCGTTACGACCTCCGCCGGTAATCCGCGTCGCCACGTCGAGCAGCTTAAGGAGGCGGGCGTGATTGTTTATCACGCCGTTCCCACCCTCGACGCAGCCCTTAAAGCGGAGGACGCCGGGGTGGACGGCCTAATTGTCGAAGGGGCTGAGAGCGGGGGCATTCGCAATCAGGAAGAGGTAAACAGTTTCGTGCTGCTGCAGGCCGTACGCGAGCGGGTTGACCTGCCCATCGTTGCGGCCGGCGGCATCGTTGATGGTCGAGGCATGGCGGCAGCCATGGCCCTGGGCGCTGACGGTATTGCTATGGGCACCCGCTTTGTCGCTTCTTTCGAAAGCCCTGTGCATCAGAACTATAAGGAAGCAATAGTGGATGCGGGCGCGGATGGAACTATGATGTTACCGCGGCCGCCGCGAGCGAAAATCCGCACATTGAAGACAAAGGCCGCGCTTGCGGCGGCCGCCAATGAAGAGGCAGTTGCTCCCCCGCGGAACCTCATCCAGGGGCTTTACATCGAGGGTGACGTGGACAACACCATGGGAACCGCGGGGCAGAGTTCCGCGCTTATCCACGAGGTAAAGCCCGTCAAATCGATTGTTGAGGAGACTGTCCAGGGCTTCTGGCGGGAAATCGACCGTCTGGCGGCGATGCGGCCGGCCGCTGAGAACAAAAGAAGGCACACATGAGTATCGAAGCGCTGCGAACCCCCGAAGCGCGTTTCGCCCTGCTGCCTAACTTTCCGTACGCGCCGAGCTATACCGATTCGCTCAAAGGCTACGAGGGCCTTCGTCTGCACTATGTAGACACGGAACCCAACGATGCAGACGATGTTTTCCTCTGCCTGCACGGCGAACCGTCATGGTGCTATCTCTATCGCAAGATGATCCCGATCTTCGAGGCCACCGGTGGCCGGGTCATCGCGCCTGATTTCTTCGGCTTCGGTCGTTCTGACAAGCCGGTAAACGACGCTGACTACTCCTTCAGCTTCCACCGCAATACCCTCGTCGCGCTCATAGAACAGCTTGATCTGCGCAACATCACCCTGGTCTGCCAGGACTGGGGCGGCATCCTCGGTCTTACTCTGCCTATGGATATGCCGGAACGATTCAAGCGGCTTATCGTCATGAACACGGCCCTTCCCGTTGGTGCGCCTGTCAGCGACGGCTTTGCCGGCTGGAAAGCTTACGCGGGCTCGTTGCAGGATATTCCTGTATCGGGATTGATGGCGATGAGCTGTCCCGGTGCCCTCGACATGATGGATATAGCCGCCTATGCCGCTCCCTTTCCCGACGCCAGTTATCAGGGCGGCGTGCGGCGCTTTCCACAGCTGGTACCCGTGGAGCCCGGAATGGAAGGCGTCGTCTACTGCGAGCGCGCGAGAACCTTTTTCAACGAGCAGTGGTCTGGAAAGTCATTCATGGCCTGCGGTTCTCAGGACTTCGTGCTGGGCATGCCGGTGATGGAAGAACTGCGCAGCGTGATCCGGGGTTGCCCGCCAGTTATGGAAGTGCCGGAAGCCGGGCACTTCGTCCAAGAGTGGGGAGCGCCCATTGCCCGGGCAGCTCTGGAGTCTTTCGCCTGAGGCGGGGCTGCAGCGCGATGGACCTTATCGTCTTTGATCTCGATGGCACGCTGCTCAACAAATCGGCAGAGATATCTTCGTATACCAGGGAGACGCTCTCTCGCTTGTCCGATCGTGGTATCGCCTATACGGTTGCCACCGGGAGAACCCTCCACGCTTCCCGATCGATCCTTGACGGGCACGGTTTTCATCTGCCTCAAGCCTACAAGAACGGCGTGATGATCTGGAATCCTCAAACGGACGTGTTCAGTCACCAGAATTTTTTGACCCTGTCGGAGATCGAGCACGTTCTGGACGCCATACTGGCGCAACAGATCACACCCTTCATTTTCACCCTGGAACCGGGTAACCGGCACGCCGTCTACCATCCGCCGCTGCAGACGGACATTGAAAGACGACTGGCGGAGGATTTTGCCGGACGGCGGGGTGTGGACGTGCTGCCCGCGGCGCGCATGCCGGCGGCCGCAGAGATCACCAACATCAGCGCGCTCGGGATCCCTGCCGCTATCGACGCCGTGGAAGACATGGTGGTGTCGGAGCCCGATCTGGTCGCTTATGCCGGTACCGCGCTGGAGGGTGCGGAGCTGAAATGGATAGATATTCACCACAGCGAAGCCAGCAAGGGCGGCGCCGTGGAAATCCTCCGGGCTCAGCTGGGTGCGAGCCGGGTGCTGTGCTTCGGTGACAGTGACAACGACCTCAGCATGTTCGCCTGCGCGGACGAATGCTACGCGCCTGAAAACGCTAAGCCGCAGGTCAAGGCGGCGGCCAGTGCGGTTATCGGCCATCACGACGAGGACGGCATTGCGCGGTTTCTGCGGGAGCGCTTTTCCCTCGACATCGATTGAGGCCGAGATTGCTGGTGAGCGGGCTATCCAGCCCGTCGCGGCGTCGTAAGGATGGACAGGTAGCCGGCGGCAAAAGTTGCAAAGACAATAGTCCAGAGAATTCCCGACACGGTTATCCAGGTAGTGGTGCGGGCCGGATCGAGCAGCGTCCCGAAGACCCTGGTCAGCGCTGCGGCGTGAATGGCCAGGAAGCAGGTGACCTCGACCCGGCCGGCACGCAGCGGTCGGCCGGTGTGCCCAAGCGCGCTGCGGGTCATCATTGACAGCATCAGGCCCGCCATCGCGCCAACCACCAGGGCGTGAACCGCGGGCGATGGAATGTAGCCCGGGGATCCGTTCAGCAGGCCACGCAACAGCAGGCAGATGGGTATCCAGAGATAGGACACCGGCAGAACCAGCAGCAGCGGGTTCCGAAGCGTCTTCCACGGTTGCCACGCGGCAAGACGAACGAGGTGAACCATTGCCGTTGTTACCAGCAGCAGTTGATAAGTCGTCGCCTCCGTGCCGACGAGCAAGGGCGCCTGCAAGGGCGCCTGCAGGGGCGCCCGCAGGGGCGCAACCAGGTCGAGGAGCGCTATGAGCACCATCAGCCCCACCGCGAACGTCTCCAGCGCTGGCCAGCGTTTCGGCTTCAGAGACTCGGTGGCGTTGGCTGAGAAGGCGGGAATCACACGGCCGCCGATGATAATCATCAGCAGCGTGATGACATTCAGCGCGGTAACCTCGGCGATGCGCATAGCGGTTCCAGGGAGCCAGCCGAACCCCGCGCCGTAGAAAGCCACGTTGGTGAGAAACAGAATAAGCAGAATGCCTACCACGAAGCCGTTTCTGGTGTTCCGCGCTCGCCACAGCGGCGCCGCGAGGCAGCAGGCGGCGACGGGAAGGAAGCTGAGATCCACCAGCGCAGAGGATATCTCACCCGGAGCGACGAGGGCCGCCACGCGGCCGGCAATCCAGAGCGCGAACAGGGCGGCCAGGCCGCCAGCGGAAGCTGTCGGCAGACCTGTCCAGTTACGCACGGCAGTCAGCAGGAAGCCGACTATTACCGCGGGAGCAAAGCCGAACAGCATCTCATGGACGTGCCATCCGAAAGCCGGGAAGGCACCAGAGATCCTCGCTCCGGCGGTGTAACCCACCGTCCATAGGGGTATGGCGAGGCATGCGAACAGCGCTGCGCCCAGATAGAAAGGTCTGAATCCTATGCTGAAAAAAGGATGCGCGAGCACTGTTGCCTCAATTCCACCTTATTGCAGGTCGAATTCCAGCGGCAGGCTCCATGGCTCGATGCGTATGGCTATGGGCGTTGGATGAGTTCCGGGCTTGAACCGGGGATTCTTCATCACCTCCATCAGCATCTCTGTTCCAATTATGGTTTCGGCTCGGGCCAGCTGATAGCCAACGCAGAAATGTTTGCCAAGGCCAAAGCCGAGATGGCTGGCTTTGCCATCCTGGTGGTAACCGGAACGCAACTCTTTGCCGAAATAAAGATCTTCCCGGAACAGGTCGAACCGGTCCGGATCGCGGAACACGCGCTCGTCGCGGTTTCCGCCGTAGATGGACAGCGATACCAGCGCGCCGGCAGGAATGATCTGATCGTACATGGGCACGTCGTTGATCGCCCGGCGCATCTGAGCGGCGGCAGGCGGATGAATTCGCATCATTTCCGTGAAGGCGCGATCGAGCAGATCCGGGTCCTGCCGGACGGCTTCCCACTGTTCTGGATTGGCAAGCAGCTGGTACCAGAGATTGGCGATGGCCTTATCTGTGGTTTCCGCGCCCGCCACCAGGATCAGGCTGGCGAAAGACTTGATCTCTTCCTTGGTCATACGCTGGCCATCGACCTGCGCAACGGACAGTCGCGAGAGCAGGTCGTCACCAGGCTCGGCGGCGCGGGCGTCGATCAGTGGGTCGAGGTAGGCGTGATACTCGGCGTTCGCTTCGACGCCTCGGGCGCGCAGCTCGGGGCCACCATTGATGCCGTTCATCATGGACGGGTACCACTCGTGGAACATTTCGTGGGCTTCCTGTGGCAGATCCAGCACGTCCAGAATCACGTTCAGGGGCAGGCGGGTGGCGAAGTCGTCCACGATGTCGATCTTGCCGGTTTCGGCCGCCGTTTCTGCGATCCGGCGGGCATGAGTTGCCGTGAATTTCTCGATCAGCGCCATCGCATTCTGCGCGACGACCGGCAGCAGCGCCTTGAGCTTCAGGCCGACAAACTCGGGGGCGACGATGTTTCGCAGCTTGGTGTGTTCGTCTCCATCGTATTCCATCAGCGTAGGCCCGAACACGGCGCCGATGGAAAGGCCGTTGGGTGAGGCAGAAAAGTTTTCGGTGTCCTTAAACGCGTTCACGACATCGTCGTAGCGGCTGATCATCCATATGCCCGTTTGCGGAATCTCGTAGACGGGATGGTGATCGCGCAGCAGCTTCAGCGTGGGATATGGGTTGGCCGCGTACTCGGCGCTGGTGAAGATGTCAGGGTCGATCTGGGGTCGCTTGGCTGCCATGCTCGTCTCCTCGTGGACGTTTACCTTACAGTATGTACGCGTCGCCGGAGGCACGCACGGTGATATCGCCGATGGAAACGCCCCACGGCTGGTTGATCGCGTAAACGATCTGGTCTGCCAGATGTTCGGGTTCCAGCGCGTAGTATTCAACACTGTCTACTTCCGTGTGCTCCGCGGGCAGTTCGCCGGCGGCGTGTGCCTGCATCATTTGCAGGTAACGGGGAGCGTTGTGACCCAGAATCCCGACGATGGCTCCATGATTGACAACGCTCGAGCCCAGGCCGGTCGCCGGCACGCCGGTAGGCTTCACGATGGTTACCTTGATGCGGCCCTGCGTTTCCATGCGCAGAGATTCGGAGAGAAAGTTCACTGCGGCCTTGGTCGCCCCGTACACGGCGGCCCCGACTACGGGGTAGTTTCCGTAGATGGACGATACGTTGATGATGTGGCCGCGACCTTGGTCAATCATCGGGTCGTAGACGGCGATGATGCCGTTCAATACGCCTTTGATATTGATGTCGATACAGCGGTCCCAGGCTGCGGCGGCCTCTGCATGATCGGAATAGAATGCAAGCGGCATGACGCCGGCGTTGTTTAACATCACGTCGATCCTGCCGAATCGCTCCAGCGCGCTCTCCGTCAATCGCCTTACCTGATCCAGCTGCGTCACATCCGTCACCACACCGTGGACAGAACCTGCTGCCTCCTCGATACCCCGGGTGGTGGCCTGCAGCTGCACTTCGTCGACGTCAGCGCAGACCACGTGGGCGCCCTGAGTCGCCGTTTTCTCACTGACCAGCCTGCCAAAGCCGCTGGCTGCGCCGGTCACGACGATTACTTTGTCTTTGATGTGGTCCGTCATGAATCAGCTCCCCTGAAATGGGTGACTAGTTGAAGCGTCAATGGGTGCGAAGAAGATAAACATAGGCTTCGGTTCGAGGCTGAGACGGACATTCAACGGCCGATTGTCCCGACGCCGCTCGCGCTCAGTGTGCGGCCGGCCTGGCGGCTTTGTTATGCTCGAGAATCAGTTGGCGAACGCGTCGCAGGGTCATATCCAGGTCAGAGATATCGCTGGTTTCACTCGGCTCCTCGCCGAGGCGCGCTACCCTGCCACGAGACAGGACCTGCTGATGTAATCGGTTCATGGCACGTCGCGGTACCCAGCAGCCGGCGGCAATCAGGCGATCGATCCATGGCCGGGGCCGGTGCAGGTCGGGGTATGTATCGCTGCCGTTTGCCAGCCGTGCCAGTCCGTTCAGCAATCGGGTGGGCAAAGTTTCAGGCAGCTCATACAGGGACACCTTCGCTCGGGTTGCGCAGGCTTCCGCGATCATCGAGGCGCTGTCGCCGGTCACCACGATATGGTCGGCAGCCTGCAGAAACTCGGAATACGGATTCTGCGCTTTGGTTTCTGGGCGCCACAGAAAACCGATGTGCGGCGCGCGGACAGACTCCAGCAGAGCTTTGCCCGCATCCGGATCCGAACGAGGGCTCGTGGTGATCATCAGCGACCCGCCGGTTTCGCGTGCCAGCGCGTCTACGCGGCTGGCCATGTCCACGGCAACGCTCCGGTCGAACCGGAAGTTGCCATTGCTGCCACCGACCATTACGGCGATGCGCGGTGACGGCAGGTGTTCGATCGCTGAGATCCACCGGTCTGCGGACGCAGCGTCCGCCGGCGCCGGAAGACGATTCAGGGGCAACGTGTTCTGAAGCACGTTGGGCAGGTGGGGCAGTCCGTACTGGGGCGTGGTGACTACCAGGTCAAACCAGTGCAGCGGCGCCCATGGCCTGCCCAGGCAGATGAGTTTCGTGCGCCCTTTGGATTGTAATTTGATCCAGCGTGCTGCCGCGGAGCTGCGTCCGCCGATGGTTACGACCATATCGGGCCAGGGAGGTTTGAACAGGTCAGCCTGTCCGGGAGGTCCAGCTATCCTGCCAGTGATCCGATGTATGACGACATCCCGCATGCTGAACAGAGGCGTTTTGAACTCGCACGGCCAACCGAGCGCGGCAACCAGATTTATCACCTGATTGTCGTCGCCTGCCCGCTCCTCGAGGATGGCCCAGACTTTCGGCAGGTCCGACGTGGTTTCGGCCTGTTCTGTCGGCGCCTGGTCTGGCTCTCGGAGTACCTCGGCAGTGCCTCTAATGTTCGAGAGTTGGGGCTGTATCACGGCCTGTTCCTTTGCGTCTGGCCGGAGGAACCAAAGTGCGCAGCATTAGAGAGTGTCTGGCGCGTGAAGCAGGTTTGCGCGCCATGTCCTGCCTCGGTCGGCCAGCGGCCATACGCCACAAGCCCTTTGCGACCTTTGATTCCAATACCTTAGCGCCTTCAGCCTGCAACTGCCACCGTCCCGTTGGCCTCGGGATCCG